>Ga0075423_10001082_pt1 | contig 23469 bp, 30 predicted proteins | sample SoiMethybrSBSTD2_FD_80114 | JGI IMG/M metagenome (GOLD analysis project Ga0075423, IMG submission 80114) | Bulk soil microbial communities from a Populus tree surrounding site in Tennessee, USA - Soil MetaG P. TD hybrid SBSTD2 | ecosystem: Environmental > Terrestrial > Soil > Tree plantation... | reverse complement strand
GGTCGTGCACGACCTCCTCCAGCGCGCCGCCGTCGGTGAGCATGGTGATGGCCACGTCGGCCTTGGACCCGGCCTCGGCGGGGGAGCGGGCCACCTCGGCCCGGCCGGCGAGTGCCTCGGCGTGTTCCCTGGTTCGCGACCAGAGGACCAGGTCGTGCCCAGCGGTGGAGAGGCGCCCCGCCATGGGGGCGCCCATCCGTCCGAGCCCGAGGAACGCGACGCGGGTCACGCCTGGTCGGACTTCGCTTCCCGCCGCTCTCGGGCGCCTTCGCCTTCGGTGATGCGGCCGATGGCGGTGCCGGTCTGCTGGTCGAAGAAGTGGAACCCGCCGGTGTCGACGGCCAGGTCCATGGTCCGGCCCACCCGCGCCTGGGTCTTGGGGTTGACCCGGGCGGTCCACAGCCCGTGGCCCTCCCCGGCCAGCTCCTCGGCCTCGGCCTCGTCCTTGGCCGCCTTGTCGAAGCGGGCGATCATGATGTCGTGGTGCACCGGCGGGGTGGCCATGTGGAAGATCAAGTTCACCTCCGAGCCCAGCTCCTCGGTCACCGCCACCTCCCCCTTGAACCGCGGCCACTCGGCCGGGGCGAAGGCCCCATCCTCCATCGAGGACGGGCGCAGGCCCACGATCAGGTCCTTGTCGAAATAGCGGTCCAGGCCCTCGCGGCCCGCCACCAGCTGCTCGGGGAGGGGGACCTTGTACTCGGCGAACACCAACGCCGGCCCCTGATCTTTGACCAGCTTGGCGTCGGCCAGGTTCATCGCCGGGCTGCCGATGAAGGTGGCCACAAACAGGTTCTCGGGGGCGTCGAACAGCGACTGGGGGGTGTTGACCTGCATGAGCTCGCCGTCTTTGAGGACCGCGACCCGGGTGCCCAAGGTCATGGCCTCGATCTGGTCGTGGGTCACATAGACCGTGGTCACCCCCAGCCGCTCATGCAACGACGACAGCTGGGCCCGCATGCTGACCCGCAGCTTGGCGTCCAAGTTCGACAGCGGCTCGTCCATCAGATACGCCTGGGGGTTGCGGACGATCGCCCGGCCCATGGCCACCCGCTGGCGCTGGCCACCGGACAGGGCGGCCGGCTTCCTTTTCAGGAACGGTTCCAGGGCCAGCATCTTGGCCGCCTCCGCGACCCGCTTTTTCTGCTCGTCTTTGGGGGTCTTGCGCAGCTGCAGGCCGAAGGCCAGGTTGTCCTCCACCGTCATGTGCGGGTACAGGGCGTAGTTCTGGAACACCATGGCGATGTCGCGGTCCTTGGGCGGCATGTCGTTGACCACCCGGTCCCCGATCCGGATCTCGCCCTCGGTGATGTCCTCCAGCCCGGCCACCATCCGCAACGCGGTGCTCTTGCCACACCCCGAGGGGCCGACAAACACCATGAAGTCCCCATCGGGGATGTCCAGGGTGACCCCATTCACCGCCCGCACCCCACCGCCATAGACCTTGGACACATCCTGCAACTCGATGCGCGCCATCTCTGCATCCTTTCTGCGGTTGGTTGGAGGCTTCAGACCACCCGTTTGGTGGCGATCGTCGTAACCGGCAGCCCGGTGTGGCGGTGCAGCCGGTGCGGGAGGTCCATCCGGAGCCATTTGGAGACGTGTTGGGGCAGGGTCGAGAGGATGATCTCGTCGAACTCGCGGGTGGCCAGCAGGTTGTCCACCGCCGCGATCGGGTCCGCCTCCCCGATGTCGCCGTCGGCGTCGGCGCCCAGGTTGTGGAGGTCATGCAGGAGCTGACCCAGCCGGTGCTGGGCGTGCTCGGTGTGCAGGTGATCGGCGGTGGCGTCGGCGACGGGGGCACCGAGCGGGGCGCTTTGGGCGATGCGGGCGGCGGGGTCGCCGTGGTCGGTGTTGGGGACCAGCAGGTAGAACGAGCTGGGGCCGGCCTCCATACGCTGGCGGATCGCCTCGCTGAGCTCGGCTTCGGCCAGCGTCTGGTTGGCGATGACGAGATACCTTCGTGGTGCCATCGGTCCTCCTGACGCTGTCATGTGTTCACTGCCTGGTGACGACCTTCAGCTCATCGTTCTCCCAGCCCACCGGCATGGGGTCCGACAGCTCACCCAGGAACTGCCGCCCCTGGTCGTGGTAGAGGAACGCCAGCAGGACCGGCTGCCCGGAGCGGTCGTTGATGAGTCGCCCGCAGTAGAAGGCGTCGCTGGTGAGCTGGCGGGCGGCGGCGATGTCGAACGGGCCGGTCGGCGAGTCGGCCGGCAAGTACAGGATGCCCCCGGTCGCGCCGGTGGCCCGGCGTGCGGCCGAGAACTGGGGGTCCAGACAGCTGAAGACCAGGACCAGCCGGCCATCGACCGAGGCGACCTGCGGGCATTCGATATGGCCGAACCCGGAACCCGGCTTGCTGAGCGGCGGCCGCACCTCCCACCGTCGCAGGTCCGGTGAGTGGGCGTGGCCGAGGACGCCGCGGTCCTCGTCTGGGCCATAGTTGGCGCGGGCGGTGATGAGCATGTGCCAGCCGTCCCCGCCGGGGTCGCGGAGGACCCAGGGGTCACGCCAGGCCTCCTCGTGCCAGTCGCCGCCACCCAGCCGCTCGTACCAGCGGTCGTCGGCGATGACCAGCGGGGCGGTGGATTGCTTGTGCCATACCTCCAGGTCGGTTGAGGTGGCCGCGCCGATGGTCTGGAGGATCTTGCCGTCGACCGGGGTCACCCCGGTGTAGAACAGCCACCAGCGGTCGTCGTCGCGGACCACGCTGCCGGTCCAGGTGGCCAGGTCGTCGAACGCCGGCGGCTCGGCGGCGGCGACCACGTCGTCGACCTGGGCCCAGGTGCGGAGGTCCTCGGAGATGGCGTGGCCGATCGTGGCTCGATGGTGGCGTCGCCGTTCGTCCCGCAGGGCACGGGAGGCGAACAGGAAGAACAGGTGGTAGCGGTCGCCGTCGTCGGCCAACCAGAAGTCCCAGAGCCAGGAGCCGGGGAGCCGGAGCATCGGGTCAGCCCTTCACTCCCGCGGAGGCGATGCTGCGGATGAACTGGCGCTGCAGGGCCAGGAACATCACCAGCACCGGGATGGTGATGAGGGTCGAGTAGGCCATGATCTGGCCCCAGAGGACCTTCAGCTGCTGGAAGTAGGAGATCCCGACCATCACCGGGCGGAGGCTCTCGGTCTGGACCACCATCAGCGGCCACAGATAGGAGTTCCAGGCCGGCAGGAACGTCAGGATGGCCACCGTCGCGATCGCCGGGCCGGCCAGCGGCATGACGACGCTGCGGTAGATCCGGAACCAGCCGGCGCCGTCGACCCGGGCCGCCTCGTCCAGGGTGGTCGGGATGCTCTGGAAGTAGGAGTAGAACAGGTAGATGGAGAAGGCGTTGGCCAGGAACGGGAAGATCTGCACCCGGTAGGTGTCCAGCCAGCCGGTGGTGTAGTACAGCTGGCCACCCTGGAACAGGAACCAGGGCAGCTTGTTGACCCACCACAGCAGGGGCAGGGCGAAGGTCTCGAACGGCACCACCAGGGTGGCGATGATGGCCGCCAGGACCACGGTCTTGCCCCGCCAGCGCATCCGCGACAGGGCGAAGGCGGCCATGCTGTTCACGACCAGGCCGACCAGCACGATGAGAGTGGTGATGATGATCGAGTTGATCAGGAACCGCGCGGCCGGGACGGTGTCGAAGACCCCGGTGTAGTTGGCCAGCGAGATGTCCCCGACCGGCAGGAAGGCCTTGATCGAGGAGAGGTCGGCGAAGATCTGGTCGTCCGGCTTGAGCGAGGACATGAACATGAAGACCAGCGGGAAGGCGAAGAACCCGACCAGCAGGATGCGCACCAGGTTGCCGCCGGCGCGGCGCAGGCCGGGTCGGCGGGCCGCGCCGGTGGCCGGAGCGGCCCGGCTGGGAGCCTGGGCCTGATCGAGGGTGGTCATGATCATCCCCTCTCACGGGTGAGGTAGCGCTGCACCAGCGACACCATCAGCACCAGCACGAAGAACACGAGCGAGATGGTGGAGGCGTAGGCCGTCTCCTGCTGGCCGTAGCCGACCCGGACCGCCTGGAACACCACCGTCGAGGTCCGGTCCAGTGGGCCGCCCTGGGTCATCACGTTGATCTGGGCGAACAGGCTGAGGGCGGCGATGGTGATGGTGACCAGGATGAAGGTCCGGGTCGCCTTCAGCCCCGGCCAGGTGACGTAGCGGAACTGCTGCCACTTGCCGGCGCCGTCGAGCTCCGAGGCCTCGTACAGCTCACCAGGGATGGTCTGCAGGCCCGACAGCCAGATCACCATGTGGAATCCGACCGCCTGCCAGATCGACATGAACATGATGGCCGGCATCGCCGCCGTCGGGTTGTTCAGCCAGTCGGTGCCCTGGACCACGTTGAAGGTGGCCGTCTGCAGCAGGTTGTTGATCAGTCCGTCCGGCTGGTACATGAACTTCCACAGGATCGACACCACGACGATCGAGGTCACGACCGGCACGAAATACAGGGTGCGGAAGAAGTTGACCCCGCGGATCTTGGTGTTGACCAGCAGGGCCAGCAGCAGCGCAAACCCCGACTGCAAGGGCACGACCACGACCGCGAAGTAGAAGGTGTTGCGCAGCGACTTCCAGAACAGCGGGTCGCTGAACAGCCGGGTGAAGTTCTCGAACCCGATGATCTTTGCCGGCTCCGGTGAGATCAGCCGGGCGTTGGTGAAGGCCAGCGCGAAGCACAGGCCCACCGGGATGAAGAAGAAGAAGATCAGCAGCAAAACGGCCGGGGCGACCATGGCCGCCCCCATCGTTGCTTCGCCGCGGCGCCGGACGCGCCTCGTGCTGCCGGTGGCGGTGGTCGGTGTCTTGGCTCGAGGGCCACTGGTGGCCGGGGTCTCCTGGGTGACAGCCATGACGTGCTCCACAGGTGGCCGGGCGGCGCCGGGTGCGGGCGGGCTCCCGCCCGTACCCGGCGTCCGCCGAGGGATCAGGCTCCGTAGTTGTTGTTGCTCTTGAGGTTCTGGTCGATGTTGCTGGCCGCCTGGTCCAGGATCTTCTTGGGGTCACCGCCGGCCACGATGTCCTGGGCCGCCTTGGCGAAGGTGGTGGTGATGTAGGGGTAGCCGGGGGTCGGGGGCCGGATCACCGCGAACTTCTTCGACTCCTCCAGGTAGAACCGCTTCGGTCCGTTGGGTCCCCAGCCGGCGGCCTGGGCCGCGGCCTCGTCGGTCGCCGGGATCAGCCCGAGCTTGTTCGCGAACTGGGCCAGGTACTTGGGCTGCAGCGAGAACTTGAGGTAGTCCAGCGCGCCCGACTTGTTGGCGCAGCCGGAGCTGATCCCCCACTGCCAGGAGCCACCCCCGATCTTCGGGCCGGTGCCGAGGTCCGGCGGCGGCATCACCACACCGTCCTTGACCTTGTTGATGGCCGTGGCGTTCCAGACGCCCGACCACACCATCGCCGACTTGCCGTTGACGAAATCCGCGAAGGCGTCGCTGCTCGACTTTGCCGGGGTGTACTTGTTCTTGATCAGCCCCTGGAACCAGTTGGCCCAGGCCAGCGCCTCGTTCCCGTTGAGCACCCCGGAGGCGGTGGTGTAGGCGTTGCGGTCGATCAGGTCGCCGCCAAAGGACTGCAGGAACGGGGAGTAGCCGTAGGTCCACCACTCCGGGGTAGGGTCACCAGTGCCAAGGTCGAAGCCGATCGGGTATTTCCCGGACGCCTTGAGCTTGGCCAGGCCCTGGTTGAACTGGTCCGCGGTCCAGGGCTTGTCGACGGTGGCGACCGGGAGCCCGGCGGCATCCAGCGCCGACTTGTGGGCGAACAGCGCCAACGCCGCGTCGTAGTAGCCGATCGAGTAGAGCTTGTCCTGCCACTTCCCCAGGGTGCTCGGCAGCTGCTTGCTGACCGTGTCCTGGGGCAGGTCGAGCGGGACCAGGTAGCCGGCCCATGCCCAGTTGGGGACGATCGGGGCGTCGATGTCCAGGATGCAGGGCAGCTTCTTGGCCGTCGCGGCTGCCGTCACGGCGTCGTTGTAGGCGGCCTGCGGGAACGCCTGCACCTTGACCTTGGCCTTGGGGTTGGTGGCGTTGTAGTCCGAGACGATCTGGTTGACGATGGCGAGCTCGTCCTTGTTGCCCGCGTTGTGGGTCCACATGGTCAGCTCGCCGCCGGAGCTGGTCCCACCCCCGCTGCTCGGGGCCTTGCCGCCACAACCGGCGAGTACCAGCACCGCGACCAGCGCGACTACACTTGCACATGCGAGGGGCCTAGGCCTACGCCATCTCACGATAGGTTCCTCCGCTCCACGGCCCGGCCACTACGAGGCGGGCAACGAGCGATCGCGGCAACGATCGCTTGATCTGTGGGGTCTGCCCCGCCGCCCAGTCACGCGGGCGGCGGGGCGACCGATCTTCGACGGGTCAGCTGCCCGGACAGCTTCACCTGTTTCGCCTTTCCGTTCGGTGATTCCATCAACGAAAGCAGCTGCTCGATGCCCCAGGCGCCCATCTGGTAGTGCGGCAGGGCCACCGTGGTGAGCCCGGGAAACAGCCCGGCCGCGACCAGCTCCATGTCGTCGAACCCGACGACCGAGAGGTCCCGGGGGATCTCCAGCCCGGCCTCCAGGGCCGCCCGGTAGACCCCCATCGCCATCAGGTCCCGGAAGCAGAACACCCCGGTGGGCCGGTCGGGCAGCGCGAAGAGCTGCCGGGCCGCCTGGTGGCCGCCCTCGGGGCCGATGTCGGTGGCGGCGACGATCAGCGTCGGGTCGACCTCGATCCCTGCCCGCCCGAGGGCACGCTCGTAGCCCTCCAACCGACCGGCCGCGGCCAGGGTGGGGTCGGCGTTGTTGATGAAGGCGATCCGGCGGTGGCCGTGCTTGAGCAACTCGCCAACCGCCGTCCTGGCGCCGCCGACCTCGTCCGGGACCGCCGACGACACCCCGGGATCCGCCGACTCGGCGTCGACGAGCACGACCGGGGTGTCGCGGAGCACCGCCGGCACCTCGACGCTGCGGTGGAACATGGTCGCGTACAGCACGCCGTCGACCTGGTGCTGCAGCAGAGTCGCGAACTCCCGCGCCTCCAGGTCGCGGTCGCCCTCGGTGTTCATCAGCAGCATGACCCGGTCGGCCGCCCGCGCCGCCTCGAGCGCCCCCAGGATCATCCCGACCGCGTACGGGGTGGTGGCCACCCTGTCGCCGATGAACCCGATCGTCCCCGACCGCTGCGCCCGCAGGCCTTGCGCCAGTCGGTTCGGGACATAGCCCAGCCGGTCGGCGACCTTACGGACCCGGGCCCGTGTGTCGGCGCTGATCCGCGCCGACTCGACCTCGTTGAGCGAGGCCGACACCGTCGCGATCGACACGCCCGCCGCCGAAGCCACATCTGAGATCCGGACTCTGCTGGGCATTGGCACCACCCCTGCAGAAACCTTTCAGCACATCGTGCAACGAGTATGGGCTGCGTTTGGTTGAACGGTCAAGCCCTTGCCGACCGTCAGATGATCTGTGAAGGGCATGCCCCTATCCTTGGGCTTCCTGCGGTCGGCCAGAGACCGTGCACGCATGCAGGAGGCACATGCCCGATCCCGTCCGGCTCGCCCTCGTCGGCTGTGGGCGCATCGCCCAGGTCGCGCATCTCCCGGCCGTCGAGAAGGCCGAAGGGGTCGAGCTGGTGGCGGTCAGCGACCCCAGTGGTGCGGTGTCCCGGTCGGTGGCCCGCCGTTACGGCGTCGCCGTCGCCTACACCGACCAGGGATCGGTCTGGGCGGATGCGTCGGTCGAGGCGGTGATCGTCGCCGCGCCCGACCGGTTCCATCATCGGCTCGCCGCCGAGGCGCTCGGAGCGGGCAGGCATGTGCTGGTCGAGAAGCCCCTGGCCTCGACCGTGCCGGAGGCCGAGGACCTGGTCGCCCTGGTTGACCGGACCGGGCTGACCCTGCAGGTGGGGGCGATGAAGCGTCATGACGAGGGGCTGCAGTACGCCCGCCGGTTCATCGCCGAGCGCCTCGGCCAGACGCGGTCGTTCAACGCCTGGTACCGCATCGGCGACCTGCGTCCGGGCATCGAGGCGGCGCTGTTCCCGCCGGTCCTCGTCGAGGCCGGCGCCCGCCGGCAGGAGGCGGCGTTCAAGGCCGACCGCCAGCGGTACCTGCTCGCCACCCATGGCGCCCACATCTTCGACACCGTCCGGTTCCTGCTCGGCGAGGTGGCGTCGCTGGTCGCCCGGCACCGCCGGCACGACCGCGACCACGTCTGGCAGCTGCTCCTGACCACCGCCACCGGCGCCGTCGGCACGCTCACCATCACGGCCGACGTGCCCGGCCTCCCCGCCGAAGGCATCGAGGTGTTCGGCACGACCGGGGCGGTCCGGGTCGACCTCCACTTCCCCTTCTACCGCCGCGCCGCCACCGTCCACGCCTACAGCGACGGAGCGGTGGTGGTCCCGACCCTGACCGACGGCGACGCCTACGAGCGCCAGGTCGAGGCGTTCGCCCGGACCATCCGCACGGGCGGCCAGCCCGACCCGGACGTGCGGGACGGGCTGGCCGCGGTCCGCCTCATCGAGGCGACCACGACCGCCGTCGAGACCGGCTCCGAGGTGGAGCCGTGAACGACACCGCCGATCACGGCCCCGCAGGGTTGGCCGCGCGTCTGGGCATCTTCGCCCGGACGTTCCCTCGGGCGACCTCCGAGGAGGTTGCCGCGGCGGTGTCCCGCGCCGGCTACCCGCTCGCCCACTGGAACTTCACCGCGATCGCTCGCTCCACCCTCGCCGGCGACGTGGACGAGGCACTGGTCACCGCCGTCCGCCGCGCCTTCGACGGCGCCGGCGTGGCCATCCCCAGCGTCTCGGCCACCTTCAACCTCATCCATCCCGACAGCGGGCTCCGCGCCGCCCAGACCGCTCGGGCGGTCCGGCTGATCGGCCTCGTCCCCGACCTGGGCGCCGACGTCGTCACGCTGTGTTCCGGCACGTGCGACCCGGACGACATGTGGCGCGCCCACCCGGGAAACCTGACCACCGACGCCTGGACGGCCATGCGACGCACCCTGGACAGCCTCCTCGACGCCGCCGGCAGGGCCGGGGTCCGCCTCGGCATCGAGCCCGAGCCCGGCAACGTCATCCGCGACGCGAGGACAGCCGCCCGCCTCCTGGACGAGCTGGACCACGATGCCGCCGTCGGCATCGTGCTCGACCCGGCCAACCTGCTGTCTCCCGAGTCGGTCCCGCGCCAGTCCGAGGTCCTCGCCGAAGCCGTCGCCCTCCTCGGCCCCAGCGTCATCGGCATCCAGGTCAAGGACGTGGCCGCCTCCGGCTTCGCGGCCCCCGGCGCCGGCATGCTGGACTACCCCGCCATGTTCCGCGCCCTGGCCCCCCTCGCCCCGGTTCCGGTGATCGTCCAGGACGCCCACGAGAACGACGCCGCCCGCGTCCGGGACGACCTGCTGCGCTGGTCCGCCGGCGCGGGAACGGGTCTCCCTCATGGAGCGTAGCGGCGTGAGCTGGGCGCCTACTTCGAGGCCAGAGCTCAGGTCATGACGTAGCCGCCGGCCACGTCCAGGGTTACCCCGGTGAGCCAGGCGGCGCTGTCCGAGGTCAGGAACACCGCGGCCAGGGCCACGTCCTCGGGGGTCCCCAGCCGCCGCAGCGGGACCGCCGCCACCATCTGGTCCCGCCACTCCCGGGGCGCCATCCGCCTGATCTGCTCGGTCAGGATGGTGTGGGGCGCCAGGCAGTTGGCCCGGACGCCGTGGGGGCCGGCCTCGCTGGCGACCTGGCGGGTGAGCATGATCACGCCCGCCTTGGCGGCCATGTACGGCGCCGGCGCGCCCAGCCCCGGCAGCCGGGCCGCGCTGGAGGCCATCGTGACGATCGCGCCCCGTCCCCGCCGGATCATGCCGGGCAGGAAGCTCTTGAGGGTCAGGAAGGTGGCGGTGAGGCTGCTGTCCAGGGTCGACTGCCAATCCTCGTCGGGGATGCCGGCGACCGGGCCAGGACGCGCCCGCCCGCCACCTACGAACGCGGCCAGCACCTCGGCCGGCCCGAGCTCCTGCTCTACGGCCTGGCGCAGCCGCTGGACCGCGGCCGGGTCGGTGCAGTCGCCGTCCACCCCGACCGCCTCGCCGCCGCCCTCGCGGATGGCCTCCACCACGGCCTGGATCCTGGTCCGGTCGCGGCCATTGACCGCCACCCTGGCCCCGTTGGCGGCGAGCAGCCGGCAGGTGGCCGCACCGATCCCGCCCGAGCCGCCGGTGACCACCGCCACCTTGCCGGCCAGATCGGGATAGATCGGCATCTTGTCGCTGGCCTGCATCGGCGACTCCTCTCTGCGACGGTGCTGCGGGCCGCCTTCATGGTACGAAGACGGCCCGGGCCGCCATGGCCCGCGTCGGGTCGGTCACCTCCGATGGGCGATGGAACCGGCCCGGGTCGCTGTCCGTCCGTCGCCGAGTTCCCACTCGGACAGCCCGCCGGCTCATGGCTGTTCGGCTCCGGTGGTGACCAGGGGAGCGTCGTCTGCCGCGGGGGCGGGGGCGGGCGGTCCGGGGCGGTCGCCCGGTGCAGCGGTCGCACAGGACCAGGACACCCACGAGCGCGTCCAGGGCCAGCAGCCCCAGCTGAGGATGGTGAACAGCTGCAGCTGGGCCGAGGTCACCGCCGGCGCCTGGCCCAGCTGGACCTCCAGCCACTGCACCGGGCTACCGGTGACCACCAACGTCAGCCGCACCGCGATCACCTGCGAGGCATCCCACAGCCCGTGCAGCAACGCCACCAGCCCATACCAGCCAACCACGGCCCAGCTGAGCCGCAACCGGCCCCCGCGGGCGGCGGCGAACAGCGCCCCCCAGGATCGCCGTCCACAGCCCATGCCCCACCGGGGTCAGGATGCCCCGCAGGACCTCGGACTCGACCAGGTTCAGCAGCGACGGACCGCTCGCATGGTGTAGCGACCCAGGCGGCGGGCCACCAGCCACAGCACGGCCAGCTTGACCGCCTCATCGATCGGCCCGACCCCACATCGGCCGGCCCCGACGGCTGGCCGAGCAAGGCGGCCTCCAGCACCGAGGCCCCCAGCCCCCCCAGAGACAACGGCGGTGAAGCTGCGCTGGGCGGTGAGGACCCGGTCGGCGTGACCGAAGGCATAGCCGACAAAGGCCACCGGGACAAGGAAGCTGCCCAGCAGGATGATCGTCGGGACCAGGTTGAGGTTGCCGGTGACAAAGGTCACCACCACCACCACCGTGGCCAACCACAACCCCGAGGCACCCCCAGGAACATCCCCAGCCAGGGCCGCGGGCTCCACCACCCGGGACTCTCGGCGGCGGCCGGGACCGCTTGCCACACTGTCGGTGTCATGGCACCCCTCCTTGTCCTGACCCAAGGGGTCGCGCCACGACCGGCCGCTGTCTTCACCGCCAACAGCCATCTCCCCTGGCGGCTGGCAGCAATCCCCCAGTTCCAGCTACCGGACCAGCCCGACGACCAGGCCAGGACGGCTCCCCCGGCCGCGGCCTACAAGCCGGGCGGGAACTGGTAGCTGGACGGGACCGGGGAGGGCAGCTGAGCGGCCGTCCCGAAGGCGATCACGATCTCCTGATGGGGCTCCAGGGTGAGGGCGGTAGGGTCACCCCGGACGGGCTTGCCGTCGACGAAGACCCGCAGCCGCCCGCCGCCACCGGCGCAGGAGCCGCCAAGGCAGCTCGGGGTGAACCGCACCCCCCACACGGCGAAGAACTGTCCAAGGGTGTAGGTGCGTACGGTGGGCGACTCCACGTGCAGGACGCCGCTGGGGTCGTGGGTGTGCAGCGGGGCGAACCCGACGGCCGGGTCGATGCCGATGCCCGCCGGCACCGTGACCTTGCGGCCGTGGACGTAGAGGTCGAGGTGCTGGTGGATGTGGACGGCGGTGCCCTCGAGCGGGCTCAGCGGGGGCACGCCGATGGCCCGCAGGCGTTCGGCCAGGCCGGCGGTGTTGGCGCTCCACGGCGCCGGGCCGGTCTGCAGGCCGGCGAGGCCGGCCGGGCTGGTCGCCGCCTGCCGGTGGCGGCCGCCGGCCGACACGGCCAGCCCGCCGATCCCGGCCACCAGCACCACCGCCAGCACCACCGCGATGCCGAGCCGGCGGCGTTGGCGGCGGCGCCGGGCCGCCTCCCGTGCCCGTGCCGCCGCCTCCTGTCGCCGCCGGTGGGCCTGCCGCGCGCTCATGAGCTGATCTGCACCGTCACGCTGTCTCCTCTCGCCAACGGTACAGCCGTGGTCGTCCTCCCACGCGTCCAGCTCTCGGTCGAGCTGGGGCAGAGTTCCGTCTGCACGGCGCGTGGTCGCCGCTGCTGGTGAGGATGAAGCTGGAGCGGCTGTGGGTCTGCCCGGCCAGCGCCCGTCAGTGCTCCCGGCGGGCAGCCATCTTGCCGTGCCTGCTAGCTGGAAGCCCGGTCCTGGGTCGGCAGGTCGATCTGGAGCCTGGGTCCCTGCCCGGCTGGGCGGTGGACCTGGATCGCCCCACCCAACGCCTCGACCCGACGTCTCTGCGGCGCGCTCACCACCGCAGGCGAGACCATAATCCGGTCCATGACGACGAACGGGCTGCGGATGATCCTGGCCGAAGACGACCTGTTGTTGCGCGCGGGGCTGGCCAGCCTGCTGGAACGCTCCGGGTTCCAGGTCGTGGGCCAGGCCGGCGACACCAGCGCCTTGTTGGCCCTGGTCGACACCCACGACCCCGAGCTGGTGGTGGCCGAGAGCTGGTCGCCGCCCGTCACCGCGACGACCCCCTGGCCGCCCTCAGCGACCGCGAGCGCGAGGTGCTGGCCCAGACGGCCGAGGGCCGCTCCAGGCCGCTCTCGCCACCCAGGTCAAGATCCACCAGGGTCACGTCCGGACCCAGCTCCCCGGCCCGCCGGAGCGCCTCGGCACTGTTGGACGCCACACCAACGACGGCGACGCCCTGGCGTTCCAGGACGATGGCGACGCCGACCACGACCAGCACGAATTCGACGAGTTCTGGGCGTAACAGCCTGTCAGCGGTTGGTTCTCCAAAAGACGGCCTGGGTGAGGACCGCCAGCACGAACCGCTCCTTGCTCAGGTCCTGCCGCGGAGGCCCATAGAGCGCGTCGTCCTCAGCAAACCCCGAGCTCTGCAGCCACCGCCAAGCGCGGACGAGCCTCCCACCAGACCCGTCTCGGTCGGCGCCACGCCTTCTCATCTCAACACTTCCTTCGGACGATCCCCTCGTCGCGACGGGATGGTCAGACTCCGCTCCGCGGTAGATCACTACGAGATGTTCTTGAGGCCATGCAGCACCCTCTCCAGAAGCTCCACGGGCTGGTTGTCAGCGTCCGCGACGGTGGCCTGCGGCCGGTATAGCACCACCACCCCTTGGAGGGCCATGTCGCCGACGATCACGCGGGTCACGCCCAGTAGCAGGTCGAGCCGGGCGGAGATCTCCGCGACCGACACGACCTCCCGGCACAGCGCCGCGATGGAGCGCTGCTCGCGGCCCAGCCCAGCGAGCCGCTCGTCGATGCCCGTGACCGTCTGCACCAGCGTCTCCAGCTCGAGGGCGTCGTGAGCCGGGCGGGTGCGCCCACCTGTGACCGTGTAGGGGCGGCGGTAGTGGCGGGACCAGGTCCGTCCCTCCTCATCCGCTCCACCGCCGCTCATGCACAGCTACCCATCGTGACCGCGGCGCCTACTCGACCGGCTCGCCTGCCCCAGCGGCAGCATCCGTGTCCCCGCCACGGTTTGGTGCCGGCGCTGCGTGCCGGCGTAGCGGCAGGTGCGCGCGCGGCTGCCAGCCCGACGCCGTGGCCTTGGCCACCAGGAGCGGCTCCGGCGAGACCATGACGCCGGCCGGCACCGGCGGTGCCATTGCTGGTTGTTCGCCAGCCGAGCCGAGCAGGACCGCTGGCAGCAGCACCAGCGCGGCGACCCCGCCGAACCAGCAATGACGGAGTTGTACCCTGATGCCGTGACGGGCCGCGAGGCGGCCGACCACGTGGAAGCCCATCATTCTGGACACGGCGATGTCGGCCGCCAACGGCTCGGCCAGCCGCCTGTTGGCCTCGGCCAGCTCGGCGTCGCTCATCCCGATCCCGTGGTCCTCGATCTCGAGCACGTAACCGTTGCCGGTCGGACCGCCGGAGACCTCCACCCTGGTGGTGGGCGAGGAGAACGAGGTGGCATTCTCGACCAGCTCGGCGAGCAGATGGGCGACGTCGCTGGCGGCCTGGCCGGACAGCGTGAGGTCATGGACACCGGCAACCTGCACGCGGGAGTAATCCTCGACCTCGGCCACCGCGGCCTCGACCACGTCGCGCAGCGGTACCGACTCGCTCCACCGGCGGCGTTGGTCCACGCCCGACAGGACGATCAGGTTCTCCACATTGCGCCGCATACGAGTGGCGAGGTGGTCCATTCGAAACAGCTCGTCGAGCCGGTCCGGGTCGACCTCGCTCCTCTCCAGCTCGTCGATCAGCTCGAGCTGCCGGTCGACCAGTCCCTGGCTACGTCTGGCAAGGTTGTGGAGCAGGTCGCCGATGCTCTTGCGCAACGCCGCCTGCTCGGTGACGTCGCGGATGTTCAGCACCAGCCCGTTGACGCGGGGGTCGTCGGCGAGGTTGGTGCAGATGCTCTCCACGTGACGCCACGACCCGTCTTGGTGCTGCAGCCGACACCCAAGGTTGGCGGTCGCTCCCGGCGCCTCGACCAGCCTGGTGAGGGAGGTGTTGACGTCGTGCCGGTCGTCGGGATGGACGAGGTCGCCCAGGGCGGTGCCGACGAGGTCGGCAGCTCGCCGCCCGAGCAGCCGCTGCACCGAGGGGCTCTGATAGGTGATCTTGCCGTCGGGCGCAAGCACCGTGATGAGATCCGAGGAGTTGTTCACCAGCGAGCGGAACTGGGCAGCCTGCTCAGCGCCGGCCCGCCGCAGCAGTAGCCCCACGGCGAGGGCGGCGAGCACGCTGAGCAGCCCAAGGGCGATTTCGATCCGGACCAGCCGGCTGAGGGATGCCTCGGTCTGCTGGGTGATCTCCTGGGCGGCGTCATTGGAGACGCTCGACAGCTGCGCGCTCAGCACCCGTAGCCGGGTCACGCCGGCGGCATAGTCCGGGGCGGCGCGGCCGCCGTCCAGGAGGCGGTCGCCGGTGCGGATCAACTCGTCGATGAGGCGGCGGTCCTGCTCGAGCTTGCGGCGGACCTTCCAGTCGCGGGCGGGAGGGATCTCGACCCTCGAGCCATCGCCCTGCGGTGCGCGCACGCTGCCGCCGTCCAGCAGCACATTGACCGGCTGGCGCACGGCCTCGCCGCTCTCCTCAGGGTCGGCCTGGAAGCCGTCGACCACCAGCAGGACGTCCTTGGTATAGCGCTCCACGAGGGCCCGCTGGCGCGCGGCGGTGTTGACAATCAGCGCCGAGCCACGCTGCTGGGCGATGGCTCGCGCGTTGTAGCCAACGATCGCGGTCACCAGGACGATGAGCACGGGGATGACCCAGCCGAGCCGGCGACCCAGGCGCAGGTCGCCCAGGATCGGGAGGCGCGGGACCAACCGGCCGATGCCGGACCGGCCACCTGCCGCCGTGCGCTGGGTCGCGCTCGCGGCTCCCACCTCAGCGGACGGTGAGCGCCGCATGCATCCCACCCAGGTAGTGGCCCTCGAAGTTGCAGTACATGACGTAGTGGCCTGGCGCCATGCGCAGGACCAGGGTCTGGCGGTCGTCGATGTCGAGGCTCCCGGCGTCGTCGAGAAGGTCGATGCCGGGTGCCTCTTCGTTGACCGTCAGCCCGTCGCGCTGCAGCGGCAGCTTGTCAGGGGCACGGTCGGTTCGTACGACGACGAACTCGTGGGTGGTCGGGCCCTGACCGAGGATGCGGAAGCTGACGGTGCCGGCGGGCACAACGGCCGCGTCCGCCTGGACCTCGAAATCCTTGAGGAGCACGTTCACCGGGGTGCCGCTGGGCGTGGGCTCGTGCCGGCGGGCCACGGTGAGGGGGACCGCGAGCGCGAGGGCGGCCAGCACAAGCGCGAGCGCCCACGCCCAGCGCCGCCCCGCCCGAGTCCACGCCATCCCGTCTACCTCCTCCAGATGGCCAGGGTGTTCACCCGCCCTGCCCGCACGCCCTCCGTGACGTGGAGCGGATCCCGTCCGGCGGCCAGGGCGGCGAGCAGCGCCAGCGGCAGCAGGAGGATCGCGATGAACTTCTGGTGGATGCGGAGGTCGTCCAGCATTCATCTCATCCTGGGGGACACTACGGCGGGCACCCAGGCCCATCGGGAGAAGGCGCAGTAGAAGGCCGTGCGGGAGCATAACACCCTGAGCCCGGGGACTCAGAATTGACGTTCTGGAGTCCAACGCGGGACATCCGAGCGTCCTCTGGAAGTCGACGCCGTGCTGCAGGAGCCGGACCGTGTTGGTTATCCCACGACCGGCAGGCGTGGATCGGGGTGGTCGCCCCGGCCAGCGGCGGCCCGGATGAAGGCCAGGTCGTCGCCCTCCAGATCGGCCGGCCGGCCGGGCACGGCTCGGCGGGCCAGGACCTCATCCAGCACCTCGGCGGCCATCGTGGTGGTCTGCGGCATGGGCATCGGGGATGCCCCGAGGGCGTCGGTCAGGTCCAGGCCGTGCACCCGGGTCTCCACCAGCCGGGTGGCCACGAACTCATCCAGCCGCATCGGCCCGAAGAAGCCGGGCCCGATGGTGTCCGGCGGGGTGGTCCTGATCGCCTCCACGGCTCTGGCGAAGGTGCCCTGGACCTGGTCGCGGATCGTGGCCGGGGTGTGGCCCTCGGCGTGGTCGACGACGTACTGGTAGATGACCGGGGAGACCTTGCTGCGGTCGGAGACCGAGATGTAGAAGCTGGCCCGATCGACCACCGGCTGGGCTTCCATGGGCTCGGCGACCAGGGGCATGGTCAGGCCCATGAAGACGTCGAAGTGGGCGGCCAACTGCAGGACGGTCCATAGCGGCTTGTCCGGGTCGGGCGGCTGCAACAGCGTGGAGCGCTCCCAATCCTCCGCCGTGAGACCTGCCAGGGTGTTCTGCAGCGTCGGGAGGCCCTCCTCGGCGAGGGCGTCCACCATCTCGTCGTAGGAGCGAGCTCTCGTGCCGGTCACCATGGTGCACCTCCTGGACTGCGCCGCCCGCCGGGCTCGTCGACCTCGTCTCACCGTTGAGGAACACCGACACGTCGAGTGTCGCGGCCAACCCGGCTAGCGCAGAATCCTGTCAATCAGGACTGGTTGCCTCATGGTGACGAGCCCCCCCTACGGCAACAAGGAACTGAAGGGCTGAATGTATGGCTTGAGGTAGTAGCCGGTCAATGCGGACGCCAAGGTCCTTCATAGACTGCCGGCCGAGGACGGCCCCGGCTGGGTTTCCACCATCCGGGCCGAGATGTGCAGCCTACCGCCGCTACGGCCAGGAGCCGATGACCGCCGCCGCGATCAAGGACCTGCGCCGGTTCGCCGACCGCCGCGACCTGGACGCCCGCACGCTGTTCCGCAGCACCGACCCGGGGCTGCCCGGGGTGTCAACCGACCCGTACGTGTCGCAGTTCCTGTTGCAGCCCTACACCTTCGGCAGCACCCCGACCCAGCAGCGCTACCGCACCACCGTGGCGGGCAGCGACCACCTCACCAGCTACGATGCCTGGCTGGCGGTCCAGAACGGCAGCCCACCACCGCCACCGCCAGCTACGACCCCACCCCGCGCTACATCCGCAACGGCCGGGACCTGGGCGAGTGGTCCCACCTCGACTTCTCCTATCAAGGTCCCCTGGTCGCCTGCCTGATCCTGCTGGGCTACGTCGCCCGCTACGGCCCCCAGCAGGTGCTGGCCCAGACCAACCCCTACCGCGACCACCCCACCCAGACCGGCGCGGTCACCTTCGGCGCACCGGACATCCTCGACCGGGTCGCCCGCTCGGCCAACGCCGCGATGAAGGCCGCCTGGTACCACAAGTGGCTGGTCCACCGCCGCCTCCGCCCCGAGGAGACCGGCGGCAGGATCCACAACCACCTGACCGGCGCCGCCACCTACCCGTTCCATCCGAAGCTGACCGACTCGGCGGTGCTGGATCGGCTGTACGCCACCCACGGCAGCTACCTGTGTCCGCAGGCCTACCCCGAGGGCTGCCCGACCCACCCGGCCTACCCGGGGGCCACGGCCACGATCGGCGGGGCCGGGGTCCACTTCCGCAGAGACGAAATCGAGGGAATCGTGCTGGCCGAGTGATACCAGGTCAATACTCCAGCGGGACTTCGTGATCTCGCTGGTCAGGGCGTGATTGGCGACACGGCAGCGGCCACCGCTGATCATCCGCTCGCAGGAGTCCTCGCCGCCGGCCTCAAAGGCCAGCAGCTCGGCGTCTCGAGGTAGCGCCGCTTCTCGCAGTGGTTCCAGCAACCTCTTAGTTGCGCTTGGTCCCATACGGGAGCAACTGACCAGTAGATCGTATTTTGGCGCTAGTTGGCCATGCAGTCTGGTTCATGGATAACGGACCGGCTAGGCTGTCCGAGTAGTGTGCCGCGTGCTGGGTCCGACCGTGGGGGGAAATGTGTCCATGCTTGGAGAACAGGCGACCAATCGTGGATGAGCGGTTGGACCCGGCGCCGACGGAGCGGCGGGGTGAGGTGCTGCCCGCCGACCATCCCGCCACGAACCTGGCGCCTGCGGAGGGTGACTGCCCCTCCCACATCCCGGCCGAGGTGAAGGAGCGGACTTCGGCGGCGCATGGCAACCGTGAGCCACCCGACACCCCCATCCGCGCCGGGGAGCTGATGTAGATGGCGCTGATCAGCTTCGGGGGCTCGCCCCACGGCGGCTCCCACAAGCTGCTGCCTGAGTGGAATCGCCAGCCGCGGATCACTCCCACCACGATCATTGACCACTCCATCGTGGGTTCGGCCCTGGGCGCCTGGTACTACTTCCGTGACCAGACGGGTGTCGAATCCCATTTCATTGTGCGGGGCGCGCGGTCGGGCTCGGCGGACGGCCATATCTGGCAGCTCATGGACACCGGCCGCCAAGCCGACGCCAACCTGAACGCGAACGCCTTCGCGATCAGCATCGAGACCGAGGACAACGGCGACCCCGACGATTTCCCATGGTCGCGGGCGCAGCTGGACAGCCTGCGGTGGCTGCATGCCAAGCTTCGAGCGGTGCACCCGACCATCCCGCGGCGGCGCTGTCCCAGCCCGCGAGGGGGCGGCCTGGGATATCACTCGATGTGGGGAGCGCCATCGGCCTGGACCCCAGTGGCCGGGAAGCTGCTGGCGCTGGACACCTTGGTCCCCACCCCTGACGGCCTGCTCGCCCTGCGCCACATCAGGGTCGGCGCAACCGTGTTCGACGAGCTAGGGGAGCCGTGCACGGTCACCGCAACCTACGATGACCTTCCGGAACGGGCCTGGCGGGTCGTGTTCGACGACGGCCTGGAGGTGCTGGCCGGAGGCGAGCATCAGTGGGTCACCATCACCCGCGGGCAGCGCAAGGGCTACTTCCGCCGGGATCGTCCACGCGACATTCACCGTGGCCCTCGTCCGGACGGCTACCCGCTGGACTGGGCGCGCTGGGGCAAGGTTTGGAACACCGACGAAATCGCCTCCAGCGTCCTCGCCAGCGATGGCGCCTACCAGCACACCATCCCGGTCGCCCGTCGGCTGCGGTCGGAGGAGCGAGAGCTGCCTGTTGACCCGTACCTGCTCGGCGTGTGGCTGGGCGATGGCGGTGAGCGCGACGGCGTCATCACCGCCGGGTTCGACCCCGATGACCCCATGGCCAGCGATGCCGAGTTCATCGCCCGCCAGTTCATCAGGGCGGGGTACGAACTGGGCGCGTGGCAGCCACGATACGGCCATCGCACGCTCACCCTGCGGGCGCTGGGGTTCGAGCGGCGGCTGCGCGAGCCTGGCGTGCTCGGCGACAAGCATGTCCCCCAGGACTACCTGGTCGCGTCTGCCGACCAGCGGCTGGCGCTGCTCCAGGGCCTGATGGACACCGATGGCAGCAACTGCCACGGCCGCGGGGTGGAATTCACCTCCAAAAGCGAGACCCTGGCCGATGCCGTCGTCTGGCTCGCCTCATCGCTTGGCCAGCGGGTGCGCAAGAGCAAAGGCGACGCCCGCCTCCGCGGTGTCAGCTTCGGACCCAAGTACCGCGTCACCTGGGCCAGTACCATCCCGTGCTTCCGCATCCCCCGCAAGGCCGAGCGCCTCCACGGCTCGGGCGCCGGCTCCAGCGAGGTGCCGCCCTCGGTCCGCTCGCAGAGCCGCCAGATCGTCCGGTGCGAGCCGGTCCCGGTCCAGGCGATGCGGTGCCTCACGGTGGACTCGCCGAATTCGATGTACGTCATCACCGACCGGTGCCTGCCCACCCACAATACCTGCCCGGGCAGGCCGGTGCGGGTGCGGCAGTGGGAGCAGATCCTGCTGCCGGCGTTTCTGAACCCATCCCGAGAGGAGGATGACCTTCCGATGGACCAGGCTGACTTCAACCGTTTGATGGATACGTGGGCAGGACGGCGACTGGACGACCCTCCAGCACTCACGCTCTCCGAGCTTCTCGGCAAGTACCGGGGCAGCGTCTTCACCTTGTTGGATGAAGTGATCGAGGAGGTTGTTCGGGCACGCCGCGCGCTGAATGTTGGCGACCTGACCGCCGAAGACGGGACCGTGACCTTCAGCCCAGCCCACTACATGGACAGCCACCGGCACATCGCCCGTGAATTGCGCAACATTGCACTGAAACTGGAAGCTCCATTGGACGAGCCGGGCACGACCAAGCCTCCGGCGGTTGATCCAGATGTGTCCCAGTGATCGACCACTGAGTTTGTGGGGCTGACCGAGGCCGGCAAAGGAGGAGGACCAGGGTCTGGCGCCCAGGACGGTCCGCGCCTTCCTTAGATCCGGAGATCCGGCTGCATGATCTGCGGCATAACCATGCAAGTGCCGCGCTGGCCGCCGGGGTACCGGCCAAGGTGGTCAGCGAGCGGCTGGGCCACGGGACCATCGCGGTGACCATGGACATCTACTCCCATGTCCTGCCCGGCCTGGATCGGGAGGCGGCTGACACAGTGGCCCGGCTGATCCTGGGCGAAGGCGGCGTCCTCAGTGGCCTCCGTATACGGTGTAGCCACGGTTGCGCAGGCGCCTGGCGAGCTCCTGCTCCATTGCGACAGCTTGGTCGCGCGTGGCCATCGGGTTGAGGTGGCGGTACAGCTTCGGGCGAAGGTGCTTCCCGTACTTGCGTACGTACCGGGACGACCGGTAGCCGTCCTTGTGCTGGCGAAGCCGCTCCGCCGGTGGCACCGCGCTCTGGCCGACGTAGACGGAGGGGTACCTGGGGTCGCGGCGGGGACCCACCGCATCGTCCAACTCGACCACATAGACGTAGTAGCGGCGCCGGGCTGCCGCCGGTCGGGCTGTGCCTGCTCCAGTGGCTTGGGGATCGATCATCCAGGTGGTCACCGGTCCGGGTGGGGTCTCATCCGCTACCACGTTGGTTGTCCCGTTCCAGGATCTGCCTCAGGGTGTCCAGGTTCGCCGCCACCGGCCCGGGCGAGACCTTCCTGGTCTCCAGGATGGCGTAGTTCCACGCCGGGATGTTCTCGAAGTCGGCGAGGAACGCGAAGACAGCCGCAATGGGCCGTCGGATCGTCATGGTGTTCTCGAACGATGCCGCAGTAGCGGTGCTCGGGGCCGGGCGCGCCATAGCGCGGAACGAGCTCGACCTTGCCGGCGTCGGCCACGGCCGACAGGTGGCGCTGGGTGGTTGCCCGGCTCACGTGGTCGTCGGGGACTGGCTCTTGGGCAGCTGGGCGTCGGTCGCGTCGCCCGGGCGGAGCTGCCGGTACACCTGGTCGACCCCGACCTGGTCCAGCTCCTGGCGGGAGCCCAGCATCTCCCGCATCCGCCGGTAGGCCGTGAGCAGCGCCTGGTGGAATGACAGGGCACGGCTTCGATGATGGAGATCGGAGTCTTCTGCAGCTCGTACGTACGTTGTCGGGACGCAGGCCGGCCATACTGCGCGGTGATCTGTGACCCTGGAGGCAGTGTCGTGAGCTCTTTGCTCCGAGCCACCGAGATGGTGGCCGGCCGGGCTGGCGTGGGCAGTGTGGGCGCTGGCCATGCTCGGGATCGCCGCGGGACTCTGGTGGGACCACCTGCTCCGCCAGGCCGGCCGGGCCGATCTGGTCCAGGCGAACGGCAATGTGCTCGCCTGGCTGCTGGCAGGGGTGAGCGTGCCCACCGTCGGCGCGGTGCTGGCAGCCCAGCGGCCCCGGCACCCGGTGGGCTGGCTGCTGCTCGGCCTCGGGGCCTCGCTCGGGCTGACCTTCCTCACCGACAGCTACGCCCTCTACGGCCTCCTGGCCCGGCCCGGGTCGCTTCCGGCGGCCCGCTGGCCGGCCATCTAGGCCCGGCTGTGGCCGTGGCCGGCATCGCCTGTCTCGGCTTCGTGCTGCTGTTGACCCCGACCGGGTCGCTGCCCTCGCCGCGGTGGCGCTGGCCGCGGTGCTGGCGTCGCTGGCCGTCCTGATCGCCCTGGCCGCCATGGCCACCCGCAACGCCGACATGAGGAACTGGGCCATTGGCGTCAGCTTTGCGGTCCTGCCACCGGCGATCGGCGCCGCGATCCTGCGCTACCGGCTCTACGACCTGGACCGGATCATCAGCCGCAGCCTGGCCCGGGGGCTGCTCACGGTGCTGCTGGGCGGCGGGTACGCTGCGGTCGTCCTGGGGCTCGGGCAGCTGCTGGGCCGCAATTCCAGCCTGGCCGTGGCCGGGGCCACCCTGGCCGTGGCCGCCGCCTTCCAGCCGGCCCGCCGGCGCATCCAAGGCCTCGTCGACCGCCGCTTCAACCGACGCCGCTACGACGCCACGCCGCCCGGACCATCGCCGCCTTCGGCACCCGCCTGCGTGACCAGGTCGACCTGGAGACCCTGACCGTCGAGCTCCTGGCCGTGGCCAACCAGACGATGCAGCCGACCCAGGCCTGGTTGTGGCTGCGGCCGCAACGACCGACCTAGACAGCCGCCGGCATCGGTTGCCGTGCCCGGTGGGGTGGCAGGCCTCGAACCTGCGACCGAGCGATTATGAGTCGGTTCGTGGTTGTCCAGTCGATGTCGGTGCGTGCCGTCCTTGCAGGTCAAATTGGTGTGCCGTCTGCCTGGCGAGGTGGGATCGGGTCGGGTTGTGTCCAGCGGAATGACCAGCGTGCCCTGAGCCCGGTCCAGGTCGCCACCCAGATCGATCTGCTGGCAGCCCAGTCGACCATGGCGGAGGGTCAGTTAGGCCCGAGGTTTTCGGGGTATTGCTCACCAGTGGCGGCAACCGAGCCGGTTGGCTTCATGGCGGGTTCGCGACGCAGCGGGAGAGGACAACCGCCACCCGCTCGGCCCAGCCACGGTGAGGAGGCGCTGATGCCATGACTGGGCGCACAACTCCTGCTGAGGACCGGGCGCATGGTCGTGGAGACCGGGGCGGCCGTGCCCCCCAGCGGCCAGCCCAGCTGGCCGGCGGCTCCTGGTGGGCGGCG
>Ga0075423_10001080_pt1 | contig 23484 bp, 21 predicted proteins | sample SoiMethybrSBSTD2_FD_80114 | JGI IMG/M metagenome (GOLD analysis project Ga0075423, IMG submission 80114) | Bulk soil microbial communities from a Populus tree surrounding site in Tennessee, USA - Soil MetaG P. TD hybrid SBSTD2 | ecosystem: Environmental > Terrestrial > Soil > Tree plantation... | reverse complement strand
TAGCGGCCGCGTACGAAGTCCGATGGGGTCACGTACTGGTGCTTGTGCGCCACCGACCACAGCCGCGGCATCACCAGGAACACGAACGGGTAGACGATGATGGTGTAGGGCAGCGCGAAGAAGCCGAGCGCGCCCACGCCGAACACCAGCGCCGGCACCGCGATGAAGGTGTAGGCGGTGTACAGGTCGCCGCCGAGCAGGAACCAGGTGATGACCGTGCCGAAGCTGCGGCCGCCCAGCCCCCACTCGTTGAGGTGGCCCAGGTCGGCGGAGCGCCAGCGGGCGGCCACGAAGCCGACCACGGTGACCAGCAGGAAGAAGAAGATGAAGACAGCCAGGGCGACGCCGTTCATCGCCGCCCCCCTCTCCGGGGTGTGGTCGCCCAGTAGACGACCGCGGTCAGCCCCGCGCCCAGCAGCACCCAGAGGAACTGGTACCAGTAGAAGAACGGGAAGCCGCCGAGCCGCGGCGCGTCCTTGGCGTAGAACGGCGGCCACAGCAACCCGATGAAGGGAAGCAGCAACAGCAGGTACCACGCGCGCGACACGGTCGAGCGCTCCCCAGGACGCCGGTCGGTCATGGGGCCTCCTCATAGAACGACGTGGCCGACCCCACTTCCCTCACCCGCGGAGCGCAACGCCAAACCGATCTCGCGAACGTGGTCCGGGGCACGTAACGGTCCCGTACCGCTGGACCCCTTACGCTGGGCCGCGCCATGCCCGACCGCACCGAGGACCAGACGTGAGGCTGCAGCCCCGGAGCAGGACTCTGCTCGCCTGGCTGCTCTGGCTGGCCACCCTCGGCTGCTGCGCGGCCGGCCTGGCGGTCACCCTGGCCCTGACCCGGCCGCTGACGATCGCCGTGCTGGTCGAGGGGGCCGCCAGGGCGCTGGCCTTCCCGCTCGGCTATGCCACCATCGGGCTGGTCCTGACGCTGCGGCGGCCGGCCAACCCGATCGGCTGGCTGTACGCCGCCGCCGGGCTGGTGTGGTCCTTCGCCATTCCCTGGGACCCCTGGGTCGACCAGGTGCTCCGCAGCGGCCGCCCGCTGCCGCTGGCCGCCCAGGTCGCCGCCGTGTACGGGGAGTTCAACTGGGCGCCGGCGACCGTCCTGGGCGTCACCCTACCGGCGCTGCTGGTGCCCGACGGGCGGCTGCGCTCACGCCGCTGGCGTCCGGTGGCGGCCGCCGGCATCGCCGCGGCCGCGCTGGTGGTGGTGGGCGCCGGCCTGGCCCCGGCGCGGCTGGAGGACACCTGGATCGCCAACCCGTTCGGGCTGACCGGGGCCGCCGGGGCTGTGGCCGGCATGCTGGCCGCCGCCGGCATCCTGCTCTGGGCGACCACCATGGTGGCAGCGCTGGCCTGCGTGGTGGTGCGGTTCCGGTCCTCCAGCGGGGTCGAGCGCCAGCAGCTGCGCTGGGTCGCCGCCGGCGCCGTCGCCGCGGTGGCCGGGCTGCTGGCGGGGGCGGCGGTGCCGCAGCGCACCATCATCTCGTCCACCTTGTACGCGATGGTGCTGTGCATCCCGCTGGCGGTGGCCGTCGCGGTGCTGCGCTACCGGCTGTGGGACCTGGACCGGCTGGTGTCCCGGACCGTCACCTACGCGGTCGTCACCGCCCTGCTGGTCGTGCCCTACCTGCTGATCGTGCCGGCCGCCGGCCGCCTGGTCCAAGGCTCGGGCAGCCTGGCCGTGGCCGCTGCCACGCTGGCGGCGGCGGCCGCCTTCGCCCCGCTGCGCCGGCGGGTCCAGGGTCTGGTCGACCGCCGCTTCAACCGGCGCCGCTACGACGCCGCCCGCACCGTGGAGGCGTTCGCGGTCCGACTACGGGACCAGGTCGACCTGGACGCGCTCAGCGCCGAGCTGCTGGCCGTGGTCGACCACACCATGCAGCCGGTCGGGGCGTCGCTGTGGCTGCGGCCGCAAGCATCACCTTCAGCAGAGGAGATCCCTTGAGCGTCCCGCACGCGAGACGCCCCTACATGCCCGGCTACGGCATCCTCGCGCCGGATGCGGGCCGCGGCCTGCTGCCCTGGTCCTGGGCCGAGGAGCGGCTCAGCGTCTCCCATGACTACTGGGTCGCGACCGTGTGGCCGGACGGACGGCCACACGTGATGCCGGTCTGGGGAATCTGGCACGACGAGTCGGTCTGGTTCAGCAGCAGCGTGCGGTCGCGCAAGGCTCGCAACCTGCACACCGATCCCCGCTGTGTCGTGACCACCGACAACCCCAACGAGCCCGTCGTGGTCGAGGGCGTGGCCGAGGTGGTGCGCGAGCTGGAGGCGATCCGGGAGATGGTCGCGCGCATGAACGTCAAGTACTCCTCCGAGATCACCGTCGAGTTCATGGACCCCGACGTCAACGCGACCTTCCGCGTCCGCCCGCGTTGGGTGCTCAGCCTCAACGACAAGGAGTTCACCGACTCGCCGACTCGCTGGCAGTTCTGAGACCGCCGCCTCCGGCGGCGCAGACCGCGGGCGGGAAGGTGTCGGGTACCTGATCGTCCGGATGAGCAACCGCCGCGCGGCTGGTGCTGCTCGGCCCTGAAGGCGGCGGCTGACCCCGCCCAGACGAAAGGATGTTGGATGCGGGCGTTGCAGTTCACGGCGTACGGAGGCCCGGAGGTCCTGAAGTGGGCCGGGGCGCCCGATCCACATGCGGGCCCCGGGCAGATCCGGGTCGCGGTGCGTGCGGCCAGTGTGAACCCGATCGACTGGAAGATCATCAGCGGCGCCGTGTCTCGCGGCAAGCCCATGGTGGGCACCGGCTACCTCGGCGCTGACGCCAGCGGCGTGGTCGACCAGGTCGGCGAGGGGGTCACCGGCGCCTCGGTGGGTGATGAGGTGTTCGGCCTCGGCCGGCACACCCAGGCCGAGTACGCCCTGCTCGGCTCCTGGGCGGCCAAGCCGCCGTCGATCGACTGGGCGGTGGCCGCCGCGGCCGGCGTGGCCGGTGAGACCGGCGAACGTGGGCTGCGGCTGCTCGAGGTCAAGGCCGGCGACACCCTGTTCGTCGATGGCGGCGCGGGTGGGGTGGGCGCGGTCGCCGTGCAGCTGGCCCTCGCCCGAGGCGCGAAGGTCATCGCCTCCTCCAGCCAGGCCAACCTGGACTACCTGCGGGAGATCGGGGCGACCCCGGTGCGGTATGGCGAGGGCGTGGCCGAGCGGGTCCGGGCCGCCGCCGACGGCCAGGTCGCCGCGGTCTTTGACGTCGCGGGCAAGACCCCGATCGAGGAACTGATCAGCCTTGTCCCCCAGCCGTCCCAGGTGCTGAGCATCGCCAACTTCGCCGCCGCCGCCCAGGCCGGAGCCCGCGTCTCCGGTGGCAGCGCCGACAGTCACCCCATGGAGGCCCTGGCCCTGGTCGCCGACCTGCTGGCGCGGAACAACCTGGTGATCAAGGTCCAGACGTTCCCGTTCGAGCGCGCCGCCGAGGCCTACCGCATCAGCCAGTCCGGCCACGTCCGCGGAAAGCTCGTCCTGATCCTCTGACCGCGGCGGGACTTTGGCCGGGACCATCCTCGCCGGTGCGGAGGCGCCTGCCCTGTCGATTGCGGCGTTGCCTGATCGTCGTTGTGGTGAGGACGGCGACCAGCGCCGGCCAACCCGAAGGGAGCGCGCCATGCGCTACACGCTGCTCATCTACACCAACGAGGCCGACCGGCCCGAGTGGGGCACCCCCGAGGGGGACGCCGAGGCCAAGGGGTACAACGAATTCTACGGCGAGGTCACCCAGCGGGGCGTGCTCCGCGGCGGCGAGCCGCTGCTGCGGGTCGCCGCCGCGACCAGCGTCCGGGTCCGCAACGGCAGCACCCAGATCAGCGACGGCCCGGCCGTCCAGACCCCCGAGCAGCTCGGCGGCTGGTACCTGGTGGAGTGCAACGACCTGGACGAGGCGCTGGAGCTGGCGGCCAGGATCCCCGGTGCCGGCTACGGGACGATCGAGGTCCGTCCGGTCCTGGAACTGCCGGCCTAGCCGCCGGCGCCACCCCGTCCCCGGCCGGCCGGTGCGGCCGGGGACGGTCGGGGTGACCGGCCGATGCGGTCAACGGCCAGGTCGTGAGGCGCCCGGCACAGCACGTCGTGACGACACGACTCAAGACGCGCGGGTGCCGGTGCGCTGGTCGCGGACGGCGGCCACCGCCTGCCGCTGGTTGAGGCGGGTGCCGGCGGCGAACTCCTGATCGAACCGGCCTGCCCCGAGTGCCCGGCGGATCCGGACCAGCCGCTCGGCCTCTGCCGGGCGCAGCATCGGCCATGGGCGCAGGCCGACCCGTCGCCGCAGGCCCTCGGCTGCTCCCGACAGCAGTGCCGCCCGCTCGGGGTCGCCCTCGGCGAGCGCCAGCTCGGCGAACGCGACCAGGCACAGGGTCACGTTGCGGGTGCTGCGGGCCTCCAGGCTCAGGCCCAGCCCCTCGTCCATCGGCGTCCCGGCCTCCTCCAGCCGGCCCCCCACCAGGGCCGCGGTGCCCAGCTGCACCCGGGACCAGGCCGCCAGCCAGGCGTAGTCGAACCGGTCCACCAGCTCGCGCGCCTCGCGCAGATGGCGCTGGGCCTCGTCGTCGCGGCCGGCGGCCGTCTCCAGGTAGCTGGCGGTGAGGAGTGCCAGCGCCGTCCAGTACGGCTCCCCCAGCCCGCGGAGCTGCTCCAAGGAGACCAGCACTCCTCGCAGGGCACCGTCGAAGTCGCCGACGATCGGCAAGGCCCACGCCATGGCCAGCTGGCACTCGGCGTGCAGATGGCGGTCCTGGATCCCCGCCACCAGCGGTTCCAGGCGCCGGCGGGCCGCCAGCACCCCGCGGTCGTCGCCGACCTCGAGGGCGGTCACCACCGCCGTCCACAGCAGCTCGGCCCGGGCCTCCGGGTCGAGGGAGTCGGCGGTGGGCAGCAGCTGGTCGATCCAGGCGCGGGCCTCGTCCAGACGGTCTTGCAGCTCCCAGAACAGCCACAGGACCCGGACCAGGTGGGGCAGGGGCGCCGGGTCGTTGGCCAGGTACCAGCGCACGGCGGCGGCCAGGTTGCCCGCCTCGGCCTGCAGCCGCTCGAGCCACTCGCCGTGGCCGACGCTCCGCAGCGGCCGGTCGGCCCGGTCGGCCAGGACCCGATAGTAGTCGGCGTGGCGCCGCTGGATCTCGCCTAGGTCGGGCCGGGCCCCGAGCCGCTCGGCGACGAACGCGCGGATGGTCTCCAGCATCCGCGACCGGGGGCCGAGCTGGGTGCTGTCGAGCTGGACCAGGCTGTGGCGGACCAGCGCCTCAGACAGCTCCAGCGCCCGGTCCTCGTCCACCGCGGCGACCTCGGCGGCCGCCTCGACGGTCCAGCCACCTACGAACACGGCCACGGTTTCCAGCAGGGACCGCTCGCCCTCGTCCAGCAGGCCCACGCTCCACTCCACCGTGGCGCGGAGGGTCTGCTGGCGCTCGGGGAGGTCCATCGCCCCGGTCCCGAGTGCGTCCAGCGACCTGGCCAGCCGACCTACCAGCACGTCGGGGTCCAGCAGCCGCGTGCGGGCGGCGGCCAGCTCGATCGCCAGCGGCAGGCCCTCCAGCCGCAGGCAGATCGCCACTACCGCCGCGGCGTTGCCCTCGGTGGGGGCGAAGTCGGGCGCACGGCCCGGGCCCGGTCCACGAACAGCGCCACCGCCGGCCAGGCGGCCAGCTCCTGGACCGGCACGCCGGTGGCGTCGGCCGGCAGCAGCAGCGGCGCCACCGGGTACTCCTGCTCGGCGCGCAGCCCCAGCACCGTGCGGCTGGTGGCCAGGATGGCCACGCCGGGACAGCGGGCCAGCAGCTCTTCCAGGTCGCGGGCGGCCAGCACCTGCTCCAGGTTGTCCAGGATGAGCAGCCAGCGGTCGTCGTCCAGCCGCTCGGCCAGGGCCCGGAGCGGCGAGTCGGTCCGGGCAAGCTCGGCTCCGACGGCCCGGCCGATGCCGGCCACGACCAGCTGGGGTCGCGTGACCTCGGCCAGCGGGACGAACACGGCGCCCGCAGCGTAGCGGTCGCCCAGCCGTTGACCCACGGCCAGCGCCAGGCGGGTCTTGCCGACGCCACCCGGCCCGGTGAGGGTCACCAGCCGTACCTCGGACCGGTCGAGGTAGCCGACGACCTCCTCGATGGCCTGGTCCCGTCCGATCAGCGAGGTGGTCCCCACCGGCAACGGGCGCGGCTTGCGGCCGCGTGGGGTCGCCGACGGTGCCGGCTCCGACCCAGGGGCGGCCACCGGGCCGCGGGCGGCGGCGAACCGTTCGCTCAGCATCGTCGCCAGGTCGTCACGGACCAGCCGGCCGAGCTCGGCGGGCGTGCGGAAGTACCGGTAGGAGTCCGAGCCTTCGCGCTTGATGCGGTCCAGCAGGCCGGCCAGGCGGGGCTCGCGGTCTGGCGCCGGCGTCTTGACGTACAGCAGGCGGGGCAGCCCTCGGCCAGGTCGAGCTCCTCCTCGAGGCCTGAGATCCGCATGCCGGGGTCGACTTGGCCGTAGCCCTGCCAGTACAGCCCGATGGACACGTCGCTCTGGGCGACGTAGGACCGGTACAGCTCCTGTGGGGGGTGCGGCCGTGCCCCCAGCTCGAACAGCACCGGCGTGAGCCGCATCGCGGTGATGGCGCGGGTGACCGCCCGCCGCTCTTCGACCAGTTCGCCCCGCTCGCCGACCGTGGAGCTCACGAACACCCGCAGGCGCCGGTCGGGAGTCTGGATCACCATGTCCCCCATCACCCTTTGTCCGCTGGAGCTCCGCGGTCACGCCACCGCGCCAGTCTGGACCGCGCCCTTCCGCACCAGCAATCACCCGCGACAGCCACCCTGCGGGTGAGCTTGGTGATGGCCGACCACGGCGGGCGCTTCCTCGGCGCGACGACCGGGCGCATCATGTGGCCCGACCCGCTCCGACACCAGGAGGCGCCGCCATGGCAGTCCCGCTGTCCCTCGGTCCGGTCCATCACCTGCGGCTCACGGTCACCGACGTCCAGCGATCCAGGGCGTTCTATACCGAGCTGCTCGGGTTCCAGATCGCCATGGACGCTCCCCCGCCGGCCGACGACCCCCACCACGACCTGGCCATCGACCTGCTGCAGGACGGCATCGTCATGGTCAACGGCGACCTGCTCCTGGGGCTGCGTCCGGTGGACGCCGAGCGGGCCGGAGACCGCTTCGACCCCTTCCGCTGCGGCCTTGACCACCTGAGCTTCAACGTGGCGACCAAGGCCGACCTGGAGGCGGCGGTCCGGGCCTTCGAGGAGCGTGGGGTGGAGCACAGCACCATCACCGACCTGCCGCCGTTCGGCATCGCGGTGCTGCCGTTCAAGGATCCCGACGGAGTCGCGCTGGAGCTCACCGCCCCCCTCTGATCTGTTTAATCGACTCAATCGACCGAATCCGGAAGCGCCAGAGTGACCAGACGTCCGGCCCTTCGGTGGGCGCGCGTGGCCGCGCTGCTGATCCTGGCCGCCCTGTCCCCGGCCGGCTGCGGCCGCGGTGAGCACCGGATACCGCCGACCACGGCCCCGGCCGCACCCACCAGCGCCGGCCAGTCGAGCCCCACGCCGGCCGCGACCGTCCGGCGCCCGGTGACCCTCGCCTTCGCTGGTGACGTGCACTTCATGAAGGTGCCGGGCGCGCGCCTGGCCAGAAACCCCGAGACCGCGCTCGGGCCGGTCGCGGGCGTGCTGCGCCGAGCCGATGTGGCCATGGTCAACCTGGAGACCACGGTCACGACCCGCGGGACACCCCAGCACAAGCACTATGTGTTCCGTGCCCCCCCAACCGCCTTCCAGGCCCTGCGGGCAGCCGGGGTGGACGTCGCCACCATGGCCAACAACCACGGCATGGACTATGGCCTGGTCGGGCTGCGCGACTCGCTGGCCGCCGCGGCGGCGGCCCGGTTCCCGGTCGTGGGCATCGGGCGGGACGCCGCCCAGGCCTACGCGCCCTGGTTGGTGACCGTCCGCGGCCAGCGCATCGCCATCCTCGGCGCCACCCAGGTCCTGGAGCCGGGCCTGGAGGTGGCGTGGACGGCCGGCACCGGCAGACCGGGCCTGGCGTCGGCCTACGACCAGGCGCGCCTGGCTGCGGCCGTGCGGCGGGCCCGCCGGAGCGCCGACACCGTGGTCGTCTACCTGCACTGGGGCGAGGAGGGCAATGGGTGCCCGATCGGCCCACAGCGCCGCCTGGCGCAGCTGCTGGCTCGTTCCGGAGCCGACATCGTGGTCGGCACCCACGCCCACACCCTGCAAGGCAGCGGCTGGCTCGGCAGGACCTTCGTCGCCTACGGGCTCGGCAACTTCTACTGGTGGAACTGGTTCTCAGAGCCAAACCGGACGACCGGGGTGCTGACCCTCACCCTGGGCACCCGGGCGGTGCAGCGGATGGCATGGACACCGGCGGTCATCCGTCACGGCGCACCTGTCCCGCTCACCGGTTCGGCCGCGACCAAGGCCCGCGCACGGTGGGCCGCGACCCGCGGCTGCACCAACCTGTCGGCGACGCCCCCTTGAACCACCGCTCGTGTCACGGGTCGTGACGGCGACGCCGCTGTGGTCCACACTGCCATGCAGGGGAGGAGGCGGTATGGACGGCGACGATCTGTTCTCCAGGGAGCTGCGCAGCGCCCGTGACCGGATCGCCGAGCTGCAGCGGCGCTCGACGGCCGACAGCCGGCCAGAAGGCGCGCTGCTGCCCGAGGCGCTGGCCGAGCTGGACGGGGCCATCGAGGAGTTGTCGGTCACCGGCCAGGAGCTGCAGGAGCAGACGGTCGAGCTGACCGCGACCCGCAAGGCGCTGGAGTCCGAACGCGAACGCTACCAGGCGCTGTTCGAGTTCGCCCCGGTGGCCTACCTGGTCACCGATCCGGTGGCCAGGATCCTTGAGGCCAACCGGGCGGCGTCGGCGCTCCTCGACGTCGACCAGCGGTTCCTGGTCGGCAAGCCGCTGGCGGCCTATGTGGCCAGTGAGGACCGCTGGGAGTTCCGCTCGACGGTGAACCTGCTGCGGCGGGCCGGCGGCAACCGGGTCGCCAATCTCCCGGTCCAGTTCCGCCGCCGCAGCGGCGGGGTCATCAGCACCGCGGTCACGGTCCAACCGGTGCGGAACCGCGAGGGTGCGCTCCAGACGCTGCGCTGGCTGCTGCGAGATCTTGCCCCCTCCGAGCCGAATCGCTTCGTGGTGCATGGCGAGCTGGCGGTGGAACGCGACGACCTCCGCAAACAGCACCTGGAGGCCTTGGCCGAGCTAGACCCGGCGGCCGACCTCGACGGGACGGTCCAGGTCCTGTTGGACGAAGGCGTGCGCCTCCTGGACGTCGACGGGGTCGGCCTCATGCTGGCCGACGGGCAGGGGCGGCTGTGCGCCGCCGGCGGGTCCGATGAGACCAGCCTTGCGTTCCTGCGGGCCCAGGAGCACCTGGTCAAGGGGCCGTGCTGGCATGCCTTCTTCCTGGACCGGTCGATTCGGAGCGGCCGGATGGGCAGCGATCCGCGCTGGCCGCAGCTGGGCGAGGCCGCGGCCGTCAACGGCATCGGTGCCGTTCTGGCCACGCCGATCCGGTTGTATGGCGGGCCGATCGGTGCCTGCATGCTGTTCTCGTCCTCCGGCATCTGGACCGACGGCGAGGACCTGGCGGCTGAGGCCTACGCCTCGGTCCTGGCTGCCTCGCTCGAGCTTGCCGGCGAGGCCCAGCGCGCCAGCGTGTTGTCGCAACGGCTGCAGGAGGCCCTCCAGCGACACGAAGTGGTCGAACAGGCCAAGGGTGCGTTGATGGCCCACCACGGCATCGGCGCGAGCGAGGCGTCGACGAGGCTCAGGGACCTGGCCCGGCATTCCGATCGCCCGCTGGCCGAGGTCGCCCGGAGTCTGCTGCGGCGGCTGGCCGTCGACCCGTGATCAGCCGGCCGCGGGCTGCCCTTGCGGCTCCTCGACCACCACCACGATCACCCCGCGGACGCTCTTGTCGTTGCCGACCAGCGGGCTGCAGGTGACCCGGTAGGTCAGCGTCCTGCCGCGCCGGTTGGTGGCCTGGAGCACGGTTGACTGGCTGCCGTTGCCGTCGGTCATTGCCACCTGGAGGGCCGGTCGGACCTGGTCGACCGGCAGGCCGATGTCCAGGTCCAGGAACGGCTGGCCCCGGACTTCTGCCTCGCGGATGCCCCACAGCTCCTCGAAGCCGTGGTTCCACACCAGCACCCGGAGCTCCGGATCGAGGACGGCCACGGCGCCGCCAAGGCCGGCCCAGATCGACTCGAGAAACTCGGTGAGCTGGTGCAGCTCGGCGGTGCGCTGGGCCAGCTCGTCGTTGATGGTCTGCAGCTCGTCGTTGGTGGACTGCATCTCCTCGTTCATCGTCTCGAGCTCTTCGTTGGTGGACTGCAGCTCCTCGTTGGTCGTCTCCAGCTCCTCGTTGGTCGTCTCCAGCTCCTCGACGGTCGTCTCCAGCTCCTCGACGGTCGACTGCAGCTCCTCGTTGGTCGTCTCCAGCTCCTCGTTGGTGGACTGCAGCTCGGCGTAGGCGTCCTCTAGCCCCAATGCCGGTCAGTTAGCCGGCTCTGGGGAGGACGACCACTGCCTCGGCGTCGGGTCTGGTCGGCTGAGGCCACTGGCGGTGATGGGAACGCTTGGCAGCGAAGTTGCTCATCTTGCGCTTCACCGCGCGGGCAAAGGCGCGCAGCCGCCGCACGGGCAGCCGTTCGGTCAGGATCTCGGCGATCGCCACCCTGCACGCGGCGGTGACCTCGTCAGGGGGAAAACGGCTGGTAGCTGACCAGGTGACGGCGCACGATCCGTAGGCTGCGGACAACGACAGCCGGTCGGGGTCCAGGTCGCGCTCCAGGGCGGCCTGGTGCATCAGTTTGCGGATGGCGTAGTGGACCAGCAGGTGCGCCCGGACCTCCTGCTCCACCATGGCAGGGGTCTTGGAGCGCAGCACCACCTGGGCGCCGCGCGGGTGGGTCTTGAGCTCATCCAGCACTCCTTCCAGCTCCCAACGTTGGTGGTACAGCGCGGCGAGCTCGCTGGCGGGGGCCAGCTCGGGGTCCAGGATCGTGGTCACCAGCCGGTAGGTCTGCCCGCTGGCTTGCGGCCGACCAGGATCGTCGATGGTGTACTCCAGCACCCGGACCACGATCGGGGCGCCCACCACCTGATCGGGGTCCAGGGTGACAGCCAGGAGCCATCGGCAAGCACCCGATCCACCGGCAGCGCCGGGGCGGTCTTGGTGCCGGTGGTGACCCGCCACAGCAGCGCCGCGCCGCTCGCTCGGGCCTTGCGCCACAGCGCCGCGCCGGTAAACCGCCGATCGGCCAGCACCAGCATCCCCGCATCGAGGGTGTCCAGCACGCCTGGGGCCAGGGTGGTCTCGCCCTTGGCGTAAGGGCCATGACCGCTGCGATGATGGCGTGGGTGCCGCACTCGGCCAGCCCGACCATCCGGAGCTTGGGGAAGGCACCGGTTCCCTCGCCACGGCCGCTGCGCGGCCGGCCGAACCAGGCCTGGTTGGCGGGCGTGTCGGCCACATCCAGGCAGGTCCCGTCGATGGCCACCAGCCGCCAACCGCGGTACCACGCTCCCTGGGTGGCCGGGGTCGCCAACGGCCGGGCGGTCTGCTCGAACAGGGCCTTGAGCGGCTCGGGGCCAAGCCGCACCCGGGCCTGGATCAGCGCGGACTTGACCGGCAGCCGCGCCGGGGCCGCCACACCGACGCGGCCCGGCCGGCGCAACGCCTCCACCAGCAGCCGCAGCACCTGCAGGTAGGCGACGTCGGCGAACAACGCCAGCGACAGCAGGTAGTAGACGACCACGCGGGCGGGCAGGAGCCGCTGACGGCGTTCACGCCGTCCGGTCTGGGCAACCACCTGGTCGACCAGTGCCGGCGGGTAGGTCTGGGTCAACGCCCCGATGGCGACCCGATCCGACAACCGCGGCCTGACTGCCGGCCTGTTCTGCCCTCCTGGTGGCATCCGCCCTCCTCAGATCCGAAGGACGCGGACACTACCAACCCAACCAACGAACTAACTGACCGGCATTGACCCTAGCCCCTGGTTGGCATGCTCCAACTCCTCCTTGTACCGGCGCGAGCGGGTCACGTCGGCGAAGCTGATACTGGCCCCGAGCAGCGCCTGGTTGTGTTCGATGAGGGGCAGGATCTGTACCTCGAGATGGACAACCTCGCCGGAGCTGGACTGCCACTCGACCTCGTAGATCGGCGACGGGCGCCGATCGACATAGACCTGCTGGAGCTTGGAGCGCAGCTCCAGCGGCCGGTAGGAGATCTCCAGGTCCTGGAACGGGCGGGTGACGTCGTCGAGCCGCAGGTTGAACAGGGCGCGGGCCCGGCTGTTGGCCATCATCAGGTGCCCGGCCGAGTCGACCACGATCTGGGCCCCGGGGTTGGCTTCCAGGGCGGCGTTGCGGATCCGCTCATCGTGCGATTCCGGGTTGCCCGTCGGGTGCTCACCCGCCTCGGTGAGCACCATCAGGCGGTCGCGCAGGGTCGCTCCCGGGACCTTGCGGAACACCCGGCGCTTGAGGTCGACCGAGCTGAACAGGTTGGAGTGGGCGAGCAGCATCTCGGCCTTGCCCAGCATCAGGTGGCCGCCCTCCCGGAGGGCGAAGTTGAAGCGGGCCAGCACATGAGCCTGGGTCTCGGCGTTCAGGTACATGAGCGTGTTGCGGCAGACCAGCAGGTCGATCCGGGAGATGGGAGCATCCTGGATGAGGTCGTGGCGGCCGAAGATGACCGACCGGCGCAGGTCCTTGGAGAAGACGTAGCCGCTCCCGTTGCGCTCGAAGTACCGCCCGAGCAGGTCCGGTGGGACCCCCTCCACCTGCCTGTCCGCATACCGGGCGAGGCGGGCCTGGTTGAGGGCGTCCTCGTCCACGTCGGTGGCGTAGATCTTGACCCGCTCGCGCACCGTATCGGACCCGAGGGCCTCGGCGGTCACCATGGCCAGCGTGTACGCCTCCTCACCGGAGGCGCAGCCGGCACTCCAGATCCGGATCGGCGCGTCGTGGCGCTTGTCGGCGGCCAGCCGCGGCAGGATCTCGTCCCTCAGGTAGTCCCAGGCCGGCGCGTCCTGGAAGAAGCTCGTCACATTGATCAGGATGGTGTTGAACAGCTGGGTGAACTCCTCGGGGTCGACCTCGAGGTGGTCCAGGTAGCTCAGGTAGCCATCGGCCCCAACCACCTGCATGCGCTTGTCGATGCGGCGGCTCAGGCTGGCTCGCTTGTAGCCGGTGAAGTCGAACCCACGGCTGCGGCGCAGGTATTCGAGCAGGAGCTCCAGCTCCGGATCGGTCTTGGGCTCAGCCACGGGTCCCCTCCGTCGACGGCGGCGGCTCCGATGGGTGGCGGTCGGTGGCGAGCGGCCAGGGGCGGTGGCGAGGGTGTCCCGGTCCACCAGCAGGGTGCGGACCAGCCGGGCCGCCTGCTGGGCCTCGGTCGCCTGATCCTCGAACCGGGTGGCGGTGATGGAGTGCCCACCGCGCCGTGCCGGCTCGGCCAGCCTCCTGGCCAGGGCGGCCCGCTCCTCCAGCGTCCGCAGGGCGATCCACAGCGCCGCCTCAAGGGCCTCGGTCTGCTGGGTGAGGAGGCTCGCCGGCGACCAGGCGTGGCCGACCCGGCAGCGGTAGCGATGCAGATCGCCGGTCTGGATCTCACAGAGCACGCCATTGCAGTCGGGACACGAGAATCCTGAAGGCTTGCCAGGGTTCTCGCTCTCGAGGGCTTCCAACGAGAACCCCTCTACATCGACCTCCACCTTCATGATGGCCGGTACCGGACCGGGGGGTCCCCCGGCCGGCTCGGCGGTCAACCGGGCCAGCAGCTTGCCCATGGACGCGGCCGCAACGACATGGTCGACACGGACGTGCTCGAGCGCGTGGCACGGCATCGCGGGATAGAGCGCATCCCGGGCCTCCTGGACGACCGCGAGGCCACCACGCGACTTGATGGCCAGCAACCCGGCCGTCCCGTCGTCGAGGGCGCCCGACAGGACCACCCCAATGACCCTGGTCGTGTACTCGCGGGCGGCGCTCCGGAACAGCGAGTCGACCGCGGGCCGGTGGCCGTTCTCGCGCGGCCCGCGGGTCAGGTGCGCCCGGCCGGCTCGCAGCAGGACATGCTGGTCGGGTGGTGCGACGTAGATGCGCCCGCGCTCGACCAGCTCCCCGTCCTTGACATGGCTCGCCGGCAGCGGGCCGTGCCGGCTCAGGATGCCTGGGAGCGCGCTTGTCCCGGTTGCTGGAATGTGGAGGACCACGAACACGGCCGCCGGGAGGTCGGCGGGCAGTGAGGAGGCCAGTTCGGCGAGCGCTTCCACGCCGCCGGCCGAGGCGCCGACGACCACGACGTCATGGTCGGGCATGGGGTGGCCTCCTGGACGCTGCCGAGGTGGGTGGCACCGATTGTGCCTGTCAACCGCCGTTCTCCACGCCGGCCGGACGTTGCTGCGGCCATCATGCGCGCCTTGGCGCGTCGCCGTCCACGGAGGGTGAGCCGCCAGTACTGGCAGACCTCCCGGACGAAGGCGCGGGCCGCGGCCGGCGCAGCCCAGGTTGCGGCCAGCACCAGCTCATCGTGCAGGTACGGGGGCCGGGCGAACACCTCCTCGAGGGCCTCCTCGACGCCCGGGTACAGCCGCGGGAAATGCGGGACCTGGAGTCGGTCCAGGATCTCGGCGACGGGTGGCTGGGCGCCGCAGAGCAGGAAGCTGGTGGTGGGCCAGCGGCTGGAGGGGTGATTGGCCACGGTGGCGCAGACCGGATCAAGCTTGCTGGAGCTCCATGGCCCAACCCCCTGGTGGCCGTCCGCCCGCAGGGCTTCAGACCACCAGGGTAGTCCCGTACCTTGGCTGGATCAGGTGCGAGACGACGATGATGGCTGGTGGTGGCGATGGCCCAGCAGGTCCGGCAGGGTCCCCAGCCCATCGACCGGGCCGCGACCCTGGCCCACACGGTGGCCTTGGCCCGCGAGCAGGTGCGGTTGCGGCGCCGCCACCAAGAAGCGGTGGCCACCGCCCGCGCGGTCTGCCATCGTTCCCAGCTGGAGCGGGCCCGCCAGCGGGTCCGGCGCCGACGCCGCCAAGGCCTCGAGGTTGGTCCGCTGGCCTGGTTCGCGGTCCAGGGGGTGATCGACGACCAGGTCGTCCGGGCGGTCTGGAGCGATGGGCGGCTGAGCTGTGACCGGCTGCTCGGGGCTCGGGCCCGGCTGCTGGTCGACCAGGGCGCCGAGTTCAGGAGCGACGATCCACCACGCCGCTACCACGCGAGCCTGCAGGCCCCCGCGATGGCGGTGCTGCTGACGCTGATCCGGGCTGCGACCTGACCACGGTGATGGACGTCGACCTCGGCGAGGTTCGGCAGAACACCTGACATTCGACACCCGACGCCGGGCCCCGAGCACGACGGGCCCGCGGCTCGGGTGCCTCACCGTAGACTGCCGGGATGGCGAGCTGTTCCAGGTGCGGGCAGGACAATCCCCAGGGGTTCCGGTTCTGTGGAGCGTGCGGCGCGCCGCTGGCGGCGACCCCCCGACCGGCCGACGAGGAGCGCAAGGTCGTCACCGTGTTGTTCTGCGACCTTGTCGGTTTCACGGCACGTTCTGACCAGGCTGACCCCGAGGACGTCGGGGCCATGTTGCGCCCCTACCATGTCCGGCTGCGTCGCGAGATCGAGCGGTTCGGGGGCACCCTCGACAAGTTCATCGGCGATGCGGTCATGGCGGTCTTCGGTGCGCCAGCTGCGCACGAGGACGACCCCGAGCGGGCCGTCCGCTGCGCGGCACGCATGCTCGAGGCCATCGTCGAGCTGAACGCAACACAGCCCGCCCTTGCCCTGTCGGTGCGAATCGGCATCACCACCGGCGAGGCGCTCGTGGTACTCCAGCCCGGCGGGGAGACCGAGGGGGTGGTTGGCGACATCGTCAACACCGCCTCTCGCCTGCAGGGGGTGGCGCCGGTGAACGGCATCCTGGTCGGTGAGGGCACCTGGCGGGCGACCCACGCGCTGTTTGACTACGAGGAGCTGGCACCGGTCCGGGTCAAGGGCAAGGCGCAGCCCGTGCCGGTATGGCGACTGGTCGGGCCGCGCAGCCGGTTCGGCGTGGATGTGGATCAGCGGCCGGTCGCCCCGTTCGTAGGCCGTGACGCCGAGTTGGACCGGCTCAAGCGGCGCTACGCCGACACCGTACGGGAACGTTCGGTGCGGCTGGTCACCCTGCTCGGCGAGCCCGGGGTCGGCAAGAGCCGGCTGATCCACGAGTTCGGGCGCTTCGTCGACGACCGCCCCGAGTTCGTGTCCTGGCGTCAGGGTCGCTGCCTGCCCTACGGGGACGGGATCACGTTCTGGGCCCTGGGGGAGATCGTCAAGGCCCAGGCCGGCATCCTGGAGTCCGACCCTCCCGCGCACGTGGCGACCAAGCTGGACGCCGCGCTGCAGGCACTCGTTGGCCAGGCCTCGGAGCTCGAGTGGCTCAGGGCGCGGCTGACGCCGCTGCTCGGGCTGGGCAGTGCCGAGGGGCCAGGCGCCGACCAGGCCGAGTTCTTCGCCGCCTGGCGACGCGTCATCGAGGCGATGGCCGCCGACGGCCCCCTCGTCCTGGTGGTCGAGGACCTGCACTGGGCGGACGCGGGGCTGGTTCAGTTCCTCGACTACCTGCTCGACTCGTCGGCCGACATCGCCCTGCTGGTGATCGCCGCGGCACGGCCGGAGCTGCTCGACCGCCAGCCCGACTGGGGCAAACGGAAGCCCAACGCCAGCTCGGTCGCCCTGTCACCGCTCAGTGACACCGACACCGCCGCGCTCATCGCCGCCCTGCTCGGCCAGCCGGTGCTGCCGCCCGAGGTGCAGACGCTGTTGCTGGAGCAGGCCGCGGGGAACCCCTTGTACGCCGAGGAGTTCGCACGCCTGCTCACCGACCGGGGGCTGCTCGTGCGGCATGGCCGCACGCTCCGGCTCTCCCCCGGCCAGGAGATCCCGTTTCCCGAGACCGTCCAGGCGCTCATCGCGGCCCGGCTCGATGGCCTGCTGCCGGAGCGCAAGGCGCTCGTCCAGGACGCCGCCGTGGTGGGCAAGGTCTTCTGGTCCGGGGCTCTGGCCGCCATCAGCGGCCGTGACGAGCTGATGCTGCAGGCCGAGCTCGACGAGTTGGAACGCCGGGAGGTGATCCGTCCGGCCAGCGTGTCCTCGGTCGCGGGCCAGACCGAGTACGCGTTCTGGCACGCGGTTGTCAGGGACGTCGCCTACGCTCAGATCCCCAGGGCTGGAAGGATGCGCCGCCACCAGGCGGCTGCCGAGTGGCTGGAGCGGCTGGCCGGGGAGCGCCTGGCCGATCGTGCCGAGATCATCGCCCACCACTACAGCCAGGCCGTTGCCCTGGCCCAGGCGACCTACCAGCAGGAGGCGCAGGTGGCCGTGCTCAACGAACGCGCCCGCCGCTTCCTGGTCCTGGCCGGAGACCGGGCCATCGGCCTTGATGTGTCCCAGGCGCAGGCGTACTACCAGCGCGCCCTCGTCCTGTGCCCTCCCGACCACCCTGAGCGTCCGCGGATCCTGGCGGGAACGGCGAGAGCGGCCTTTCAGTCCGGCAGGGTCGAGGATGCGGCCGCGGCCTATGAGGAGGCGATCGCCGGGTTCGCGCGGCACGGCGACGTCCGCGGCCAGGGGGAGGCCCTGAACCGGCTGTGCTCGGTGTTGTGGGATCAAGGCGAGACCCGTCGCGCACGGGCCGTCCTGTTCCAGGCCATCGAGCTGCTCGAGCACGAGCGGCCCAGCCCGGAGCTGTGCTCCTCCTACGTGCAGATGGCAGCCGACCGGGTCCTGTCAGGACACTCGGAGGAGGCGCCGGCGTGGGCGGACAAGGCGCTGGCCCTCGCCGAGCAGCTCGGCGGCCTCCCCGACGTGAAGGTGCAAGCGCTCGACTACCGCGGGATGGCCCGGTGCGACCTCAGCGACTTCGGCGGCCTCGACGACCTCCGGCAGGCCCTGCAGCTCGCCCTCGAAATCGGGGTGGGGAACGACGCGGCCGTGCTCTACATGAGCCTCGCCGAGCCGCTATGGGTGGCGGACGGCCCCGCGGCCGCCCTGGAAACCTGCCGGACGGGGATCGACTTCTCCGAACGGCGCGGCCTCGCCCGGACGGCGATGTGGATCCGTGGTGCGAGCTTCGGGCCGCTCGCCGACCTCGGCCGCTGGGACGAGGTGCTCACCCTGGCCGACGAGGTGATCGCACGGGAGCGTGCCCGCGGCGGCGGCTACCAGAGCGTCGGCGCCGCGACGCAGAAGGCGCAGATCCTGCTGTGGCGAGGCGAGATTGCGGCGGCGCAGCCGCTGGTGCGGGACCTCCTCTCCCAGGCCCGGGACATCGACGACCTGCAAATCCTCCTCCCCGCCCTGGCCGCCGCGGCCGCCGTCGAGGCCCCAGGCAACCCGCCACTCGCGGCCCACCTGGTCGAGGAACTCAGCCGGCTCGTCCATGCGCGCGGCGGAGGCCAGTGGTACCTCGGGCTGTACCTGGCGGAGGTGGTCAGAACCTGCATGGCGACGCACCAGCACGCTCTGGCCTCCCAGCTCATCGACCATGCGCCGACCCGGGCGGCACGGCACGGATATGCACGGCTCACCGCCCAGGCGGTGCTCGCCGAGGCACGGGGTGACCTGCACAAGGCTGCGAGGCTGTATGAGCAGGCGGCCGAGCGGTGGACCCGGTACGGGCACCTCCTTGAGCGTGGGCAAGGGCTACTCGGCGCAGGGCGGTGCCTGCTCCGCCTCCATCGACCGCAAGCCGCGCCGAAGCTCCAGGACGCCCGGACAAGTTTCGCCACCCTTGGGGCCCGACCGCTCCTGGCTGAGACCGACGCCTGGCTTCTCGATGCCGCAGCGCAGAACTTCTAGCGGTAGACCCGTTCTCATTCGTTGACGGGTGGCGTCCTGCGACAGCACACCGGAGCGGGTGACCGGGAACGAACTGTCCTGGCCAGTGCGCGACGGTGGTTCGCGCGGGCGAGGGCGCTCCCGCACGAGCGAGGCGCGGGAGCTGGTCAGCGTTCCAGGACGCACCAGATGACCTTGCCGCCCTCGAGAGGGTGGTGCACGCCCCAGGCGACGGCGAGCTGTTCGACCACGGCCAGGCCCCGGCCGCCTTCGGCCTCGGGGTCGCCAAGGTCGGCGGCCAGCCGCAACAGCCGTGGCGACTGGTCAGCGACGGCCAGGTGCAGCCGCTCCCCGCGTAGCACCAGCCGCAGCCGCAACGGCCCCTTGGTGTGGAGGACCGCGTTGGTGACCAGCTCGCTGGCCACCAGCACGGCCCGGTCAACTAGGTCCTGGACCCAGACCCACTCCATGGGGTCATCGGGGTCGTCGACCTCCTCCAGCCGCCAGGACCAGCAGGTGTCACGGACGAATCGGCGGGCGGCCGCCGGCGCCGTCGGTGAGGGTCCTAGCGCCAGCTCCGCCCGCAGGTACGGGGGGCGGGCAACGGCGTGGGTCAGGGCATCCTCAACAGTGGCGTGCATCGGCAGGAATTGCGGTGTCCGCAACCGTTCCAGGACCGCCGCCACCGCCGGCTGCGTGCAACACAGCAACAGGTTGGTTTCGGGCCAGCGGCTGGCGGGATGGTTGGCCACGCTGGCGAACACCGCAGCGCAGGCCTCATCGACCGACCACAGCCCGGACAGGTCACAGATCACCGCCACGGGCTGTTCATTCAATCGTTTGAGCAGCAGCTGACGCAGCAACGGCACGGCGGCCGGGTCGAGGTGGCCGACCGGGGCCAGGATGGCGCAGCCATCCCGGGTGGACTGGTCGATCCGGACGGGGCACCTCCGTCGCCGCTTGGTTCACCGCAGCTCGCCACGGCCAACAGCTCCTAAGCCTGCCCGTCGGCACCGGACCCTAACCACCGCCCCGGCGTCAAGCCGACCATCTCCAGCCTCGGCCGCGGCCACCCACGAGCAAGCGCTGACGCCCTGGCCGGCTTGGGGCGTCCAGGGGGTGCTGGCGCGTTCCTTGGACTGCTGCTGAGACCGCTTGTGCCAACCACCAAGAGCCACCATGCTGGTCTCGCCATCGGGATCCTCGGGAGCAGTCGCCGCCGCTGGTGAGGCCGCTATGGAACGCAATCCTGGACCGCAGCCGTCTGGCCCAAGTGGGGCGCTGGTCGAGCGGGTCGGGGACCACGTCGCCGCGGCCAACCAGCTCATCCAGACCTCACGGAAGCTGATCGTCCAAGCCACCGTCCAGATTCAGCGGACCCATGGTCGAGTCGGGCGCGACGACCAGCGCGGGCACGACAGCGCTGGCCGGGCGCGAGCCGCCCATCAGTCCGCCGCCGCAGCTGCACAGCGATTCCTGGCGGCCAAGCGGCGGGAGCTCGCCGCCCACGATCGAGCCATCGTGCGCCATACCGAGGCTGCCCAGCTGCAGGAGCGCTTGGGCCGTCCCGACCGGGCGGCGAATGCCCGCTTCCATGCCCGGCACGCGCGGGAGCTACGCCAACAGGCCCTACAAGAGCTGCGCGACTGGGAAGGGCAGACCCCAGCCGACGAGGACCACCCAGCACCTGCCCTTTCTTGATCAACTCACCCTTGGGTAGGGTGCGTGCGGGGTCGAGGCGTGCTCCACGGCGACGCCAGGCGGCCGGCCGGCGCGGCGCCGGTCATGCTCCAGCTGCCGGGCCGACGAGACCGGGGCGGGGCGGTGGCCGTTGCCCTCCAGGCCGGCCCGGGTCCGGACATGGAACTCGGCGACCAGGGCGCGGGCGTAGCTGGCGCTGAGCCTAGCAGCCGCGGCCAACTGCCCAGCGCTGACCGGAGCACCGGCGCCTGGCGGTGGTGCAGGAATGACGAGGGCATGACGACGGAGCAAGCAAAGCATCAGCCCAGGCCGTTGACCTGGGCTTTGTGTGGGGCTGGCAGGCCTCGAACCTGCGACCGAGCGATTATGAGTCCCTTCCCGGCCGTCCATCGGATGGCGGCTGGTGTCATCCTCGCTGGTCAGGTTCGCTTCCCCGTCCGTCTGGACGCCTCCAGTCTTGGGAGTTGTCCGTGGTGGAATGTCCGCGAGAATGACCAAGGCTCCGGCAGCCATGGGCGCCTGCGTGTGGGTCTGTGCGCTCAGCGCAGGGTTCGGAAGAATGCTGTGAGGTCGCTGCCCAACAGCTCGGGCTCCTCGTGGGCGGCGAAGTGGCCGCCGCGCGGCATGGCCGTGTACCGGGTCAGGTTGTAGGTACGTTCGGCCCAGCTGCGAGGGGGCCGGCTGAGGTCGTGGGGGAAAACCGCCAGGGCCGTCGGCACACGCACCGCCTCCACCGGCTCCCGCATGCCCCGGGCGTGTTCGTAGTAAGGCCGAAACGACGTGGAGATCGTGTTGGTGAACCAGTACAGGGAGGCTTGGGTGAGCACAAAGTCGTCGCTGAAGCGCCGCGACAGCACACCGTCGCAGTCGCTCCAGGACCGGTACTTCTCCACCATCCAGGCCAGCAGCCCAACCGGGGAGTCCGACAGGCCATAGCCCAGAGTGGTGGGTCGGGTCATCTGCTGGTGCGCGTAGGCGCCGTCCTGGGCGTCCCAGGTCGCGACCGAGTCGAGGTAGTCCTGCTCCTCTTGGGTCACGTTGGAGGGTTCCACCTCGACCGGGTCGGCGATGGCCAGCAGGTGGATGCCGACCACGGCCTCGGGGTGGGCCTGGGCCAGGCGCGAGGTGACCCCGGCGCCCAGGTCGCCCCCATGGGCTGCGTAGCGGACAAACCCGAGCTCGTGGTGCATGAGCTGGTGCCAGACCTCGTGAGTGGGCACGGCGGGCGGCAGCGAGGGCTGCTGGGGAGAGAAGGCGTAGCCGGGCAGGGACGGGACGATCACGGTGAAGGCGTCGCTGGCCTGCCCCCCGTGCTGGGAGGGGGTGGCCAGGCGGCGGGCCAGGTCGGTCAACTCCAGGAACGAGCTGGGCCAGCCGTGGGTCAACACGATCGGCAGGGCGTCGGGATCCTCTCCGTCGAACCTCAGGAAGTGCACAGCCGTCCCATCGATGGAGGCCATGTGGGAGGGCAGGACGTTGAGGGCTGCTTCCTGCGCGCGCCAGTCGAAGTCCGTGCCCCAGACCTGCACGAGCCGATGCAGCTCGGCGGCGTCGGTGCCGGCCTCCCAGCCCGTGGCCGGCCACGGGATCGGCCACCGGGTGCGTCCCAGCCTGGCCCGCAGGTCCTGCAGGTCGGCCTCGGGCACCTCGAACACGAACCGTTGCTGGGTCATGACACTCTCCACCGAACACAGGTCGGGAAGCATCTCGTGGCCGGCGTGGCCAGGAAGCTGGCCGTGCCGATCCCGACGCCGCCCGGGCCGAGCCAGCCTGCTTCGGTCAGGATCATGGGATCGGTCATGGCCAGTCTCGCCCCGGTGACCAGGAGAAGCCAAGTCCGGTAGGTGTGCGAATTCCTTACGGGTGCCCGGAGGCCCGTCGAGGCGGGCGACCATTGGTCCCATCGATGCCGAAGAAATCGACGACCTTCCGATACGAGACGGATGCTCGCAGTCGGTCTGGACGGCTCCAGACGGATCCAGCCTGCTCACGTTGGATGCCCTGTCGGTCCAGACGGCTCCCGACGGATCCAGACCGATCGTCTGGATGATCAAACGGATGATCAAGTGCCATCCCAACGGCACCAACTACGAGGCTGCAGCCGCTACCAGTGGCCGCGGTGTACCACGTCCTCGAAGGGGCGCCGGTTGGGCCGCGCGATCGGCCTGAGCGGGCGGTCGGCCGGGACGCCAAGGGTGATAAGCCAGGCGCAGAAATGATCCTCGGGGAAGCCCAGCAGGCGCCGCGCCAGCTCCTGGTCGCTGACCGCCGAGTGTGCGCTGCCGATGCCCAGGTCGGCGGCGGCCACCATGATGCTCATCGTTGCCTGGCCCAGGTCGTATTGGACCAGGTCGCGGGAGCGGGTGTCCTGGGTGTTGGGGGCGATGAGTGCGATCGTCGCTGCCGACCTGGCCACGTGGCCGGCGCTGCGCCAGACCTTGGCCAGCTGGGCGAGCTGCTCGGGGTCGGTGCAGACCACGAAGTCCCACGCCTGCTGGTTGCCGGCCGAGGGGGTGCGCCGCCCGGCCTCCAGGATCTGGTCCAGGTCCTTGGGTGCGATCGCCTCATCGGCGTAGGACCGCACGTTGCGTCGGGACCTGATCGCATCCCAGGTCTCCACCTCAACCTCCTAGCCTCATCCTGCGCGCCGGCCGCGGCGCCGCGCCACTGCTGGTGCCGCAAGGGGGATCATGACCTAATCACCTGTCCGCCACCTTACGGATGACGGATGACAGCCACCGTCGCCCCCAGCCCACTGTTTCCAAGCCAGCAGCGGATCGTCCACGGCGTGCTGGCGAGTGCTGTCCTTGCAGCTCGGGTCAGATGGGCCGTCCAGCCGGTGCACTCCAGTAGGGCCGAGTAGCCCCTGGTGGAATGACTGCGGGAATCACCGCTACCGGCTCCCTGGACGGTGGGAGAACTGGTCTGGCGCC
>Ga0075423_10001079_pt1 | contig 23487 bp, 15 predicted proteins | sample SoiMethybrSBSTD2_FD_80114 | JGI IMG/M metagenome (GOLD analysis project Ga0075423, IMG submission 80114) | Bulk soil microbial communities from a Populus tree surrounding site in Tennessee, USA - Soil MetaG P. TD hybrid SBSTD2 | ecosystem: Environmental > Terrestrial > Soil > Tree plantation... | reverse complement strand
CAGGCAGGCCGCGCGCCTGGGCGCTTTCCATGATCGTGCGCACGGCGGCGGCCTCGCCAGAGATCACCGTCTGGGTCGGCGCATTCAGGCCGGCGATGACGACCGAGTCGCCATTCAGCAGCATTTCGACCGCCTGGCGACCCGCGCCGATCGTCGCCATCGCGCCAGTGGGGCTGCCCAGCTCGGCCATCGCCTGGCCGCGCACGGTGGCGATCCGCAGCAGCGCCGTTTCATTGATCGCGCCGGACCAGTGCAGCGCCGTCAGCTCGCCCAGGCTGTGCCCGATCGCGATGTTGGCCTGGATGCCGAGCTGTTGCAGCACGCGCAACGCCGCCAGCGAAGCGACGACGATCGCCGGCTGCGCGACCGCCGTCGATACGCCATCGGCGACGACGGGCAGGCCGGCCTGCTGGTACAGTTCGCGCACGAATGCGAACCGACGCGCCAGCGCGCCGCCGTTGAGATAGATTGGCGCGCCCTGCCCCGGCAAGAGCAGCCCGATCCGTGGCACAGCGGCACCAGCGCCGAGAAAGAGCCCTGCGCCGACATCGATCCGCGCCGTCGCCCCGTCCGCGAGCCATGTGTCTAGTGTGGCGAGCTGGCGCGCAAGCTCGGCGGGGCTGGATGTCACGATGGCCGCACGCAGGTCGCCGCGCTCAAGCACTTGCGCAAGCTTGGCGGCTAGGTCGGCCAGCTCGGCCCGCGCGAGTCTGGCGGCAAAGCCCACGAGGTGAGCGAGCTGCCGCCGCAGTCCATCCGCATCTTGGGCCTCTATCAGCAGCAGCTCGGCATCCTGCGCCGACGCCAGCAGAAGCTGCTCCCAGGAACTGAACTGCCTGCGGCGATCGGCGGTGACGCCCTCCAGCGCGATATGCGTGTTGATGCCGCCAAAACCGGCGGCGCTGACGCCCGCGCGCAACGGCTGATCGGCGGGCCAAAGCTCGCCCGTCCGCACGACTCGCAGGGCGGCGGTCGGGCTCGTAAGCTCGGGGTGTGGTTCTACACAGCCGGTCGTCGGCGGCACAACCTGGCTGTGCAGCGCCATCGTCGCTTTGATCAGCCCGGCAATCCCGGCGGCGGCCTTGGTGTGACCGATATTGGCCTTGATCGAGCCGATGGCTGCGGCGGGCGCGGCGGGCGATGCTGTGCGGCGGACGGTCGAAAGCATGCGCAGCTCGACGCCATCGCCGACGCTCGTGCCGGTGCCGTGCCCCTCGAAGTAGGCCACGCTCTCGACGCCGAAGCCGGCGCGCTGGTAGGCCCGCCGCACCGCCAGGAGCTGGCCGGCGACTTCGGGGCGTGTGATGCCGCCGCTGCCGTCGGACGAGACGCCCCAGCCGCGAATGACCGCGTAGATGCGCCGATGCTGTGCCAGCGCGGCTGTGTGGCGCATCAGCACGACAAATCCGCAGCCTTCGCCCGGCCAGAACCCAGCCGAATGCGCGTCGTAGATGCGCATGTCGTCGGTCGCCAGCGCGCCGACCTTGGCGAAGCCGACCAACTCGAACGGGTCCAGGCTGACATCAACGCCGCCAGCGAGCGCCACGTCGAGATCGCCCGCGCTGATCGCCGAGCAGGCGTTGGCGACGGCCAGCAGCGACGAGGCACATGCGCCATCGATCGTGTAGCCGCCGCCATTGAGATCGTAGTGGTTGCAGATGCGCCCGGCGATCGTGTTCGACAGCCCGCCTGCCAACGACTCCACGCCGATCGGCGGAAACGGTGCCTTGTACGCGGTCTCCAGGCGCTCAAGGAATGCCTGGCGTGGCCAGCCCTGCTCGATCAATGCGTCCTCGGTGACACGGCGCACATACGGCCAGCGCAGTCGCAGCAGGTTGGCGCGCGAGAACTCGCCGGTCAGCGTGTTGCCCAGGATCACGCCGGTGGTTTCGTGCGGCAGACCCGCGCCCTCGACGAACCCGGCGTCGGCCAGCGCCTGAGCCGCGACATCGAGCGCGAGCCAGTGCGCCAGATCAGCTGCACGAAAGGCGCTGCCGGCCACCTGGAAGCGTACGCGGTCGAACTCGTAGCCTTCGATCAGCGCCGCTTCGGTCGCATAGGTGCGATCAGGCGCGTCGGTGTTGGGCGAGTAATAATCGTCGAGCCGCAGACGTTCAGGCGGCATGCGGCGGAACGCGCGCCGTTGCGCCAGGACGTTTTCCCACAGCTCGATCGGCGAGCGCGCATCCGGGTAGCGACAGGCCATTCCGACGATTGCGATCGCGGGAGTCATGACTCAGTTCTTCCTGCGACGACCGACCGTTGCATTGCGACATCGCTGTGCATCCGCTGCGTCGCCCGCGCCTCTAGATACAAGCACAGCCCGCGCACGGTACATATGATCGTCAGCGCGAAGAACAACCCAAACACTACATGCGCCAGCATCAGCAGCCCGTAGACGACGGCCACCGATGCGCCGAACAGCGCCTGGGCGCGCGGCTCGGTCGGCGTCGTGCCGGGGTCGGTCACCATATAGAAGGTGAACAGGATGAATGCGAGGCCGGTCATCGGCAGCAGGCCGGCGACCAGCGGCGTGCCGAAGATCAGCGCGCGCAGCAGCGCCTGGCCGATGAAGCCGCCCAGCCATCCCAGGATGAGCGGGAACTTACCGGTCAAGCGCTTATTGAGAAACGAGCCGGATACAAGGATGATCGCCGGCAAGATCCAGTCGCCCAGGCCCGAGAGATTCTCGGTGAACTGGTATGGCGGCGCGATGCTGACCCACGGGAAGAGCAGCAGCGTCAGCGTGATCCCAAAGTTCGAGGGGTTGAAGACGTGGCGGGCACCGTTCTTGGTCGCGACGCGAAAAATATGCTTCGAGCAGATCGCGACCGCTGCCGCAAAGACGATCGGCAGCAGGCGCTCGTTTGAGTACAGCAGCATGTTGACCGCCATCCCCGTGATGTGCGCCGATAGCAGAAAATCGACCAGGCTGCGCACACCGCCACGGAAGCGCACCGGGCGACGATTGGCCCGTGCGTCGGCGACTTCGAGCAGAAGTTCCAGGCTATAGGTGGTCGCCAGCGCAACCAGCGGGTACGCCCAGGATTGCTCGAAGCCTAAGACAGTGTGCCCCAAAAGGTTGAGGATCGTGATGGCGATCGCGAAGCGCCGCAGTGCCGCCAGGCGCAAATCCGGCTTATTTTGGGACATCGCTCAGCGCTCCTTTCGATGCATTTTGTCTGTCGGTTTTCGCCCTGCGCGGCGAAAACCGACAGACAAGCAGTACATAAGGGAACCAGACCTTATGATCCAAGCACAACCGTATGCCAGCCAGGCGTGAGCGCCAACGTCTGCTCGTGGACGCGCCCATCCGCGCCGCGCCAGCGCAGATCGACCTGGACCTGAACGTCGGTCAGCTTGCTGAGGCCGAACTGGAGATCAGGGCTGCGCTTGCCCGAATGGCCGTTCCCGCCGTCCACCTCGGCCACCAGCCGCCGACCATCCGGCAGGCGCACGGTGGCGGTCGCCCCGATCGCGGGGTAGCCCAGCGTATCTGCGCCGGGATGCCCCGACCGAACCCGCAACGGCGCGGCAGATTGCAGCGGCATGAGCAGGTGCAGCCCCAAGAAGCCACCAGGATCGGGGCTGGTGTTGTGAAAGAAGGCCGATGGCCCCCACTGATTCGCTGTCGCGAAATCCAGCCGCCCATCGCCGTCCACATCGGCCGTCGCAATGCCGCGGCTCACCTGCGGCTCGGCGATGCCAAGGTCGGCGGCGATGTCGTAGTAGCGGCCAGTGCTGTCGCGCACGAAGAACGGGTTAGGCTGATGCCCAGCCAGATCGATGCCAGGCTGAAAGCGCGGCCAGTTCGCTGGGTTGGAGAGCAGGTCGTCGTTGCCCATCGCCAGCTCTTGCAGCTCGGGCCAGCGGTTGATCGTGCCTTGCACAAACCCTAGCGCCTGCTGCGCTTCGAGCACGCCATCGTTGTCGAAATCGGCCAGCCGCGCATCCCAGCCCCAGCCCGCGCGCGACAGGCCGAGCGGCTCGCTGCGGTCAACATAGGGCGCTACGCCTGCCTGCATCTGGCTGGTGTCGCCAGTGCTGATAAAGGCGAAATTGCTCTCTTCCAGCGCGTAGGAGCTGGTGATGTTGCTGACAAAGATGTCGAGCAGCCCATCGCCGTTCAAGTCGCCGAAGTCCACGCCCATGCCTTTGAATGAATCATGGCCGAGCACCTTCGAGGATGGCGTGGTCAGTGTGGTCGCGCCCTCCAGGCGTGTGAAGCGCAGGTGCCCTGGCGTCGAGCGATTGTAGAGCAGCCGGTCGGGGCCAAAGTCGTTCGCGAAATAGAGTTCGGGCAGCAGGTCGCCGTCGAGGTCGGCGGCACCCGTCGCCAGCGTCCAGCCGTGGTTCGTCTCCTCGTCGAGCGCTCCGTACGCCTCTGTGAAGCGCACGGTTGCTTCGGCACCGCTGGCAGCGCCCGACCAGAGCAGCAGATGTTTGCCGCCGCCATTAAAGGCCCGCGACATCGAGTGCTGCATCTGCTCCTGATCGGTTGCGGTCGCGTCGAGCACCTGGGCACCATCGGGGAAGTAGTTCCCGATGATCAGATCGCTATGGCCATCGCCATCCAGGTCGGCTAGCGTCGCGGCATTGCTGAACCAGCGCGCGCCGCCGGGCGCTACTTCGCGGCGCAGGTAGCCATCGCCGTTGAGGTGTACGCCGGTCGTGCCGGCAGCGGCGGTGTTGAGGAAGGCGATCGGCGCGCGGCCCCAGTAGTAGACCAGGATGTCGGGCTGCGCATCCTCGTTCAGATCGCCCGGCAGACAGCCCATTGGTGCCATCGTCGCCGGGTTGTAGGGCAGCGGCAGCGCGCGCAACGCGAATGGTGCATAGCGCGCGGGCGTGCCAGGCACAGGTGCCACGACGACCTGATTGATCCGTGTATCGACATAGCAGAGATCATTGGCTAAGCCATCGCGGTCGAGATCGTTCAGCGCGACGGCGGCACCGACCGACGAAATCCAGGCCGAGATCCGATTTAAGCTGGGGTTGACCGCGCGGACGGACTGGAGCGGATAGCCCGCCAGCTCGGGCAGCTGCATGCGGGCGAAACGAAAGTGGCTGGCCAGCTCAGCTCGCTGATCATTCGGCAGCGTCGGCTGCTGGGCCAAGCCATACGACGCAACGACGATCACAATCGCGATCAGGCGCGGAACCTGATGGCGTAGGTACTCGGCTGCTCCGCTCATAATGTCACAACCTCCTGCGCAAACTGCGCGCGGATGCGCTGCCGCCAACCTTCGTAGGCCGGCAGCGCGCCGTCGGGCGGCAGATCGAGCAGCGCGGCATCCGTGATCCGCGCCGCATCGTCGGCCGACATATCGCAGAGCACCGCGCACGCAAGCTCGGTATACGCAACCGGGTTGCCGGCGCGCTGACGGGCCTTCGCGGCGAACGCTGCCCCCTGTGCGAGATACGGCTGATAATCTGCCGCCGCCGATAGCAGGGCTTCGAGCGCGGCCCGATCAACGCCGCCGGCATAGGCGCAGGCCAGCCCCACGCCACTCCAGAGATCGGCGTGGCGCTGCGGCGCGAAGGCGGCGATCGTCGCGGGAATGCGCTCGACATCCGCGCCCTCGACGAACCAGAGGCTGCGCCCCAGCCCCTGATCGAACACCCGCCGTGCGTAGCCAGAAAGCCGCGTAGCCGGCGCTTGCTGCGTCACATAGCGCGGCCAGTAGAAATACCCGGCGTGGAAGCCGTAGCCATCGATCGCCAGCCAGCGCAGCAGCGGGTCGAGCCGCGCGAGCGGCCGATCGAGGTTCCAGCAGAGCCGCGCAAAGGCCCAGCCGGCCCCGACATGCACCATGTAGACATGCGCCGCAGCAGGGCCGCGCAGGAATGCGGCCAGGCGATATCGGCACCAGGGCGTCAGCTGATCCAGCAGCATCAGCGCCATCGCCGCGCCCTCGAACGCAAATCCACGCAGTTCGGCTGGGGCTGCGTTCAGCCGCGCGGCCAATCGGTCGGGCGCGGGATCTTCGAGTGCCGCGTGGTAGCCGAGCAAGAACGTCTGCCCGATCTGCTCCAGGCGCTGGCGCGCGCCGGCGTGGCCGGCGCGAAAGCCGCGCCGCGCAAAGCTCGTTTCCACAACAGCGATGCCGAAGAGCCGCTTACGGAGGCTTCCCAGATCAGCATTCATCGTTTCCCTCAGAACATCTGAAACACAAAGCGTGAAGCGTACACCGCGTCACGCATCACATTTCATGTTTCATATTTCGGATGTACGCTGGGATGCTGTAAAATCCGCGAATCGCTACGTGAAAACCCTATGGAGTGATTGGATGCAGGAAGAACGCGAAACGCCTGATAGCAAATGAAACTGACACCCGAGCGCGTCCCAATGCGCTAACGTTAGTACCAGCTTGGGTAACACGTTGGAGCATGTTCTGCGTCTTGGGTCACACGTTCACAGGACGTACGCGGTCCCTAACCGTGGGAAGCATTGGAAGGCGGCAAACTCTCCAAAGAACGATATCGGTCAACTAGGGCCGATAGTAATTTGAGGCTTGCGTTTGGGTGGGGTGTTTGTGCTCTTTATTAAACGAGGTAGTTACACTTTGGGCAACGGTCTAGGGGACAGTCTTCATTGGTCGATCCGCTGTCCTGCAAGACAGATCGACCTGTACCTGAATACAGGTTTTTATCTATCAGATCGCTGCGGCTACGGCTCGTACTGGCCAACTTCCACCAGCTTATGCTCAATCGCAAGCAGCAGCGCGGCCGTGCGGGTGGAGACCTGAAACTTATGGTAGATATTACTGGTATGAAATTTGACGGTTCGCTCGCTGATATGCAGCTCCTCGGCGATGTGTTGATTATCCCTGCCCTTGGCGAGCAGGCGCAAGACTTCCAGCTCGCGCTCGGTCAGCGAGTTGGTGAGGTTCGTGTCGGGTGGGTTGCGCTGGCGGCGCTGGAGCACCTTCGCCATCACGCGCCGGCTCAACCAGCCTTCTTCGCCGCGCACGACTCCGCGCACCGCCTCGACGATCGTCTCAAGCGCCTCTTCTTTTGTCAGATACCCGGCGGCACCGCTTTCGAGCAGCCCAAAAATATATTGCTCATCGTCATAGGTGCTCAACGCCAGCACGCGCACGCGCGACCCTTTCGACCGCAGATGCTGGGCGACTTGGACCCCGGTCATCGTCGGCATCTCCATATCGAGCAGCAGCACATCCGGCATCAGCTCATCGACCATCCGTAGCGCCTGCATGCCATCGCTGGCCTCCCCGACCACAACGATGTCAGCCGCCTGCTCCAGCAGCTTACGAATGCCTGCGCGCACGACCGGGTGATCATCGGTCAGCACAATCCGTATCAGCCCCATAATCGTTCCTTCCGGTTGCCCTCACCCCCCAACCCCCGCTCCCAGAGCGGAGAGGGGAGCCGGAGGCTCCCTGGAACTCCCCTCTCCCGCGCACGGGCGGGTGCCCTCTGGGCGCGGACGGGGGTGAGGGGCAATGTCGGCGCTAAATCGGCTTATCTAAAAGTATTGGTGCTATGGCTCTGAAAAATAGCTTGAATCCGGCACGCTGTAGCGCGGCACGATCACACGCACTGTCGTCCCTTCGCCCGGCGCGGAGATAACCTCGATCCGGCTACCGATCATCTCCGCCCGCTCTGCGATGCCCAGCAGCCCCAGGTGCCCACGACGCGCCAGCGTGATCCAGTGCGTCGGCACGGTAAACCCACGGCCATCGTCGCGCACCTCCAACACCACTCGCTCGATGCTCAACTTCAAGCAGATCAAGATCGCGGTCGCCTCGGCGTGCTGGACAATATTGTTCATCGCCTCCTGATAGATGCGAAACAAGGCCAGCCGCATACGCTCGGGCAGCGCAAGCCCATCGTGCATCAAGTCGACCTGCACATCCAGCTCGGCATGCGCCTCCTGATAGCGCTGCGCGTGCGAGCGGATCGCCACCTCCAGGCCGAAGGGTGCCAGCGCGGGCGGGCGCAGCTCGCCGCAGATCGTCCGCAGCGCGTGGATCACCTGCTGTGTCATCTCTTGCAGCGCAACCAGCCGCAGTTGCGCGGCCTCGTCGCACGCTGCTTTCGACAGCGCGCCCAGCTCGAACAGGATGCCATAGAGTTCCTGCACCGGCCCGTCGTGCAGCTCCTGCGCCATATGCAGGCGCTCCTCCTCGCGACCGTCGGCCAGCCGCTTCTGGGTTTCGGTCAGATCGGCCTGGATGCGCTCCATCTCGGCCAGCCGGATATGCAGCGCCTCCAGCAGCGCCACATTCACGGCCGCGACTGTCGCCTGGCCAGCCAGCGTGGTCAAAATATCCTGATCCTCTTTGTCAAGGAACACCTCGCCCTGCCGCTCGCCCAACACGAGCACACCGCGTACGGTGCCCCAGTTCACCAGCGGCAGCCAGAGCCGCACATGCTGCGCCGCCAACAGCACGCGCTCGGATTCGATCAGATCATGCGCCAGCAGCAGCCGGCTGACCTGCTCCCAGCCCACAAGCTGTACGGCAGCTGCGAGATAGCGCGCGATCAGCCCCTTGGCCGGCACATGCAACAACAGCAACACGTCGGGCGAGTAGCCGAAGCTGCCCTTGGGGACGAGCATGTGGCCATCGTGCCAGAGCAGCGCAGCCGACTGAAAGCGCATCATCTGCACGGCGATCAGCAACTGCTTGACCAACTGCTCCAAGTCTCGGGCCTGGCCCAGCGCGGCGCTGCCCGACAGCACAACCGTACGATAGTTGTACCAGCCACCGTAAAACAGATGATCGACCCATTGCTGAATGCGCTGGCGCAGCGGGTTGAAGAGCATGGCAACCGCGATCGACAGGAGGCCGATCTCCAGCCGAGCCCACACAAAGTGCGACCCAATCGCGTCCAGTATATAAAAGAGCAGCAGATAGAGCCCCAGCAGCACCCCGCTGAGCAGCGCATACACTAAGCTGCGGTTGATCAGACGGTCGATCCGGCCTAGCTCGCCCTGGTCGAGCACATAGCCATACGCGAACGGCATCAAGATGAAGAACGGCATGGTCCAGGTGTAGTCGATCAGCGGCGCGTCCCAGAGCAGCTCGGGCACAAACGACAGCACCAGCATGGGCAGCAGGCTGCTGATCGTCCCGGCGATTAGCAGGCGTCGTCGCCGCAGGATCGGCAGTGGGGAGGACGACCGCTTGTAGAAGAGCAGCGCCAGCGCCGCCAGCAGCACCACCACCACAAAAGAGCGACGGATCAGCCACAGCGCGGTTGCGTTCAGCGGTGCGCGCCCCACGAGCAGCGGCCCGATCGAGAGCAGTATCAGCAGGCCGGCCAGCGCATACGTCAGCAGCAGGATCGGTCGCCGGATGCGGTTGGCCAGTGGGTTGGGGAAGCAGGCGTAGAAATGCAGCACCAGCGGTGCCAGTAGCAGCAAAAAGATCGTGAAGAGCTGCGAACTCCAGGGCCAGCGAATGGTCGAGAGCGCCCCGAAGGCCAGCATGCCCACCGTCGCATGACTCATGAAAAAGAACAGGTGCGTGGCATGATGGAGCGGGCGCAGCGCCCAGGCGGCCAGCCCGACGCTCCAGAACACGATGCCGATCAGCAGCGGCTCCAGACGGACAAGCCGGATCGCCAGCGGCGGCGGCTCAAGTGTGACGGCCAGCGTCGTCGCGCGATTCGCACGCTCCAGGCTCAGGGTGACTGGTCCGCCAACATGGGCATTCGGATACAGCGGGGAGGCGCTCACCAGCGGTATGCTGTCGATCGCGAGGAGTCGATCATCTAGCTGGACCCCGGCGCGGGCTGCGGGGCTAGCTGAATTCAGGAAGGCGACATGGCCCTGCCGCGTCAAGCCTTCCAGACCACTGTATGGAAAGCTCCACAGCAACAGCGATGTCCACGTCATCACGACGATAGCGCTGAGCGTGAGAAAGAGGAATGGGATGTACGACTGTTGGATGGGCAGAAACGACAGCGCTACCCGTGGTGACTCGGTTTGCCGCCTTAGCACGGTGATCAGGTATCTCCGCCGAATGTGTGGTGCGGCTGTCAGATTGCACTGGTGAGCCCCGCTAACCAATCACGCAACGGCTTGTCAGGTGAGCTGACGATATTGACTGATTCCGCTAGGGTAGCTAGCGCTTGATTGCGGTGGTTGGTTGCCTCCGCTCGTAGATAGACCTCGGCCCCCAGCGCCACCAGGAGTTGCCGGGCCTGCGATTCCGCCTCCTTGTCGGTCGATACAGCTGCCAGCAGCTGCGTTAGCCGGTCGCGCTCCGCTGGCGAAGCCACATTCAATGCATACACTACCGGCAGTGTATGCTGGCCTGCTGCCAGGCTTCCTGTGCCAATCGGCTTATGGAAGTCGGCCAGATCATCGGTGACTTGGATGAGAATGCCAACATTATAGCCGAATTGATCGAATTTGGCGATCTGAATCTGATCGCTTGTGGCACAGCGCACCCCGGCGCGGGCTGCCAGCGCGAAAAAGCTGCCAGATTTCGCGGCCATAACCTGGAAGTACTCCTCGAGATCCAGCAGCGCATGCCGGTTCAGATCGGCGTGCTGACCGCCGGCCATGCGCAGAATCGTGTGGTTGAACTCCTCCTGGAGCGTGCGCCAAAGCGCGGGCGGCAGCCGCAGCAGCGCCATGCTCGCCGCGACAATAAAACCTGTGGCGAGATTGATCACATGAGCGGCATCGATCGCGGCCGTGGACATGCGCGCCACATCGCCATCCTCCACATCATCGAGCAGCTGCGCGGCGACGTGCAGCGCCCGCCAGGCCGCCGCGACCGCGATCGCCTGGCGCGGCTGACCACCCGCAGCCCGACAGGTCAGGAGCGGCAGCGCGGTATAGCAGAACCCAAGCTGCTCGGCGATCTGAGCGGTATCGAGCACCCGCTGGAGCGCCTGGCAATACCCCTGATCGACATCGGCCCGGTTCACAATCTCAGCCAGGAGCGTATAGACCTCGGGCAGGAGCGCTTCCACACGCTCGACTAGTTGCGGATTGGTGGACACGTTCTGCACGCGATCAACGCACAAGCGCTGCCGGCGTGATCGCCGGCCCGCCATCCCAGATCGCGCTGGCAACGCGGTCGATCCACGCGCCCCGCGCACCGTGCAGCTGCGCGGGCGTGACCAACTGGAGCGCATCGAGCAGCGCGCGCCATTCTTCGGCGCTCAGGCGCAGATCATACGCGGTGTAGGCGGCGGTCGGATCGTCCTGCAACGCGGCGCAGAACTGCGGATCGGCAACAATACGATAGACCAGCTGTGCGAGCACCATGGGGATACCTCCTGTATTTCTCGCTACGATTTGGGGATGAGCTAATCACAGAGGACTCGAAGCGACACAGCCATTGGGTGGGAACCGGGTTAGGTAGCGCCCGCTCGGCTGGGAGGCGGCGGCATCCTGGCTAGCGGGAGAGGATGAGCGATCCCAGGTGCGTGCAGAAACCTGGAAACGTCGCGAATGTACCCTCTAGCATAGCCATTGTTCGCGCGAAAATCAACGTACTGCGGGACAGGTTTCAATCGGCCTTGACCTGTCCCGCAAGCCAGCGATCCTGTACTGGAATACAGATCGCAGGTGAGCAATTTGAAAGAAGACGCCGCGCGGGTTTTCTGGTATCACATAGCTTGGATGAATCAGCTAGCCTAATGCAAGAAAGGACAGAAACGATGGCTATCGACCTTCTAGCATACGAATCATCGTTAAGCCATGTCGATCCCGGTCGCATTCTGGGAGATCCCGCAGCGTGGCTCAGTGATTTCGGGTATGCGGTAGATCGGGTGTCCGTGCGGCTCGATGCGCGCTCTAGCGAAGAATTGCGCCGCCAGGCCCTGAGCCATCCCGACCCGGTGATGCGCGAGCAGGCGCTATACGAATATGTTGATCGCAATGAGGCAGATGCGATCGAGTTGCTCTGGCAGACGGTTGAGCACGACACTGATCGCCAGGTGCGCTGGGATGCCCTCTGGGCGATCGAGAAGTTGGGCGGCTACGACGCCATCCAAGCGTTTCAGGAGTTCCGGCAGGATCACGACCCAGAGATCGCCGAGTGGGCAACGCTCTTCCTGGGCGAGCTACAGACCGGCGACCCAGCCTTCGATGATCGCCCGTGCCGCTCGACGCCTGGGCGAACCTTTGATGAGACGATCTTCCTGCTGATTCATTGTGATCTCTACATCCGGCTTGAGGGCTCCAATCGGCATTGGGGCAAAGTCTCGCTGGCACCACAGGGCCTGGCGCGCATCTACGGCCAGGCGCACGCCTGCCCCAACGTGGCGACCCGCGAGCGGCAGCTCGTGATCGCGAAGACGATCTCCGATCTGCACCCCAACGGCATGCTGCACGTCGATAACTACCTCTTCCGCGGATTTACCGAGCGCACCCGCCCGGATCGTGGGAACTTCTTCTTCGAGTCGCATGTGCGCCGCCCGTTCTTCATGTCGGGCCGCACCGACGATGAGTCGCAGGGCGTGTTCGACACCCAGATCGGCTTCATGCGCCAAGGCTGCTGGTATCTCGACAATCGCTTCAAGATCGGCGATGCCGACGCGATTCGCTATGTGCGCGGTCGCTTCCAGGGCTGGGGCTACACCAACCTGGCGCAGGCCATGGGCAAGTCCATCGAAGAGATCATCGTTCCCGGCAACGGCATCCTTTCGACGCTGCACGATCCGGTCGCGGGCCCGCTGACCAACGTCTTCATCTCTGGCACATTCAAGGGCAAGCTCAACGACTGGGATGGCGATGGCAACATCGATCTCAATTCGCGCAATGTCTACTCGACAACCGAGGGCGAAGTGGACAGCAACATGGACGGCATCCCCGATCAGCCCGGTGTGGCATGCGCCGTTGTCCGGGTTTAGCATGCGCCGCCGTTGCTATCGCTATTAAAATCCGCCCATCAGAATAATCCAGCGCTGTGCCGACGCGAACACATCAGGTCGATCTGCTCTGTGCTCACGCCGGCACGCCTGGGTTGCCGGGATCGTTCTCGCGCATCAGCGTGATCACGCATAGCCTAACCGTACCACAGCAAGCATCATCATGACGGAAGCATGTGGCTATCCCGGCCCACGCCGGAGGGAGACCTACAGTGACAGCGACAAGCAGAGAGACAATCCCGACATCCGCGCCCTACGCCGACGGCTTTCAGTCGCCGACACTCGACATGTCCAAGCTCCAGGCGTTCATGAACCAGACGATGACCGACATGAGCGCCGCGCTGGTGAGCTTCATGTGTACCATCGGCGACCAGCTCGGCCTCTTCAAGATCCTCGCTACGAGCGGTCCGTCCACCAGCATGGAGCTTGCAGCGCGCGCGAACATCAGCGAACGCTACGCGCGAGAGTGGTTGAGCGCACTGACAAGCGCGGCCTATCTGGAGTACGACCCGCAGACCCAGCGTTTCAGCCTGCCGCCCGAGCACGCCATGATCCTGGCGATGGAAGGTGGCCCCATGTTCATGGGCGGCGGCTATCAGCTGCTGCTCGGCTTGTTGAAGCCGCTCGACCATGTCATACACGCCTTCCGCGAGGCCGGCGGCGTGCCGCAGGCCGTCTACGACGCGAACCTGCGCGAAGGAATGGCGCGGCTCAGCGCCAGCTGGTTCGAGCATATGCTGGTGCAACAATGGCTGCCGGCCCTGCCGGAGGTACAGGCCCGGCTCGCGCAAGGCGGCACGGTCGCGGATGTCGGCTGTGGCACTGGCCGGGCGCTGGTCGCGCTTGCGCATGCATTCCCCACTGCACACTTCGTCGGCTACGACCGGTTTGCGCCAGCGCTCGCCCACGCGGTCACGGTTGCCAGCGCCGCCGGGGTTGCCAACCGTGTGCGCTTCGAGCAGCGCGATATCGTCGAGGGGCTGCCTGGTCAATATGACCTGATCACACTCTTCGATGCTCTGCACGACATCCACGATCCGGTCGCCGGCCTGCGCGCCGTCGAGCAGGCGCTCAAGCCCGACGGACTGTGTCTGCTGCTCGAAATGAACTGCGCTGAGCGGCTCGAACAGAACACCGGGCCGGCAGCGGCGATGCTCTATGGAACGAGCGTTTTGTATAACCTGCCGGTATCGCTCGCCGATGGCGGGCCGGGGCTGGGAACCATGGGCCTGCCCGAATCCAAGCTGCGGTCGCTGTGCGCTAGCGCCGGCCTTGGCCGGATGAGCCGCCTGCCCGCGAATAATCCCTTTCACGCCCTGTACGCGATCGAGCGCTGATCAGCAGCCGATAGCCGATAGCCGATAGCCGATAGCCGTCGCCATTTTCCTGCATCAGTGTGCGGCGCAGCCGCCTGGACATCTAAGGAGGTTGACGAGATGACCCTAACAGCCACCGAACAGGAGCTAGAGACGACCCAGCAGAATAAGAACGTGATCAAGCGCTATGTCGAGACCTGGAACCGTGGCGACATGCGCGGGCTGGTCCAATTCTGGTCGCCTAACATCGTCCATCACACGCGCGCTGGCTCACACGGCTACGAGTTCACCCGCAATATCGTCGAAGAGTTCACCAAGACCTTCCCGAACATGCGCTTCCTGATCGACGACATGGTCGCCGAGGACGACCGCGTCGTCACGCGGATGACCTGGCAGGCCAACCACACCCTCAGCTACATGGGCTCGGTGCCCGACAACAAGGAGATCAGCTGCACGGTGATCGGTATCGCGCGCCTGGCGGATGGGCTGATCGCCGAGCACTGGGGCGTCACCGACGAGCTCGCGATGATGGCGCAGCTTGGCCTGTTGCCGCGCGAGTATCTCGACGCGATGGCCTGACCGATCGGCGGTACACGCCCAAACCTGTCAGGTGCGGCCAGGGTGCCTAGCGGCGCTATAATCGTCCTGAGGGCCGCACCTGACAGGTTTACGTATCACAAGGGTTGGTCGACGCTAGTTAAAGGATGCACGAATGGCCGCTATCATGCCGCCTGCTCTGCCTGGCCTGCCGCTGCTGGGGCACCTGCCGGAGTATCGTCGCGATCATATCGATGTGTTCTGGCGATCCTACAACGCGCTCGGCCCGATCTTCTCGATTCGACTGGGGCCCCAGCGCGCCGTCGTCCTGATCGGGCCGGAGCACCATCGTTTCTTCTTCACCCAGGCCGACAAGCTGCTCTCGCTGCCCGAGGTCTATCGCTTCGTGATCCCCATGTTCGGGCCAGTGCTGAACGCCTCGCCACACGAGCACATCCGCCGCAAGCAGCTCGCCCTATTGCACTCGGCCTTTCAGGGCCAGAAGATGCAGCGCCATATCGCCGCGATGGTCGCCGAGGTCGCAGCCTGGATCGAGACATTAGGCGATAGCGGCACGTTCGAGCTGTTCGACGCCTTTACCGCGCTGGGCATGAACATCGCTGCGAGCGCGCTCATGGGGCCCGAGGTCCGCAGCCAGATGGCCGCATTTCTGCCACTCTATACCGATCTGGCGCGCGGCATGGAGTTCGTGCTGCCGCCCAACCTGCCGCTGCCGCGCTTCCGCCGCCGCGACCGAGCGCGCCAGCAGCTGATCAGGATGATTCGCCCGGTGATCGCCGAGCGCCAGGCCCACCCCGATCGCAACGACGACTTCTTGCAGACGATCGTCGATGGCGAATACATCGAAGACGGCCTGCCCGTCGATGAAACGATCGTCGGGCTGGCGCTCCTGACGGTGTTCACCGCCTATATTGCGACATCGGCGCAGACATGCTGGAGCCTGATTCAGCTGTTGCAACACCCCGACGCGCTGGCGCGCGTGCAGGCCGAGCAGGCGGCGGTGCTGGGCAATCAGCAGATCAACCAGGAGACGCTGGGCCAGCTCACCTATCTCAGCTGGGCGCTGAAGGAAAGCCAGCGCATGCACCCGGTGATGAGCCACTACGCGCGCTACAACGCGCAGAGCTACAACCTGGGCGGCTACTACATACCGCGCGGCTGGATGACCATGGTCTGCCCGGCGATCGCGCAGCGTCTGCCCGAGGTCTTCACGAACCCGATGGTCTACGACCCAACCCGCTTCGCGCCCGAGCGCGCCGAGGATCAGCAACACGCCTACAGCATGATCGGGTTTGGTGCCGGCTTGTATCGCTGCCCTGGCGCGAGCTTCGGCAACAACGAGATGAAATGCATCATCAGCATGCTGCTGCAACACTACACACTTGAGTTGGCGACGCCCGATCCGCAGCGCGACTTCGAGATGGGCGTCATTCGGCCCAAGCCGCCCTGCTTGCTGAAATACAGCCGACGCGCAGCGCTCGACCAGCCGCACCGCACGAACGCCGTTGGGCAAGCGCGTGCGGTCGCTACCTGAGCGGCACGCCCAGGGTTAATACCTTTCAAATAACGACGAGCAACCTTCCGGGAAGCTTGATGTGGCGCTTTAGATGCCGTTGGTCAGCTTCCCGGAAGGTTTGGCAGGGCTTATTTGATACGCTGAAAGCGCACTAAGGAGGTCTCATTGCCATGGCCGCAAAAAACGATCGACCGCTTACGAAACGGCAGAACAAGGTCGGGATCGAGGAATACGCCACTACGCTGACCGCCGAGGAGAAGGGCCGCCTGTTCGACCAGTTGCTATCGAGCCTGCTCTCGGCATCGAGCAACGGCAAGCTGATGCCCACGCAAGACGGTCAGCCATCCAGCCGCGATGAGCGACGGCAGCAGGATGTGACCTTTTTCTACCGCTATATCGAGGAGCAGCGCGCGCGCGGCGGCAACGGCCAAGAGCGCGACGGCCTGACGCTGACCGCCGAGGAAAAAAGCAGCCTATTCGATCAATTTCTGGCGAACCCGGTCACTTCGATCACCATCCGCCGCTCGGAAGAGGAGCGGCTGCGCAATGTGGCGCTGACGCAGCGCTACGTCGAGGAGCAGCGCGCCCGCAACTATGTGCTGCCCGAAGACGACACGCCGATGATCGCGGAAGAGAAAGATCGCCTGTTCGACGACATCACGCAGGGGCGCGTCGCCGTGACGGACGAAGAAAAGCGGCAGGAAAACGTCGCGATCTTCTACCGCTACATCGAGTGCGAGAACGGGCGCGACTACGAGAACATGAAGAAACTCTTCCACCAGACCCAGTTCTGTAGCAAGACCTACTTCGGCAACGATCCGATCAGCCCCGAGGCGCATGTGCGCATGCTCAAGGGGCTCTTCCGCGCCTTCCCCGACTGGTTCATGGTCATCAACGAGATCATCTCGTCCGACGAGCGCGCGTGTGTCGGGCTGATCACTGGGCGCGGCACTCAGTACGAAGAGTTCAACAACCGGCCCGCCGCCGACCACCAGATCGCCATCCCGACGCTCCACGCGATCAAGGTCGAAGACGGCGTGATCGTCGAGCATCGCCACATCAATCCGTTCGAGGACATCTTCGCGAACCAAATAATGGCACCGCTGACCGAAGACATCATGGCGGTGCGGGCGCAGCAGGGCTTCAACAGCACCATGCCACAGCAAGCCTACGAGGAAGCGCTGGCGGCCGGCGCTTCGCCCGAAAAGCTGGAGAAGCTCCAGTCGCTGGTCAAGAACAAAGCCCGGCAGTGCCAGACGCTGCTCAAGGGCACCTTGCGGCGCTGCGCGATGATCGCGGAGCCCGGCGAGCTGTACTGCTCGCATCACATACACCACGGCTACGGCGTTGACGGAATCGAGGAATAGTCTGGCCGAAGCGAGCATTAGTCATCCTGGCGGTTCGCGGCGGGCAAAGCAAGCGTAACCACCAGCGAGAGAGGTTATCATGGCGAACCCAAGCAACGGCGCAGCGGCAAGCCCCGTTACACAGAACAAGGCGATCTTGTTGCGCTTCCAGAACGAGGTCTTCAATGGGCACGATTGGCGGGTCGAGACACTAGCGAAATACATGACGCCCGACTTCGTCGATCACAACGGCGCGACCGACACGCCCGGCCTGGAGGGTGTCGCGCAACGCTTCTCGGCATGGCAGAGCGCCTTCGGCGATGCCCGCAAGGAAAACATCGCCATGCTTGGCGAGGGCGACCTTGTGGCGGTACTCTACGAGATCCACGCCCGGCACAGCGGCGAGTTCATGGGGATCGCGCCAACCGGCAAGGCCGTCGTCATCCCTGGTATCGAGATCTTTCGCTTCCAGCAGGGCAAGATCTCCGACTACTGGTCGATCTACGATTATCTGAACACGGCAGCCGAGATCGGCGCGCGGCTGACCTTCATCCCCAAGACTCGCGATGCCGACGCGGGCGAGTACCCTGTTCAGGATGTCTATGAAGGGCTGGTCCATCGCGAGCGCAAGAAGCATAACGTCTTCATCAACCTCGGTGGCCCGCAGACCAATATGGTCGAGAAGAACAAAGTCGGTCTGCTCGCCTTCCAGCGCGAAGTCTTCAACGGGCACGACTGGAGCGTCGAGACGCTGGCGAAGCACCTGACGCTCGACTTCGTTGACCATGCCACCGGCCCATGGGACGAGAAGGGGTTGAAGGGCGTCTCGGAGCGTTTCGCCGCCTGGCAGGGTGCCTTCGACGACGCCGACGAAGACAACCAGGCTATGGTCGGCGAGGGCGATATGCTGGCGGTGCTGTATGATCTGCACGCCGAGCATCGCGGCGACTTCCTGGGCCTGCCGGCCAGCAACAACCACGTCATCATCCCCGGCATCGAGCTGCTGCGTTTCCGCGACGATAAGATCGCCGAGCACTGGGGCATCTACGACTTCGCGAGCACCGCCGAGCAGATCGGGGCGAAGCTAGTGTTTCTGCCGGGGACGCCGCACTATCGGCAGCCGCCGCTGGATACCGAAGTGCCTGCGGAAGGCCCCGGCGTGCAAGATCGCGTCTCGGATGCGCAGGAGAAGCGGGTTGGGCACTAAAACATCGGTCGCGTATCCGGATTGGGCGATCCACGAAGGACACGAAGCGCACGAAGAGCACTTTCATATGCGTCTTCCCGACCTTCGTGACCTTCGTGGATTCAGAAGAACTGACCGGCGCGCTGACCATCTTCCCGGAAGGTTGGCGTGTTACTACCCAGAGAGGAGCGGTAGCCGCATGATCAAAACCGTAAAACTGATGGGCGTATGCGTGCGCGATCAGGCAAGAGCCCTGGATTTCTTCACCAACAAACTCGGCTTCGAGGTGCGCGCGAATGAGTCGATGGGGCCCGACATGCGCTGGATCGAAGTCGCCCCGCCCGGTGCCCAATCCGCGCTCGCGCTGTTCACCCCGCCGGGCCTGGAGGATCGCATCGGGACATTCACGCAGATCGTCTTCAAATGCGACGACATCAAGGCGACCTATCAGGAACTGGTCAAGCGCGGCGTGACCTTCACCGAGCCACCGAAGGATCAGCCGGGCGGCGGCGGCGTGATGGCGACCTTCGTCGACCCCGACGGCAATGCGTTCGTGCTCGCAACTTGATCACCGCACGTACGGCCCACGCTCCATTTGGCCTAATCCCGTTTTGTTCTCGTGCAACCGCATAGATCGCGGAAAGGAGCCTCAACATGACCATGCAGCGAGCTGAGCAAGAGCTGAAGCAGTTTAAGCATGACTTCGAGCAGGCCGCGCACAAGAAGGATAAGGCAGCGCTCGAACGCATGCTTCACGACGATTTTACCCTCGTCGATCCAGATGGGAATGTCGTCAGCAAGACCTCGCTGATCGAGACGATCGTCAGCGCGGACACGGATATCATGAATAGTTTTCTCAGGCAAGAGCATAAGACCGTCATCAGCGTCAACGGAGACACGGCCAGGGAGACCGCCGATGTCAAGATCAAAGGCAAACTCCACAAGCGCGGCGACGTCACCGGCGATTACACCAACAGCGCAACGTATGTCAAGGGGCCGAACGGCTGGCAGTTCGTGGGCAATTCGCTGCACAGAAAGTAGTTAGGGCGCGATGGCATCCGTAGGGGCGGATCGCGATCCGCCCCTACATCGTTGCCCACCTCTGCATCACGCCTATGCCTCGATCATTGTTGGGGATCTTCGCGCGTGAGATCGCGCTTCAACGCCTCGGGCAGCGTCAGCACCTGCTGCGCGTTGACGAGCCCACGGTGCTGCTCGCGCGATCGCCGTGTGATCGTCGGTGGGCGGGCGCTACGACTGCCCTGCGCGCGCTCAACCAGCTCGGCTAGCTCGGCGATCATTGTCGCCTCGAACAGGCTACGAACGGGGATGTCGATCTGAAAGGCGTTGCGCATGCGCGCGGCGACCTGCGTCGCCAGCAGCGAATGGCCGCCCAGCGCGAAGAAGTTGTCGTGGACGCCCACGCGCTCCAGCCCAAGGATCGTGATCCAGATCTGCGCGAGCGCCGCTTCGACCGACGTGCGCGGTGCCACAAAGGGCTGCGAGGGATCGGCTTGTGGCGGCTCGGGCGCGGGCAGCGCGCGGCGGTCGAGCTTGCCATTCGGCGTGAGCGGCAGCGTGTCGAGCAGCACAAACGCCGACGGGATCATGTAGTCGGGCAGCTCGCGCTTCAAATAGGCACGCAGCTCGCTGCTCAGGGATCGGGGGTCGGGGATCAGTCCATCCCGTGCCCAATCTCCTGATCCCTGATCCCTGATCCCTGATCCCTGGACCGGCACCACATACGCCACCAGGCGCTTTTCCGCAGCTGCGCCTGTCGGAAGCGGATCTTCGCGCACGACGACGATCGCCGCGCTCAGCGCCGGGTGTCGCGCAAGCCAGGACTGGACCTCGTCGGGCTCGACGCGCATGCCACGGATCTTGACCTGATCGTCGATGCGACCCAGGATCGCCAGCGCGCCGTCGGGTCGGTAACGTCCCCGATCACCGGTGTAGTAGAGCAGATCCTGCTCATCCGCGCCCAGCGGGTTGCGCACGAAGCGTCGGCGCTGCTCGTCTGGCGCGTTGATGTAGCCCAGCGAGCGATACGGCGTGCGGATCACCACTTCGCCTGGCTCGCCCACACCGCACAAGTGGCCAGCGGGCGCGAGCACCAGCGCCTGTGTGTGCGGCAGCGGCCAGCCAACTGGCTGGACGCCCGGCTCGAGCTGGTCGGGGAGCAGGTAACAGCACTTGGCTAGCGTCGTCTCGGTCTGGCCGTACAGCAGCACCATGCGGCCAGGCGATGCCGGAAACGTCGCGCGCCAGCGCTCGACCAGCGCCGCGGTCAGCGGCTCGCCCGCCGAGAAAATCCAGCGTAGCGCGCGCAGCGACACATCTGTCGGTGGCTGCGCCAGCCAGGAGTGCGCCAGCGTGGGCACCGTGTGGAGCAATGTGATCTGCTCGCGCTCCAGCCAACTCAGCACCTGATCGGGAATAAACTCGTCGTGTAGCGGCGGCAGGCACAGCGTCGCGCCGCTCGTCAACGGCGTGAACACGTCGCGCAGCAGCACATTGAAGGATAGACCGGTGAGCTGAGCAGCGCGGTCGTGCGGCCCGATGCCGAACCTCTCGCGCTGCCAGACCAGAAAATGGCTCAGCCCCTTGTGCCAGCCCAGCACGCCCTTGGGCACGCCGGTCGTCCCCGAGGTGAAGAAGATGTAGGCAGGATCGTGCGGGCTCAACTCAGGCAGATGGCTGCTGGCTGCGCCTGCGGCGTCGGTCGTCGTGGCTGATCGGCCAACCAGGTCGAGCGCGATCAGCGTCAATGGCAGCGCGTGCAGCCACTGCTCCTCCCTGTCTCCGTGTCTCCGTATCTCCGTGTCTTCCGATCCCGACCCCTCGACGACATACAGCACGAAGCTCGCCTTGGCCTCGGTGAGCATGACCTGCTGGCGATGCTGCGGCAGCTTGCGATCCAGCGGCAGCAGCACGCCGCCGCTCACCAGCACCGCCAGCATCCCCACGATCAGCCCGCAGCTGCGCGGGCCACACACCGCCACCACATCGCCGCGCGCCAGCCCGCGCGCCAGCAGTTCCCCGGCCAGTTCCCTCGCGTAGCGCGCAACCGTCTCATACGTCAGGTTGTGCTCGTCCTGGCGCAGCGCCATCTGCTGCGGCAAGCGCTCAGCCCAGCCCAGGAACATCGTCGTGACCAGTGCGTAGTCGGGTGCGGGCAACGGCGCGGACGGGTCGGGCAGCAGCTGGCGCGCCTCGGGCGTCACCAGCGAGTAGCTGCCGAGCGGCTGCTGCGGTGCCACGACAATCTGTGTGAGCAGCTGCTGATACTGGCTGAGCATGCCCGCGATCCGCTCGTCCGAGAACCGTGCGCGCTGATACACCAGCCGCAGACCCAGCTCGTCGCCGACCTCGTCAACATACAGCGTGATCGCGAAACGCGAGGCTGGCTCGGTCTCAAGCGCGCGCAGCTTCAGCCCCGGCAGATCCAACGCCAGTGGCGCGCTGTCGAGGTAGTTGAACAGCACGTCGAAAAACGGCGTGTGACCGCGCTCACGCTGCGGCTGCAACGCCTCGACCAGCCGCTCGAACGGCACATCCTGGTGGGCATAGGCTGCCAGCGCGGTCTCGCGCACGCGCCGCAGCAGCTCGGCGAACGGCGGGTCGCCGGCCAAACTGGTGCGCAACACCAGCGTGTTCACGAAGAAGCCGATCAAGCCCTCGGTCTCGGCGCGCACGCGGCCAGCGATCGGCGCGCCGACGGCGATGTCGTCCTGGCCGCTCAGGCGCGCGAGCAGCAGCTCAAAGGCTGCGAGCATGCTCATGAACAGCGTGACGCCCGCGCGCCGGCTCAAGGCTCTGAGCGCGTCGGTCAGCTCGCGCCCCAGCGCCAGCGAACGGCGCGCGCCCGCGAAGCGCTCGGTCGCAGCGCGCGGGTGGTCGGTCGGCAGCTTCAGCGGCGGCAGGTCGGCCAGCTGCGTGCGCCAGTAGGCCAGCTGCCGGTCCAACACCTCGCCGTGCAGCCACGCGCGCTGCCAGACCGCGTAGTCGGCGTACTGGATCGGCAGCGGCGTGAGCGACGCAGGCTCTTGGCGCGCGCAGGCGCTGTAGAGCGCTGCCAGCTCACGCACCAGCACGCGGGTCGACCAGCCATCCGAGACGATGTGGTGCAGCGTCAGCAGCAGCAGGTGCTCGTGCGCGTGCAGGCGCAGCAGCGTGGCGCGCAGCAGCGGGCCACGCGCCAGGTCGAACGCGCGCAGCCCTTCGGCAGTCGCCAGCCGCAGCGCCGTCGTCTCGCGCCTCGCCTCGGGCAGCCCGCGCAGATCGAGCAGCGCCAGGGCTGGCGCGAGCCGCCAAGCGCCGCCAAGCGCCGCCAAGGGAGAAGCTTCCTTCGCGTCCCTTCGCGTGTCTTGGCGGCTTCGTGTTTGCGTGTCTTGGCGGCTTCCTGCGATGATCTGCACCGGCTGACCATCGGGTGCGGCGAAGGTCGTGCGCAAGACCTCGTGGCGCTCCACCAGCAGCTCAAGGCTGCGCGCCAGCGCGGGCACCTCGAGCGTTCCCGTCAGGCGCAGCGTCGCGGGGATGGTGTAGAACGCGCTGTCGGGCTCCAATTGGTTGAGGAACCACAGCCGCTGCTGCGCGAACGAGAGCGGCAGCTTGCCCACGCGCGCGACTGGCCGGAGCGGCGGCGCGGCTGGCCCTGACTGAGCGGCGCGCGCGAGCTGCTCGGCCAGCGCCGAGATCGTCGGT
>Ga0075423_10001078_pt1 | contig 23492 bp, 19 predicted proteins | sample SoiMethybrSBSTD2_FD_80114 | JGI IMG/M metagenome (GOLD analysis project Ga0075423, IMG submission 80114) | Bulk soil microbial communities from a Populus tree surrounding site in Tennessee, USA - Soil MetaG P. TD hybrid SBSTD2 | ecosystem: Environmental > Terrestrial > Soil > Tree plantation... | reverse complement strand
TGGCATCCTGAAGAATTCAAGGAACAAATGAGGAAGTCAGTGTCTGTAGGCGTGGTCTATGACCGCGCGAATTCCGTTGATTCCAGCAAAACCGCGCGGTCATAGACCGCGCCTACAGCGCAAGCCGGGCCGGGTTACTTGATCCGCTGTGCGACTCTCGCTCGTGTCTCTTGGATCTGTTCGCGATCGGAAGCTTTGGGATTATCGGCCAGATATATGTCGAGGTGTTCGAGCGCGTTCTGCCACATTCGTTGCCTGATGTAGGTGTTGGCGAGCATCAAACGCCCGGCAGGAAAGCGCGAATCCATCTCTAAAGCATGTTTGAAATTCGTTTCCGCTTCGTCGTAAAAGCTGGATCGGTAGTATGCAGTTCCCAGGAAATAATATGCCATGGGTGAGCGCTTCATCTTCAGCGAAGCTTCGAGAATGTCGAGTGCCTTGTCCAGGATCTTGCCGACAGAGGCTGGACCTTGCGCGGCGCTCGCAGCCGCTTCGTCGATATACAAACTGCCCAAGTTCACGAGAGGCTCGGGTGCTCTGGGATTGAGCTCGCGGGCCCGAGTGAACTCCGCTTCGGCTTCTTGAAATTGACTCTGCTTCTGATAGATCGAGCCCAAAGTGTTGTGTGCGTCGTAGAAGTCGGGTGCAACCTTGATGGCGGATAGAAGGAACTCGAGCGCTTTCGCCTCATTCTTATTACGAAGTTCTGCTTTAGCTTTTTCGTAATCCTGGATCGCTTTCTTTGGATATTTCCTCGACAGTTCTGTAATGTCCACCGTATCTTCCGCAGGATTGCCATCGGGTTTGACAACGGCAGTCTTCTCTTTTTCGCGAAGAGTGATGTTGACACTCGCTGCGTTGAAGTAGCCGCCGCTACTTACTCCAACTTGTTGCCGGACTGGTTCATATCCATCGACGTCGACAAGGATGTCGTAATTACCGTTCGCCAGGTTTCGAACTTCAAAGTGACCGAGAGTGTCGGAGAAAATGCGAGCCACAATCGGACCATCGGATCGTTGCACCACGACCTGAATTCGGTCGAAAGCGTTTACCGATGGAATAATGATTTGCCCGCGGATAGCACCTGTTGGATTGGCTTGACCCTGGGCAAGGATTAGAGCAAACAGGATCTTCCAAATCATCTCGTTACTTTCCGGTTATACGCAACTGCAGGAAGCCTCGCAAGCAAATTAGCGGCGGATTGCGATCCCGCATCCCTCGCCGGACCGGCCCGGCGGTCGTTATTCTTTTGTGATACGATCCTCGGTCCATTCAAGGAGTTCCTTTTTCTTATGCGTGAAATAAGTATGAATGAAGTTGCCGCAGAGGAGACGGCACACTTAACTTCGGGGCGAATCCTTCCATTGCTCCTCATCATGTTCATCGGAAGCGGCTGCTCGGCGCTGATTTACGAAGTTGTTTGGTTTCAACTCCTCGAACTCATCATAGGTTCGTCGACAGTGTCACTCGGCATTTTGCTCGGAACATTTATGGGAGGGATGTGTTTGGGCAGCCTGCTATTTCCGCGATTCGTTTCCAGGCGGCTTCATCCGCTGCGGGTTTACGCGCTGATGGAATTGGGCATCGGTGTAATAGGTTTGGTGCTTTTGTTTGCCATGCCTCTGATCAATGGCGTTTACACCGTATGGGCGGGTTCCGGTTTGCTGAGCATGATGTTTCGCGGCCTGATCGCAGGCATTTGCCTGCTACCTCCGACATTGCTCATGGGTGCAACCCTGCCGGCTATTTCACGCTGGGTCGAAACGACGCCGCGCGGCGTTTCCTGGTTGGGCTTCTTCTATGGCGGGAATATCTGTGGCGCCGTGATCGGGAGCTTGCTTGCCGGGTTTTACCTGATGCGCGTTTTCGATATTTCCACGACAACGTTCGTCGCCGTCGGCTTGAACGTTGGCGTTGCGTTGCTGAGTCTCGCTCTGTCCAGAGGGACGTCGTATACAGCTGCCCTGGAAAATTCTGAGCCGGTAGTTGCAACCGGCGCATGGCCGGTTTACGTGTCCATTGCGCTGTCGGGTTTGACCGCACTCGCCTCTGAAGTCCTTTGGACCAGAACGCTCTCTCTACTTTATGGCGCGACTGTGTACACGTTCGCATTGATTGTGGCGGTGTTTCTTGTCGGATTGGGTATCGGCAGCACCTTGGGATCGGCCGTTTCCCATCAGATGAAGAGGCCGCGTGTCGCGCTTGCGTGGTGCCAGCTTCTGCTATGTGCCGCGATGGCGTGGGCGGCATATATGCTGACGGAATCACTTCCGTGGTGGCCCATCGATCCATCAATTGCCAGCACGCCCTTCTTCACTCTGCAGTTGGACCTGGTGCGCTCCTTGTGGGTTGTGCTGCCGGGAGCAATTCTTTGGGGCGCGAGTTTCCCGCTCGCATTGGCGGCTGTCGCATCTCGAGGTCAGGATCCGGCTCGGCTCGTCGGCGGGGTTTATGCTGCGAATACTGTAGGCGCTATTGTCGGCTCGCTCAGTGCGGGCTTGATCCTGGTGGCTTGGATTGGAAGCCAGCACTCGCAGCAGTTGCTGATTGTTCTTTCCGCCATTTCAGCACTCTTCGCCTCGGGTGCCACCGCATTTGGTGCAGAGTCGGGTAAGACTTTGTCGAAGTATGCTCTCGCCGTCTCAATCCTTCTCATAGCCGGATACACTGAGTTGCTTGCTGCAGTAGTTCATCCGCTGCCGGCTCGCCTGGTGGAGTATGGCCGGTTTGCTCCGGTGCGGGGCGCATCGAATCAGTTGGTGTATATGGGTGAAGGCTTGACGGCCTCTGTCGCGGTTTCCGATCTGCCGGATGGAATTCGAAATTATCACAATGCAGGAAAGGTGCAGGCGTCGAGCGATCCCGCAGACATGCGTCTGCAGCGGATGCTTGGTCATCTGACCACTCTGGTACCTGAGAATCCGCATCGCGTACTGGTCATCGGTTGCGGCGCGGGAGTTACTGCCGGGGCAGTGAGCATCGAGCCGAGGCTGCAAAAAGAAACGATTGCTGAAATAGAGCCGTTGGTCCCGAAGGTTGTTTCAACGCATTTTGCGGAGCACAACTTTGATGTCATCCGTAACCCTAAAGTCGAAGTGCGCGTCGACGATGGGCGCCACTATTTGTTGACGTCCAAGGAGAAGTTCGACGGTATTACGTCCGATCCACTTGATCCCTGGGTGAAAGGTGCCGCCGCGCTCTACACACGTGAATTTTTTGAGATCGCGAAAAAACACTTGAATCCTGGCGGCGTGGTCACACAGTTCGTTCAGCTCTATGAGAGCAACGAGGAGGCTGTGAAGAGTGAGATCGCCACTTTTCTGGAAGCCTTCCCGAACGGAATGGTTTTCGCTAATACAGTCAATGGCCAGGGCTACGATGTGGTCCTGCTCGGCCAGGTCGAGCCCACCACCATCGATATCGACAAAATGCAGGCGCGCCTCGACAGTCCGGAATATGCGCGAATTAAACAATCGTTGCGCGAGATCGGTATCTATTCGGCCGTGGACCTCGTTGCAACTTATGCAGGCAATGCGAACGATCTAAAGCCGTGGACGCAGGATGCTTCAATCAATCGCGACCGCAACCTGAGGCTGCAGTATCTGGCGGGGATGTCGCTGAACACTTATAAGGCGGACCCGATCTACGTCAGCATGACGTCGCACGCCCGATACCCTGAAAATCTTTTCACCGGTTCGCAACAGACGATGGATGCGCTCCGTCGAGCGATCCGGTTTCCCGCTGCGAAGTGAAGGAAAACGGGGAGAGAATACAAAGCCAAAAAATCGGAAGCCAGAGCATGGTGGCGCCGTTGCGGCGCGTCGTCGTGAAGCGGCCGGAAGAAGCGTTTCAGCGCATCGAATCCGAATGGAAACCGCTTCACTTCACTCGGTCTCCGGTTTTGGAGACGGCGGCGCGCGATCATCGACATTTTGTCGGACTGTTGGAAAAAGCCGGTGCGGAGATTCTGTACCTTCCAGCAGACGATCGTACGACTGCCGATTCGCTGTATACACACGATCCTGTGCTGATGACGGATCGCGGAGCCGTTATCTTCCAGACTGGAAAAATTGCTCGGCGTGGTGAACGTGATGCATTCGCGGATGCTTTTGCGACGTGGGGTGTGCCCATACTCGGTGCGGTGGATGGGCCAGGCACGGCTGAGGCAGGAGACATGGTGTGGCTCGATCATGACACACTGCTGGTCGGATGCGGATTCCGAACCAATGCGGCGGGAATTGAGCAACTTTCCGCACTCCTGCAACCGCTCGGCGTTATTGTCATTCCCGTGGAGCTTCCCTATTGGAATGGCCCGGACGATGTCCTCCATCTCATGTCGTTCATTAGTTTGCTGGATCACGATCTTGCGATCATTTACCGGCGGATTGTTCCTGTGTCTCTATTCGGACTGCTGACCAGTCGTGCGGTTCAGATGGTACAGGTGCCCGAAGAGGAGTACGAAACGCTCGGGTGCAACGTGCTTGCAGTGTCCCCCCGCAATGTCGTGATCGTGAGCGGTAATCCTGTCACGCGATCCCGCCTTGAAGAAGCCGGATGCAAAGTTTCTGAATTCGACGGAACGGAGATTTGTGTTCCGGGCGCCGGCGGGCCGACTTGTCTCACGCGTCCGCTGCTGCGAGCATGAAGCATATTCGGCGGAGGAATCATGCACTCTGAGCACGTCGCCATTCTCGGCGCAGGAGCGGTCGGTTGCTACTTCGGTGGGATGCTCGCTCGAGCCGGAGTACGCGTGACCCTGATAGGCCGCGAGCAGCATGTGTCCGCGATTAAGAGGGATGGCTTGTATTTCGATCGCGACGATTTTCAAGGCTACATTCAGATTGGCGCCGATACGCGGCTCGAAGCGGTTCGCGACGCAAGCATTGTGCTGTTGTGCGTCAAGACCGTTGATACCGTGACCGCGGCTTTGGCTGCCAGGCCCTATATTTCGAAAGATACGTTGCTGGTCAGTTTTCAAAATGGTGTGGACAACGTCGAACGGATACGTGATGCAACCGGGATTGATGCTGTCCCGGCAGTAGTCTATGTCGCTGCGGAAATGACAGGGCCCGGCCACGTAAAGCATGCAGGACGAGGCGATATAGTTATCGGCAGCGTGAACCGCATCGCCGTTTTATTTGAGAGCGCACGAATCCCATGCCGGATTTCGAACAACATTGCGGGCGAGCTCTGGACGAAGCTCGTCATGAATTGCGCTTACAACGCGATTTCTGCAGTTGGACAGTGCCAGTACGGCGTGATCAAGAGTAATCCGCTCACTCAAGATGTCATGCGCGAATTGGTCCGCGAAGTTGTTGCTGTCGGAGTTGCAGGCGGTGTGGTCCTTCCGACCGCCGATGAACTCATCGCCGCCGCGTTCAAACTCGGTGATGCGATGGCCACAGCAACATCGTCCACGGCACAAGACCTTGCCCGCGGTCGTCCTACCGAAATCGATTCTCTCAACGGATACGTTGCACGCCGGGGTCAAGAGCTGGGTGTGCGAACACCGGTCAACAGCACGCTTTATGGGCTAGTGAAACTTTTGGAAGAATCAGCCACAAGAAGCACAAAAGGCACAAAGTAGGTTCAGCTACTTTGTGCCTTTTGTGCTTCTTGTGGCTGATTCTTATTCTGATTTTGCCAACGGCCAGAACTTTAAGAACTCAGCGAAAAAGATCAGGAGTGGAAACGTTACAGACAGCAATGCGGACGCTAGCCAGATCTCGAGATCGTAAGTTGGAGGACCGGAGTTCAGCGCTCCAGTTACGGTTGGCACAAGGGCGCGATAAAGTTGTGCCAGAAGCGTGCCGATAATCGCCACCAGTATGGCGTTCACAATTCCTTTCGCTGGTTGCGTGAGGTTTGAAGCCAGAGAGTTCTGAAACACATTCAGCACGATGATTGTTCCAAAGATGTAGGGTATCGGCACGGTGACCAGGAAAACCATGACGTCCATTTTCAGCAGGCTTGTGCCGATCCAAAATGCGACGCTTCCTAAAGCGAGACAAATCAGTGTCCAAACGATGCCGAGTGCCGGTTGCTGCATTAGCACCGGGAATTTCGTTAACGGCCATAAATCGAAACTCAACATCAAAAACATGATGCTGATAAACGTGAGATAGAACACGAGCGCATTCAAAGCGTTGAATATCCCGTGTGGATCCAAACCTGCGACGTAGACCGGCGCGCCTTGAAGAAAACTGTAATCGAAGAATAGCCGGAACAGCAGGAGGTTTATAACGTAACAGGCGGCGAGCATCGCAAGACCCGCTGCGACTTCATTCCTGATGATTACTTTGAACGGCCACGCCCCGAACATGATCGCAGCCCAGAACGTAACAATGACCGACACAATGATGGCGTGCGAAAGAACTGGTCCGGGAGGTGTGATATTGCCGCCAACTACTGCCAGATATACAGGTGCGACAATGACACCCGCCATCAGCGTTATGGCGGCCAGCAAAATGCCCTTCAGGGGCTGTTTTTGCTTCGCGGCGAAAGCCGGACGATTCGTCCCCCAGACGACACCAACCGTGATTTCCATCGGAATGATGCAGATCGCGAGATAGCCAACCCAGCCTGCGAAAGTCGAGAAGTCAAAAAGCGAGACGAAGGCAAGGGCCACTGCCATGACGAGAACGGAAGCAGCGATTCCTAAGAGCGGCTGCTTGAGTGAGAGCACATTTCTCCTTCAATGATGGATTGGGATTGTGCGCGGGATCATACCACAGCGAGACACCGGCTCTGTGAGGCAGTAGATTCTCAAGTGAGCCAAAAAGCAACGGGCCGCGATCTCCGCGGCCCGTTGTCAGCGATTCAAGAGGGGTTTGCTATTGGTTCTGGTTGGATCCACCGCCGCGGGCGAAGACGCGGCCGTCGGGCATAGTGATCTGCGCCTGGCCGATGCGATTGGATTCCGCCTTCTTAGCGCGGATACCACTGACCTGCACCTTGTCTCCGACTTTCAGTGAATCCGGCCTCCAGCCCTGCCGGTACAATGCGTTCGGTGGACCGCCTTCGACGGAGTAGAGAACGGGTTTCCCGTTTTCCATTGCTTCGATGTTCACGTAAATGTGCGGGTTCATCCAATCCACCGTTTTTACGGTGCCCTCGAACTTAATGGGCTTCGTGGTATCGAACTCAGCCGAAATGGCGTGATGCGCGAACACGGAGATGGACAGAGCCAGTAAACCTATGCAGAGACTCAAGACAATTAGAAAATTTCGTTTCATCGACCCTCCTTAGCGCCGCTGACAAGTGAATGGTCATTATTTTAGGCAGAGTTGGGTAAGTCAAGGGATTATTCGAGAACTCGAACCGGCACCCGTTGACACGTTTCTCAGCGCTGTATACGATGCCCAACCTGTGTTTCTGAGCGCGTTGTCCTAGGAGGTGAAGCTTGGCCGTTCCTTTGATTTTCAAGACGATAGAAGAAAGTGGTCTGAGTACGTGGATACGCGATTCGCCATCGATCTTTGCTTTCTGGTTCATTATTTCGCTCCACGCCATTGGCATGGGATTGCTCGTTGGAGCGAGCGCCATTATTGATTTGCGAATTCTGGGTGTCGCAAAGGACCTGCCGCTTTTTCCACTGAAGGGTTTGTACCGTATTATCTGGATCGGGTTTGCGATACAGGTCGTATCAGGAACGCTGCTCCTGATCGCATATCCCACGAAGGCGCTTACGAATCCGGACTTCTATCTAAAGCTAACGCTCGTTGCGCTCGCTGTGGTCGTGATGCAAAAGCTCAAGACGAAGGTGTTCGAAGACGCCAGTCTTAGCGATTCCACTATGATGATGAAGGGGAGGGCACTTGCAATGTGGTCCCTGCTGTTGTGGTTTGGAGTCGTCACTTCCGGCCGGATGCTGGCGTATACGTATGTGTATATAAAGTACGGTTACGCCGGGTAGGAGGATCCAGCCGTGATGAACTTGGCGCATTTGCATATTTCGCTGAACCACCTGCCGATAATCGGCACGCTTGTGACGCTTGCCCTGTTCCTCGTCGCGATGGCGGGAAATCATGATGACCTCAAGCAAGCATGCCTGGCGTTGTTTTCAATAATCGCTCTTTTCGCGATCCCTACATATCTGAGTGGTCCCGGCGCTGCCGACGCCATCAAAGAATCGCAGGATGTTTCTATGGCTTCGATCGAGGCGCACCAGGGCGCTGCCCTTTTGGCGTTCATCTTCATGGAAATCACCGGCGCGATTGCGCTGTTTGGGCTTTGGCGTTTCAGCCGGACCGCCAAGCATCCCTGGATGTCTCGTCCTGCGCGGTTGAACTTGTTGGCCGTGCTTTTTTTCTCGATCGTGACGTCGGTGCTCATGGCGATTGCCGGCAATACGGGAGGGGATATCCGGCATCCCGAGATTCTTTCGGGGCCGGAAACGGCGTCAACCGTTGGGAGCCTGGGTGCCCGACTCATAATCGCACTCCAGCACTTTGTGATCGATTCTTCGATGTGGGTCTGGCCGATATTGGAGGACCTTCACTTCGTCGGCTTAATACTGCTTCTGGGGGCCGTTGGAGTACTCAACCTGCGCATTCTCGGATTCCTGAAGCAATTGCCCGTGGCGCCCCTGCACCGATTCTTACCGTGGGGAATCGCCGGCTTCATTATCAACGTGATTACGGGATTCCTCTTCTTTATCGGTATGCCGGGTTTCTATATCGTGAACATTGTTTTCCAACTGAAAATGTTGACCATATTGGTGGCGGGATTGAATTTGCTGCTGTTCCAATGCACGAGCGCGTTCCGCGTTCTGGAAGACGTTGGACCCGGGGAAGACGCGCCACGCTTTGCTAAAGTGGTTGCCGCTGCTTCGATATTTTTGTGGATCGCCGTGATCATCCTCGGCCGTTATATACCGTTCGGCGAAGTGACGTAAGAAAACAGGAAGGAACAAAAAGCAAAAGAAGCGCAAAGACGTACTCAAACGTTTTGCGCTTCTTGTGCTTTTTGTGGTCCTGATTCCTATTTCGTCTTGGTTAATTCATCGTATAGCGAGCCAAAAAAGGCCGGCTGGAATTGCCAGCTTAGATCATCTGTCTTGACCTGCATCGCGAGTTGGTCTTTCGTCGCTCCGGCCTTGATTGCGTCCGAGGCCCGTTGGACCAGTGTTGCGAATTTCGTTCTGAATGCCTGGACGTCCGCTCTGGACTTGGGTTCGCCGCGCCCGGGAATGGCTTGCTCAAAATCAAGCGCGAGCACACCGTCAAGAATCTTCGTCCATTCGACAGCGCTGCCGCCATTGGCAAAATCGACGATCGGAGTCCCGTCGGTAATCTGATCACTGACCATAACGATTTTCATGTCGGGGAAATACACCATCGTATCGTCACCGGTGTGCCCCCTGCCGAAACTGTAGAGGCGAACCTCGGCGTCGGCGAGCTTCACCGTGTACTCCTTCGAAAATGTCTGCGTTGGGCGGCCCGGAATCTCAGTGGTCCGCGGGTCCTTCTCCATCCAGCTCTTCAAAGCGTCCAAAGCCACCACTTGGGCGCCGGCATCGATGAACTTCTGGTTATTTCCGACGTGATCGGGATGGTGATGCGTGTTGATAACAAACTTCACGGGTTGATTCGTCACCGACTTGATTTCTTCCATCAGACGGTTGAAATTCTCACTCTCGGCCGCCGTTGGCGGGTTCGGTGGATTCTTAGTATCTACGACGATTAAACCCTGATTTGTGACTCGTATCAGAGTATTGGCACCGCCTCCCGTAACCTCGTAAAGGTTCGGCTTGAGCATCTTGATCTTTTCGACAGTCTGTCCTGCTGCGCCGCGGCCCTGACCACGCTGCGCCGACGCGGAAACGGATTGCAGACAGAGGATTGCAGCAAGAACCGCAACTACAGAGCTTTTGCGTATCATGATTCCTCCTGTTGTACGGTGGCCTATATTAACCTTGACAGTCCCGGTCGTCCCCTATAATTTTCGCGACGAGATGCTGCGATTCATACTGATCTTCTTCATCATGACAGCGCCGGCGGTCGCCCAGGTGCGGGCTCCAAAAAAGCCTGTCAATCCCCCTCCCGCTCCGCGTTTGAAGGATGGCACGCCAAATCTCGGCCCTGTTGAGCCGAACAAAGGTTATTGGGCACCGCAGCAGTATCAAGACTACACCTCCATCGCGGACCCGAAAGAGATTCCGTACCAGCCCTGGGCGAGGGAACTCGCGAATTACCGAAAGGTGGAGACTGTATCGAAATACGATCCGCAGGGATTTTGTCTTCCGCCCGCGGGACCGCGCATGATGACCACGCCGTACCCGATGGAAATTATCCAGTTGCCTGAGCAAAAACGCATTCTCATGATTTACGAAGGCGGCGCGCACGTGTGGCGCATCATTTACATGGACGGTCGTGCTCATCCCGGCGGAGATGCCTTGAACCTGACCTGGATGGGTCACTCGGTTGGTCATTGGGAAAACGATACACTTGTCGTAGACACCGTCGGATTCAACGAAGGAACATGGATCGACATGGGCGGAAAACCCCACACGGACAAAATGCATTTAGTTGAACGCTTCACTCGCATGGATCTCTATACGTTGCACTACGAGGCAACAATCGACGATGTCGGCGCGTATACTGCGCCCTGGAAGGTAAGCTTCGACGTAACATGGGATCCGAACGGCGAGATTCAGGAATACATCTGTCAGGAAAACAATTTATGGAAAGACCGGGTCCAGTAGAGCGGAACAACCCTTGACAGCAGGCACGGTGCAGAATAGCCTCGCTATCGAGAAAGGAGATTTGAAGTGAGAATTCGATTGAATTCGGTCATTGCGGTGGCGGCGTTTGTCGCTATCTTATCTTTTGACCTTGCACTTGCCGCTCGGCAGGCCGGACAGGGTGCACAAGCTGGACAAGCAGGAGGTGCCGCTCCCGAACCCGGTCAGCGCGGCGGCGGACGCGGTGGACGCGGAGCGAATGCCAATCTGCCACCGGCCGGTCCCACTCCACGTCTTCCCAATGGCAAGCCGGATCTCAGCGGGCACTGGAACAATCCATACACGCCGAACATGGCGGGTCCCCGCGGCCAAAATGCGCTGGACCCGATGACGCGAATGCCCCTGGACTGGCCGCACAAGGGTGAGGCACTGCCCGATGCAAAGGGCGCAATGAAGACAAACGACCTGCCCTATACCGAATGGGGATTAAAGGAATGGAAAGCATACGATCCCGAGAAGAACGGCGACTACGCGGGCAGTTGCCTGCCGTTCGGTATGGCGCGAAGCATCAACTCGCCGCACGGCGTCCAAATCATTCACAGTAACGACGCGCTTGCGTTCCTATTCGAGCAGAACACCTGGTTCCACTGGGTTCCGCTGGATCCAAACTTCAAATGGCCCGCGGACCTGCCTCGGAGTTGGAACGGTGTGTCAACGGCGCACTGGGATGGCGATACGCTGGTGCTCGAAACAACAGGCTTCAACGGCTATACCAAGCTCGATACCAATGGTCATCCGCACAGCAAGGACGTGAAGATGATCAACACGTTTACGCGTACCGACTCACGCACGATTCAACACACTTTTACCGTGCACGATCCCAAGGCTTATACGCACGACTGGATGAATGTGCGGACATGGACGCTCAAGCCCGCTGCTGACGTGATCATGGAGTATTCCTGCGAGGAGAACAACATTAGCTTGCAGGATGGAACGATCACGAAATGGAAGTATCCCGAGACCGTCGACTAGGCGATTAGCCGGAACACAAAAAGCGCAAGAGGCACAAAACTCCCGAAAGTTTTGTGCCTCTTGCGCTTTTTGCGTTCTTTTACTGCTGCTGCGCTGCGGTCTGATTATTACCGCCGCCAAAAACCTTGGTTCCGTCGGCCTTGGTTATTGTGGCACTGCCAACACGCATAGAAGCTTCGCTCTTGGCGCGGCTGCCCGTAACGGTGACAACATCACCAACTTTCAATGTATCCGGTCTCCATCCTTGCCGAAACAGAGCATTCGGTGCGCCGCCTTCAACTTCATAGACGACAGTTTTCCCACTCGCGTCTTTCGCTTGAATGTGGGTATAGATATGAGGGTTCATCCACTCGACTTTCTCAACTGTTCCTGTGAACGTGATCGGCTTGTTCCGATCGAATTCCGCTGATACGGCATGATGCGCGAGCGCCGGCGCCGCAGCCGAAAGTAGACCGAAACCCAGAACGAAAGCCCCGGTGAGATTTCGTGTCATTGATAACCTCCGATAGATTCCATTGAATGATTGAAGTGCAACGCGATTATTGATGTCAAGTTCTCTTAAGTCAAGAACCGTAAATCAGTAAAAACACAAAAGGCATAAGAAGAACAAAGTTTTACAATTTTGTTGTTCTTGTGCTGTTTTGTGTTCCACTTTTTGTTCGTTCTCCCGCCTTATTGCGCGTTCGGAAGTGCAGCCTTGCCGTCGAGCACGAACACCAACAGCTTTGGCAGAACCGGCGGCGGACCTGGCGGGAATCCACCAGGTCCGGGACCCGGACCTGGACCCGGTCCAGCACCTGCGCCCCCTGCGGCACCTGCAGCGGCACCACCACCAGCGCGTTGCCCGGCGGCAGCTTGTGCGCCGGCTACGTCGGGCGAAACATTCGCGCCACCCGCAGCCGTCGTACCGGTAGCCGGAGCAGCACCACCGGGAGGCGGCGGGGGCGGCGCACCGCGGCCCAGCACAGGTCCGGTGCCCCCCATCAGCGCGACGTATTGTTTCCCATCCAAGGAAAACGTAATAGGCGGTCCCATTCCACCACGTAAACCCGTCTGGATTTCCGCAAGCTTTTCACCCTTATCGGCGCTGTAAGCAACGAGTCGTCCGTCAGGAATAACTTGCAGGACCAGATTTCCTGCCGTCGTTACGGTTCCGCCACCTAAGCTTGCGCCGCCGTTAGCTCTCCAACGTTCTTTCTGTGTGATCGGATCCCAGGCTACAAGCGCTCCTCGCTGGCCTTCAATCGGCGCGGGCCCAATGGCTGGGAGCGTTTTTGCTGGAGGAGCCGGAGGCGGTGCCGCTGCGGCCGCTGCCGGTGCGGGTGCAGGCGTATCGGCGGGAGTTGCAGCACCAGGTTCTGTGCCTCGACCTGTTCCTGCGGCAGGAGCTCCCCCACGGCCGGGACCGAAGCTGAATTGAATGCCCATGTTTTGCCGGCCCGGTGTGTAGCTGAAATTCTTGTCTTCGGTGTAGTTGAAGCTGCCGGTCGTTGTTGTGGGTATGTAGATCAAACCGGTAGCTGGATTATAAGACATTGGTGACCAGTTGTGCGCTCCGCCCGGCCCCGGGGCAATGGCGACCGTTTCATCATTGTGGTCGTAATGCGCTTCAGGGTTGATAATCGGCCTGCCCGTTTCTTGATCGATGCCTTTGGCCCACGTCACTTGGGAGAATGGCTGAGCGGAAATGAACGCGCCTGTGATGCGATCAAGCACGTAGTAAAAACCATTCTTATTTGCCTGCATGATCGTTTTGCGGGGGCGGCCATTTATGGTCAGATCGACGAGCATCAATTGTTGCACGCTGTCGAAATCCCACGAATCGCCCGGAACCATCTGGTAATACCACTTCAGCTCACCGGTATCCGGCTTCACTGCCAGAATGGAACAGACGTAAAGATTGTCTTTACCCTTGGATTTACGGAGTTCTTCAGGCCAGGGCCCGCCATTTCCTGTACCGATATAAATGAGGTCGGCCTCAGGGTCATACGCCATGCCATCCCAAACCGTGCCGCCGCCGCCCATCTTCCACCAATCTCCAGACCAGGTCTCCGCGGCTTTTTTCAACGCCGGATTTTCGAATGGTTTCGACGGATCACCGGGGACTGTGTAGAACCTCCAGGCGAATTGACCGGTATTCGCATCGTAGGCAGCGAAATATCCGCGAACCGGGTACTCCGCACCACTAACACCGATGATAACCTTGCCCCTCGCGATGCGCGGAGCCATGGTGATGGTGTAATTCTCCTGAGGGTATGCGACCCGAGCTTCCGTAAGGGGCTTACCGGTTTCAGCGTCAAGCCATTGCAATCGACCGTCGATAACCGGAGCGATCACTTTGCCCTGATATAAGGCGAGACCGCGGTTGACGACACCGCAACAAATTTTCGGCTGGACAGCCTGGCGGTTCACTTCAGGATCCCATCGCCACTTTTCCTTTCCTGTCCGAGCGTCGACAGCGAAAACAATGCTCCAATTTGTAATGCCGTAAATTGTGCCGTTATGGACGAGGGGCGTCGCTTCCTGACCTCCTCCGCCTTGTCCGACGTCATAAGACCACGCAAGTCCAAGACGCTCCACGTTCTTCGAGTCGATTTGCTTAAGCGGGCTGTAACGCGTTTCACCGGGCGTCAAACCATATGTCAGCCATTCGTCGCCCGTTTTCCCGGAATTGCGGATCGCCAGATCGTCCAATCTCTTCGTCTGCTGCCCCAGAGCAACCCAGGTCGCCAAGGCGAATCCAAGCGCCGACAGCACTAACCACCGCTTCTGACGTTTACGCATGATATTGATCATCTCCAGTATCTCCCCCAATTTTAAAGGCCGTTTCCGGATATCAGAGCGATTCGACGGTGTCAAGTGCGTTCCGAATCGTCCAGTCTAGGACCGCGCTCATAGACCGCACCTGCGGTCGGAGGTAGTATGGATGCCATGTCTCAACAGCAGAATCCGGACTGGCCGCCACTCCCCTTTGCGGAGTGGGAGAACACGTGCGACACAGTCCACATGTGGACGCAGATTGTCGGCAGGACAAGAATGGCGAAGGAGCCACTCCTCAACCATTGGTGGAATGTTGCGCTGTATGTGACACCGGTGGGCCTGACGACTTCGTCCATTCCGTACAAGCATACGGCCTTTGAAATAGAATTCGATTTCGTTTCCCATCAGCTTCGAATTCGAACAAGAGATGGAGAGCGCTCCGTTATCGGCTTGTATGCAAGATCCGTCGCGGATTTCTACAGAGAGTACATGTCGGCACTGGCATCACTGGGAATAAAAGTCCGCATCAACCGCACTCCTGCCGAGTTCGATGACACGACGCCTTATGACGAAGACCACCATCACGCGTCGTATGATGTCGAATACGTCGAAAGATTTCGCAGGATACTGATTGCGGCCGACCGGACACTGAAAGAATTCAGAACCCGTTTTCTGGGAAAGAGCAGCCAGGTGCACTTCTTCTGGGGTTCGTTCGATCTGGCGGTAACTCGTTTTTCCGGCCGTCCTGTTCCCGATCAACCTAGTGTCGATCCGATTACTCGCGAGGCGTACTCTCACGAAGTAATCAGTTGCGGCTTTTGGCCTGGCGATCGCAGATTCAAAAATCCGGCATTCTATTCGTATACTGCCCCTGCCCCTGAGGGTTTGTCTCTAGAACGTGTGCGTCCACAGGCGGCACATTGGGATCAGCAACTCGGCGAATTCATTCTCACTTACGATGCCGTGCGCATTGCGGACTCACCCCGAGCGGCAATACTCGAATTTTGTCAAAGTACATATGAAGCCGGAGCAAAACTAGCAAATTGGGATCGCACCGCGCTCGAGCGCTTTAGTGTTTGAGGTCGATCGGCAGTTCAGTCTCGACGCAGCGAGCGTGATTGTCCACCAACGCTGGATAGAATTTCCAATTTTTGACGGCTGTCACCACTGCTCTGTTTGTAACCGGAGATCCTCCTTGTAATCCATGGACGCTCGTGTTGCCCTCTTCGTCGATCCGGACCGCGGCCCGCACCTTCGAACTCCCATACTGCCGCTGTTCGAGAGGAATCTCCGGATCGACTCGAGTCTTCAGGCGAAGCAGCGCGATCTTTGAAGGGACCTGGAGACAGCCTTGAGATGCTTCCTGCGCAGGCGGGGGTTTTACCGCTGCGGTCTCAACCCCGGGGAGTGTCTTGTCGGGGCAATTGCTCATCTGATCGAGAATATCTCGAGCGATCCACGTGTCCGGTACGAGCTGATTTGCCTGATCTCGAACCTGGTCCATTGACACTCGATCCTGCACGGTACATGCCTCGTTCCAGGACTGAGCCAACTTTGTGAGCGTCTTCCGATACTCCGTGCGTATATCCTCCACGGTTTCCGTTTTGGCTGCGAAATCCGATGAGACAAGCTGCCGATAAGTTTCGGAAGCCGCCGCATAATCGGCCTCGTTGAATTGCGCCTGCCAGTTCGAGACCATCTGGTCGAGAGACATCTTGAGCTTCTGTTCGATCACATCCGCGTAGTGAGCGGCCTTATGGTCATCTGGATTCAACATCAAGACCGTGCGCATTTTAAAAAGCGCTTCGGGCAAGGCGCCGCGCTTGTACGCTGCCATGGCATCGGCGTAGACAACTTCGGCCGCCTGAAGATGTCGCGGCAGTGAACACGAGCACGCGGGTCCTCCTTCGAGAACATTGAGTACGGCGTTGGGATTTGATGCAGTCGGACGATCGACTCGTTCGCACATGGTGTGGCACTTCGCTTCTTCGCGGGCAGCTTTCGCTTCTTCGAAAAGCAAGACAACCTTCGGCGCGAACCGCGCACGATCGAGGGAGAACTGTGAATTCAAATCATAAACTTCAGAAAAATGAGCCTTCGCTTCTGCCAATTGGTTCATTCCGATCAGCGCAAGCGCTAATTGCAATTTCACGCGAATTCTGTCCTGGATTCGCTCCTGTTCGTCTTCACTATCCAGAGCAGTATTCAGAGGTGCCAGCAGTGCGAGGGCTTCATCAAAGCGCGCTTCGTAGTAAGCATTCTGGGCTCGTGCGAGAACGGCATCGATTTCGGTTTCGGCCCTGGGCGCTTGTGAGAACGCGCGCGTGCCCGCCAAAATGAGAGTGAAAAGAATGGTGGCCATCATCAACCTCAAGAATTATCGGTCTGACGCGAGGTGCCGAGAGTCTAGACACGAAGCCCTGTGGATCCAAGAACAAAGGCTATCTTAGGGAAATACTAGGCGCCGCACACGGCGACTGGCAATCGTTTTTTCTGCTCAGGCACCGTGCATGAACCGTTGAGGTTGAACTTGACCGAGACGTTGGTCGCAATGACATTCAAATTCCAGACCGCAGATTGGACCGGCCGAGTACAGCCCGACCGTCCAATTTCAGACTAGAAGCGTAGAACATGGAAAGCGTATGAGATTAAAGCCGGTTACCGGACTCCTTATACTCCTCGCCGTTCGCACAGCGGTGACCCGGCAAAGTCTGGAGACCGGCTGGGAGGACCGGCCAATGGGTCAGGTGGCTCTACTATGATAGGAACGACCACTTGTGGAATCAGAGCCAGTACGGCTTTGGGGCGTACAGTTCCCATATAAAAAGCATCTGATGTTCGATACATATCGTGCTTCATCAGAACTGTACCGGCTGCAGCCAAAATCCCGTGAACATGATAGGAGCTACGCTCAACCTTTATTTCAAACCACCCCGATAATCTCGATCGCCCATGTGCGTATGAAGATTCTTTCCCGATGCTGGCGACATGGCTTGGAGATGTTGATGCGGATTGGTTCTGCCCTAGTGATGTCAGTCCCAGCCGGTATCACTTGAACTGCACGCTTTTGACTATCGCCTCAAAGGCCGGTTGGAAGCGAGCGTAATCTGCTTCCGGCGCAATAAAGATCATGAAGATCAGCCCGTCGCGCCGCGGAACGGTCACCAGCCAGTCTCGCTCGGGCTGAGCCTTGCCGTTCGCACCCGGGACAGGTGAATCGGACCGCAAAAGCGTGGACCGACCCGCGACGCCGCCAACGGTCGTTGGCTCCGGCCTACCCAACGGCTCCAGTTTGTTATTCTGCTGGATCTGCTGAATAAGCAGTGCCGTCATTTCGTCGATATTCATCTGCTGTCCCTTCGGTCCAGGAACAGCGTTGATAAGAACGCCGTATCCGACGCCGTTGTCAGTGGTGCCTGCTCGAGGAGCTATCGTCGCGAATTGCCCCTGCTGTTTGGGCAGCGTGAGCGGCCAGTTCTCCGGATGACGGATCTTCAGAGGCCCAAGGTCAGCGTTTACCACTTTCTGGCTCGGTTGAACACTCTCTAGCGACACGGGAGTCGCTGGCGAGCTGGCCCGAGTGGCCAACGCGTTCGCTGCACCTGACTTTAAGCTCGCACCATTTTTGTGATTAAGCGCCGCCCATTGGCCAGACTTTGCGCCTGCCTGAATCTCCTGTGCCGTGTAGGCCTTCACGCCCATCGCGTGTGCGCGAACGTTCTCGAAGTTCGGAGTATTCTCGACATAGTTGGCTGCCGGCCATGGCGCGATTTGTTTTGCAATCGCCTGTTGCCGATTGGCGGGATTGGGGTGAGAGCTGAAAAACTGCGGGGGTGCCGATCCGCCTTCTTGCGACCCCAGTGTTTTGAAGAAATCAACCATTGCCTGAGGGTTATAACCGGCCTTGTACAGGATCATGGTTCCAACCGCATCCGCCTGCGATTCGTCATTGCGGGAGTACTTCATCATGAGCCCTTCAGCTCCCACTTCCAGACCCATCTGCCCAAGTTGACCGACCAATCCTCCCGCCTTGCCTCCGACAGTTCCACCCAATACGGCGCCAGCGATTCCGGCGAGCATGCCGGTTGTCTGTGCTTTACCCGCCTGCTTCGCTGAATGCTGCATATACACATGTGCCATTTCATGTCCCATGACCCCGGCCAACTCCGCTTCATTCTTGGCGGCCGTTATGGTACCGATATTAACGAACATCTGTCCGCCCGGTAGTGCAAAGGCGTTGATCTCCTTTTGCGGAACGACATGAAACTCAAATGGCCACGAATACTGCTGTGGAATAGTGGCCACGAGTTTCTGGCCGAGCTGGCGAACATATTGTGATTCCGGGGTGTCGTCGGGCAGTACCGGCATTGTCTGATAAATCTGGGCGGCAGCCTCCATCCCGAGGGCGCGCTGTTCCTCCTTGGACATCGAAGTTTTGCCGGGATCGGGGAAAACAGGACCGGCTGACTGAGCAAGCGTCTGAGCTGCGAGGCATAAGAAAACACATAACTGTACTTGCTTTGTGAGTGCGCGGTTCATTTGGAACCTCCTGGCTCGTCCAACTGGATTTTCGACTCCTCGGCCTCGCGACGAACCTACGGGTTATGGCAATGCGGTCTGCATTCCTCGGCGGGCCCGACTAACGCTAACGGGGAAACTCAACTTCTTGTGAGGACAGCCGAAGAGTACATTGAGGAGACCCATACATCGCCTCCCTGCTGATTCACGCCAGATCGATAAAGCTGCTTGTGAACAACGCAGTTCCACTCGCTCAAAAGTTGGTACATGCGGTGGCGGAATCATACAACATTCCCCCACTGAAAGTTCCTACAGCAATTCACTGAGTAAAGCTTTCGCTTCTTGCAAATCCACTGTATCGAACCCCTCGGTGAACCTGTCGTAGATCTGTGCGAGCAGAGATTTAGCTTCTTTCTGCCTTCCTTGTTTTTGATAGAGACGAGCCACACTCATCACTGCACGTAGCTCCAAGGACTTTGCCCTCTGCTGTTGAGCAATTTTGATGGACTGACGAAAACACGCTTCGGCATTGGTGACTGCGGCAGGCTCGGCAACGATACTTTTTCCTACCGCGGCCACTTTGTAGACAGCTGCACCCATTCCTACAGCAGCCACTTTGGAGACGGCTCCACCGGCTGACTGTTTGAGCAAGAGTTCTCCCTTGAGGCGATAAAGCTCAGACTCGTAGTAGCGCTCGCCATTACTGTGCGCCACAGCCAGCGCGTCCTCCAATACGCGGATCCCCTCCTCCGGCTTTCGCGCCCTAATCAATGCCTCTGACAGCAGAGCCAAAAAGTGCGGACGAATGACTTCAGTGCCGGTTGCTTGATAAGCGGCAAGGCCCTGTCGCATTTGTTCAATCGCCTCTTCTTGCTGTCCGTGTGCGGTGAGCGCCCAGTTGCGAGTAATCGTCGCCATCGCCTGGTAAAGGACCAGACCATGTTCGTTGGAAACGGCGATGGCGGCGTCAGCGAGTTCTTGCGCCATCCGCTGTTCCTGTCGTAGCTGATGGAGAATCGAGGCAAAAAATAGGGCTGGCGCCAGAACGTGAGGTTCGGATAACTGTCGCGCTAGAGCCAGAGCTTCCTGCATGCGATTCAAGGCACAGTCGGGGTAACCCAGAAACCACAACGCCCAAGCGGCAAAACATCGCATCGCAACTCCGGGATTCTGAGCGTACCGGAATGCATCATCGAAATGCCGTTCATGGTCGTAGACCGACAGCGCTTTCTCGAAATGTTCCATGCTCAAAGTAAAATTCCCGAGATGCATGAAGGTGATCTCCAACGCCCAGTGACCTCGCATTGCGAGCCCAGCGTATGGAAGGCGCTGCGCCAAACGTAGGAATTCCTCGGCGATCTCGCGAGCGGTGCCTAGTTCCGCCCTCAATCTATAGAACGTACAGAGGCCCCAAAGTACTTGTGAGATTTCGGGCGTTTCGCCTAAGCGCTGGCACAGCCCCCGCGCTTTCAGATAGACGCTGCCTACATCCGGAGCCGCATAGCCCTCTGTTGCGATCAAAGGCACGCCTAGCGTGATGTACAGCCACAGTTCTTGCTGGACGCGTTCCGGGGTATCCGGCAACTTCTCGAGCAACTCCAGCCCGCGGCGCGAGAGCGAAACTGCGTCCCGGTACGCAAACCGGCGGATGTCGTTTTCTGCCGCGTGTTGGAGATACTTTGCGGCCCGCTTGTAGTCAGCGGCTCGCTCAAAGTGCATTGCAAGCTCTGCCGCAATTTCTATGGCGTGCTCACCGTACACCTTCTCTCCCCGTTCCCCTATCCGTTGGTGGAGTTGGATACGCCTGGATGCAGATACGCGTTCGTACAACACATTTTGGTACAAAGCGTGAATGAAGCCGTACCGCCCTACTGCCTCTCCATTCGGAAGCACTTGGACGCCACAGCTCTGAATAAATTGATGTTGACGAGTCAGCTCATCGAAACGCGTTTCCAGTGCGGCTCGATCTTCCTCTAGTGCAGCCGCGACAGCGAGCGTCGAAAACTCCACTCCGGCCACACTTGCTGCGACGAGTATGCGCTGGTCTTCTGAATCGAGATGATCGAGCTGTTTTTCGATCATCTGCTTGATGCTGTCGGGTACTCCCACCTCAACGTTTTCGATCTCAACCACTAACTCCCAACCTGTATCGCGCTGGGTAATCAACTTCTCTTCCACCAGGTAATGGACAGCGTTGACCATGAACAGCGGATTTCCTTCTGTTCGTTCGCGGATCAACGCCGCGAGCTGTTCTGGAAATCGATTAGCGGGAAATCGAACAGACAGATACTTCGCGACGGCCTCTCTATCGAGGTACTCCAGAGGCAACTCTTCGCATTGCTGTTTCGCCAGCAACTCTTGTTTGACGGCCCGGAGTGGGTGTCCGCTGACAATCAACTCCACGGGACGATAGGTCCCAATCAACATCAGCTGCGCCGGCTGACGTTGTCGTGCCAGATATGAGATCAAATCGAGTGTCGAGTAATCGCCCCAGTGAAGATCTTCCAGTATCAGCACCAACGGCAGGCTTGCTGTCAAGGCCTCCAGTGCGTCGCCCATCTCTCGCAGCATGCGCTCGCGTGTCGCTCCCGTAACTTCTCGACTCAGCAGCTCGCGATCGGAAGCACTCACCAAAGCGGGCATTTGCAGCAGCCACATCGGCGCGTGTGCCCGCAGCACATTTACAACCTGCCCCTGCTCGCGACATAGTCGCCCGATCGCTTCCAGAACAGGAAGGTAAGCTTCGCTGGTTCCGTATTGTTCCAGGCATTGTCCTCGGCCTATACGAATGCTTCGATCCGAAACGACGCTCCGCGCAAACGCGTCAACGAGAGCGGTCTTGCCGATTCCCGCCTCGCCTGTAACAAACACAATCTGACGTTCCCCTCGAAGCATCTTGTCGAACCAGCTCCACATCCGCGAGAGGGCCTCGTCACGTCCGACAACTTCAGGAGGCGCATGCGGGGCACGAAGGAGGGAAGTGCGGCTGCTGTTATTACTTTGTATCTCGTCATCTTTTTGCAGCATCTCGCTACTCTCGCGGACCGGACCGATGAAGCGATAGCCTCGACGATGTGCGGTTTCAATGAAGCGTGGAGTTGTTGGATCATCGCCGAGAGCCTCACGGATTTGCCTAATGATGACCTTGAGAACGGCTTCACCGACGAAGGTCCCCGGCCACACGACGTCGAGAAGTTCCCCTTTTGTGACGAGCTGGCCCGGACGTCCGAGCAGATAGCTGAGTACCGAGAAGGCTTTGGGTCTGAGCTTTATTGCCTGCGAGCCTCGCCACAAGCACTGGTTGGCCCAATCCAGGCAAAAGGGATCGAAGATTATGCGTTTTTCGTTCCCCACTGTATTTACCAAACGTTATTGGAGGCTTGCGACAGGCTCATGACTTAACATGAGCGAACTATTTTGTATTGTTCACGCTAGGAAAGGCAATAGACGTAGGTTGCGTTACCGAAAGATTACCGAAGCGTTACCGTCCGATTAGGCGTTCCGCTGTTCCACTCTCAATACAAAAACGTTACTGCACATTTACAGCAAGGTTATGACTTCATGGATTCCGAAGCCTAACCTCCACACGGAGTCAAATTTGGGGGGATGGATTCATGCGAAAAACGTTCGCGGTTGTATGGATAGTATTATCTTTGGTTTTTGTACTCTTGTGCTCTCTCGCTGCGGCGCAGTCCAACAACGCGACGCTCAGCGGTACTGTGATGGATAGTGATCGAGCCGTGGTCCCCGATGTTGCGATCACCGTTTCAAGCACTGCGACAGGCTTGAAGCGGCAGACTACCACGAATGGTGAAGGCCTTTTTACGGTACCGAGCGAATCTCGGTCTTCCAACCGTCGACTTCAACAGCACAACGTTCGGTGCAATTAGTGAAACTCCGGACGTCACTGCTGGGAATCCACGGCTCGGTGAAGGCGGTCCCCGCGTAATCCAATTTGGTTTGAAGCTTCTCTTTTAGAGCGACAGTCCATCTCAAAAAAATTCATCCATCGCACGATCGCCAAAGCGCGGTCGTGCGCCAGCCAATAGTTTTGAAAGGAGCGTAATGCGTCTTGCGATGTCCATGAGTGTTTCTCTTTTTATGTCGGTGATGGCTTCGGCGGCCATCGCGCAGTGGCATTCCTACACTGTGCACGGCACTGTGCAGGAGGCCACGAAAGGAGTAGCTTTGCTCCCCAATGTTCGGGTCCAGCTGCAAAGTCTTGGCTTAACCATTCAGGAGATGGTTCCGCGCGAGCGCAATTTTGAGTTTCGCAATGTTGAAGAAGGCCGCTACACACTACTTGTCGAAGCTCCGGGTTATGAGGCGGTCCGTGAGGAAATCGATGTGCCCGGTCCACGGCCTGTAATCGACCTGCATCCCCTCAGGAAAGTTATCCAGCGGCCCGCGGAAGGTGTGCCCGTTTGGGCCTTGAGAATTCCCCCAGCGGCGCGCCGGCAGTTCGAGGCGGCAAAAAGCAATCTGGTTCAAAACAATT
>Ga0075423_10001076_pt1 | contig 23516 bp, 28 predicted proteins | sample SoiMethybrSBSTD2_FD_80114 | JGI IMG/M metagenome (GOLD analysis project Ga0075423, IMG submission 80114) | Bulk soil microbial communities from a Populus tree surrounding site in Tennessee, USA - Soil MetaG P. TD hybrid SBSTD2 | ecosystem: Environmental > Terrestrial > Soil > Tree plantation... | reverse complement strand
AGGGGCTTGAAGACCTTGTCGTAGCAGTAGCGGTCGAGGCTCCAGCCGCTGATCTCCTCGACCGTTTCGCCGAGGAGCATGTAGCCGAGATCGCTGTAGAGCGCCTGCGATCCTGGAACACTCAAAGCTTTTTCCCGATGAATCTGCTCGAAGACGAAATGCTTGGCGGCGCGGCTGGCGACGAAATTCACCTTGCCGCGCTGCTGATCGCGCACGATGTTTTCGAAATAAGCCTTCCATGCCGGCAGGCCCGAGCAGTGCGCCAGGAGGTGGCGGAACGTGATGTGCATCTTGCCGAGCACGGCGAAATTGGGAAAGAAGCGCGTCACGCGGTCGTCGAGGCGAATTTTCTTCTCGCGCACGAGCAGCATGATCGCCGGCGTAGTCGCGAGCGGCTTGGTCAGCGAGGCGAGGTCGAAGATCGTGTCGCGCTGCATCGGCGTCTTCTCCGGCACGAGCGAGCGCGCGCCGAACGCCTCGTGATACCGGATCTCTTCGCCTTTGGCGACGATCAGGACGGCGCCGGGGAAGGTTCCTTCGGCCAGCGCCTCTTTGAAGGCATCCTCTACCGCTGGGAAAGGCATGGATCAGCCCGCAGCCGGCGCTTTGACCGGCGGCTCGATCAGGCTCAAGCGCCCCGCGCCGCCATCGAGCCTCATTCTGACGCCGAGCGGCACGATAAGGTTGTCCTCCCCGTGGCCGACCGGCAGGCCGGTCGCGACGGGATAAGGCGCGTCGCGGAACATCTCGCGGATGATGTCGCCGACTTCACGCTCGCCGTCGCCCTCGCAGTAGGCGAAGCTGCCGAAAACGAGGCCGGCGAGGCGGTCGAGCTTTCCCGCCATTTTCATATGCGTGAGCATCCGCTCGATACGGTAGGGCTTCTCCGCCACATCTTCGAGGAGGAGAATCTTGCCGGCGGTATCGACCTCGTAGCGCGTGCCGATCGTCGTCACGATCGTCGACAGGCATCCGCCGCACGATTCGCCTTCGCCGACGCCGGAGCTGATCGCTTCCGCGACCTCGATGTCCCACGCCTGTTTTTCGCCGCGGAGCGTTCCCCAAAAGAACTCCGCGTTGCGGCCGCTCATGCCGCGCGCCAATTCCATCGCGACCATCGGGCCGTGGAAGGCGACCATGCCGCAGCGCTGGACCAGCCAATTGATCGTTATGCTCAAATCGCTGTAGCCGACGAAAATCTTGGGATGGCGGCGGATCTTTTCGGCGTCGAGATAAGGCAGCATTTGGATCGAGCCGAAGCCGCCGCGCGCCGCGAAGATGGCGGCGATGTCGGTCCGCTCGAAGAAGGCCTGGACGGCAGCGGCGCGGTTTTTCGCCTCGCCGGCGAGGTAAGCTTTCCGCGCGAGGATGTTTTCCGCCGTCTCGACGGCGAAGCCGGCCTGCCGCAGCGCCGCGACGCCGGCCTGCAGCTTTTCGTCTTCGACCTTGCCTGAGGTCGCGACGACCGCGATCTTGTCTCCTCTTTTTAGGGCAGCGGGCTTTTGCAATCTGCTCAAAGTTCTCCACATGCGATTCCGGCAAACCGGCTGTCCACCGGAGGAGGGGTGTGGATAAGTTTAAACCGGTATTTCAGGCTTACAAACCGGAGATCGGATGTTTTGGCATATTGACAAAAAACTCTCTCGGGCACAAGGTAATTTTTGACCCCGGCGCGTAAAATAAACGCTTTTTTGGACCCGTAGTTGACTTGACAGCGCACCGCCAGTAAGTAGAAGACGAAACCGTCGTTGCGCATTACCGGCGTCCGCCACAGGGTGCTCGCAGTTTGTCCACAGAGTTCTCCACAGAATGAAGATCAAGCCCGAACAACTCGACCGCCTTGTCGATGACATACTCAAGGCCTATCGCGCGAAAGATCTGATCGCGCTGAAGGCGCAGGAGGCGACGGTCCGGGCGAAGATCAGAGACACGATAGCCAAGAATTTCCATGACGAAGAAGTGATCGAAGAGGAGGCCCGCGATATGCTCGCGAGCCACGCCGGCGACGTGCGCCGCGCGGGGGAGATGGACCAGCATAGGATGTTCCTCCTGATCAAGCAGAAGATCGCGCAGAAAAAGGGCTTCGTCCTATGACCCGTTCGACCCTTTCAGGGCAGGCTTTGCTCAGGGTCATGGTCCTTCGAGAGCCTCAGGACGCCGGAGAAAATCGCGGCGTGAGGGACATCGAACCATGATTCGCCTGACCGAAAGCCGTATTTCGCATCTGGCACACCTCATTATCGACGGTGTCTGGAAGAACGACCTGGCGGACTTTCCCAACGAGGCGCGGGCGCTGGCCGAAACCAAACGTATGCTGGAGCAATTCTTCGGCGGCGAGGACCGCCTCGATGAGGTCGTCCGGCAGAAGATTCAGTCCCTATCGCGGCGCGTCGCCCCGGGCAGCCGGGAATGGGACGTGCTGTACCGGAAATACATGGAGGAAGAGCTCAGAAAACAGCGCTAGGACGCGGACTTGCTTTTACCAGTCGCGTATGCAATAGCTGTGAGACCGGCCCCGTCACAGAGTGCCAGTTCAGCTCTCTTGACATTAAACAACCAGTGATTAAATAAAGGCCGCTGCACAACAGCCGCGCGGCCGTTATTTTTTAATTTTTAAATTTCAGGCTGACCTTTTTTGAAAGGAGGAGGGCAAGTGAAGATTAGACCTTTGCAGGATCGTGTGATCGTGAAGAGAATCGAGGAGGAAGAGAAGACTAAGGGGGGCATCATCATCCCCGACACCGCTAAAGAGAAACCCCAGGAAGGCAAGGTCGTCGCGGTCGGCAAAGGCAAGCTGAACGAGGACGGAAAGGTCGTGCCGCTGGACGTCAAAGTCAACGATCGCATTCTCTTCGGCAAATATTCCGGCTCCGAAATCAATATCGACGGTGAAGAGCACCTGATCATGCGCGAGGAGGACATCCTCGGCGTGCTCGAGAAGTAACCCACCTATCATCAATTCCAGGAGGCTTTAAGATGGCAGCAAAGATCGTAAAATTTAATCAGGAGGCTCGCGAGGCGATCCTCAGAGGAGTCAATCTCCTCGCCGACGCGGTCACCGTAACGCTCGGCCCCAAAGGCCGCAACGTCGTGCTGGACAAGTCTTTCGGCGCGCCGAACGTCACGAAAGACGGCGTCACGGTGGCGAAAGAGATCGAGCTCGAAGACAAGTTCGAGAACATGGGCGCCCAGATGGTCAAGGAGGTCGCGAGCAAGACCTCCGACGTCGCCGGCGACGGCACGACCACGGCTACCGTGCTCGCCCGGGCGATCTTCTCGGAAGGCGTCAAGATGGTCGTCGCTGGACACGACCCGATGAGCCTCAAGCGCGGCATGGACAAGGCGGTCGCGGCAATCACCGACGAGCTCAAGAGCATTTCCAAGCCGACCAAAGACCCCAAGGAGATCGCCCAGGTCGGCACCATCGCGGCGAACAACGATTCCACCATCGGTGACGTCATCGCCGAGGCGATGAACAAGGTCGGCAAGGAAGGCGTGATCACGGTCGAGGAGGCCAAAGGCCTCGAGACGACTTTGGAAGTCGTCGAAGGCATGCAGTTCGACCGCGGCTATCTCTCCCCATACTTCGTCACCGATCCCGAGAGAATGGAATGCGTCCTTCAGGACGCCTACCTCCTTTTGAACGAGAAAAAAATCAGCTCCATGAAAGAACTGCTGCCGATCCTCGAGCAGATCGCCAAGACCGGCAGGCCGTTTCTCATCGTCGCCGAGGACATCGAAGGCGAAGCGCTCGCGACACTCGTCGTCAATAAGATCCGCGGCACGCTCCAGTGCTGCGCGGTCAAGGCGCCGGGTTTCGGCGACCGCCGCAAGGCGATGCTCGAGGATATCGCGATCCTCACCGGCGGCAAGGTGATCGCCGAAGAGCTCGGCATCAAGATGGAGAACATCACGCTCCAGGACCTCGGGCGCGCTAAGCGCATCGTGATCGACAAGGACAACACGACGATCGTCGACGGCGCGGGCAAGAAGGCCGACCTCGAAGGGCGCATCAAGCAGATCCGCGCGCAGATCGACGAGACGACCTCCGACTACGACCGCGAGAAGCTCCAGGAGCGCCTCGCGAAGATGATCGGCGGCGTCGCGGTGATCAACGTCGGCGCGGCAACCGAAGTCGAGATGAAAGAAAAGAAGGCGCGCGTCGAGGACGCGCTCCACGCCACGCGCGCCGCGGTCGAGGAAGGTATCGTCCCCGGCGGCGGCGTCGCGCTGATCCGCGCGGCGGCCGCGCTCGACAAGCTCAAGGTGCCGGAAGAGGAGCGCTGGGGCGTCAACATTATCCGCCGCGCGACCGAAGAACCGATCCGCCGCATCGCCACGAACACCGGCGTCGAGGGCGCGATCGTGCTCCAGAAAGTCAAAGAAGGCAAAGGCTCCTTCGGCTTCAACGCGGCGACTGAAGAATACACCGACCTCATGAAGGCCGGCATCATCGATCCGACCAAGGTCGTCCGCACGGCGCTCCAGAACGCCTCGTCGGTGGCCGGACTCATGCTCACCACCGAGGCGATGGTCGCCGAGAAGCCGGAAGAAAAGCCGGCGATGCCCCCGATGCCCCCCGGCGGCGGCATGGGCGGCATGGGCGGCATGATGTAACGCCGACTCACCCCAATCCCCGGCCCGTCTTCGGACGGGCCGGGCCTTTTTCCCGCCTTGACAACGCTTTCAACTCTCTTTAATCCTTAAGGGTACTTCCCCGGGAAATACCGCTGAGCTGATTCCTGCACATGTTCGAGAACCTCGCCGACAAGCTGGAGCTGACTTTCAAGAAACTCAGCGGCCAGGGAAAAATCCGCGAAGGCAACATCGACGAGGCGCTACGCGATGTGCGCCTCGCGCTGCTCGAAGCCGACGTTCATTTCAAGGTCGTCAAAAGTTTTCTCGACGCCGTCAAGGCACAGGCGCTGGGGCAGGACGTGCTCCAGAGCCTCTCGCCCGAGCAGCAATTCATCAAGATCGTACACGGCGAGCTGACGCGGCTGCTCGGCGGCGAATACGCCGAGCTCGATCTCAAGGGCGCGCCCCCGCAGGTCTTGATGCTGGTCGGTCTCCAGGGATCCGGCAAGACGACGACCGTCGCCAAGCTGGGGCTTTATTTAAAACGCGAGAAAAAGCGCAAGCCGTATCTGGTGCCGGCGGATATTTATCGTCCCGCGGCGATCGAGCAGTTAAAGACGCTCGGCCGGAGCCTCGACCTTCCCGTTTTCGACTCGCAGCCGCAGGAAAGCCCGGTCGCGATCGCGCGCGCGGCGCTGGATCAGGCCAAGCGCGAGTTCGCCGACCTCGTCATCATCGACACCGCCGGACGATTGCACATCGACGACGAGCTGATGGACGAACTCAAGAACATCACCGACGCCGTGCATCCGCACCACACGCTGCTGGTCGCGGACGCGATGACCGGCCAGGACGCCGTCAATCAGGCCGAGGGCTTCAGCCGCCAGATCGATTTGACCGGCATTATTTTGACGAAGATGGACGGCGACGCGCGCGGCGGCGCGGCGCTCTCGATGCGCGAGATCGTCGGCCGGCCGATCCTTTTTTCCGGGACGGGTGAAAAGCCCGAAGCGCTCGAGCCGTTTTATCCCGACCGGCTCGCGACGCGCATCCTCGGCATGGGCGACGTCCTCTCGCTGATCGAGAAGACCCAGCAGGTCTACGACGCCAAGGAAGCCGAGCGGCTGCTCAAGCAGGCGGGCAAGAACCAGTTTACCCTCGAAGATTTCCAGGCGCAGCTCCGCCAGCTTAAAAAAATGGGCTCGATCGGCGACCTGCTCGACATGGTGCCCGGCGCGCGCAAGCTCTCGCAGCAGGTCGATCTGGGCCAGGCGGAAAGCGAGCTCAAGCGCGTCGACGCCATCATCAACTCGATGACGCTGCAAGAGCGGCGCAAGCCCGAGATCCTGAACGGCAGCCGGCGCAAGCGCATCGCGAAGGGCAGCGGCACGACCGTCACCGACGTCAACCGCCTGATGAAACAATTCATGGAAATGAAGAAGATGATGCAGCGCATGAGCCGAGGCGGCATCCGCGGCCTGTTCAATCGGATGCCCATGCCGTTCAACTAAAAGGAAGGAACCATGAGCGTAACGATTCGTCTGAGCCGCCACGGCGGCAAAAAGAAGCCGTACTATCGCGTCGTCGTGAGCGATTCCCGCTCGCCGCGCGACGGCAAGTTCATCGAGCAGGTCGGCAGCTATGACCCGAAGGCTGCCGCCGGCATCAAGCTCGACCGGGAAAAAATGGATTCCTGGATCAAGAAGGGCGCCAAGCCGTCGCAGACCGTTTCCGAGCTGATGAAGAAGTCGCAAAAGAATGCCACGTGAGTCAGGAGGTAGTTTTACGTGAAAGACCTGGTGCAGTATCTGGCGAAAGCCCTGGTCAGCCATCCCGAATCCGTTGAGGTGAAAGAGACCCAAGGCGACACCGCCTCGGTCGTGGAGTTGAGAGTCGCGAAAGAAGATCTCGGGCGAATTATCGGCAAGCAAGGCAGAACCGCAAAGTCCATTCGCACGATCCTGAACGCCGCCGCGTCGAAAGCGAACCGCAAGGTCGTTCTGGAGATCGTGGAAGAGAAATAAGCCACGCCGCCATCCCACCCAAAGCCGGAGCGTCTCGTATCCCTGGGCGAGATCGTCGCCACGCACGGCATCGAGGGCTGGCTCAAGCTCGCGCCCTACAATCCCGAAACGACCGCCCTATCATCGGGTAAAGAAATTTATCTGGTGAAAGACGGCGCGACCGCGCCGCTCAAGCTCGAAGGCGCCAAGCCGCACAAGCGCCAGCTGCTGGTTCATCTCGAAGGCATCGACAGCATCAACGACGCCGAGCAATGGATCGGCGCGGTCGTGTCCGTTCCCGAAGCCGATCTCCCGCCGCTCGGCGAGAATGAATATTATTATTATCAGGTCGTCGGCTTGGATGTCTTCGATACCAAAGGAGCGCGCATTGGGACCATCGCGCGCCTTTGGCCGACCCCCGGCGGCGACCTCTACGTCGTCAAAGACGGCGAAAAAGAATATCTCATCCCAGTCGTTAAAGAGATCGTCACCAAGATCGACTTCGCCGCCGGCCGGGTCATCGTCGACCCGCCGGAAGGGTTGCTGGAGCTGTAGGTTATGAAAGCTACCGTTCAAGCCTCGAATAACGACGGCGTTTATTCGGCGCGGACGGAAAACAACGTTTTGATCGCCTCTACGATCGAAAGCGACGACAAGCTTGCCCTCGGCGACGAATTAGAAGTCGACCTTCCCTCGCTGCTGGACTCGCAGCGCATCACGAAGGTCAAAGATCGCCGCATAGTTCGTATAAAACTTATGCAGCACGATATTCATGATCTAGACCTCCCCGCAAATTACCGCTCGTCGCGCATTCGTCGCTCGAGCGAATGAAGAGATGAGCTATCCACCGATACCCGGCGAAAAACTCCGCGGCGACTTTGGAACTTTAATTTCACCGAGATGTAACTTGCCGGCTTCGAGCGATCCCGCTAGAATGCGCCGATGCCTGCCACAGCCAATGGCGCGCTGAGGAACTTTCGCGGGCGGCGTGGCGCGCCATGGCGCGACCGCGGCATTATCGTCGGCTATGGCGTCCTCGCCCTCGGCTTTTTCTTTCTCGTCAATTGGTTCTATCAAGTCTACCGCAAGCCGGGCGAGATCCTCGCGCCGGTGAGCGATTCGTTCGCGAAAAAACCCGAGGCCACCTGGCAGAGCTACGGCGAGCTGTTCGAGAAATATTCGACCGCCGATCTTCCCGCCGAATTTCTTGCCGCACTGGCGCAGGTCGAGGCGGACGGCAACCCGATCGCGCGCACCCACTGGCGCTGGAAGTGGTCGTGGAATCCGTTCGAGATTTATCGTCCGGCTTCGAGCTCGGTGGGGATGTTTCAAATGACCGACGGCACCTTCGCCGCCGCGCGCAACTACTGCATTCGCGACCATAAGGTGCTCAGCGGCGACTCCTGCTGGTTCAAAGGCCTGTATAATCGCGCGCTGCCGAGCCACGCGATCGAGCTCACCGCCGCCTACCTCCAGCAAAACGTGCAAAGCGCGCTCGCCGCCAAACCCGGGACCAAGACCAATCCAGTCCAGCGGCAAAAGCTCGCCGCCGCGATTCATCTCTGCGGCGCCGGCAAGGCCGACGCGTTCATCCGACGCGGCCTCCACGCAACCGCGGGCGAAAAATGCGGCGATCAGGGCCTGCGGCACTATCTCAAGCGTGTCGACCAGGCGAAGCAGCGGTTCGTCAAGCTTAAAGGCAAGCGCGCTTAAAGCCGCCGGCGGCGCTTCGGGAACTAAATCTCTCCTCCGTTGTCTAAGCCTGTAAAAACATGCCCAAGCGGCATTGGAGGAGGAGTCGTATGCAAAATTCCCTTCGGCTGATCGCGCTCGCGTTCATCGTTTTCTTCGTCGCCGCCTGTACGCAGAACGTGGAATCGCCCCGACAGGAGGCCAAGTCCGCCGCCACTGCCCAGACGCCGAGGCCGCAGGTGATGCAAGAGCTAGCCGCTGACTTCGTTGGAAAACAGGCGTACTCGCCCAGCGGCGCGCCGGAGGCGCTCAACCGGGGCCAAGCCGCTAGGACGTATGAGTACGCCTATTCGCATGTTTTTCCCATCATCCCGCCCGGGAACGACCGCTTCCCGGACAAAGAGCCGAACGGGGTCTTGAGCGTCGCCGAGCATCCGGTCTCGACCTTCAGCGTCGACGTCGACACCGCCTCGTACGCCTTCGCCCGGAGGCTATTGACCAACGGGCAGCTGCCACCGCGCGACGCCGTCCGCGTCGAAGAGATGGTGAATTATTTCCCTTATAATTACCCTGGGCCTGCGGACCGGTCGCAGCCGTTCCGCGTCACGACGACCGTCATGCCGAGCCCGTGGAGCGCGGAGAATCAGCTCCTCCACGTCGCGCTCCGCGGCTACGACATCGCACGCTCCGAGCGGCCGCGCGCGAACGTCGTCCTGCTGATCGATACGTCGGGCTCGATGGCTCCGAGCGATCGCCTGCCGCTCTTGCAGCAGGGCTTTCGCCTCTTCGCGCAGCAGCTCCGCAACGACGACCGGGTCGCGATCGTGACTTACGCGGGCGAGGCGCATACGGCGCTCGAGCCGACCGCAGGCCGCGACAAGCAGAAAATCATCGATATCATCGACGGCCTCCGCGCGGGCGGATCGACCGCCGGCGGCCAGGGCCTACAGCGCGCCTACGCGCTCGCCGAGCGCCATTTCGACAAGCAGGCGGTGAACCGCATCATTCTCGCGACGGACGGCGACTTCAATGTCGGCATCACCGATCCCAAGGAGCTCGAGCGCTTCATCAAAGAGAAGCGCAAGAGCGGCATCTATCTCTCGATCTTCGGCGTCGGCGTCGGCAACCTGAACGACGCGCTAATGCAGCGGCTGGCGCAGGCGGGCAACGGCAACGCCGCCTACATCGACTCGCTGCTCGAAGCGCGCAAAGCGCTGTCGGAGGAATTGGCCTCGACATTGTTCCCGATCGCCGACGACGTCAAAATTCAGATCGAGTTCAATCCCGCGAAAGTCGCCGAGTACCGCCTGATCGGCTACGAGACGCGCATGCTCAAGCGCGAGGACTTCAACGACGACCGGGTCGACGCCGGCGACATCGGCGCGGGCCACACCGTGACCGCGATTTATGAGATCACCCCCGCGGGCGCGCGGGAGCGCCGCATCGATCCGCTGCGCTACCAACAGGAGCGCGACCGCGTTCAGCTCCCGGTGAAGGCCGGCGCCGAATTCGCCTTCATCCGGCTCCGCTACAAGCTGCCGGGCCAGGCGGCGAGCCGCCTGATCGAGCAGCCGGTCCGCGCCGCCGACGCGCTGGCGAGACTCGACGGCGCGTCGGTCGAGCAGCGCTTCGCCGTCGCCGTCGCGGCGTTCGCGCAGCGGCTCCGCGGCGAGAGCGCGCTCGGTAGTTTCACCTATGCGAAGATCGCCGAGCTCGCCAACGGCGCGCGCGGCCAGGACCCCGAAGGCTACCGCGCGGAGTTCGTCCGGCTCGTGAAGATGGCCGAGACGCTGGGGGCGGTGGCGCAGAGATGATGAAAGTTCTCGGCCGCTTGTTATGCTTCTTGGGTCTTGCGGCCTGTCTCACTCCAGAGCCCGACTGGGAGCCCGACTACGGCCGGCGTAAAGTTCATCGCCGGGCTGAAACAACAACTTGCGACCGTTGTTGTCGAAGACGGCATTGACGCCGCCGAAGCTAAAATTATCGCCGAAAATTATCACGCGCACATTATTCAACTCGAAGGAGCGATCGGAGACGTCACCTTCGAAGATCCGTTCTGGGTGGCCGTGGTCAGGTTCGGCTACGCCGGGGAGCCACTGCGCAATCCGGTCAAAATTCACAGGCGCACCGGGCAGGTGTTCTGGAAAGACGGTCCAACCGTCGAGAACCCCAAAGACATCTGGTCGGTCGATCCCATAAAGTGGCCGGATAATTTAGAGCCTGAACTCCTCCGTACGCTAAGATCTCAGGGCCGTGACGCCGAACAGACGCGACCTACGATTGTCTCATGAAATCGTTTGGCGAATTAAGTTCGGAGAGATTCTTCGCTGCGCTCAGAATGACAACAAAAGCAACGGCGTAAAAAACACGGTTGTCTCCCCGAACTCTTCTCTGTCATCCTGAACGAAGTGAAGAATCTCTCCGGACTCCCTTTGGATTAGTCCCCCCTTGCCCCGTTAGACTTCCCCTCCCCTTCCGTTTAGACTTACCCCACAAATTTTATGGTGAGCTTTACCGTCATCACGCTCTTTCCCGGCATGTTCGACTCCCCGCTCGCGCACAGCATTTTGAAACGCGCGCGGGAAAAGAAGCTCATCGACGTCGGCTTCGTCGACCCGCGCGATTATACGAGCGACAAGCACCGGACGGTCGACGATACGCCTTACGGCGGCGGCCAGGGGATGGTGATGAAGCCCGAGCCGCTGGTCGCGGCGATCGAAGACGTGAAAAAGAAGACGCAGCGGCCGAAAGTCGTTCTGTTGAGCCCGCAGGGAAAGCTCTTCGATCAGGCGGAGGCAGCGCGGCTCGCGCGCGAGGAAGAGATCGTGCTCGTCTGCGGCCGGTACGAGGGCGTCGACGAGCGCGTGAAGGGGTTCGTCGACGAAGAACTCTCGGTCGGCGATTACACCCTCTCCGGCGGCGAGCTGCCGGCGCTGGTGGTGATCGATGCGGTCGCGCGGCTCATCCCCGGCGTCCTCGGCAACGCCCAATCGCCCGAGGAAGATTCCTTCAGCGACGGCCTGCTGGAATACCCGCAGTACACGCGGCCCGAGGAATTCCGCGGCATGAAAGTGCCCGAGGTGCTGCTCTCGGGCGATCATGAGAAAATACGGCGATGGCGCAGCGAGACGAGCGTCGCGCTCACGCGCGCGCGCCGGCCTGATCTCCTCAAGAAGGCGCGGCCGAGCGCGCGCGAGACCAAAATCTCACATCCGAAGATTTACATCGCGCTCCTGCACCATCCGGTTTACGACAAGAACCACGAGGTGGTCACGACCGCCGTCACGAACATGGACATCCACGACATCGCGCGCGCCGCCAAGACGTACGGGTTGAGGGGGTTCTACGTGGTCACGCCGGTGAAAGCGCTGCAAAAACTCTCGCTCAAGATCATCGCCCATTGGGAGACGGGCTACGGAGCGGAGTATAACGAGACGCGCAAGGAGGCGCTGGCGCTCGCGCGGGTGACGGACACCCTCGACGACACGATCATCGATATCGAGCGCGAGTGCGGCGAAAAGCCCCGCCTCCTGGTAACTTCGGCGCGAAAAGGCGCCGCTCGAACCCCTTTCACCGATCTAAGGAACATGCTAGTATTCGGGACTGCGCCTTTTCTGATCCTGTTGGGTACGGGATGGGGTCTCACGGATGAAGTCCTGGCCCGCTCGGACTATATCCTCGAGCCGATCGAAGGCGACAGCGACTACAACCACCTCTCAGTTCGCTCGGCGGCGGCAATTATTCTCGACCGTCTGCTCGCAACGAATTAGATCAAGGAGAAGCCATGAATACGTTGGACCAGCTCGAAGCCGAGCAAAGTAAAAAAGATATTCCGGAGCTGCGCCCGGGCGAGACCGTCCGCGTGCACGTCAAGGTCGTCGAGGGCGAAAAAGAGCGCACGCAGGTGTTCGAAGGCATCGTGATTCGGATCTCCGGCAAGGGGAACCGCGCCAACTTCACCGTGCGGAAGATATCCTACGGCATCGGCGTCGAGCGTATCTTCCCGTTCCATTCGCCGCGCGTGGAGAAAGTCGAAGTGATGTCGCGGGGAAAAGTGCGGCGCGCGAAGCTCTACTATCTAAGAGACCGCTCGGGCAAGGGCGCCCGGCTTCACGAGGAAGAGGCGGGGTAGGCCGCGCCCAGCTCGGCGTTGCCCTCGAAGACCGCGCCGGCGTAAATCTTCAGCTTGCCGCTGTGGATTTCGCCCTGAAATCGCCCGCCGGGCAGAATCTCGATCCAGCCTTTTACGCTGACCGTTCCAATAAAAGATCCTTCGATACGGAGCTGTCCGGCGGAGATGTTCGCCGCGACCTCCGCCTGCGGGCCCAGCACCAGCAGCGAATTCGCCTTGATCTCGCCCTTGAAACGGCCGTCGATCTTGACCGGCGCGTCGTAAATGAGCTTGCCGGTCACCGAGGCGCCGGGCTCCAGCACGGTGCGCGGCTCGACCAAAAAGGCGGGCTCTTTGCGCTCCTGGTCCATCTGGGCCCGATGCTATACCCCAACCGGCCCCGGAATACAAAAGCTTTATCGCTCATATTACTAACCCCGCCTTTCACTTGCTCGGTCATTCCCGTGCAAGGGGGAAGGTGGATTCACATTCCAAGTGCAACCCCCTTTTACCTGAAAGGTGTTGCACTTCGTTTGTGAACTTAGGGAATCCAGGAATTTCCGGACTGGACCCCTGCTTTCGCAGGGGTGACGAGCTTGGGGAGCGCCTTAATCATTGGGAATTGAGCTATAGCCTGATCTGCGCCTTCCGAAGCGAACTGTGCTAGCATATTTTTATGGAGCTGTTCGATACCGGCGCAACCGCAAAGAGTAGTCGCAGCGTCCCGCTCGCGGAGCGCATGCGGCCGAAGACGCTCGATGAATTCGTCGGGCAGCAGCATCTGCTCGGCCCCGGCAAGATCCTCCGCGGCATGGTCGGCGCCGGCGAGCTGCGCTCGCTGATCCTCTGGGGACCGCCTGGCAGCGGGAAGACGACGCTGGCGGAGATCCTCGCGAGCTCCGGAGGGGCGCGCTGCGTGCGCTTCTCGGCAGTCACTTCCGGCGTCAAGGATTTGAAGAAAATCGTCGAGGAGGCCGAGCGCCTCCACCGGCTCGGCAAGCGCACGGTGCTGTTCGTCGACGAGATCCATCACTTCAACAAGGCGCAGCAGGACAATTTTCTCCCGCACGTCGAGCGCGGCACGCTGATCCTGATCGGCGCGACGACCGAAAACCCCTCATTCGAGGTCATCTCCCCCCTGCTGTCGCGCGCGCAGGTGCTGGTGCTCCAGCCGCTCTCGCCCGGCGACATCGGCACGATCATCGACCGCACGCTCGGCGACAAAAAAGACGGGCTGGGGGAGCTCCGCCTCGAGCTCGCACCCGAGGCGCGCGAGTTTCTCGTCGACCAGTCGCAGGGCGACGCGCGCATCGCGCTGAACGCGCTCGAGACCGCCGCGGCGCTGCTGCGCAAAGATAAAGGGACGAAGGTCGTCGATCTTCCGCAGATCCAGGAGGCGCTGCAGAAAAAAGCGCTCCTTTACGACAAGGCCGGCGAAGAGCATTACAACGTCATCTCGGCTTTCATCAAAAGCATGCGCGGCAGCGACCCCGACGCCGCCGTCTACTGGCTCATGCGCATGCTCGAGGCGGGCGAGGACCCGCTGTTCATCGCCCGGCGCATGATCATCCTCGCCGCGGAGGACGTCGGCAACGCCGACCCGCAGGCGCTCCAGGTCGCGGTCGCGGCGAAGGACGCGCTCCATTTCGTCGGTCTCCCCGAAGGGCGCATCCCGCTCGCGCAGGCGGCGACCTATCTCGCCAGCGCGCCGAAATCGAACGCCTCGTACAAGGCGATGCTCGCCGCGGCGAAGGACGTCGAAGACAAAGGCACACTGCCCGTGCCGCTCCATCTCCGCAACGCGCCGACGCCGCTCATGGAAAAGCTCGGCTACGGCAAGGAGTACCGCTACGCGCACGACTTCCCCGGCCATGTCGTCGAGCAGGAGCACCTCCCCGATGCGCTGAAAGGTAAAAAATATTACGCGCCGACCGAGTCCGGCTACGAGAAAACCATCAAAGAGCGGCTCGCCGGCTGGGAAGATAAAAAGCGCGGCAAGAAATCCTGAGTTTGTTTGCCAAGTTGTCTCGCTTATAGTAGCTTCCTGCTGGTTTCCTGATCCCAAACCTCATCGCGGGAGGCGCCCATGAAGCGACTCATCGTTCTCTTACCGGCCTTGATCGCGCTGATCGTCGCGGCTCCGGGGGCCCACGGCGCCGCCCGCGACGCGAAAACCATTGCGCTCGGCTTCGTCTCGGAAAAATCGCCCGCGGAAGTCGCAGCGCACTTCAACGATTTCATTCAGTACGTCGCAAAAAAAATGAATCTCGAAGGCGCGATCGTCACCGCACCGACCGTCTCCCAACTAGCGAAAGACATCGAGCAGAAGCGCGTCGATTTTTACATGGACAGCCCCTACCCGACCTATCTCATCAACCGGCAAGGGACCGCCATGATTCTGCTGCGCCGCTGGAAGAGCGGCATGGCCGAATACCACAGCGTCGTGTTTACGAAGAAGGACGGCCCCGTCAAGCAGCTCGACGACCTCAAGGGAAAGCTCATCGCCTTCGAAGACCCCGGCTCGACCTCCGCCTATTTTCTTCCCAAAGTCTTTTTGATGAAGAAGGGCTTGAAGCTCAGCGAGAAGTCGGGACCTCTGAGCCCGGTCGGCTCTAAGGAGACCGGATATATCTTCACCTATTCAACGGCGACGACGGTCGATCTCGTCCTCTCCGGCAAGGCCGGCGGCGGCGCCTTCAGCAACGATGACCTCGGCAGGATCGGCGACAAGAAGGCGCAAATCCTCAAGCTCGCGGAGACCGCTCCTTTCCCGCGCAACCTTGTCTCGGTGCGCAAGGATCTCAATGCCGCCATCGTCAAACAGCTCAAAGAAGTTTTACTCGGAATGGATAAGGACGAGGAAGGCCGGCGAATCCTCGCCAAGACCGATGAAACGAACAAGTTCGATCCCCTCCCCGGAGGAGAGGAAGCGATGCGGCGGCAGTTGCAGAATCTCTACCAGGGGAAAGATTAGCTATGAAGAAATTCGGCATTGCGGCCATCGTTCTGGCGGTCTTCGTGACGCCTACGGCGGACGCCGCGGCCCAGACGAAAACGATCACCTTGGGCGTCATCTCCAACCGGAGCCAGGCGGAGGTCGAGCCGCAGTATCACGATTTTGTCCGCTACATTGCGCGCAAGCTCGCCGGGAAATCGCCGGTCGAAGGCAAAGTGATGGCCGCGGCGACGGTTCGAGAACTCGAGAAGCTGCTCGAGGGCGGAAAGGTCGACTTTTACATGGACAGCCCCTATCCCACGTACTTGATCAATAGCCAGGGCGTCGCGGTTCCGCTGCTGCGGCGCTGGAAGTCCGGCGCGGCGGAGTATCGCGGCGTGGTCTTCACCAAAAAAGACAGCGGCGCGAATCGTGTCGAAGAGCTGCGCGGCCGGATGATCGCGCTCGAAGATCCCGGCTCGACATCCGGCTATTTTCTGCCCAAGGTCTTCCTGGCCGGCCGGGGACTGAAGCTCGCCGAGAAGCCTTCGCTGGACGCCACTGTCGCGCCCGGCGAGATCGGCTACATCTTCGCCTTTTCGACGGCGCGCATCGTCGATCTGGTCCTTACGCGCAAGGTCGTCGCGGGCGCCTTCAGCAATGAGGACTACGAGCGGCTCGATCCGAACAAAAAAGCCGAGATCGTCTTTCTCGGGGAGACGGAAAATTTCCCGCGCAATTTCCTCTCGATTCGAAAGGAGCTCGATCCCGAAGTGGCCGGCCGGCTGCAGGACATCCTGCTGTCGATGCACGAGGACGGCGAGGGGCGCGCGATTCTCGCCAAGCTCGAAAACACGACCAAGTTCGACCTCGCCCCCGGCGGCGAGCAGGCGGTGCACTTCAAGATGCAGGAAGTCTTCGGCCCGCGCCCTTAATAGCCGATGCGAAAATTTTTCATCGCGGCACGGCGGCAGCTCGGCGGCGCGACTGTCGCGCGGCATATCTACCGTACGCTGCCGTCAGGCCGGCGCTGCAAAGAATGCCTCGTCCCGTTTCTCGGGATGTTCTCGGTCCCGTTTCGGCTTCTACAGATCCGCCCGTCGCGGAAAAATCCGAGCCTCTGCACGCTTTGATACGAGCTCGCTCCCCCGGGCGGGGAGACGCGGATCGTCTCGGTGATATTCGTCGATGTGCGCGGCTTTACCGCCATGGCCGAGCGGCTGAGCCCGGCGGAGGTGGCCCGGCGGCTCAATCGTTTCTATGCGCTCGCGACGGACGCGGTGTTCCGCCGCGACGGCACGCTCGATAAGCTCGTCGGCGATCAGGTAATGGCGTTTTTCGGGGCTCCAATTCATCAGCACGACCACGCGCGGCGCGCGGTCGAGACCGCGCTGGAGATCGTCCGCGAGGCGATGGTCGAGGAAGAGGGGCTCCAGGTTGGCGCCGGCGTCGCCACCGGTGAGGCGTTCGTCGGCAACGTCGGCGGCGGGGCCGTCGCCGACTACACGGTGCTCGGCGACACCGTCAACGTCGCCGCGCGCCTGCAAGGCGCGGCGGCCGCGGGCGAGATTCTCCTGACAGAAGAGAGCTACGCGCCGGTGGCGGAACAGTTTCGCGATGCGGCGAGAAGGGAGTTGGAACTGAAAGGCAAGAGCGCGCCGGTGGCGGCCAGGGTGATTGTGGTATGAGATTTTACCTGATCACTATTAGAGATTTCACGCAGCGATCGCGTCAATGCTGCACCTGTTTTACCATCGCCTGATTCGGACAATACGTGTAGGTCTGATGATCGACGGTTTTGCCGCCGCCGTCGCGGTAGAGCCATTCGAATTCGAGACAGTGCGGCGTTCCGTTGTAGATGAAGTCCAGCTTCGTTATCGTGATCCATTCGATGCGCGTCTCGATCTTCACATCGCCATACCGCTTCTCCAAAAATTTTCTCGTCTCGGCCTGCTTCCAGTAACCGAGAGGAAATTTTAGCCCGCCGGTAAACGTCCGGGGTCCGAGTGAAGTTCTCGAATCGTAGACTCTGCCGAGGCCGTTCTTCGCCTCGTTCATCGCAAAAAATTCCACTTTAAGGCCGCTCTTCTCTTGATTCGTTCGCTCATACACCACAAGCGTCTCGCCGGTGTTCGGGTGTTTCCATTCCATCGGCCCCTTGATGTCTTTTTGCGCCCGGTCGCCGAAGCGAATGTCGGCCGGAGTCATTTTCAACTCCCGCGTGCCGTCCCACGCGGCCCCGGTCCACAGCTCGACAGGAATGAATCGGCTCTGAGCCGAGGCGTCGAACGCACCGTCCCACACGCTTGGGTCGGCGGCGCGTGCGAGCGTCACCACGGCAAGCTCCAGCAGCAGGGCCAGCGCAATCGAATTGTGGCGGCCGTTCATTTGAACGTCAGCAGCTCCAGCTTCGTGAACTGAAACTGCTTGCTCGCGTCCGACGGTAGCACCGTGAATTGGTGGAAGGTGTATTCCTGCTCGTACGCGCTGTTTGCGACCATGGCGTCCATCGGCACGACGACGTTGTAGCGATGCATGCGCGCGGCGGTCGTCGCGGTGTAAAGCACGGCCGAATTGGTCGACGCGCCGGTGACAACGACGGTCTTGACGCCCTTGTCCTTGAGCATCGCCTGCAGCTCGCCGCCGGTGAATTTATCGAAGCCGTCCGGATAGATCACCGGCTCGTTCTCGCGGCGCTTGAGCGGCGAGGAGACTTCGCCGAGCGGCGTGCCCTTGGCGGAGGCGGAGACCGAATAGACGATCAGTACGCTCGCCTCGCGCGCCTTGTCGAGAAACTTTCCGAGGCGCGGCGTAAGCTCGTGGCATATCTGCTTCGGATCGTGACAGCGCGCGTTAAGATCGAGCACCAGAATCGCCGCGCTCTTGGCATCGAGCGCGATCCGCTTCGCCTCGGGACGATTCGGACCCTCGACCGCATACGCTCCGATCGCCAGCGCCAACAAAAGCACTAGCCCGAATATTTGCGTTCTCATGGTCCTTCCCCTTTTTCCTATTTTCTTTTTACTTCACCATCAGGTCCGCGAAGACAAAGCCGCCGCGCTCGACCACCTCGCCCGTCCGAATCGGAACCGGGTGGGCAAACATCGGGCCGTCGTAGACGAAGGTGTGAAACTCGCCGCGCTCGCCGCAGGGATCGGCGCCCGGCGGCAGATCGGCGAGGAAGGCCACGTCGAATTCCCTGCCGGCGAACGACGCCGGCAACTGCTTCGGATCGACGCAGGTGACGCGCGCACGGAGGCCGGCGGCGATCATCTCGCGTGCGAGCTCGTCGGTCGGCCGCGCCCAAATCGGGAACAGCGGCCGCACGCCGCTGCCGCGAAGGCGCTCCTCGCGGTAGGCGCGGATGTCCGCGAGAAACAGATCGCCGAAGGCGATCGCGCCGATATCTTCCGCTTTCGCTCGCTCGACCGCGCCGCGCATCGCCTCCTCGTAGCGCTCGTTGCTGCAGGGATTAGGAAGCGGAATCTGCCACAGCGGCAGCCCGGTGGCCTCCGCCTGCGCCTCGAGCAGCTCGGTCCGCACCGCGTGCATCGCGACGCGCGCATAAGCTTCGTTGACGGTCGTGAGCAGGCCGGCGACCTCGACCTCGCCCCGCCCGCGGAGGACATGGAGCGACCAGGCGCTGTCCTTGCCACTGCTCCACGATAAAAGCGCTTTGATCTTGCCGCCGGCGGGGTTCACCGGCCTTCCGAATTAGCGGAAACCGCCGCAAAAGTCCACCAACGCCTTGCGTTGACATGCAGCCTGTGGATCGGTTACGCTTCAGCCAACGGCTGAGCTATGAACTGGCATTGGCATGAATGGGCCATGGACCCGGAGCAGCTTCGCCGCCTGCGGCTATTGGCGGCGGTGCCGCTGTTCGTAGGGCTCACCCGGCGGCAGCTCGGCAAGCTGCTCGTCAAGCTCTTCGAGAAGCATTACGCGGGTGGCGAGACGATCTTTCGCGAGGGGGACCCCGGCAAGGCGCTCTTCATCGTCCTCGAGGGAAGGATCTCGATCATCCGAGCCGTCGACGGCGCCGAGAAGCCGTTGGCGACGCTGGCGCCCGGCGCCTACTTCGGCGAACTCGCACTGATCGACGACCAGCCGCGCTTCGCCGCCGCCCGCGCCGACGAAGATTCGATCCTGTTGATTCTCTACAAGAGCCACTTCGACGACCTGATCGAAGGCCAGAAGGCGCTCGCGATCCACGTCATGGAGAACCTCCTGAAGACCCTTGCGGGGTATGTCCGCGCCGATCTATCGCGTGCCACGCTGCGCGCGGCGAAGCCGCCGGCGGTAGCGATCGCCGAGACAAGCGCCAGCGCCGCGGAGCGGACGCGCCGATGACCCCGGAGGCCGCGACGGAGGCGCACCCGCGCTCGCGCTGGTTTCCGCCCCCGCCCACCATCGTGTGGGCGCTCGCGATCATCGTCTTCGTGTCGCTCGTCTACATCTCGAGCGACGTGGTCGTCCTGATCATCTTTTCCGCCGCGCTCGCCTACATCATCAATCCGCTGGTGCGGATCGTCGAGGCCGCCGCGGTCAAGCGCAGCCTCGCGGTGACCGGCGTCTATCTCTCCATCGGCATCTTCATCGCAATCGCCGCGCTTCTGCTCGTGCCGCGGCTCCGCGCGGAGATCGCGAACCTTTCCTCCGCCGGCTTCACGCAGCAGCTCGATCAGTCGGTCGACAAGCTGCACCGCGAAATCATCGAAGAATATCCCGCGCTCCGCCAGGTATTGGGCGATCCCGAGGCGCGCAACGAGCGGCTGAACCAGTTCTTCGAGCGGCAGACCTCCAACCTGCCGAACCTCTTGACCCACGCAGTGGAGATCGTGGTCGTCATCGTCCTGATCCCCGTCTTTTCCTTTTTCCTCCTGCGCGACAGCGGCCGGCTCGGCGCCCTGCTCATGAACCGGCTTCATCCCGACCAAATCGAGACCTCGGTCGCCATGTGGTGCGAGATCGAGCGGGTCATCGGGCGCTATCTCCGCGGCCTGGCGATCGAGGCGCTCGCGATCGCCACGATCGCCGCAACCGGCCTGTGGGCATTGGGCGTCAATTATCCGCTGGTCCTCGGCGCCTTCTCCGGCATGGCGAACGTGATCCCCTACCTCGGGCCGTTCCTGAGCGGGACGGTTGTCGCGATGATCGCGATGATCCAGTTCCAGAGCTTCGCGCCGCTCGTCAAGGTCATGCTGCTCTACCTCGGCATCAAGTTCTGCGACCTGACGGTGATCCAGACGCTCACCGTCGGCCGCAGCGTGCATCTCCACCCGATCCTGCTGATCGCCTCGCTTCTGGTCGGCGGCCATGCCTTCGGCCTCATCGGCATGATCGTCGCCGTTCCCATCGTGACGGCGATGCAGGAAGTGATCCGGCTCCTGCTCGAACACCGTCGGCGCAAGGCGGGCATCCGCTTCGCCGGGCGCGCGCCGTCGATGCCGATTCAGACCTACGTTTGCTGACATGAATGCGCAGGCCCTCGCGCCGCAGTGCGGCGTCTGCGGCACCGTGCTCGCCGGGCCGCTGAGCCACGTTTTCCGCGCGGCCGGCATCAAGCGGAGTCCCCGCAACCCCAACATCTGCAGCCGCTGCGACACGCACATCGAGGAGGGAAGCCTCGTCGAGGTCACGGTGCTGTTCGCCGATCTCTCTTCTTTCACAGAATTGACGCAGGAACTCGGCGCCGAGCGGACGCACGAAGTCGTCGACGCGTTTCTGCGCACGGCGACCGACTTCATCACGCGCCGCGGCGGCTTGATCGATAAATACATCGGCGACGCGGTAATGGCGCTCTTCAACGTGCCGATCAAGCAGCCCGATCACGAGCGGCGCGCCGTCGCCGCCGCGCGCGATATCCAATCGAGCATGGGTGAGCTCGGCCGGCGCTTTCAGATGGATCTCAACGCCGCCGTCGGCATCGCTGCGGGCTTCGCGCGCGTCGGGCGGCTCGGCTCGGGCGAGAGCCGCGACATCACGGCGATCGGCGACGTCGTGAATCTCGCCGCACGTCTCGAGGGGAAGACCCGGCCCGGCGAGATCCTCGTGAGCGGCGAGGTCTATGCCAAGGTCGCCGCCGAACACCCCGGCATCCAGGAGGAGAGGCTGGCGCTCAAAGGCTTCAAGGAGCCGCTCGCGGCTTATCGCTTGGGAGCGCGGGACGATCTGCCGCGGCCCGCCGATCTACCGGACCCCTCCTCTAAGCGGAGCATCAGGTGGGGCGCCGTCATCTTCGGCATCCTGGGGGCGCCCTGCGCCGTCGCCACCCTCGTCGGACCGCTCGCGGTCGCGCTCGGCGTCGGCACGCTTTTCGGCCTGGGCGGCGCGCTCAAGTTCATCGACCAGAGCGCGATCCGTATTCCCGTGCTGATCCTCGCCATCGCCGCCGCGCTCGCCAACCTTTACACGCTGTGGCGCGCGCGGCGCGTCCGCGCGGCGGAGCGCCTCGGCGCCATGACGCGCCTGGAGAAGCGCCGCACCGCCGTCGTCCTCGCGACCGCGGTCGCGACCCTCGGCATCGTGGTCTTCGAATTGATCGCGCATGCCGTCCGGCACTCGACTTGACAGCGATTTTTCCCTCCCATAAGTACTAGGTCCGATACTCGGCAGTCCGCCGCCGTAAACCTTCAAGGAGGATCTATGCAACCTATCGCTCGAATCGTCGCGCTAACATTCCTCGCCGCGTCGGCGCTCCCGCTATTCGCCGGCGGCGCCGAGGCGCAGAAGATCAAGCTCGGCTCGTCCTTGAGCCCGCCGTCGATCGAGTCGATTTCTCCCTACGTCGCGATCGAGAAGGGGTTCTTCAAGAAGAACGGCGTCGAGGCCGAGGTCGTGGAATTCCGCGGCGACGCGACGCACGTCAAGGCGCTGCTCTCGGGCGACATCGACGCGTCGATCAACATGGGCGCGACCGAGGCGATCGTCACCGCATCGAAGAAAGCGCCGATCAAGCTCTGGGTCGTCGCCAATCCAACGACGCCGTATTATCTGATCGCGCGCAAGGAGGCGGGCACCACGGTGCAGGCGCTCGTCGGCAAGAGCGTGGCGGTGTCCGGCATCGGCGCGATCTCGTACCACATCCCGCGCATCGTCTTCGAGCGCAGCGGCGTCGATCCGGAAAAATTCAAATACGTCGCGGTGGGCTCGCCCGCCGACCGCTTCAAGGCGATGGTCGCCGGCAAAGTCGACGTCACGGTCGTCACCACGACCGAGGTCGCCAAGCTCGACAAGTATCCCGAGATCATTCCGCTCGTGAACGTCCCCAAGGTCGTGCCCGAGATCCCTTACGAATTCGGCATGGCGAAGGAGGACTACATACAGAAGAACGCCGACACCGTGCAAAAGATGACCAAGGCGATCATCGAGGCGAACCGCTGGATCGTCGCCAACAAGGCGGGCACGGTCGAGGTCGCGAAAAAATATCTTCCGGACGAATCGACCGAAGTCCTCGGCAAGGCCTACGACAGCGTCGACCCGCGCATCTGGGGCGTCAACGGCGATCTTTCGGAAGGGTCGTACAACTTCACCGTCGATTTCTTGAAAAAGGTCGGCTTCCTCGAAAACCCGGTGCCGTTCAACCAGTTTTTCGACCGGCGCTTCGTCGACCGCGCGCTGAAGGAGCTGGGCAAGAAGTGAGTTTCGAGTTTCAGGTTTCGAGTTTCAAGCGCGGCGCTCCCGACGAGAAACGTGAAACTGGAAACCAAAGACTCATGGGTCGCATGCTGGAGGTAACGCAGCTCAGCAAAGTCTTCTTCGAGCACAACGATCCGCGCAAGCCCGGGCTCGTCGCGCTGCACAACGTCTCGTTTTCCGTCCGCAAGAACGAATTTGTCTGCCTGTTGGGCCCGAGCGGCTGCGGCAAGACGACGCTGATCCGCATCGTCGCGGGCCTCATCCGCGCCGACCGCGGCGAGATCCGCGTCAACGGCACGCCCGTGACCGCGCCGGGGCGCGACCGCTGCATGGTGTTCCAGCAGTTCGGCCTGCTGCCGTGGCGCACGGTGTTGAGCAATGTCGAATTCGGCCTCGAGATCGAGGGCGTCGCACGCGCCGAGCGCCAGAAGATCGCCCGCGAATATCTCGCACTCGTCGGCCTCAACGGCTTCGAGCATTATTATCCGCACCAGATCTCCGGCGGCATGCAGCAGCGCGTCGGCATCGCGCGCGCGCTGTCGAAAAAGCCCGACATCCT
>Ga0075423_10001074_pt1 | contig 23534 bp, 22 predicted proteins | sample SoiMethybrSBSTD2_FD_80114 | JGI IMG/M metagenome (GOLD analysis project Ga0075423, IMG submission 80114) | Bulk soil microbial communities from a Populus tree surrounding site in Tennessee, USA - Soil MetaG P. TD hybrid SBSTD2 | ecosystem: Environmental > Terrestrial > Soil > Tree plantation... | reverse complement strand
TCTACACGGGCGAAATCGACGGAACCTGGCGCCCCGAGGTGACCAAGGCGCTCGAACAGTGCGTGTTGGACAAGGCCTGCGACCCGTTGCCCGCTGACGAGCAGTGCCGCGCCGCCACCTCCTGAGCGTCTAGCGAACGCGGCGCGGGCGCGAGGCGAACGCGCCCAGGCCTCAGACCTGAGGGCCGGCCGAGGCGCGAAAGCGCGGCTGCCCCCGCACTCTGCGGGGGGAACTTCACTTGCTTTAGCACGTTTAGTCCGGGCTTGGTTCCCTAACAACGCGTGTCCCATGAAAATCGCCCAGATTGCGCCGCCGATGGAGAGTGTCCCACCCCGCCTCTACGGCGGTACCGAACGCATCGTCTCCTACCTGACCGAGGAACTCGTGGCCCTGGGCCACGACGTCACGTTGTTCGCCAGCGGCGATTCCATCACGCGCGCCAAACTCATCGCCAGCTGCCCGCAGGCCTTGCGGCTCAATCCGGCGGTGCGCGATCCCATTCCCTATTACATGATGATGCTATCGAAGGTGCGCCGCGCCGCCGCCGAATTCGACATTTTGCACTTCCACATCGACCAGTTTCACTTTCCGCTCTTTGAGGACATGGCCGCGCGCGTGGTGACGACCATGCACGGCCGGCAGGACCTGCCCGATCTGCAAAATTTGTATGCCGGCTTCCCCTCCATGCAACTCGTCTCCATCTCCGAGGCACAGCGCCGGCCGCTGACCGGGGTGTCCTTTGCCGCCACCGTCTATCATGGCCTGCCGCGCGACCTCTTGTCCCCGTCGCTCATTCCGCGTGGAGGCTATCTGGCTTTCCTGGGGCGCATCTCGCCAGAAAAGCGGGTCGACCGCGCCATCGCCATTGCCCGCGCCGTTGGCGTGCCCATCAAGATTGCCGCCAAGATCGATCGCGTCGATGAGGACTACTTCCACGCCGAGATCGAGCCCCTGCTCAATCAGCCCGGCGTTGAGTACATCGGCGAAATCGATGATCGCAAAAAGTCGCGCTTTCTCAGCGATGCGCGCGCGCTGCTGTTCCCGATCAATTGGCCGGAGCCGTTTGGGTTGGTGATGATCGAAGCCATGGCCTGCGGCACGCCGGTGCTCGCCTTCGAAGCTGGCGCCGTGCGGGAAATCATCGATGAGGGCGTGACCGGCCACATCGTGCGCAGCGTCGAGGAAGGCATCTGCAAGATCGGCGCCGTGATGGCGCTCGATCGCGGCCGGGTGCGGCGCCGCTTCGAGGAGCGCTTCACCGCGACACGTATGGCCAACGACTATGTTAAGGTCTACCAAGCCCTGCTTGGCGAAGAGGCCCGCGCGCGGCCCGGCTGGGAGCCAGCCGAAGTGGCGAGCGTGGCCGAGCCGGTGGCGGCCGTTCACTGACACCACCACGGGGGGTTAAGAGGCCAGGCGCGTAGAAGTGGTCGTTTCTCACCCCGCCAAACCGAGCGCCCCTGCGAGCGCCCCCACCGAGGCGCCGTTCTATATTCCTGCCACCAACTCCCCGTCGCGCCCGCGCCGAACGCTGAAGCACGACGACACCTTTGCCGTGTTCGACAGCTTTGGCGATATCGGCGCCAGCGCCGGCGGCCCCGACGGCCTATTCGATCACGACACGCGCTACCTGTCGCAGCTCGAGCTTTTGATCAATGGTGCCCAGCCGCTGCTGCTCCATTCCGAGATCAAGGCTGACAATCTCAGTTTTTCCGTCGACCTCACCAATCCCGATATCTATCGCGACGGCAAGCTGTGGCTGGCCAAAGATACGGTCCACATCGCGCGTGCGATTTATCTCTATCATGGCTCGCTGCGCGAGCGCATGTGCCTCACCAACCACGGCCCCGATGTCGTCAACATCACGCTGGCGCTGGCCTTCGCCAGCGACTTTGCCGATATTTTCGAAGTCAGAGGCATTCGCAGGGAACGGCGCGGCGAAAGCTGGGCCCAGCTTACCGGTGCCAGCAGCGTCTTGCTCTCCTATCGCGGCCTCGACAACCAGGTGCGCGAAACCAGCCTGAGCTTCGAGCCCGCGCCGAGTCTGCTGCAAAACGGCATTGCCAGCTACGCCCTCAGCCTCGCGCCCGGCGCCAAGCACGCCATCTTTCTCAGCGTGGCCGGCAGAGAGCAGTTGCCGAAGTCGACGCTGTCGTTCTTCACGGGATTGTTGCACCTCAACCGCGAACGCCGGATCGACATCGAGGGCTCGGCGAGCGTGGAGACCAGCAATAGCCTGCTCAACGAGGTGCTGCACCGCTCGCGCGCAGACTTGCATATGTTGATGACGGCAACGCCTCAGGGGCATTATCCCTACGCCGGCATCCCCTGGTATTCGACGACCTTCGGCCGCGACGGCATCATTACGGCGATGCAGATGTTGTGGCTCGACCCCAGCATCGCCGCGGGCGTCCTGCGCCGGCTCGCCTATCTGCAAGCAACCGAAATCGACAGCCGCGCCGACGCCGCGCCGGGAAAAATCGTGCACGAGATGCGCGGTGGCGAAATGGCGGCGCTCGGCGAGGTTCCGTTCGGCAAGTACTACGGCAGCGTGGACTCAACCCCATTGTTCGTCATGCTTGCCGGCGGTTACCTGCAGCGTACCGGCGATCGCGGGCTCATCGAGCAGCTTTGGCCGGCGATCGAGCGTGCACTCAACTGGATCGACGGTCCCGCCGACATCGATGGCGATGGCTTCATCGAGTACGCGCGCGGCATGGAGACGGGGCTTGCCAATCAGGGTTGGAAAGATTCCCACGACGCCGTCTTTCACGCCGACGGCGCGCTCGCGCGCGGCCCAATCGCCTTGGTGGAGGTGCAGGGCTATGTCTATGCCGCCAAAAAAGAGGCGGCGGTGTGCGCCCGCAGACTGGGCAAATCGGCGCGCGCGGCCGAGCTCGAGCGGCAAGCAGAGGTCCTGCGCCAGCGCTTCGAACGCAGCTTCTGGTCGGAAGAGATCGGCAGCTACGTGCTGGCGCTCGATGGTGACAAGGCGGCCTGCAAGGTACGCAGCAGCAATGCCGGGCATGCCCTGTTTACCGGCATTGCCGGCGCCGCACGCGCGCAAGAGATTGCCGCCCGGCTGCTGCTCTTCCCCTACTATTCGGGGTGGGGTGTGCGCACCGTTGCGCATGGCGAGGCGCGCTACAATCCCATGTCCTATCACAATGGCTCGATCTGGCCGCACGATAACGCGCTGATCGCCGCCGGCCTCGCGCGCTATGGCCACGGCGCCGCGGTGGAGACGATCTTTGAGGCGATCGTGCGCGCCGCGCTGCATATGCACGATCGACGTATGCCGGAACTCTACTGTGGCTTCCGCCGCCGCCCCGGCCGCGGTCCAACGCTCTATCCGGCCGCCTGCTCACCGCAGGCCTGGGCCGCGGGCACACCCCTTGCGCTGTTGGCCGCGATGCTCGGCTTGAAGTTTGATCCTGGCCAGCACACCGTGCGTCTCGTCAAGCCGGTGGTGCCGGCGCTGGCCGGCAGCATCACCGTTCGCAATTTGACGCTCGGTGGAGCCAGCGTCGATTTCGTGCTGGCCAGCAGCAAAGGCAGGCCGCGGCTCGAGGTCATGCGCGCCTCGGGGCCAGTGCGCGTGCTGCTCGACACCTGAGGCGCCGCGCCGCGCGGGGGTGCCGGGATCGCCGCGGCCGCTCGAGCGCCGGAACCACGCCGCCCTTCCTTGAGTTTAGTGGGTCGATCACCCCGAAGGGAGCGAGATGAGCATGGACACCGATGCGGCAAGCGATGCAGCCCAGTTGGGCGGATTGACCCGGGTCTTACCGGCCTCCGTGGTGTTTCTTTTGGCGCACGTGCTGTTTGTCGGCGGCGCCATCTTCTTGGCCTCCATGAATTAACCCGGGGCTCGGCAGGCGCCGCGTTCGCCGAGCGAGGTAGCATTTTTTTGCAGCTTTAAACCGCTTGAGCTTTGGGCCTATTGCGTGAACGCCGAACCGGACCAGCACCTCTATCAGCTGATCAGAGACTTCAAGGTCGCCATGCTGGTCAGCCATGCCGCGGGTGGCGGCCTCAATGCGCGTCCCCTCGCCGTGGCCGAAGTTGCCGCCGACGGCGAGATCGTCTTCGCCACCAGCATTGCCTCACCCAAGGTGGCCGAAATCGCCGCCGAGCAGCGCGTGCTCGTGACGTTTCAGAGCGGCTCGGCGTTCGCCGCCGTGGCCGGCAGGGCGCGGATCAGCCGCGATCGCCAGCGCCTGGCCGCGCTGTGGTCGGAAAGCTGGCGCATGTTCTATCCCGGCGGCATCGAGGATCCCTCGCTGTGCCTGCTCGAGGTCACCCCCAGCGCCGCCGAGTACTGGGATAACAGCGGCATGAAGGGCCTGAAATACCTGTTCAAGGGCGCCAAGGCCTACCTGTTGGGCGAGCGCTTGGACACCGACCAGGCCCATGCCCACGCCAAGCTCGATCTGACCTAGATTAAGGGCCTTTCCTTGCACCACGGCGGCGCGCTGTTTGGCGGCGGCCACAACCGTCGAGCCCTGCGGCGCGCTTAGGCCGCCTTCGCTGCGTTGAGCACCCGCAACCAGTTCTCGCCGGCAATTTTGCGCACATTCGCCTCGCTCGTTATCCGACGCAGCTGGGCCAACAATGCCGGATAGCCCTCCGGCGTCGCGGGCACCGCGCTGCGGCCGGCCACCAGATCGAGGCCCAAGCCAACGTGATCTGCGCCAACCGTTTTGATCACGTAATCGACCTGTTCGGCCCACTCCGCCTCGGTCGGCAAGGCGGCGCCTGGATCCTCGCGCCAGGCGTCGAGCCCCTGCCAGCGCCGTTTGAATTCCGCATCCATTTGGGCGATGTATTCACCGCGGTCCCCGGGCGAGCGCGGCGCGGAGGGTGCAAACCCCACCATGGCGGTCACGGCTTTGGCCGCATTGGCCGCAGCCTCCGGATTGGCCTGCAGCCACTGCCGATACCGTTTGGACACCACGGCCGCGCCGCCGTGGATACCGACGAGGCCACCCTTTGCCGCCAGCGCCTTGAGCACCGCGTCGGACAAACCGACCCCGCTGACGGCGCGGATGACATCGTGGCTGGCAACCACGGGGGCCCGGCTGGCCTCGATCAGCTGCAAGTGCACGGCCTCGGTGCCATGCGTGATGTCGATCAGGATGCCGAGTTCGTTCATGCGCCCTACCAGCGCGCGTCCACGCGCGTTGATGCCATGGTAATGCTCGGGCTGTTGGCCGCCCTGCGTGGCGGCGAGCGCGCTGTCGGCGAACGCGTTAAACCCGCTCTGGGTTGCGAATTGAATGCTGCGCAAGCCAAGCCGATAAAAGGCCGCCATCACGTCCGGATCACCCTCGTGATCGAAGCCGGATTCGATGCCGAGAAAAACCGCCATCCGCCCGCTGGCGACGATGGCGCGTGCCTCCGGCACGCTGCCTGCCACGCCCATCTTGTCGGCGTGCGTCTCGGCGAAGCGATGGAAGGTCTCGATCAGCCGCAGCGTCTGTTTGGGGGAGTAGTTGTAGTTCCAGTAGCCGTAGGTGCCGATGTTTTCGATGATGCAGTTAACCCCCGCCGCCCGCGCCCGCGCATAGTCCCAGCCCCGCGCCGTCGGCTGCCAGGGATCTATGTTCTCCCAGTAGATGCGGTTGGTGACGTGCACGTGCCCATCCATCAAAATGAACGGCGCGGCCGATGCGTTCTCGCCCTGGGCCAGCGCCGGGCTGGGCCATAGACGGGCGGGCGCGGCCGCGCCGAGGCTAGCGGCGCTCAGCAGCTTCAGCACCTCGCGGCGGGATCGTCTGGCGGGCATGGGCTCCTCCGTTTGAATGTCCTTCTGTTCCGCCCGCTAGGCCTCGCGCCACCGACACCGCTCGCTCCCCGCGGGCAAAAGGCCTAACTCACGCGCGGCAACACTTGGCTATAGAACAGCTCGATCGAGCGCATCAGCTTGACATGCGGCACCAGGCTGTTGTGGGTCCAGCCAAAGATCCAATTGACCGGTAGCTTGCGGCGGAGCGCCTCCAAGCTGCGCGTCACTGTGTCGAGCGTACCGACCAGCGCGTAGCCCTTGGCGATCGCTTCCTCGGGGCTCGGCGCCTCACCCGTGTCGGGGTCGAGCATGCCACGGCGAAAGCCGAAGGGCACGAACCAGGCGTTGCCCGCGAAGGTCGCCGAATCGATCCAGAGTTGGCGGGCTTCCGCATCCGTATCGGCGATGATGATGTCGCGCAGCATGCCCATGCCATCGCCGAGCGCGCGGCCCGCTTGGGAGGCATAGACTTCGAACAGATGCTTTTCGTGGCTTTCGTGCATCGGCGGGAGAATGGCCGTCACGCCATTTTTGGCGCACCACCGGATCGAATTCTCCGAGGAGGCAAATGGTTGAAAGATGGGCGGGTGCGGCTTTTGCAAAGGCTTGGGCACCACGCCCACCGCCGTCAAAATGCCGTTCTCGACGCCTTTGCCCCACTTGGCCGTGGTCTCGAGCGGCCACGGGGTTTCGCCGGGAGGGATTTTCCAGAACTTACCCTGGAAGGACAACATCTCCTCGGTCCAGCACTTTTTGATGATTTGGAAGCTTTCCTCGAACGCTGCCCGATTGGCCGCATCGATCTCATCGTGCTGGTGCGGCAGAGCGCCGTGAATGCCGTGCATCTGCTGTGCCATGACATCGACCCAACGGCGCTGGTAGCCGCGGGCGAAGCCGGCACAGGCGCGCCCGCCCGTCATGTGGTCGAGCATGGCGATGTCCTCGGCGACCCGAATGGGATTGGAGGCCGGCAGCACAATGCCAAGCTGACCCACACGAATGCGCTTCGTTTGCATGGCGATATAGAGGTCGAGCAGCACGGGATTGTTGGAGACCTCGAACCCCTCGATGTGAAAGTGGTGCTCGGTAAAGCTCACCGAATCATAGCCGAGCGCATCGGCCAAGCGGCATTGCTCGGATATTTCCCGCAGCATTTGCTGATAGAGGTCGGCCCGTGTGCCGGCCATTCCGGCCTCGATGTCGGCCTTGCTCCCGAGCGATGGCAGATAGAACAGCGAGACCTTCATTCCTTCCCCCGGCGTGCGCCTTGCCTGTTGGTACTCCGTTGCCGAGAGTGAAGCCTCCTCGGCATGACGGCAAGAGCCCGAGAGGCCCGGGCACCCGCCGGCAGGAGGGCGCTCCCCGCGCGGGCGCCGATGGGCGAGACGCTTGGGCGGCGGCTGGCCGGCCCACGGTTAGGGCACGCCTTCCCGCGTCTCCGCCGCAGCCGCTTCATAGGCTTCGCTGGCGGCGAGCCAGGCAAGCTCCGCCGCCGCCCGCGCCTCGATCAGTTTGCCGCGCTCGCGGGCGAGCACCTGCGCGCGCGCCGCATCACCGCGGTAAATGTCCGGATCGGCCAGCGCGCGCTCGATCTGGGCGATTGCCCGGCTCACCGCCTCGACCTCGGCCTCGGCCTTGACGACGCTCTGCTTTAGAGGGGCAAGGGCCGCGCGCTGCTCGGCCGCCTGCCGGCGCGCCTGTTGCGGGGAGGGCTTGGCGCGCCGGGTCGCCGGCGCATTGGCCCTGCCGCCATCGAGCGCACGCCGTTCCGCCAGGCACTCGGCCCGGTAGCGCGCCATATCGCCCTCATAGCTCTTGACCGTGCCATCGCGCACGAGCCAAAGCCGATCGGTGCAGGCGTCCATCAGATGGCGGTCGTGACTGATCAGGATCACGGCGCCTTCGTAGTCATTGAGGGCCCGCACCAGGGCCTCGCGGGCGTCCACATCGAGATGATTGGTCGGCTCGTCCAGGATCAGAAGGTGGGGACGATGAAAGGTCGCAAGCGCCAGCAACAGGCGCGCCTTTTCCCCGCCCGACAGATGCTCGGCGCGCGTGTCCGCCTTCTCCACCCCGAAACCCCAAGCCCCCAACCGCGCGCGCTTTTGCGCCTCGGTCGCCTCGCCCATCAATGCGCGCATGTGCTCGTAAGGCGTCTTCTGGGGCGGTAGGTCGTCGAGTTGGTGCTGGGCGAAATAGCCAACAACGATCTTGTCGGAACCGTAGCGCCGCCCCGCGATCGGCGCGAGCCGGCCCGCCAACAACTTGGCGAACGTGCTCTTGCCATTGCCGTTGGCGCCTAACAGCCCGATGCGGTCGTCAGCATCGAGGCTGAGGTCTAATCCCCTTAGCACGGGCTGATCGGGATGGTAGCCCGCCGCGGCGCCCTCAAGCCTAATCAGCGGGCTCGCCATCGCTTTGGCAGGATTGGGGAAGGCGAACGGCACCACGCGCTCTTCGATCAACTCGGCGATCGGCTGCATACGGGCGAGGGCCTTGACCCGGCTCTGTGCCTGGGTGGCCTTGGAGGCCTTGGCTTTAAAGCGGATGACGAAAGCCTCGATCCGGCGGCGCTCGTCGTCCTGCTTCTTCTTGAGCTTGAGATCGAGGCGCTGCTTTTCGCGGCGGGTTTCCTCGAAAGTATCGTAGCCCCCCGAGTAGAGCGTGAGCTTGCGTTGCTCGACGTGGAGGATGGAAGTGACCGAGCCGTTCAACAGCTCCCGATCGTGGCTCACGATGATGACGGTCGAGGGATAGTGGGCAAGATACTCCTCGAGCCACAAGGTGCCCTCGAGGTCGAGATAGTTGGTCGGCTCGTCCAGCAAAAGCAGCTCCGGCTCGGTAAACAGCATGGCCGCCAGGGCCACGCGCATGCGCCAGCCACCGGAAAATTCGCCACAGGCTCGCCGCTGGGCTGCCTCGTCGAAGCCGAGCCCGGCCAGGATGCGATGGGCGCGCGCCGGCGCCGCGTGCGCGGCGATATCGTTGAGCCGCTCGTGGATCTCCGCGATGCGCGCAGGGTCGCGGGCCGTCTCGGCCTCCGCCAACAACTGAGCCCGTTCCCGGTCGGCGGCCAAAACAAAATCGATCAGACACGCTTGCCCACCGGGTGCTTCCTGGGCCACCGCGCCAATGCGGGTGGCGCGCGGCACGCTGAGGCTGCCGTCATCGGGGGCAAGCTCTCCGGCGATCAAGCGCAAGAGCGTGGTCTTGCCCGAACCGTTGCGGCCGACCAAGCCGACCTTGTGGCCGGAGGGAATGCCCGCCGTGGCCTTGTCGAACAGGAGCCGGCCCTCGATGCGGTAGGTGAGGTCGTTGATGTGCAGCATGGGGGCTAAGCCAATAGCCGATGCGCCGCGGCCTGTCATTGGCTGGCACGCCGCGCGCCCCGCAAAGCCGGCGCCCGCCGCGGGCCCGCCCCAGGGCTGTTGCACCCGCCGGCGACGCCTCGGCCGCAGGCGCGCGTCAGCTCACGGCGTCAGGTCAGGGCTTGGTACACCAGGTTGCGCATGAGCTGGCGATAGCGCAGGCGGATCAGCCCCGGCGCCGCCGCCATAAACACCACGCTCAATTCCTCCTTGGGATCGACCCAGAAATAAGTGCCATAGACCCCCGACCAATAATAATCGCCGGCACTGCCGGCCATGGCCGCGATCCCGCTCTGGCGTCGCACGGCGAAGCCCAGACCGAAGCCGTAGCCAGCCGCCGCCGGATCCATGCTGTCGGCGATGCGATTGTTGAGCGAGGCTGGCAGGTGATCAGACGTCATCAGCGCCGCCGTGGCGCGCCCCAAGATCTGCGCCGAACCGAGCGTGCCTCCGGCGCGCATCGCCTCGGCAAAGCGCAGATAATCCGTGACCGTCGACACCGCTCCGCCGCCGCCGCTGTCCCAGATCTGGGGCTTGTCGCCGGCATGGTGGATCTGGGGATTGGCCGCATCGCTGAGCGGGTCTTTGGCCAGGGCGCGCGCGTAGCGATGGGCTTTATCGACGGGCAATGCAAAGCCGGTGTCCAGCATGCCGAGCGGCCCCCACAGGCGCTCCCCAAGCACGGCGCCGAGCCCCTTTCCGGTCACGGCCTCCACCACGAAACCCAAGACGTCGGTGGAGAACCCATACTCCCAATCGGTTCCAGGATCGAACAGGAGCGGTGCGCGGGCGAGCGCGGCGATGGTGTCGTCCTTGCTGAGCTTCTCGGCCGCGGCTAGCGAGGAGCCGGGGTAAAGCGCGTGCGCGTAGCTGGTGCCCCGATTCTGATAGGTCAGCCCCGAGGTATGGCGCAAAAGATCTTGAATGGTCGGCGCGCTCTTGGGGGCGCGCGTACCGCCCTTGCCATCGGCGACGCGTAGCGCCGCCAGCGCCGGCAGGTAGGTTGCCACGGGGTCGCCGAGGAGGATGCGTCCCTCCTCGACGAGCTGCATGATGGCCGTCGAGGTCATGGCCTTCGTCATGGAGGCAATCGAGAAGATCGCGTCGGTCTTGAGCGGGTCGCCCTTGTCCCTGTCGCGCTGCCCGACCGCCTCCAGATGCGCGAGCCTGCCGGCGCGCATGATGCCGAGCACGGCCCCCGGCAGCCGATCGGCCGCCACCTCGCGCCGCAAGACCTCCCCGATCCGGCGCAGGCGCAGGGAGGAGAGGCCAACCGCTTCAGGCTCGGCCCGGTTCAGAAGGGGGGTCGACATGGAAACCTCATCGGCAGCAGATCGCGCGCCGCAGAGTGCGGCAAGGACCCCAGCAAAACAAGCACGCCCCTTCACGCCAGTAGGAATGCCGGAATAGAACGAAAAAGGAACTTTGCCTCGACAGACACGCCGAATCGCGGCATGTTCCCTTTACGTTCCGACGGCGCCGGTCGCGAACGCCGCCCCGACCTTCGCCCTTGTCACCCCTGTCTTGTCACCCTCTGTCTTGTCACCCTCTGTCCACCCGTGAGCCCATCCCCATGCGCACCTATCTCATCACCCACGACCAAGCCGGCCGGGCCAAACACAGCCTGTCGGCCGCCATCATGCAGCTCGGCGATGCCTGGGCCCGCCCTCTCGAAACCACCTGGTACGTGCAGTCCAAAGCGCGCGCCGCGGCGCTGGAAGCCCGCCTCGGCGCCCTCCTCGACGGCGATGAGGGTCTCCTGATCCAGGAGGTCGCGAGCGAAGCGGTGCTGCTCAATACGTCGCTGCGTTGGTTCCGTAAGCGCCAGGCCAACACCAGCGAAGTCACGAATGTTGTAGCGTTCCCGTTGTGTGCCGTGTCTGAGGCCAAGGCGGCCTAATGACCGGCGAGGCAAGCCCCGCCCCCAACCCCCCCGCGCGTTTCCCCCAGCGGCGGGGCGGTGCTCCTCACGGTCGCCAGGCCAGAAAGTTGGCGATGAGCCGAAGTCCGAGCGTCTGGCTCTTCTCCGGATGGAACTGGGTGCCCGCGATGTTGTCTGCCCCGACCATCGCGGTCACCGGTCCGCCGTAGTCCGTTTCCGCCAGCAATGCGCCGGGGACGGTGACGAGGTGGAAGGAATGCACGAAATAGGCGTGCAAGCCCCCATTCCCGGTCCTGATACCGCTGAGCAGGGCGTGCTGCTTCAGCACGTTCAGCGTGTTCCAGCCCATGTGCGGAACTTTGAGCGCAGGGTCACTGGGCGTAATTGCCGTGACGTCGCCTTGGAGCCAGCCCAGTCCCGGGGTGATTTTGAATTCGAGCCCGCGCTCGGCCATCAGCTGGGCGCCGACGCAAATGCCGAGAAAGGGCCGCCCCTTGGCGCGCACGCAGCGCTCCAGTGCCTCGATCATGCCCGGCACGGCGGCGAGCCCCGCCTTGCAATCCGCGAAGGCACCGACACCCGGGAGGACCACGCGATCCGCGCTGGCCACGGCCTCCGGCTCGCGACTCACGGCAATTTGCGCCTGGCTGCCGCTTTCGCGCGCCGCCCGCTCGAAGGCCTTGGCGGCGGAATGCAGATTGCCGGAACCGTAGTCGATGATGACGACGCGTTGCATGGCCGCTAGCCGCGCGCACCCAGGATAGAGCCGATGCCAGGCCAATCGCGCCGTCCCGCGCCGCCGGCCGGAGTGGGGGCCTGCAAAACCGGCTGGGCGGGAAGCCAGGCGTCGAAAAAGCGGCGTTCGCACTCGGCCCTGTTGCGCCCGTTGGCGGCGCCGAGCAGGCGCCAGCCGCGCCGATCGAGCGCCCAACGCCGCAGGCTATCGCCCTCGAAGGCCAACAGCAGGTTGAGGGCGAAGAGGACCAGTCCAATCCAGCGCTGATCGATGAGGCGCGCCAGCCGCACGGCCTCGATCGCCCCATAGACCACGACGTAGCCCAGGAGAGGCCACCACAGGCGGTGGGCCAAAAGCCACAATGGGCCGAACAGCGCCGCGCCCCAGGAGAACCCTTCTTTGATGAAGACGAGGCTTTCCGCCCGATCGACGCGGTCGGCGGCGGGGCTGGGCGGCTCGTGCACGGTGAAGGTCTGCATGGGATTGGCCGGCACCGGATGGGTTGGCAGGGCCTTTTACTTGGTCGTGAAGCCCTTGGCGAGCCCTTTGCCAGGGCGCACGTGTCGGGGGCCCTTGTGTGCCGCCGGCACGCTCAAACGCTCAAGGTGCCTTTAGTGGAGGGAACCCGCCCGGCCTGGCGCGGGTTGATCGCCACCGCCTGGCCCAGCGCGCGGGCAAGTCCCTTAAAGCAGGTCTCGGCGATATGGTGGTTATTGTCGCCGTAGAGCGTCTCGATGTGCAGGGCCAGACCGGCGTGTTGGGCGAAGGCCTGGAAGAATTCGCGAAACAATTCCGTATCCATCTCACCGAGCTTGGTCGCGCTAAACTGCACCCGCCACACCAAATAGGGGCGGCCCGAGACGTCGATGGCCACGCGCGTCAGCGTTTCGTCCATGGGCAGGTGCAGTGAAGAAAAGCGTACAATGCCCTCTTTGCTGCCGAGCGCCTTCGCCACCGCCTGGCCCAGCACGATGCCACAATCCTCGGTGGTGTGGTGGAAATCGATATGCAAATCGCCCTTGGCCTTGAGCGTGATATCGATCAAGGAGTGCCGCGCCAGCTGCTCCAGCATATGGTCAAGAAAGCCAATGCCGGTGGCAATGTCATAGGCCCCCGTACCGTCGAGATCGACGCTGGCCTTGATCTTCGTCTCCTTGGTGGAGCGCTCGATGCTCGCTTGCCGCTTCACGGAGGTTAATGCCCTACCTTGCATGCGTCCGCTCAAGCCTTTATCAGCTTGGTCCCGCCCCTGCCATAGGCTCCAGCGCAAATACTGAACCCACTTGATTTACGCCCCGTTCACGCCGACATGGGCTGAAGCATGAACGCTTCCTCAACATCCGACGCCATCTGGCACGGCACCACCATTCTGACCGTGCGCAAGGCGGGCAAGGTGGTGATTGCGGGCGACGGGCAGGTCAGCCTCGGCGCCACCGTCATCAAGGCGAACGCCAAAAAGGTTCGCTCCGTCGGTAAGGGCGACGTGATTGGCGGCTTTGCCGGGGCCACGGCCGATGCGTTCACCCTGTTTGAACGGCTCGAAGCCAAGCTCGAGCAGTATCCCGGTCAGCTCACCAGGGCCTGTGTCGAACTGGCCAAGGATTGGCGGACCGACCGCTACTTGCGGCGTCTGGAGGCCATGATGATCGTGGCCGACCGCACGCGCACGTTGACCCTCACCGGCACCGGGGATGTGCTCGAGCCCGAAGGCGGCGTCATGGGAATAGGGTCGGGCGGTAACTATGCGCTGGCGGCGGCGAAGGCGTTGATGGACGGGGCGCTTGGCGCCGAGGAGATTGCGCGGCGCGCCATGGCGATTGCCGCGGAGATCTGCGTCTACACCAATAGCAACATCGTCATTGAAAGTCTCGACAGCGCCTGAGGACTGCCGGCCCGTGCCCTATCAGTTTCGCCCCCTGTCCGCGGCCGATCACCCTTTGCTCAGGCAGTGGCTGGCGGCCCCGCATGTGGCTGAGTGGTGGGGAGATCCCGACCAGCAATTCGCGCTCATTCGCGAGGATGCCGGCGACGCCGCGCTCGAGCAGTATGTGGTGGCCGTCGCCGCCCGGCCGATCGGCTATTTGCAGTGCTACGAGGTGGCCGCTTGGCCGCAAGGGGGACTGGGCAGCCAGCCGCCGGGAACGTGCGGCATCGATCTGTTCATCGGCGAGCCGGACATGCTGGCGCGGGGTCATGGCTCCCGGTTCATCCGCGCCTTCGTCGAGCAGCGCCTGCGTGCCGGGGCCCCGCGGATGTTGACCGATCCGAGCCCCGCCAACGCGCGCGCCATCAGGGCCTATCACAAGGCCGGGTTTGCCATCGACCGGGAGGTGGATACCTGCGACGGTCGCGCCCTCTTGATGATTCGTGACAGCCAGCCGACGAGCGCAGCATGACCAGCTTTTCGCCCCGCGAGATCGTGTCGGAGCTCGATCGCTACATCGTCGGCCAGAACGATGCCAAGCGCGCCGTTGCCATAGCCCTTAGGAATCGCTGGCGTCGCCAGCAGCTGACGGGCGAGCTGCGCGAGGAAGTGCTGCCCAAAAACATCTTGATGATCGGACCCACGGGCTGCGGCAAGACGGAGATTTCGCGCCGCCTCGCCAAGCTCGCGGGTGCACCGTTCCTGAAGGTGGAGGCGACCAAATTCACGGAAGTCGGCTACGTCGGTCGCGACGTCGATTCGATTGTCCGCGACCTGGTGGAGGTCGGCATCGGCCTGGTGCGCGAAAGCAAGCGCAAGGAAGTGAAGGCGCTCGCCGAAAAGAATGCCGAGGAGCGCGTGCTCGACGCCTTGGTCGGCGCCAATGCCTCGGCCGGCACGCGCGAGGCCTGGCGCAAGCGCCTGCGCAACAGCGAGCTCAATGACAAGGAAATCGAAATTCAGGTGGCCGAAACGGGCCCGCAATTTCCCACCTTCGACATTCCGGGCGGACAGGTTGGCATGCTCAATCTCAACGACATGCTCGGCAAGGCCTTCGGCCAACGCATGAAGCCTCGCCGCGCCAGCGTCGGCCAAAGCTACGATCTGCTAGTGGCCCAGGAAAGCGACAAGCTGCTCGATCAAGATCAGATCACCCAGGACGCCGTGCGTAGTGTCGAGAACGACGGCATCGTCTTCCTCGACGAGATCGACAAGATTACATCGCGCTCGGAAGCGGGTCGCGTCGGTGCCGACGTCTCGCGCGAAGGCGTGCAACGCGACCTCTTACCGCTGTTGGAAGGCACCACGGTTTCTACCAAGTATGGTCCGGTAAAAACCGACCACGTCTTGTTCATTGCGTCGGGCGCTTTTCACCTGGCCAAGCCGTCTGACCTGTTGCCCGAACTGCAGGGACGACTGCCGATCCGGGTAGAGCTCAAACCGCTGACGCGCGAAGATTTCCGTCGCATTTTGACGGAACCGGAGGCGAGCCTCATCAAGCAATACGTGGCGCTGATGGCGACCGAGGGTGTAACGCTCGATTTCAGCGCCGACGGCGTCGACGCCTTGGCCGACATCGCCGCCCAGGTCAATTCGAGCGTGGAGAACATCGGTGCGCGCCGCCTGCAGACCGTGATGGAACGCGTACTCGATGAGATCTCCTTCGCCGCCGCCGACCGCACCGGTGAGACCATCCGCATCGATGCGGCCTACGTCACCGCCCGTATCGGCGACCTCGCCAAAAACGCCGATTTGAGCAAGTTCATTCTGTGAGGAGTTGGTCTGCTAGGTTTTCTAGCGGACCAGCCCTGATGACAGCTGAGCACGGCGCAACTACATAGAAGCCGTCATTCCCCGAGCCTTTTAGCCATGTCTGACACTCAGGACAGCCCGCCTCTCGATGTCGCGGCAGCAACCGCCAAGCCCTCCCTCGCCGGGCTTGATCGCGGCCGCCTGGGCGCGGCGCTCCGCGCCACCAGCGTGCCCGAGGCGCAGCTGAAGATGCGCACGGCGCAGCTCTGGAGCTGGATTTACGTGCGTGGCGCGACCTCCTTCGCCGAGATGTCAGACGTCGCCAAGGACCTGCGCAACGCCCTTGCTGGTGCCTACTCGCTCGACCGGCCGCAGATCGTGCGCGAGCAAATCTCCGAGGACGGCACGCGCAAGTGGTTGCTTCGGCTTGCCCGACGCGGCCACGAAGTTCGCCCACCCGAGATCGAGACCGTCTACATCCCCGAGGTCGACCGGGGCACCTTGTGCATCTCGAGCCAGATCGGCTGCACGCTGACATGCTCGTTCTGTCACACCGGCACCCAGCGCCTGGTGCGCAATCTCGAGGTGGCCGAGATCGTCGGCCAAATCCTGCTCGCCCGCGACCGCATCGGCGATTGGCCCGCCCGGAGCGGCGAGGCTCCGCAGCACCCCGAGGCGGCAGCGCCGAGCCGAGGCCCCGGCGAGCGCAAGATCACCAACGTCGTCCTGATGGGAATGGGCGAGCCGCTCTATAATTTCGCCAACGTGCGCGATGCCATGGCCATCGTCTCCGACGGCGACGGGGTTGCCCTGTCGAAGCGGCGCATCACCCTTTCGACCAGCGGTGTGGTTCCAGAAATCGCGCGCTGGGGCGAAGAGGCCGGCACCATGCTGGCGATCTCGCTGCACGCCGTGCGCGACGATTTGCGCGATAAGCTCGTACCCATCAACCGCAAGTATCCGATCGCGCAGCTGATGGCGGCTTGTCGCGCCTACCCGGGACTTTCCAACGCGCGGCGCATCACCTTCGAATACGTGATGCTGAAGGACGTCAACGACAGCGCGGCCGACGCCAAAGCCCTCATCAAGCTGCTCGCCGGCATCCCCGCCAAGATCAACCTGATCCCCTTCAATCCGTGGCCCGGTACGGCCCACACCGCGTCCGATTGGGAGCAGATCGAGCGCTTTGCCGAGATCGTCAACCGCGCCGGCTATGCCAGCCCGGTGCGCACGCCGCGCGGCCGTGACATTATGGCGGCGTGCGGACAATTGCGCTCCGAGAGCCTCAATGTGCGGGCGCGGGAGCGCCAGGGCGCTGTTCGCTGAGGCCATGGGGCGCAAAGCATGCTGAGGACCGTGGGGCGGCTCATTTGGGTGCCCGTTGCCTTCGTGCTGTCGGCTCTGGTCAGCCTGTTCGTGATCCTCTCCTTGGGGCAGGAGCGGATGGTGCAGGCGATGGCGGGGCGCAAGCCCGACCAGACCACGCTCGATGCCGCATTGCAGCTTTTCGGCGTCGTGCTCCAGTTCTTCTCCGGCTACACGCTGCTGCCCGCCATCCTGCTCGTCATCGTCGGCGAAGTCGCACGCCTGCGCGGCGCGCTCTATTACGTGATCGGCGGGGGGGCAACGCTGGCGGCAGTGCCTCTCCTGACACGCCTGCACCAGCCGGCGAGCGCGCTGGGGGTGGCCGAGGTCGTTTGGCAGGTCCTGGCGACGGCCGGTTTCGCCGGCGGCTTCGCCTACTGGCTGCTGGCGGGCCGTAAGGCCTAAAGCCGGGCCGCGCCACAGGCAGAGATCGCGATTGAGCATGGATAGGCGAAACGTTTAGTCTCAAGCGCTCGGTGGCTCGGCACCCTGGCGGAGGTTCCTCATGCTCGGCCGCATCCTGCGCGTCCTCTTCGGCTTTGTGCTCGCCTGCCTCGCCGCCGGCCTCACCCTGGTGCTCTTCGTCTATACGCCCGCCGAGCTCGCGAGCCTCAATGCCAGCACGGCGGTCCCCCGCCTAAGTGAAGCCGGGCTGCTGGCCTTGGCCGCGGCGACCCACGCCGGCGTGTTCGCCGCCCCGTTTGCGCTGTTGGGCGCGGTGATCGGCGAATGGCGTCGCCTCCGCGGGCTCGGCTATTACGCACTCGTCGGCATCGGCATCGCGGGCCTTGGCTTTTTCCTGCAGTACCGCAGCGAAGCCGCCGGCGACCTCAGCATCCTCAATACCTATGCGCTCAGCGCCTTCGCCCTCACCGGACTGATCGGCGCTGGGCTCTACTGGTTGGCCGCGGGGCGTCACGCCGGCGGCCGGGGCCCGCTGGAGAGGACCGCTCTTGGGCCCAGCGACGGCATCGCTTCTCCGGCCGGGACGGTATCGGCGGCACCCGAGCTGCCGAAGGCTTAAAGCCGGCCGGCGCTTGGGCGGTTTTCGCCCCTGGCCGTGGCTTTGCTGTGCTTTGCCGGTCTCGAGTTGGTCCGGCAGGTGGCCTTGTGCTGCTGTTGGCCGGTCTTCCGGTGCGTCAAGCCGGCGATTCCATGCGCAGGTCGCCTCGGCTTTGTCGTTGGCCTCATCGCTGCTCTGTTGTCGGCGCTCCAGCTGGCCGCTGCCGACGCCTTGGGATGGCTTTTGTGACGCCTATGGCGGGCCGCCGTGGATCAGCCTGGCGGCAATGAATGCTAAAGGCCAAGGCGCTGGCGGCATCGCCGCGTCTTTGCGCTGTCCCTCAACGAGGGAGGATCGGAGAAACCTGCGTCGGCGTCTTGCGCGGCCACGACGCGACCCTATCGCGGCAAGACGGCGCCCGCACCGGGCGCGGGCGCAGACACGCTGCCTTCCGACCCGGTGCGCTGCTGCTCGCGTCTTTACTTTTTCGGGGCTTCTTTCTTCGGAGCCTCTTTTTTCGGAGCCGGTTTCGACCGGCAGTACGCCTTGGCTTTCACTTTGCCCTTGGCGTCCTTGCTCTCCGCCACCCACCCGCAGTCCGAACGTCCCTCGCACCCCGCCTGCTGCTTGATTGTTTTGCACTTTGGCTGCGCCGCCGCCTTCGGCGCGGCCTTGTCCGGTGCCTTCTGCTGCGCCTGCGCAGTAAAGGCGAACGCCGCCAGCGCAAGCGCGGCGGCTGAGATGCCAACTTTGCTCAACAGTTTGGTCACGGGGATAGCCTCCAGTCGTTGGTCCCGGGCGATTAATGTGAGTCGTCTGATGAATACCCCATGAACGTTGGGGCGGGCGCAGCGCTGCGGCGGCGGCCAACGCGGCGCGCCGACCGGGCCCGCCGAAAACGCGAACCCGCGCCGACGCGCGCGGCCGCCGGCCGCTGCAGGCTTGAGAAAAAGTCGCCAGATCAAAGCTCAATTGCCTGTCTCTAGTCCGAAGGACGGATGGCAAGCCAAGCCGTGCGCAGGGGCCGGCCCAGCTGGCTTGCCCGGGGTGGCAAGTTGCCTATAGTGCGCCCGCGTTGAGGCGCCGTTGCAAAGTGAGACCCCCGATGCCTGCCCAGGGCGACAAGGACAAAGTGAAAAAGGTGGTGCTCGCCTACTCCGGCGGGCTTGATACCTCGATCATCTTGAAATGGCTGCAGGAAACCTTTGCCGCCGAGGTGATCACCTTTACCGCGGACCTCGGCCAGGGTGAGGAGCTGGAACCGGCGCGTCGCAAGGCGTTGATGTTGGGAATCAAAGCGGAAAACGTGTTCATCGAGGATCTGCGCGAGGAGTTCGTGCGCGACTATGTGTTTCCCATGTTCCGCGCCAACGCGCTCTATGAGGGGATCTACCTGCTCGGAACCTCGATCGCACGCCCGCTGATCGCCAAGAAGCAGATCGAGATCGCCCGGCGCACGGGCGCCGATGCCGTCTGTCACGGCGCCACCGGCAAGGGCAACGACCAGGTGCGTTTCGAACTCAGCTACTATGCCCTCGAGCCCGGCATCAAAATCATCGCCCCCTGGCGGGCGTGGGATTTCAAGAGCCGCGAGGAGCTCATTGCCTTCGCCGAGCAGCACCAGATCCCGATCGCCAAGGACAAGCGCGGCGAAGCGCCATTCTCGGTCGACGCCAACCTGCTGCACTCCTCCTCGGAGGGCAAAGTGCTCGAGGATCCGGCCGAGACGCCACCGCCTTACGTCTACCAGCGTACCGTCTCGCCGCTGGAGGCGCCGGACCGGGCACTCAGCATCCGCATCGGCTTTGCCCAGGGTGATGCGGTGAGCCTCGATGGGGAGCCCCTGTCACCTGCCAATTTGCTGACGCGCCTCAATGAGCTTGGTCGCGACAACGGCATCGGCCGCGTCGATTTGGTGGAGAACCGGTTTGTCGGCATGAAATCGCGCGGCATCTACGAGACGCCCGGCGGCACCATCTTGCTCGCCGCCCACCGTGCCATGGAATCGATCACGCTCGATCGCGGCGCCGCGCATTTGAAAGACGAGCTGATGCCGCGCTATGCCGAGCTCATCTACAATGGGTTTTGGTTCTCGCCCGAGCGCGAGATGCTGCAGGCCGCCATCGACAAGAGCCAGACGCACGTTGAAGGCGAGGTCTCGCTCAGCCTCTACAAGGGCAACGTCATCGTCACCGGCCGCAGCAGTCCAAAGTCGCTCTATTCCTCAAGCCTCGTTACCTTCGAGGATGACAAGGGTGCCTACGATCAGAAGGACGCCGAGGGCTTCATTCGCCTCAATGCCCTGCGCCTGCGCACCCTGGCGCGTCGCGACCAGGGGTGAGCCGTTCGCCCGGCTGTCGGACGTGCGCTAATGCTTAGGCCGTGGCGGCCGCGGGAAAGGAGACGGCCTCGATCTTGTTGCCGTCCGGATCGCGGATGAAGGCGCCGTAATAGGTGGTCATGGCGGCCTGCCGGGGGCCGGGCTCGCCATCGGTTCTGCCGCCGTGGGCCAGAGCCTCGGCGTGAAAGGCGCGCACGGCCTCCTGCGAGGGTGCGCGCAGGCAAATGTGGCTGCCCGTATCGGCGGCGGCGGGGGCCAGATCGGCGCGCAGGTTCAGCCAAAACTCCGGGTAGCGCTTGCCGAAACCGACGTTGGCGGGGCGCTCGACGAGCTTGGCATAACCCAACGGGGCCAACACCCGGGCGTAGAATTGCGCCGCGGCGGGGAGGTCGCGCACGGGAATGGAGACGTGATCGATCATGGCGCCGCCCCCCTATGGCGTTTTCGGCTACTTCGTCGACAAGGCGGCCAGCACCTTCGGTGGCGACAACGGCAGCTCGGTAAGGCGCAGGCCGGTCGCATGCCGCACGGCGTTGGCCACGGCCGCCAGCGGTGGCACGATTGGCACCTCGCCGACGCCGCGCACCCCCTGCGGGTGCCTGTCGTTGGGCACTTCGATGAGCACAGGTTCGATCATCGGCAGGTCGGAGGCGACCGGCATGCGGTAGTCGAGAAAGCTCGGATTATCGAGCAGACCGTTGGCCGCGAAGATGCACTCCTCGTTGATGGCCCAACCGACGCCTTGCGCGACCCCGCCCTGGATCTGGCCCTCGACGTAGCTCGGGTGGATGGCGCGGCCGACATCTTGGAAGGCCGTATAGCGCACGACGCGGAGCTTGCCGGTCTCCGGGTCGATCTCCACATCGCAAATGTGGGTGGCAAATCCACCTGTTGCGCCTTCCGTATTGAGCGATGAGCTGCCATTGATCGGACCGCCGGTGGCGCTCGCCTTGGCGGCGAGCTGGGCCAGCGTCAAGGGCGCGAATTCGCCGGCGTTGGCGCCGGCGGGACGGGCGGCTCCGTTCTCCCAAATCACGGCTTCGATATCGATCTTCCAAAGCTTGGCGGCGCGCGCGCGCAGGCTTTCGATCACCTCTTCCGTCGCCCGCGTCACTACCATGGCGGAGGCGAATGTCACGCGGCTGCCGCCGGTTAAAGCACTAAATCCGATGACGCTGGTGTCGCCGATCAGCGCCTGCACCTGGCGATAATCGATGCCCAGCATCTCGGCCACAATGTTGACGGTGGAGGCGCGCGAGCCGCCGATGTCGGGGTGGCCCGTCACGACGACCACGGTGCCATCCTCGTTGACATTGACCGTGGCACTCGACTCGCCGCCGGCGTTGAACCAAAAGCCGCTGGCGACGCCGCGGCCCTGGTTGGGACCGAGCGGCGCCTTGTAGTGGGGATGGCCGAGCGCGGCCTCTAACGTTTCTTTGTAGCCGATGCGGGGAAAGACGGGACCGTAGGCCGCCTTGGTGCCTTGCTTGGCCGCGTTCTTCTGGCGCAACAGCAAGGGATCGACGCCCAACGCCGTGGCCAGCTCATCGAGCACACACTCCACGGAAAAGGCGCCGATTGGCGCCCCCGGCGCCCGGTAAGCGGCGACCTTGGGCCGATTCGTCACCACGTCGAAGCCGGTGATCTCGACATTGGCAATGTCGTAGGGCGAGAGCGCGCAGCCGACCGCGCCGCGGATGGGAGAGCCCGGAAAGGCACCGGCCTGCAGGCGGTAGGTCGCCTTGACGGCGGTGATCTTGCCGTCCTTGGTCGCGCCGATTTTGACCGTGCTTGAGGAGCCCGAGGTCGGACCGGTGGCGCGGAACACCTCCTCGCGCGTCATCACCATCTTGACTGGGCGCCCGGATTTGCGCGCCAGCATCAACGCCAGTGGCTCCAGATAGACGATGGTCTTGCCGCCGAAGCCGCCGCCGATTTCGGCGGGCACTGCTCGAATGTCGCTGAGCTTGGTGCCGGTCAGCTGCCCCGTCATGTCACGCACCATGAAGTGGCCCTGGCTGCTGCTCCAGATGTTGGCGCGGCCATCCTTGGTGACGCTGACGAGACACGCATGCGGCTCGATGTAGCCCTGATGCACGGGCTTGGTCTTGAAGCTCCGCTCAATGATGACATCGGCGGCGGCGAAACCCGCGTCGACGTCCCCCAGTTTGTGCTCGAGCTTGCCGGCGATATTGGAGGTCGTCGCCACACCCGGTTTGTCGCCAACCCCGCGCATATCCTCGTGCAGAATCGGCGCCCCGGGCTCGATCGCCTCATCGACATCGATCACCCAGGGGAGGACCTCGTAGTCGACCTCGATCAACTTGACGGCCGCGGCGGCAATGCTGGCAGAGGTGGCAGCGACGGCCGCCACGGCGTGGCCCGCATAAAATGCCCGATCGCGGGCCATGACGTTGCGGCTGATGAAACGCAGGTCCTGGATGCCAAGGATGACGGGCTTGTCCCAGGGAAAGTCGACCAGATCGCGTCCCGACATGACGGCCTTCACGCCCGGAAGCGCCAGGGCCTTGTCGAACTTGATCGCCTTGATGCGGGCATGCGGGTGCGGGCTGCGCAGGACCTTGCCATAGAGCATGCCAGGCTGAGAGAAGTCCGCGCCGAACGCGGCCCGTCCCGTCACCTTTTCGACGCCATCGGGCCGGATGGTGCGCTTGCCAATCCACTTGTTATTCGTCGAACCGTTTGCCGTCATGCCTCTTCTTCCATCTCTTGCGCGTCTTGTGCAGCGCTCCTGGAGTGGGGAGGCCCCGTCCACCCTCGAATAGGGCGCCTACGGCCTCAACACAGCGGGCGAACCGGCGCCTATCCTATAAGGAAGTACGCCTCGAGCAACTGCTGACGGCGCCGCACGGGTATGCACGAGCCCTTAAGCGCCTGGCAGGCACCGCCTAGGCCTGGCAGTCAGGGGTGAGAGATGCGCGGCGTCGGCGGCGCGTTCTGCAGCAGCGCCTGGGCCCGTGTGCAGTCCTGGCGCATCTGTTCCTTGAGGGCGTCGATGGAGGCAAACTTGGCGTCAGGGCGGACAAAGGCGATGAACTCCACCTCGATCTCCCGGCCATAGAGGTCGCCCTCGAAATCGAACAGGAACAGCTCGAGCACCGGCTCGCCAGCATCGAAGGTCGGCCGGGTGCCGAGATAGGCGGCGGCGTTGAAACGAAGGCCGTCGAGGTATATGCGCACCGCGTAGATGCCGTGGCCGAGCGCCACCTCGCGCGGCAGTTTCAGGTTGGCCGTCGGAAAGCCAAGCCCCGTGCCCCGCCCGGCCCCGCCCACGACCCGTCCGGACACGCGCCAGTAATGGCCCATCATCTCGGCGGCGCCGCCGACGTCACCTTGCGCGAGCTCGGCGCGAATGGC
>Ga0075423_10001072_pt1 | contig 23543 bp, 21 predicted proteins | sample SoiMethybrSBSTD2_FD_80114 | JGI IMG/M metagenome (GOLD analysis project Ga0075423, IMG submission 80114) | Bulk soil microbial communities from a Populus tree surrounding site in Tennessee, USA - Soil MetaG P. TD hybrid SBSTD2 | ecosystem: Environmental > Terrestrial > Soil > Tree plantation... | reverse complement strand
GCTCCAACGCCAGCGGCGTGTTCTCGTCCGCCAACAGGCCGCCGTGCACCAACAACACCGGCTCCCCCGACCCATGCACGTCGTACTCCAACTCCACACCATTCACCTGAACGCGCTCCATGGGCAATCCTCCCCTCCCGCTCGGAAGGGCGCGAGTATCGCACGCTCGCGTTGAGGGGAAGGCGGTTCTAAGATCGACCCGTTCGCACGGACGAGAGGAGACCCGAAATGCCGAAGGGCCGTGTCGTGTTCGTCCTCCAGCTCAAGCCGGGGACGAGTGAGCAGTTTCTCCAGGCCTACGAAGCGATTCGATACGAAGTCGCCAACGGGGTCGACGGCCACCTCGTCGACCAGGTCTGCCGCTCGCCGGAGGACCCCGACCGCTGGCTAATCACGAGCGAGTGGAGGAGTCTCGACGATTTCCTCGCGTGGGAGGCGACCGAGGAGCACCGTGAGCTGGCCCGCCCGTTGCGCGAGTGCTTCGCGGAGGCCAGGTCGCTCAAGTACGAGGTGGTCGAGGAGACGCGCAATCCGGCCGTCGAGCAGTCGTTGTCACGGCCCGGCTGATCGTCGCCTAGACCGCTCTCGAAAAACGTCGTATGCTCGCGCATCCATGCCCGATCGACGTGTGAAGCGCGGCGTCATCATCGCGAGGATCAAGCCCGGCTCCGAGGACAAGGTCGCCGAGATCTTCGCCGAGTCCGACCGGAGCGAGTTGCCCGGACTGGCCGGCGTTCGCCATCGCAGCCTGTTCGTCCTCGACGACGTCTACGTCCATTACGTCGAGATGGACGAGGACTTCGAGCAGTCGGTCGCCGAGGTGCGCGACCACCCGCTGTTCAAGGAGATCAGCAAACGGCTCGACGAGCACATCACTCCGTACAACCCCGAAACGTGGCGTTCGCCGAAGGACGCCACGGCGCTCGAGTTCTACGTCTGGGATGCGGGAGAGGAGTAGATGAGCGGGACGGCCAGCGAGCAGCAGGTTCTCATCATGGGGGAAACCATGTTTCCCCCATGGCCCCCCTTCTTCGGAGAGAGACGCGCTTCCCGCGCTGTGGCAACGCCGGGCAGAGCCCGGCTCCGCCCATTGATACCCCGGCGATGCGCCGGACAGGACGGCCCGCGATGAGCGGGACGGCCAGCGAGCAACAGGTGCTCGAGGAGGCGCGCGCTCTGCTCGAGGAGGGCGAGGTCGATCGCGCCCGGGACGCGTTTCGACGCGCGATCGAGCTCCGGCCCGATGACGCCTCGGCGCTCGTCGATCTGGGCCACCTCGAGCTCGCGGCCGGACGGAAGGACGAGGCGGTTGGGTACTTCGAGCAGGCGCTCGAGCAGGAGCCGGCCAACGCGGCGGCGCTGCTCGCGCTGACCGAGGTACGCAGGCGCGAGAGCCGGTTCGACGACGCGCTCACGGCGGCGCTCAGGGTGGCGGAGTCCCGGCCCGACGACGTCGCCACAGCCCTCGACGCGGCCGACCTCGCCCTCGAGCTCGGCCGTCTCGACGAGGCCGAGGCTATCTTCCGCCGTGTCCGGACGGCGGACGACGAGTCCGAGCACGAGGTCTACGCCTACCACGGCCTGATCGAGATAGAACTCAGGCGGGAGCGCTGGCGCCGCGCGCTCGATCTGGCGGTCGATGCAACACGGGTCGACCGGCTCGGCGCCACCACCGACGTGCTCGCTTTCGTGGTCACCCAGGTCTTCGGCGCGACCGACCGCCCCGCCCCGACGCGCGATGACGTCGAGCGGCTGCTCGCGGTGTCGCGGACCGAGCACCGACGACTGCACGCGGGGACGCTTGGCTGAGGCAGTCGCCGCGACGAGGACCGAGGAGGTCCAGTGGACGAAGTGTCCCTCGTGCGACGCGTTCGTCTACCACAAGCGGCTGCGCCGGAACCTCGGCGTCTGCCCCGAGTGCAACTACCACTTCCGCCTGCCGGTGCGCCAGCGCCTCGAGCAGCTGCTCGACGAGGGCAGCTTCGAGGAGCTGAGCGGCGACCTCGAGCCGCTCGACGTGCTCGGCTTCGCCGACTCGAAGCCCTACAGCCGGCGGATCGAGGACGCCCAGCGCAAGACGGGGAATCCCGAGGGCGTCATCTACGGAACGGCGACGGTCGAAGGCCGTCCGCTCGTCGTCGCGGCGATGGACTTCGCGTTCATCGGCGGTTCGATGGGCAGCGCCGTCGGGGAGGCGATCACGCGGGCGGCCGAGCTCGCGCTCGAGCGCCGCGACCCACTTCTCGTCATCACGGCCTCGGGCGGCGCACGCATGCAGGAGGGCTGCGTCTCGCTGATGCAGATGGCGAAGACGAGCCAGGCGTTTGCGCGGCTCCACGAGGAGGGCGTGCTCGTCATGAACCTGCTCACCGATCCGACGTACGGCGGCGTCAGCGCCTCCTTCGCGACGCTCGGGGACGTCCTCATCGCGGAGCCGCAGAGCTACATCGGCTTCGCGGGCCCGAAGGTGATCGAGCAGACGATCCGCCAGCAGCTGCCCGACGGCTTTCAGACGGCCGAGTTCCTGCTCGACCACGGCATGCTCGACCTCGTCGAGCCCCGTGAGAACTTGCCCGGCGTGTTGCGGAAGCTCGTCGAGCTCCATGGGCTCGATGGCGGTGGGATTCCAGACGCCGAGGCCGCCGGTCCGGTCGCCGATCCCGACGCGCTTCCCGACCGGACGGCCTGGGACACCGTCCAACTTGCCCGGAACCTGGAGCGCCCGAACACGCTCGAGTACGTCGGGTACGTCTTCGACGACTTCCAGGAACTCTACGGCGACCGGCTGTTCGACGAGGACGCGGCCATCATCGGTGGCGTGGGCCGGCTCGGCGACCTCGCCGTCGTCGTGATCGGGCACCACAAGGGGCACACGACGAGCGAGATGATGGAGCGCAACTTCGGCATGCCGAACCCCGAGGGCTACCGCAAAGGCATGCGGCTGATGCGGCACGCGGCGAAGTTCGGGATGCCGGTCATCACCTTCGTCGACACGCCCGGCGCGTATCCCGGCCTCGGTGCAGAGGAACGCGGCCAGTCGATCGCGATCGCCGAGAGCATCATGCTCATGTCGCGCCTCCCCGTCCCGATCGTGACGCTTGTCACCGGGGAGGGCGGAAGCGGCGGCGCGCTCGCGCTCGCCGTCGGCGACCGCGTCCTGATGATGGAGAACTCGTACTACTCGGTGATCAGCCCCGAGGGCTGCTCGACGATCCTGTTCAAGGATGCAGCGCAGGCGCCGCGGGCGGCCGAGGCGCTGCGCCTGACCGGTCGCGACCTCCTCCGCCTCGGAATCATGGACGCCGTCGTCCCCGAGCCCGAAGGCGGCGCCCATACCGACCCGCCCGCAGCCGCCGAAGCCGTAAAGGCCGCCATCGTCGCGAGCCTTCGCGACCTGCTCGGCGTTCCCACCGATCAGCTTCTGGAGCAACGGTACGACCGCTTCCGGAAGTTCGGGACGCCGGGACGTCAGCCGACCCTTCCGCCTCTGGGAGAGAACGAATGAGCGACGCAGACACCCAGCCGAATCCCGACGAGGACTTCGTCCGCTCCGTCTGGGAGGAGGCACGTGACCTGATCAAGCGCCTCGAGGGCAGCACCGTGCAGCGGTTCTCTGTCGAGGCCGCCGGCACGAAGATCGAGATCGAGCGGGCGATGGCCTCGGGCGGCGCCGCACCGATGGCGACTGTCGCCGCCCCCGCGGCAGCGGCGGCGGCCGCGCCGGCCGCCGAGGGAGAGCCCGAGCTCGACGGGCGGCACCCGGTGGTCGCGCCACTGGTCGGAACGTTCTACCGCGCTCCACAGCCCGGCGCGAAGCCGTTCGTGGAGGAGGGAGACGTCGTCGACGAGGGCCAGACGGTCGCCATCGTCGAGGCGATGAAGCTCATGAACCACGTCAAGACCGACCAGGCAGGCAAGGTGTCGGAGATCCTCTGCTCCGACGGCGACTGGGTCGAGTTCGAGCAGCCGATCATGTACCTGGACCCATTGGGGGACTGAGGCCGCCTTGTTCGAGAAGGTTCTGATCGCGAACCGCGGCGAGATCGCGCTGCGCGTCGCCCGCGCGTGCCGCGAGCTGGGGATCAACTCCGTCGCCGTCTACTCCACCGCGGACGCGGAGTCCGCCGTCGTCCGCTTCGCCGACGAGGCCGTCCACATCGGGCCGCCGGCCGCCGGCCGGAGCTATCTCCACATTCCGAGCCTCATCGGGGCGGCGCAGAAGACCGGCGCGGACGCGATCCACCCCGGTTACGGCTTCCTCTCCGAGGATCCCTACTTCGCCGAGATCTGCACGGACGAGGGCATCACCTTTATCGGCCCCCGCCCCGAAGTCATGGAAAAGGTCGGCGACAAGGCGACGGCCCGCGACCTGATGTCGAAGGCCGGCCTGCCGCTGCTCCCGGGGACGGTCGACCCGGTCAACACCGTGGACGACGCCCGCGACATCGCCGACGACATCGGTTACCCGGTCATCATCAAGGCCGTCGCGGGTGGTGGTGGCCGTGGGATGACCGTGGTCAACAACCGCGAGGAGCTGCCGAACGAGTACCGCTCGACGCGTGCGACTGCGCAAGCGGTCTTCAAGGACTCGAACGTCTATATCGAGCGCTACCTCGCGACATCCAGGCACACTGAGATCCAGCTCGTCTGCGATACGCAGGGCAGCGGGGTCTACTTCGGTGAGCGCGACTGCTCGGTCCAGCGGCGCCACCAGAAGCTGATCGAGGAGGCGCCGTCCGTGCACCTGACGCCCGAGATGCGCAAGGACATCGGCGAGAAAGCCGTCGCGGGCGCGACGTCGATCGGCTACTCCGGCGCCGGGACGATGGAGTTCCTGCTCGATCTCGACGGGAACCTCTACTTCATGGAGATGAACGCCCGCATCCAGGTCGAGCACCCGGTCTCCGAGGCGATCACCAACTGCGACCTGATCCAGGAGCAGATCCGGGTCGCCGCCGGCGAGCCGCTCTCAGTGGCCCAGGACGACGTCGTGTTTACGGGGCACGCGGTCGAGTGCCGGATCAACGCGGAGGATCCCGACAACAACTTCGCGCCGACCGCCGGGCGGCTGGAGACGTACGTGCCGCCGGGCGGGCCCTGGACGCGCGTCGACTCGCACTGCTACCCGGGGTGGATGATCAGCCCGTTCTACGACTCGCTGATCGCGAAGTTGATCGTGTGGGCGCCGGACCGCGAGCGCGCCATCGACCGCATGCAGCGCGCGCTCTCGGAGTTCGAGATCTCCGGCAAGGGCGTGAAGACCACGATTCCGTTCCACCAGCGGATCCTGCAGAACGAGCAGTTCCGCTCTGGAGATGTCACGACCGACTTCGTCGAACAGTTCATGGCCGAGGAGAAGCAGCTCGCGGCCGCGAGCTAGAGAGGAGAGACGATGGCCGACACCCAGACCGACGCGGCGACGCTCGAGCGCCTGCTCGAGATCTCGTCGCTCCTCAACTCGACGCTGAAGCTCGACGACCTGCTCGGGCAGATCATGTCGTCGGCAACCGAGCTGACCGGCGCCGAGACGAGCTCGCTGCTGCTCCTCGACGAGGAGGGCGGTGAGCTCACGGTCGAGGTCGCAACTGGTACGCCGGGCGAGGCGGTCGAGCGGGAGACGGTGCCTGCCGGCCAGGGTATTGCCGGCTGGGTCGTCGAGAACGCCGAGCCGACCGTCGTCTCCGATCCCAAGTCCGATCCGCGCTTCTACGGCGGCATCGACGAGAAGTCGGGGTTCGAGACGAAGAGCATCCTCGCCGTCCCCATGAAGACGCGCGAGCGGACGATCGGCGTCATCGAGGTGATCAACAAGCGCGACGGCTCGTTCGACGACCGCGACGTGAAGCTGGCGACCGCGCTCGCCAACCACGCGGCGATCGCGGTCGACAACGCGCGGCTGTACGCACGTCTCGCCGACGCGGTCGTGACCTCTCGGATGTCGTACCGCACGTTCGGCGACGCCGTCGCATAACGGGGGAAATGGGGTTTTCCCGTTGGCCCCCTCCCAGACCCGGTAGCAGACGCGCTTCCCGCGCTGTGACTCCGGGGAGTCAAGCTCCCCTCCGTCACATAACGGGGGAAATGGGGTTTCCCCCGTTGGCCCCCTCCCAGACCCGGTAGCAGACGCGCTTCCCGCGCTGTGACTCCGGGGAGTCAAGCTCCCCTCCGTCAATGCCTTCCGTCAATGACATATTGCGCTTACTAGGGGATGGGCGGCTCGCGTTCCGGCTCGGCCGTCGCGCCGGCGGCCGTTCTCGCGAACGGCGCGAGGAGCGCGGCCGCGAACGCGAGCACGGACGGGATGACGAGCCCGGTTCGCAGCCCGACCGTGTGGGCGACGAAGCCGATCGCCGCGGGGCCGAGAACCGAGCCGAGGTAGCTCATCGTCACGACCCAGCCGAGCGCCCTCGCCCCCCCGCCGAGGTTTCCCGCTGCACTGAACGCGATCGGGACGAGCGGTGCGAGGCCAAGGCCGAGAAGCGCGAACGCGACGAACGTCGCCGGCCAGGCGAGGATCGCCACGCCGAGCGCGAGGCCAAGGCCGGCGAGGACGCCGCCGGCCCGGACCACGGCGACCGGTCCGCTAGCCGCTGCGAGCCGGTCGGCGCTGAACCGTGACGCGACCATCCCAACGGCGAATGCTGTAAACGCGAAGGCGGCGAGGCCCGAGCCGGCGCCAACCGTGTCCCGCGCGTAAACGCCGCTCCAGTCCGCCGCCGCTCCTTCGCCGAGGAACGAGCAGAAGCCGATCGCGCCCAGCGCGAGTACGGCGACGGGAAGCCGCGTGCGACCCGCGCGCTCCAAGACCCGCGAGCGTGTCGCCGGCTCGCCACGCGGCAGCAGCCCGAGCGGCACGACGATTGCGACCGGGACCAGCACGACGGCCGCGGCTGCAAACGCCGTGCGAACGCCGACGCCGGTGGCCGCCACTCCGGCCGCCACGACCGACGTGACGAGCAGGCCGAGGCTCCACATTCCGTGCAGTCCCGACAGGATCGGCCTCGCGTAGCCGCGCTCCACCTCCACAGCCTGGGCGTTCATCGCGACATCGAGGAGGCCGGAGGCGAGGCCGAGAATCGCCAGCGCTACTGTGAGGCCGGCGAGATCGCCCGCGAGGCCGGGCCCGACCAGCGCCAGGGCGAGCAACGGCAGACCGGTGCGGACGACCCTGCGGCTCCCGAAGCGGTCGACGAGCCATGCGGCGGCGCGCGTGCCGGCGAACAGGCCGGCTGCGAAGCCTGTCAGCGCCGCGCCGAGCGCGCCGTCCGAGAGGTCAAGGTTGCTCTTGATCGCCGGGATGCGCGGTGCGAGCGTCCCGGCGACCGCGGCGTGCACGAGGAACACGCCTGCGACGCTCAGGCGCGCGCGCCTCAACATGCTTGTAACCGCTTTACCGGCGGAGGGCCGCCGGGTGCGCCTCGGTGAACTCCTCGAGTCGGGCGGGCGAATCGGCGGAGAACACGTCGGCTCCAGGCTGGATTTGTCGGACGAGGCCGCCGAGGACTCGGCCCGGGCCGACCTCCAGGAAGGTCTCCGCGCCCGCGGCGCCGAGCGCCTGGACGCACTCGACCCAGCGAACCGGACTTGCGATCTGCTCCACGAGCGCCGCCTGCAGCGACTCGGCGTTGGACACGAGCTCACCCCGCGCGTTCGCCGCCACGGGCACGCGAGGATCCGTCCAGGCGACCTCGCGGATCGCGTCGGCCATCTGCTCCTGCACGGGCTTCATCATCTCGCTGTGGAATGCGGCGGCCACCTGTAGGCGGACGACCCTGGCGGCCCCGGCGTCGTCGGCGAGCTGCATGAGCCGGACGACGCCGTCCTCCTCGCCCGAGACGACGATCTGGGTCGGCGAGTTGATGTTCGCGAGCCCGACGGCGCCTTCCGACGACGCCTGCTCGCAAAGCCCGCCAAGCGTCTCGGCGTCGAGCCCGATGACGGCCGCCATCGCGCCCGGCCGCTCGTCGCCGATCTCGCCCATCAGGCGGCCGCGCAGCGAGACGAGCTCGATCGCGTCCTCGACCGAGACTGCGCCGGAGGCGCACGCGGCCGTGTACTCGCCGAGGCTGTGGCCGGCGACGAAGTCCGGCTCGATGCCCCGAGCTCGCGCCGCGTCCATCACCGCGAGCGCGACGGAGAAGAGCGCCGGCTGCGCGACCTCCGTTCGGGTCAGCGCCTCGATCGGCCCTTCGAGCGTCAGCCGCCGGATGGGCTGGCCGGACGCTGCCTCGGCCTGCTTCAGGTAGCCGGCAAGGAGATCGCCTTCGGACTCGAGGAGCTCGGCGCCCATGCCGACCTTCTGCGAGCCCTGTCCGGGGAAGAGGAACGCGACGCCTGCCATCGGCGCGCGAGTATGTCACGGCACCGGCGCGGTGGCTAGCGCTGAACGGCGACCTCGGCCAGGATTGCCAGCATGCCGATGACCATCGTTCCGAACATCCCGATCATCCAGCGGCGCATCTCCTGCAACTCATGACGGAGCTCACGGATGTCGGCGCGAAGCTCGGGATGTCTCCACGAAGGTGCGCGAACGCGTCGTCCACTCGTTCGTCAGTCCAACGCGTCCTCTCCACGATGGTAGGGCGAACCGCTCGCTGCTTGACCGTCGCGGGCACGTCGGTCAGGATCGCGCCACGCAAGCGAGGAGGACTGAGATGGAAGCCAGCAAGCTGCCAAACGTGCGCTCGGTCGAGGAGGTGCAGCCCGACACCCGGCGCGGGGGCGACCTGCGCACGCTGCTCGCACCGAAGAGCGTCGGGTCGACGTCCGGCTTCATGGGCGTGGCGACGATTCCGGCGGGCGACTGGATCTCGGAGCACTATCACCCGTACTCGGAGGAGTTCGTCTTCGTCGTCCGCGGCGGCATGACCGCGCGACTGGACGGGGTCAACCACGAGGTCAAGGCCGGGCAAGGGCTGTTCGTGCCCATCAACGTCAAGCACCGGTTCGCGAACGACGGTGACGAGGAGACGTTCATCGTCTTCCACCTCGGCCCGCTGGCACCGCGGCCGGACATGGGGCACGTCGACACCGAGGAGCGGCACCCGGCCGAGGAGACGGCCTCCACGTGAGGCGCAGCGCGGTTACCGGGGTCGGCGTCGTCGCCCCCGGAGGCGTCAACCGAGAGCAGTTCTGGGAAACGATCACCTCAGGTCGTACGGCCACGCGCAAGATCACATTCTTCGACCCTGAAGGCTTCCGCTCGCAGATCGCGGCGGAGGCGGACTTCGACCCGAAGGCGGCTGGCCTCGACGACCAGGAGGTCAACCGGATGGACCGCTACGTCCAGTTCGCCGTCGGTGCCGCGATCGAGGCGGTCAAGGACGCCGGGCTCGACGTCGAGAGCGTGGACCGCGAGCGGATGGCGGTGACGCTCGGGAGCGCCGTCGGCGGGACGATGGTGCTCGAGCGCGACTACGTCGTCGTCTCGAACCATGGCGAGAAGTGGCTCGTCGATCATGAATACGCATCGCCGTTCCTCTTCCACGCCCTCGTCCCGAGCACGCTCGCCGCCGAGGTCGCGCTCCGCTTCGGCGCCCATGGCCCCGCCGTGGTCGTGTCCACCGGGTGCACATCCGGGATCGACGGCATCGGCTACGGCCATCAGCTGATCCAGGACGGCGAGGCGGACATCGTCATCTCGGGCGCGTCCGAGACGGGCATCTCCCCGATCTCGATGGCCTGCTTCGACCCGATCAAGGCCACCTCGCGACGAAACGACGACGCGGCGCACGCCTCGCGCCCGTTCGACCGCGATCGCGACGGATTCGTGATGGGCGAGGGCGCGGCGATCCTCGTGCTGGAGGAGCTCGAGTCGGCCCGGGAGCGCGGCGCCCACATCTACTGCGAGGTCGCCGGCTACGCGAACCGCGGCAACGCGTACCACATGACCGGGCTCCGCCCCGACGGGGCCGAGATGGGCGAGGCGATTCTCGACGCGATGTCGCAGGGTGGCATCGAACCCGAGGACATCGACTACATCAACGCGCACGGCTCCGGGACGAAGCAGAACGATCGCCACGAGACCGCGGCCTACAAGCGGACGCTGGGCGAGCAGGCGTACAAGATCCCGATCAGCTCGATCAAGTCGATGATCGGGCACTCGCTGGGCGGCATCGGCGCGGTCGAGATGGCCGCCTGCGCGCTCGCGATCGACCGGGGCGTCGTCCCACCGACCGCGAACTGGGAGAACCCGGACCCCGAGTGCGACCTCGACTACACGCCGAACGAGGCGCGCCGCAGGCAGGTCGACGTCGCGCTCTCGACCGGAAGCGGCTTCGGCGGGTTCCAGTCCGCGATGATCCTCGCCCGTCCCGCGGAGCTGCAGGAGATGGGCACGTGAGCCCTACGCCTGACGGCGTCAAAGTTGCCCCCGCAACGCCGCGTCGGCCCTGCGAAGCGGGGGGCCTGGTGGGTAAGCCATGAGCGTGACGCCGGAAAGCTTCACTAGCCTTCCGAGTGACGATCGGCGCGCCGTGATCACCGGGCTCGGAGTCGTGGCGCCGAACGGAACCGGCACGGAGGCGTGGTGGGAGGCGACGAGGGCCGGGAAGAGCGGCATCGGCCGCATCACACACTTCGACGCGTCCCAGTACCCGACGCAGCTCGCCGGCGAGGTGGACGGGTTCGAGGCCACGGACTACATCGAGCAGCGCCTCATCGTGCAGACCGACCGCTGGACGCATATGGCGCTCGCCGCCACGCAGATGGCGCTCGAGGACGCGAAGTACGACCCCGATGGCAAGGATCCCTACCGGATGAGCGTCATCACCGCCAGCGCGTCCGGCGGCAACGAGTTCGGCCAGAAGGAGATCCAGAACCTCTGGGGGAAGGGGCCGATCTTCGTCGGGGCCTATCAGTCGATCGCCTGGTTCTACGCTGCGACGACGGGACAGATCTCGATCCGGTACGGGATGAAGGGGCCGTGCGGTGTCGTCGTCCAAGAGGGCGCCGGCGGGCTCGAGGCGCTCTGGCACTCACGGCGAAACATCCGCCGCGGCGTGGACTTCGTCGTCTCCGGAGCCACCGAGGCGCCGATCGGCCCGTATGCGCTGACGTGCCAGCTGACGACCGACCGGCTCAGCACCGCACGCGAGGCGAAATCGGCGTACCGCCCGTTCGATGCCGCGGCGAACGGCTACGTGCCGGGCGAGGGCGGCGCGATCATCATCGTCGAGGAGGCGGGGCACGCATCGGGTCGCGGCGCGCCGCAGGTCTACGGCGAGATCCTCGGCTACGGGACGACGAGCGACGCCTACCACGCCAAGAAGCCGACGCCGACCGGCGGCCAGCTGGCCCGGGCGATGCGCCTCGCGCTCGATCGCGCGGGCGTGTCCGCGGACGAGGTTGACGCCGTCTTCGCCGACGCCGCCGGCGTGCCCGATCTGGACCGCGCGGAAGCGGAGGCGATCAGGGACGTCTTCGGCGGCCGCGATGTGCCGGTCACGGCGCCCAAAACGATGACCGGCCGGCTCTACGCCGGGAGCGGCGCCCTCGACACCGCAGCGGCGTTGCTCGCGATGCGCGACGGCGTGCTCCCGCCGACGGTCAACCTGAGCCGCCCGGCGAAGGGCTGCAACCTGAACTTCGTCACCGAGGCGCAGGACGCATCCGTGAACACGGTGCTCGTGAACGCGCGCGGGTTCGGCGGCTTCAACAGCGCCATCGTTCTGCGTCGCCCCGCGTGACGCCCGGCGTCAGGGTCGAGTCCCTCCTCGCAGAAACCGTCGCGCGGCACCCGGAGGCGGCGGCGATCGCCTACGGCGAGACCGCGCTCACGTACGCCGAGCTCGACGCGGCGATCGACCGCCTCGCGGGCCGGCTCGTCGAGGCCGCCGAGGGCGAGTCGCTTCAGGGAGCGCGCATCGCCGTCGTCGCGCCGAACGCGCCCGCGCTCGTGGTCGCGCTGTTCGGGATCTGGCGGCTGGGAGCGGTGGCCGTGCCGCTGAGCGCGCGGCTGCGCGAGCACGAGCTGACTCAGATCCTCGCCGACGCCGAGCCGGTCGTCGTGCTCTCCGTCCGGGCACACCTCGGCTACGCGTTCACCGAGCTGCTCCACCGGCTGCTGCCCGATCTCCGGTGCACGCGGTCCTGCGTGTTCCTGACCTCTGCGGGCGAGCCCGAAGCTGACGAGCGCCGTCGTGGCAGCGCGACTACGACCGCGCTGGAACCGGACATCGCAGCCGTCCTGTACACCTCGGGCACGACGGGCACGCCGAAGGGCGCACTGGTGACGCACGAGCGCGAGGTCACCGGCCCACGCGAGCTCGCCTCCGTGCTCGGCGTGACCCCGCAGGACAGCGTTCTTCTGGCCGTGCCCGCCTCGCACGCGTTCGGGTTCACGTGCCTCCTCGCCGCCGTGGCCGCCGGGGCGAAGGCGGTCCTGGTCGACTCGACGACGACGATCCGCCCGCTGCTCACTGCGCTCGAACGTGAGCGGACGGCAGTGCTGCACGGGTCGCCGACGCTCTTCAGTGCTCTGCTGAATTCCAGCCCGGAAGCTCTTGGGCGAGTCCGCGCGGGCTTCGTCGCGGGCGCGGCCCCGCCGCCCGAGCTCCAGCGGCGTCTGGACGAGGCCGGGGTGCTGAACCTGTACGGGCTGACCGAGACGGGCGCCGTCACCTGTTGCCGCCCGGACGACCCGCCCGAGCGGCGGCGGACGACGGCGGGCCGCCCGCTCGCCGGCGTCGAGCTGCGCGTCGAGGACGGCGAGCTGCAGATTCGGGGCGGCGGCGTCATGCGGGGGTATCTCGGCCGACCGGAGGAGACCGCGGCCACCTTCGCCGACGGCTGGTTCCATACGGGCGATCTCGCCGATATCGACGACGGCTACCTCCGCATCTCCGGCCGGCTGAAGGAGCTCGTCCACGTCGGCGGCTTCAACGTCTTCCCGGCGGAGGTGGAGGCGGTTCTGGCACTGCATCCCGACGTCCTCCAGGCGGCCGTCGTCGGCGTCGACGACGAGCGGATGGGCGAGGCGCTGCGCGCGTACGTGGTGCCGCGGCCCGGCTCTCCCCTCACCACCGCTGCCCTGCTCGGGTTTGCGAGGGGCAGGATCGCGGGTTATAAGCTGCCCTACGCGATCACCTTCCTCTCCGAGTTGCCACTTCTGCCTTCAGGGAAGCCCGACCGGCGCGCGCTCGCAGCGCGCTGATTCGACGACGACGTGGCAGCCTCCGCGCTAGCGCGCAACCCCCTGTTCGACGGGCTTCCGCCGGCCGCGCTGGACGGTGCCGAGGGCGCGATGACCCGGCGGGCGTTCGCTCCCGGAGACCTCATCTGCCGTGCGGGCGAGCCTGGCGACACGCTCTTCGTGATCGTGGACGGGCTTGCCCGCGTCTCGTCCGCGGACGGTGACGTCGTGGCACGACTCCGCCGGAGCGACGTCATCGGCGAGATGTCGCTCGTCAGCGGCGAGCCGAGGTCGGCGACCGTCGTCGCTGCCGTGCCCACCACCGTCCTCGAGCTCGGCCGTGAGGACTTCGCGCGACTGATCGCGGACCACCCGTCGATCCTGTCGAACCTCAACCGGATCCTCAGCCGCCGCCTGGCCGAGACGACCGCGCGCGTCAACGAGCCGCGCTCGCGCGGCGAGGCCGTCGTCCTGCTCGTCGGCGAAGCGGGCGCTCGTGTCGTCCCGCAGGTCGTGGAGGCGACGGAGGCCGCGAGCGCGGCGCGCGTGACGACGCTCGACGCACGGGCGGCTCCGGAGCCGGCGCTGGCGGCCCTCGACGATCTGCTCGCGCGACACGGAACGGTGCTCGTGCCCGCCGCGCTCGGCCAGGAGCTCCTTCGGCCGGTCCTGGAAGCCGCCGACCGTACCGTCGCGCTACTCACGGACGAGGAGCTGCCCCGGCTCGTGGCGCTGCTCGATCCCGGCGAGCGGGCCGAGGTCATCGCACTTGCCGAGTCTCCCGGCGCGACTCCGGAGGGGACGGCCGCGACGCCCGTCCTGCGGGCGTTCGAGCTCGAGCCCTCGGCCGCCTTGTCGGCACGCGACGCCGGCTGGCTCGGCCGCCATCTGTCGCGGACGAAGCTCGGCCTCGCGCTCGGTGCGGGCGGCGCCAAGGGCTACGCGCACATCGGCGCCCTGCAGGTGCTGGAGGGGGCTGGCTACGTCGTCGACGCCGTCGCCGGGAGCAGCATCGGCGCGGTCGTCGGTGCCTGGCTGGGGCTCGGAATGACCGCCGGCGAGGTCGAGGCGACGATGCGCCACGCGTTCCGACCCGACGTCGTCGCCGACACGTTCAAGCTCTCGTTCGGGGGCCAGTCGACGGGGCTCCAGACGATGACCGAGGTCTTCAAGGAGACAACCGGCGAGAAGACGTTCGACGAGCTCGTGATCCCGCTCGTCGTCATGACGGTGGGGCTCGATTCCCGCGCGCCCGAGCCGATCATGTCCGGCCCTCTCTGGGAGGCGCTGCTCGCGGCCACGGCGCTCGCCGGGCTGTTTCCGCCCTACGAACGGGACGGCGCGCGCCTGGTGGACGGGCTTGCCCTCGTGCCGGTCCCCACCGACGCGGTCATCGACGCCGGCGCGGACGTGACCGTCTCCGTCGACATCATCGGCGGCGAGCTCCTTCCCGCCTGGCCCGGGGAGGAGCCGGCCCCGGCGAAGGAGAAGGGAGCGCGCGCACGGATGCTCGACACGATTCTCGAGGTCATGGATCTCGCCCAGCTCGACTCCAGCCGTCGGCACGCGGCCCGGGCGGACGTGCCTCTCTCGCCCAGGTTCGGACCCTCGACCTGGCGCGACTTCCAGCTTGCCGACCTGTTCCTCGAGGCAGGCCGGCAGGTTGCGGAGGAACACCTGCCCGCGCTCGCGGCGCTGGCGAAGCCACAGCTGTCCCGACTCCCCGCCTGAAGGAGGTCTGTATGTCGGTCCAGGAATTCACGTTCGACGATCTCCGCAACATCCTCGTGAACCGTGTCGGTTTGCCCGAGGACGCCGTGGTCGAAGACCCGGCTGCCACGTTCGAGGACATGGGCCTCGACTCGCTCGCCTTTGTGGAGATCCAGCTCGCGATCCAGCAGGACTATGGGTTCACGATCCCGGATGAGGACGCGCAGGAGATCACGACCGTCGGCCAGGCGATCGAGTACTCGAACCGCCGGCTGCAGGAGGGATAGCGATGCCGAAAACGGACAATGCGGTCGTCATCGACCGCCCACTCGACGAGGTATGGGAGCGGATGAACGACGTCGAGAGCTGGCCCAACCTCTTCAGCGAGTACGCCAAGGCGGAGATCCTCGAGCGCGAGGGCAACACGGTCAAGTTCCGCCTCACCACGCACCCGGACCCGGAGTACGACGGCCAGGTGTGGACGTGGGTCTCCGAGCGAACGACGGATTCGGACACGCACAGCGTCAAGGCCCACCGGATCGAGACCGGGCCGTTCGAGTTCATGAACATCGAGTGGTACTTCGAGCCAAAGGGGGGCGGCACCGAGATGCGCTGGGTGCAGGAGTTCTCGATGAAGCCGACCGCGCCGGCCACGAACGAGCAGGCGGAGGAGTATCTGAACAAGAACACGGCCGAGCAGATGAAGGTGATCAAGGAGCGCTTGGAGTCGTAATCGCCGGAAATTTCGGCATTTCCGGCGACGAAGGGTCTCCGCGAGCGTTTGTGAGCGAGGTCGGCGAAAGCCGACCCTCGCTGTGCGGCGGGCCAAGCCCCAGAGGAACCCCAGAGGAGCCCAGAGGCACTTGCGGCGAGCGAAACGGACGAGGAGGGAGCCTGAGCTCCCTCCTCGCGGGAAGCAACGACTAGAAGGCGCCTGGGCAGTTATCCGGGTTGAAACCGTCCGGAAAACTCCAGCGCTGACCGTCTCCGTGGACGGTGAACAGCCCCGAGTTGGTGCCGCCCTCGTCGGTTGCGGACGTCACGTTGAGCTCCGTCTCGTCCGACTCGGTGGCCCCCTCGAAGCAGGTCGACCCGAGCTCGACGCTAATGTGGGCCGTGTCGACGGCGATACCGCCCTCCGAGGCGACGTCGAGCGTGAGAACTGCCGGCTGCGGCGCGCCGAAGGTCGGGAAGCCGACCACGAATCCTTCGGCCTCCATCTCCATGGTCTTATCCAGGCCGTTCTCAACGCCGACCTCCGCAATGCAGCTGGAGATGAACGTGAGCGTGTTGTTGCCTGGGAGATTCGCACGGACGCTCAAGAAGCCGCGGATGTTGCCCGAGGGTTGGAGCTCGGTGTTCGGCCCGCTGACGATGGCCGTATAGGCCCAGCCGAAGGTAATGCTGCCCAGGTTCACCTCCGCCTGGCCCGGGAACTCCAGCTCGGAGTCCGCCGACGTGGCGCTGCCCGCTCCGACCGAGGAACCCGCCCCGTCCGTGTACACGAACTGGTTCGAGTAACAAGCCGGGACGTTGCCGCCGAAGAGCGGCGTCGGCGGCACCCCCACGGCGCTCGCCGGGAATGCAACTGCTGCAAACACCGCCGCGAGCAGCACTAGGCGGCCCCGGCGTCGCAGCCCTCGTCGCAAGAAATCATGAACCATGCTCTCCCCTTCCGTTCGCGTTGCAGGGGTCTTCGTATCATCTGCCACCCGACCAGGTCAAGCCGGGCACCAGGGACCGGCGAGAGCGTTACCGCAGGTCAGGAAGGCGAGAGCAACCCGATCGGCGGCTTGCCCATCCAGAGGCCGGCCCACCACTGCGCGTGCGGCATCTCGCTCTCGTGGATGAAGCGGATGAGGGCCTCGACGTCGAACGGCGTGCGCCGCAGGTCGACGCTCAGGCGGCCGTTTTCCACCGACAGGACGCAGTACTCCGCCCACGGCGACATCGACATCACGCGCGCCGGGCGCGCGAAGGGCAGGCCGACGCTGCCCGGGTTGACGAGCAGCGCGTCGTCGTAGCGCCGCAGCATCTGGAAGTGGGTGTGCCCGAGGGCGATCACCGGCGCCCGCCTGCCGTCGAGCATGGTCGCGAGCTCCTGGTCGGTCGTCGTTGCGTAGATGAAGTCCTCGTACGAGCGCGGCGACCCGTGGTACGCCAGCAGACGGCCGTTGGGGCCGAGGTCGACGGTGACGCAGGACTGGAAACTGGCCATGTAGTCCCGGTGCTCCTGCGTCAGCTGCTCCGCCCACCATGCTCCGATCTCGGTCAGCCGCTGTGCGAGCTCCGTCTCTGCGGGCGGGAAGCCGCAGAGGAAGTACGCGTCCCAGTTCCCCATCACCACCGGGCATCCGAGCGCACGCACGCGCTCGATCGATTCGCCGGGCTGTGGTCCGACCGCGACGTCGCCGAGACAGACGAAGCGGTCGATGTCCTCGTCCTCGAGCTCTGCGAGGACGGCGTCGAGCGCCAGGCGGTTGCCGTGGATGTCCGCGATCAGCGCGATCCGCACCGGAGCTCGCTCCCCGGCCACCGCAGGAGCGCGACGGCGCTCACGGGCCCTTCGACCCGACCTCCTCGGCGGCGTCGGCGCCGAGCTCGGCGAGGTGGGCGCGAACCCGCTCCTCGGCGCTCTCGTCGCCGAGCTTCTCGGCGACCTTGAGCGCGCGTCCCCACAGCTCCGCCGCGTGCGCGTTCGCGTTGATCGCCGCCGCCTTCGCGCCTGCCCGTTCCAGGTAGTCGAGCGCCTTGGGCAGGTCGTGGCTTCGCGCGTAGTAGTGCGCCAGCACCTCGAGCCGGTCGTCGAGCGACGAGGCATAGAGCGCCTCGTACGCACGCGCGACCGTCCCGTAGAGATCCCGCCGCCGGTCGGGCGGCAAGGTTGACAGCGACGCTTCCCGCAACAGCCCGTGGCGGAAGACGTATTCCGGCTCGGGATAGTGGCGGAGCTCGCGAATGATGTCGGCGCGTAACAGCGCCGCGACGTCCGCGTCGAGGTCCTCGCTGTGCGCAACGTGCTCGAGCACCGGCAGCGGGAAGCTGCGACCGATGACCGCCGCGATCTGCGCGGCACGGCGCGCAGTGGGCGGCAGCCGGTCGATCCGGGCGAGGAGGAGGCTCTCGAGCGTCGGCGAGAGGATTCGGGCGCCCGTGACCGTCGGCGCCCACGTCTGACCGCGCCGGAGGCCACCGCCTGCGGTGAACGCACCCAGCAGCTCCTCGAGGTACAGCGGGTTGCCCTCGGCGCCCGCAACGACCTGCTCCAGCTCGCGCTCGCCCAGCGCCTTGCTGCGCGGCATCGTCGCCAGCAGCTCGCGCGCGGCCTCGTCGCCGAGCGGCTCCAGCGTAAGGTCGTCTGCGCGGTGTGAGAACTCCGCCAGCACCCGCACGCGCAGCTTCCAGCCCTCGGAGGCCGGGTCGATGCGGGACGTCGCCACCATCAGGAGCGGCGCACGGTCGGCGAGCTCCAGCAGCGCTTCGGCGAGCTCGCGCGACGCCGTATCGGCCCAGTGGACGTCCTCGGTCGCGACGACGACCGGTCCCTGGCGCGTCAGCGCGGTGATCCACTCGCGGTAGGCGCGACGGATCTCGGCGCCCAGGGCGTCGGGTGCGAGCCTGCGCAGCCGCTCGTCGTCCTCCGCGTCGAGCTTGAGCGACAGCAGTCGTTCCAGATACGGGAGCACGTCAGGGAGCTGCGAGGCGGGGAGCAGGCCCAACTTCGCCCTGAGCTTTGTTCGCACGGACAGATCGGCTTCGCCCTCCTCGGCGCCCACCCAGCCGCGGAGCATCTGGATGAACGGGCCGTAGACGAGCTCGCTTCCGTACGAGAGGCAGTGCCCCTCGAGCCAGGTGACCTGGCCGGCGGCGAGGCCGCGGAGCTCGGCGAGCAGGCGCGTCTTGCCGATGCCCGCCTCCCCGATGAGGAACAGCAGCTGTCCGCGCCCGACGACGAGCTCGCCGACGACCTCCTGCAGGCGGGCCATCTCCGTCTCCCGGCCGATCAGCGGGTTCTGCGGCGTCGAGAGCGCGGACGTCTGCGGGCCGAACAGCCTCCATGTGACGACGGGCTGGCTGCGGCCCTTGACGGTGACGTCGCCCAGGGGCTCGAGGACGAAGCGGTGGACGAGCGCCTTCGCCGTCGCCTCACCGATCGCGATCGTCCCGGGGTCAGCGGCCGCCTGCAGGCGCGCGGCGACGTTGGACGTATCGCCGAGGCTGACGGCCTGCGGATCGGCGGCGCCCACGAGCCCGACGGCCGTCTCGCCGGTATTGATTCCGATCCGCGCGTTGAAGTCGGAGATGCCCCACGCCTCCTCGACCTCGCGCGCGTACTCCCCGACGACGTCGACGATGCGCAGGCCGGCGCGGGCCGCCCGCTCGGGGTCGTCCTCGTTCGCGGTCGGCACGCCGAAGAAGGCCGCGATCCCGTCGCCCATGTACGCCTGGACGGTGCCGCCGAACTGCTCCACTGCGCGGGTCATCCGCGTCACGCATTCCCCGACGACGACCTTCACTTCGTGTGACGCGAGTCGCTCGCCGAGGCTCGTCGACCCGACGATGTCGGCGAAGAGAGCCGTCACCGGACGGACCTCGTCGCCCGTGGGCGTCTGCTGCTCTGCGGGCGCTCGCGCGGGTGGCGCTTCGGGCGCGGGCGCGGGAGGCGGCGGGGCCACGGTCGCCGGCGGCATCTCGGGAGCGTGCGGCGCGACGACGGTGCGGTTGTCGGGCACGTCGACCTCGATCATGATCACCGTACTGCCGACGCCGACGACGTCGCCCGCCCCGAGCCGCCGTGCGGCGCTGATCCGCTCGCCGTTGACCCACGTGCCGTTCAGCGAGCCGAGGTCCTCGATCTCCACGGTGCCGTCCACCGGGCGCACGAGCGCGTGGCGGCGCGAGATGAGCGGGTCGTCGATCGTCAGGTCCGCGTTGAGGCGGCCGAGCACGAGCTCACCCTCGACGGGGTAGCGCTGTCCTGCCAGCGGACCTTCCTTGACGATGAGAACCGGCACGCTGCCGGTTAGTCTAGATCCGCGCCGCGAGGCTCTTTGCGTTGCGTCTCTAGCTCGCGGGCTGCTTCGCTTCGAACTTCTTCACGACCGCGTCGCACGCCTCTTCCGAGAGAGCCGGGCGGCACCTTCCCAGCGCGGAGTTCGCCGTCGACCCCGCCACCGGCCTCCACCAGCTGCGGTACATCGACGTGCCGCGGCCGGGCTCGAGCGCGACGCCGACCATGTCGACGTGCGTCGGGTTGCCACGCTTCTCGTGCGTCCACACGATCGTCGAGTCGCCGGTCTTCTTGTCGATGCCGCAGACGACGACGCCGCCGAGCTTGCCGTCCGACTGGTGGACCCAGTTGCTCTGGCCGGGGACGCCGCCGCAATTGAGGATGCGAACGCCCTTCTTCGCGTCGTCGTACGCCGTCTGCCGCACAGACGGGCTCGAGAAGAAGTTGAGCGTGAACGAGTCCGGATAGGCGCTGGGAGCGCTGGCCGGCGACGAGCACGTGTCCGTCTCGACCGCGCCCTTGTCCGGCGTGCTCTGCACCTCGCAGTTCTTGGCAATTCCTGTCGGAAGCAGTGCGTCGCGGAGGGTCGTGGGCGTGCCGTTCGAGGTCGTCTTGCCCGAGGAGCTCTTGCTGCTACTGCCGCCGCTGAACGCGAGCACCGCGCCGACGATGGCACCGGCGATTACCAGCGCGGCGATGATGCCGCCGACGATCAGCCAGGTTCGTCTGCTCGGCCCGCCTGCGGCGGCTGGTGCGGCAGGCGCCGGGGCGGTCGGAGGAGCAGCCGGGGGCGGCGCGACGCCCGGAGGCTCGGCAGGGGAAGCGGCATCGGCCGCGGGTGGCGACGTCGTCGGGGTTCCGGACATCACGGTCGCGCCGGCGCCGGTGGCGCCCGCGAGCTGCGTCGCGCCGATCGAGGTCGACGGCGCCCCCGCTGCCTGCCGAAACGCGATGGCGAGCTCCCGCGGGGACTGGTATCGCTCGTCGCGGTTCTTCGCCATGCCCTTGGCGACGACCTCGTCCACCTCGGGCGGGAGATCGGGGCGCTTCTCATGCGGGACGGGAGGCGGCTCCAGCAGGTGCGCGTACATGAGCGCGACCTCGGAGTCCCGGTCGTAGGCCGGGTCGCCGGTGAGGCACTCGTAGAGGACGCAGCCGAGCGCATACACGTCGGCGCGTCCGTCGAGGTCCTTGCCCTCGATCTGCTCCGGCGACGCGTACTCCGCCGTGCCGACGAACATCCCCGTCTGCGTCAGCGGCTGCGAGGCGCTGTGCTTGACGACCCCGAAATCCGAGAGGTAGACGTGGTCGGACTCCTCGGGCCCGAACCCGGACGCCATCAGGATGTTCGCGGGCTTGACGTCACGATGGACGAGCCCCTTCGCGTGGGCCGCGCTGAGGGCGTTCGCGACCTGGCTGATGACCGACGACGTGCGGTCGAGTGGGAGCGAGCCCTCCCGCTTGAGCACCGTCTTCAGGTCGAGCCCCTCCACGAAGCGCATCGCGATGAAGAAGACGCCGTCCTCCTCGCCCGCCTCGTAGATCGGGATCACGTTCGGATGGTCGAGGCTGGCCGCGAGCCGCGATTCGCGCAGGAAGCGTTCGCGGAACGCCTCGTCGTCGCTCAGCTGTGGTGCGAGGAGCTTCAGAGCGACCGTGCGCTCGAGCGACAGGTGCTGTGCCCGGTAGACGATGCTCATCCCACCGTGGCCAATCAGCGACTCGAGCCGGTAGCCCCCGAACTCCGCGCCAATCTTCGGCACCCACGCGACGCTCACGGATCAGTTGTAACAGCCGTCCCGGCTCTTTGCCACTCGAGCTCGCGATCTAGACAGGGTTCGGGGAGTGGAGTACGCTCCTGGCCTGTTAGTCACGCACAGGAGGTGAGGGTCATTCCGAGGGCACTGCGGGTTGGGGGTCTCTTCGTCGCGCTTGCGTCGATGCTCTTCCTGGGGCTGGCCGGTGCAGCGAGCGGCGGCAACCAGACGACGTACACGGATGCCGCGGGCGACAACGAGCATCAGTCGAATACGTACTACGCGTCCGACATCCGGAGCGTGCAGCTGACGAGTGCGGACAAGGGAGCCGTAAGCGTCGCCGTGACGCTCGTCGACGCCGACGGCCGGATGGTCGCCGGGGACGAGCTCCGCGTCTACGTCAACCTCGACCGAAAGGCGTCCACCGGGGACCACGGCTATGACTACGAGCTGCTCGCCGTGGGGAAGTCCTCCGGGCAACCGACCTTCGACCTCTGCTCGCTCGCGTCCCCCGTGACCTGTCAGGCGGGGGAAAGCGGGTTCGGAGCCGAGACGTACCCGTCGTCGGGGACGCATGTCGTCACGTTCAACGTCACGATCAACACACCGGGCTTCGACTTCTTCGTGCGGTCCGCGTACCAGTCAGGCAGCGACCCGACGGTCATCGACGACGCGCCGAACAGCGGCGTCTTCACGTTCAACGCCAACAACGATCCCGATCACGACGGGGTCTACGGCGACGGCGACGCGTGCCCGACGAAGTCGGCGCGCGGCGTCTACGACTCCAACCACAACGGCTGCCCGGGCCTGTTCGGCCGCATCTCGCCGAGCCGGCACTTCACGGCCGCGGTGTCGGCCTCCTCGTTCCAGTTGCGGAAGCTCTGGTTCGACGGCGGGATTCCTGCTGGAGCCAGGGTTCAGATCGCCGGCGCAGGGCGGAGTGAGGCGCTGTCGTCTGTGAAGGGATTCGTCCGCAGCCGCCGGTTCCACGGCGCCTTCCGCTTCGGCAGCGTGATCACCGTGCGCATGACGAAGCCCGGCTATATCGGCTTCTACGCGCAGTACGTCGTTACCCACAGCGGTCTCGCGCAGCGGAGAGGCCTGTGCATTCCGGCCACGGGGAAGCAGTCGCCGGTGAAGTGCACAGGCGCGTTGCGCGGGAAGTAGGCGAGCGGGGCCACATGCGATGACGGCAAAGGTCTTCGTACCGGTCGCCGTCGTGCTCGGCGCCGCCGCGTTCGCCGCGGCGTTCTTCCTCGGCCATGCGACCGCGGGCTCGAAGGACTCGGGGAACGGGACGGGGACGGCCTCCGTCGTCGACCTGAAGGCGACGACGCCGACGGTCGCGTCCCCCTCGACCGGCGGGACGGTCAAGAACCTCGTGGCGCCTCCGCCGCCCCCGCCGCCCCCGCCGCCGTCGCCGTCGCCGTCGCCGTCGCCGTCGCCGTCCCCGTCACCATCGCCGCCTCCGCCACCACCGCCGCCTCCGCCACCGCCGCCGCCTCCTCCGCCGCCTCCGCCCTCAGGAGGGGGAGGAACAACGGTTATCGGCTGAGGGGCGTAGACTCGGTTTCTTGCTGGACAAGGGCGTCAACGTCTCCGGCTACCGCATCGACGGCGTGCTCGGCGTCGGCGGAATGGGAGTCGTCTACGAGGCGACGCAGCTCTCACTCGAGCGCACGGTCGCGCTGAAGCTGATCTCGTCCGAGCTCGGATCGGACGACGCCTTCCGTGAGCGGTTCCGGCGCGAGGGGCAGATCCAGGCGGCGATCGATCATCCGCACATCGTCCCGGTCTACGAGGCCGGCGAGAGCGACCAGGGACTCTTCATCGCGATGCGGCTCATCCGCGGCCGCAATCTGAAGGACCTGATCGTCGGCAACGAGCTGACGCCCCAGCGGACGACGCATCTCCTCACCCAGGTCGCGGAGGC
>Ga0075423_10001071_pt1 | contig 23545 bp, 24 predicted proteins | sample SoiMethybrSBSTD2_FD_80114 | JGI IMG/M metagenome (GOLD analysis project Ga0075423, IMG submission 80114) | Bulk soil microbial communities from a Populus tree surrounding site in Tennessee, USA - Soil MetaG P. TD hybrid SBSTD2 | ecosystem: Environmental > Terrestrial > Soil > Tree plantation... | reverse complement strand
GAGGAGGCCGAAGCCCACGAGCAGCAGCGGATCCCTCCCCGCCCCCGAGGCGAGGGCGAGGCCGATGCGGTCGAGGTTGGTCGAGCCGGCGGCGCCGAAGATCAGGGCGATCCCGTAGATGAAGAACCCGGAGGCGAAAGCGCCGAGGAGGAAGTACTTCATCGAGGCCTCGGCGGACTCGATGCGGCTCTTGAAGGTCCCGGCGAGGACGTAGAGAGCGAGCGACATCGTCTCGAGCCCGAGGAACACCATGATGAGATCGCCCGCGCTCGCCATGAGGGTCATCCCGATGGCGGAGAGGAGCACGAGGATGTAGAACTCGCCGCTCTCCGCGCCCTGCCGCCGCACGTAGTCGAGGGAGAGCAGCAGCACCAGCCCCACCGAGAACCCGATCACCAGGTTGAAGAAGATGGCGAAGCCGTCGAGGACCACCATCCCTCTGAACGAGCGCTCGTCGGCGCCCCAGAAGAGCAGCGACACGACCAGGGAGGCCACGACCCCCACCAGCCCCACCACCCCGAGATGCTCCTTGCGATCCCGCGGCGGGAGGAGATCGATCACCAGGAGCAGCAGGGCGGTGACGGACAGAACCAGCACGGGCCCGATGGCCCGAAAGCTCATGACGGGCGCGACGAGGGGCGTCACGAGCGCGGCAGTCGACATCTAGCGGGACGCGAGGGCCGCCGTCGCGGCGGCCTTGGCCTGGACCTGGCTGATGAGGGCCTGCACGCTCGACTCGGTCAGGCCGGTGAACGTCAGGGGATGGACGCCGATCCACACGATGAAGAGCAGCACCGGGACCAGCACCACCCACTCGCGCACGGAGAGATCGACGAGCCGCCGGTTCTCCTCGTGCGTGATCTCGCCGAAGATCACGCGCTGGTACATCCACAGCATGTAGACGGCGGCGAAGATGATGCCGGTGGTGGCGAGCACGCCGGCGACCCGGCTCCACTGGAACGCGCCCACGAGGATGAGGAATTCGCCCACGAAGCCGTTGAGGCCGGGCAACCCGATGGACGAGAAGATGACGATCATGAAGAGCACGCTGAATGCGGGCATCACCTTCCAGATCCCGCCGAACTGCTCGATGAGCCGCGTGTGGCGGCGCTCGTAGATCATGCCGACGAGGAGGAAGAGCGCGCCGGTGCTGAGGCCATGGTTCACCATCTGGATGATGCCGCCCACCACGCCCTGGGGGTTGAGGGCGAAGAGGCCCAGCATCACGAAGCCGAGGTGGCTCACCGAGGAGTACGCCACGAGCTTCTTGATGTCGGGCTGCACGGTGGACACCCACGCCCCGTAGAGGATCCCGATGATGGCGAGCGCGATGATCCACGGGGCGAAGGTCAGGCTCGCCTGCGGGAACAGGGGCAGGCAGAAGCGGAGGAAGCCGTAGGTCCCCATCTTCAAGAGGACGCCGGCCAGGATCACGCTGCCCGGCGTGGGCGCCTCGACGTGCGCGTCGGGCAGCCACGTGTGGAAGGGGAACATCGGCACCTTGATGGCGAAGGCGAGCGCGAAGGCGAGGAAGAGGAGATTCTGCACCCGTCCCCCCGGCATCACGTACTGCGCGAGCACGGGGAGATCGAAGGTGTAGTTGCCGGTGGCCGCGCCATGCTGGAAGAAGAGGGCCAGGATGGCGACCAGCATGAGCAGGGAGCCGGCGAGCGTATACAGGACGAACTTCACCGCCGCGTATACCCGGTTGGTCCCGCCCCAGACCCCGATCACGAGGTACATCGGGATCAGCATGGCTTCCCAGAAGACATAGAAGAGGAAGAGGTCCAGGGCGACGAACACCCCGAGCATCCCCGTCTCCAGGAGCAGCATCGTGACAGCGAACTCCTTCCACCGCTTCTCGATCGCGTGCCACGACGCCAGCAGCGTGATGGGCATGAGGAAGGTGGTCAGGAGCACGAGGAGCAGGCTGATCCCGTCGATGCCGACGTGATAGCTGATGCCGAGCGACGGCAGCCACGGCCGCCGCTCCTGGAACTGGTAGTCCGCCATCCGCGCGTCGAAGCCCGTGTAGAGGGGCAGCGACACGAGGAACGTGAGCAGCGCCACCGCGAGGGCCGCGCGCTTCATCGTCTCGTCGCGGGCGCCGCGCGGGAGGAGCCCGATGATCACCGCGCCCACCGCGGGGAGGAATACCACGAGGGACAGCGCCATACCCCTCACCGAGGACCGCGCGCGTAGAGGAAGGCGACCACCGCGATCGCGCCCAGGAGCATGCCCAGCGCGTAGTTCATGGTGAAGCCGGTCTGGACGCGGCGGAGGCCGCGGGCCCAGGCCGTCACCGCCTCGCCCACGCCATTGACGATGCCGTCGATGAACCGTAGGTCGAACACGCGTGCGCACCAGACGAAGAGCCGGTACGAGGGCTGGACGAACAGGGCGTCGTAGATCTCGTCGACGTAGTACTTGTTGAGCAGCAGGCGGTGGAGGCCGCTGCGTGGCTCGCCGATCTCCTCCGGGCGCACCGGCCGGCGCCCGTACATCATCCAGGCGAGGAGCACGCCGGCCACCGCGACCACGATCGAGAGCAGGATCAGCACCTTGCCGGTGGCGCCGTGGTCCGCCTCGTGCAGCGGGAGCACGGGGGCGAGGAAGCGGGCGAACGCGGTGCCGTGCGACGACGGCGCCCCCAGCGCGATGCCGGCGACCACGGTGAGGATGGCGAGGAGGGTGAGGGGAAGCGTCATCACCGTGGGCGACTCGTGCACGTGGCGGCGCGCCTCCTGTGTCATGCGGGGCGCGCCGAAGAAGGCGAGGAACACCAGGCGGAACGTGTAGAAGGCGGTGAGGAAGGCGCCGCCGAGCAGCAGGAAGAAGAGCACGTGTTGGCCGTCGAAGAAGGTCGCGGCGAGGATCTCGTCCTTGGAGAAGAAGCCGGCGAGCGGCGGCACGCCCGCGAGCCCGAGGGCGCCGACGAGGAAGGTGATCGTGGTGGTGAGCATCTTCGACTTGAGGCCGCCCATCTTGCGCAGGTCCTGCTCGCCCTGGAGGCCATGGATCACGCTGCCCGCCCCGAGGAACAGCAGGGCCTTGAAGAAGGCGTGGGTCACGAGGTGGAAGATGCCGGCCGCGTACGCCCCGACCCCTACGCCCACGAACATGTAACCGAGCTGGCTGATCGTGGAGTAGGCGAGCACGCGCTTGATGTCGGTCTGGGCGAGCGCGATGGTCGCGGCGAAGACGGCGGTGAGGCCGCCCACCCACGCCACCACGTCGAAGGCGATCGGCGACATCTCGAACAGCTTGTGGCAGCGCGCGACCATGTAGACGCCCGCCGTCACCATGGTGGCGGCGTGGATGAGGGCGGACACCGGCGTCGGCCCCTCCATCGCGTCGGGCAGCCAGGTGTAGAGCGGCCCCTGGGCGGACTTGCCGCACGCGCCCATGAAGAGCAGCAGCGCGATGGCGGTGTAGGTGCCGGCGCCGATCGACGCGTCGGCTTTGCCGAAGACGGCGCCGTAGTCGAGGGTGCCGAACGTCACCCAGATCAGGATGATGGCGAGGAGGAAGCCGAAGTCGCCCACCCGGTTCACGATGAACGCCTTCTTGCCCGCCTCCACCGCCGACTTCCGCTCGTACCAGAAGCCGATGAGGAGGTAGGAGCAGAGGCCCACCGCTTCCCAGAACACGAAGAGGACGAGGAAGTTGCCGGCGAGGACCAGCATCACCATCGAGAAGACGAACAGGTTGAGGTAGGTGAAGAAGCGCGCGTAGCTGGGGTCGCCGTGCATGTAGCCGGCGGAGTAGAGGTGAATGAGGAAGCCCACGCCGGTGACGACGAGCAGCATCACCGCGGAGAGCTGATCGACCTGGGCGGTGAGCGGAGTCTGGAAGCTCCCGGCACCGATCCACGAGAAGAGCGCGCCGGTGTAGGTCTCACCCGCCCACACGCGCGCGAAGACCGCGCACGAGGTGAGGAAGGCGGCGCCGAGCGCGGGCACGGCGATCCAGTGGGCACGCTCGCCGATGAGGCGTCCGGCCACGGCATTGATCACGGTCCCGAGGAGCGGGAATAGCGGGATCAGCCAGACGAGTCGTGACATGTATGTGCTTTCGGGAACAAACCCGGCTCACTCTATCCAAACGGGTTCCGAGTGTCAACTCAAGGTGGGCTCCACGTGGGCGAAGTACATGAAGGGAATCAGGTAGAAGAGCAGCCCATGCCCGGTGGCGATGCGGAGCGCGCCCGCCTCGGTGAGCACGGCGAGGCCGAAGTTGAGGAGCGAGTAGGCGGCGACGGCCACGACGAGCCCGCCGAGCGGCGCCGGCACGCGACGGGAGAGGCCGCGCCAGTCGAGCACGTCCAGCCGGCGCCCCGTGCGCGCCGGCGCGACGCGTCGCCGAAGCCGGGCGAGCATGACGAGGAGCAGCACGATCGCGCCCGCGAAGAGCACGACGATGAACGCGTCGGGCACGCGGACACCCAGCGGCGTGAAGCTCAGCAGGTGCGCGCCCGCGCTCGCGGCGAGCCCGAGCGCCGCCGCGGCGCGACCCACGCGCGCTCCCATGGCTTCTTCTAGCACGAAAATTGACGGCTCGACGCGCGCGTCGGTATGATCCCAAGGTGGCTCGGATCGGCGCCCGGTTCTGGTTCTACCTCGTCCTCCTCCCCGCCCTCCTCATCGTGGTCGGGATCTCGATTCTCGCCTGGCGACAGACCGTCCATGGAGTCCACGCCGAGATGGTTCCCCCCCTGCGCTTCATCGGCGTGAAGACGCCGCTCAACCTGAGCCTCCGCGCGGAGCGCGGCTCCGTCCTGAGCGTGGAGGTGCGCCTCGTGCAGGGCCAGGGCCGGGTGGTGCTCGCGGCGCAGACGTTCGCCGCCCCCGGTCCCGAGAAGAAGGTCGACCTCGTCGTGGAGGGACGCAACACCGGACTGCGCGAGGGTCAGGCGACGCTGGAGGTCCGCGCCCGCGACAGCTTCTGGCGGCCGCTCCGCGTCGACGATCGGCCGGTGCTCACCGTCCCGGTGACGCTCGACTTCACCCCGCCCACGCTGGAGGTGCTCTCGTACACCCGCTACCTCGCCCAGGGCGGCGGCGGGCTCGTGGTCTTTCGTTCGAAGGGCGCCTCCCGGGTGGGCGTGAACGCGGGCGGCCTCTTCTTCCCCGCCTTCCCGGCGGGACCGCCGGACTCCGGCATCCTCGTCGGCCTGCTGGCGCTGCCGTGGGACGCGCCGCGGGGCGCCATCACCGTACTCGCGCAGGACGAGGCGGGCAATGCGGTCACGCGGCCCATCGCCGCCGAGATCAGGGCGCGGAAGTTCCCCGCGGACGCGATCGAGGTGAAGGAGGCCTTCCTCAAGGAGAAGGTGGCGGAGCTCCTGCCCGACCAGGCCAGCGCCCAGGGCGAGGCGCTCGTCGCCGCGTTCCTCCGCATCAACCGCGATCAGCGCAAGGCCGCCGAGCAGAAGAAGCGCGAGCTCGCCACCCGCACCCAGCCGCGCCCCCTGTTCGAAGGCCCCTTCCTCCAGCCCCACAACTCCAAGGTCTTCTCGAACTTTGCGGAGACGCGCTCCTACCGCTACGGGGGCCGCGAGATCGACGTCCAGGTGCACCTGGGCTATGACCTCGCCTCGCTCAAGCACAGCCCCGTGCCCGCCGCGAACTCGGGCCTCGTGCTCTACGCGGGCCCCCTCACCATCTACGGCAATGCGGTGATCCTGGATCACGGCTGGGGGTTACAGACGCTCTACGCCCACCTCTCGTCGTTCTCGGTGAAGGAGGGCGACTCGGTGCAGAAGGGCCAGGAGCTCGGCCGCACCGGGACGACCGGGCTCGCGGTAGGCGATCACCTCCACTACGAGGTGCTGATCCACGGGATCTCCGTGACGCCGATCGAGTGGTGGGACGCCCGCTGGATCCGCGATCACATCGGCAAGCCCCTGCGCGACGCCGGCCTGCCCACGCTGGTCGCCGGCGCGCCGCCGGCGGCGGGCGAGGAAGAGCAGGCGCCGGTCAAGCGGCGCAGTCGGGCGCGCGCGCGCTGAGGAAGCAGGCGCGCGTCAGCGCGCCTCGGCGACGGCCGGCTCCTCGCCGGCGCCCAGCACCCGAGAGATCGCGCGCGCGGTGTCCCGGGTCATCTTCCCGAAGCGCGCGAGATTGGGAACGATGCGCACCGTCGGTCCTCCCACCACCAGAGCGGCGACCACCTGGCCGTCGCGCCCGAAGATGGGCGCGGCCAGGCCTGCCGAGCCTTCCGACAACTCGTCCCGCGTCACCGAGAGTCCCACGCGCCGGATCTCGGCGAGGGCCTTCTTGAGCGTGGCGCGGTCGGTGATGGTGTGGCGCGCCAGGGCCTTGAGCTTGGCCGACCGGAAGTATTCCTCCTGCTGCTCCGGGGGCATGTAGGCGAGGAGCAGCTTGCCAAGGGCCGAACAGTAGAGCGGCCGCTGATCACCCACCGACACGGTGTAGCGCACCGGATTGTGGCTCTCCACCCGGTCGATGTAGACGGCGACCGTGCCGTCCGAGGCGAGTGTGCCGATGAGCGCCGTCTCGCCGCACTTGGCGGCCAGGTCCTCGAGGAAGGGCCGCGAGAGCTCCGGCAGCTCGCGGTTGGAGAGCGCCGCCATGGCGAAGGTGAAGGCGCCCGGCCCGAGCCGGTAGCGACCGTCTTCCCCGCGCACGAGGTAGCCCAGCCGGTTCAGCGCGCGGAGGAGGTAGAAGAGGCTCGACTTGGGCGACGAGAGCCGGTGAGACAGCTCGCTGAGGGTCTGCCCGCCCCGCTCGCGCGCGAGGATCTCCAGCGACTCGAGCACGCGACCGATGGCCCGCGGGCCCGCGTCGCGGGGACGCGGGGCTGGTGCGCCGGGCTGAGGATCAGGGCTTCGCATATGGGAACGTATGCCTCTTTCGCCGAATTGAAGCCTGTCATGGCGGACCCGAACTGTCAACCGTGGGCGGCGGGCGCGCGCAGGAGGGCCCCGCGCAGCAGTGCGCCGGGCGGCACGAAGTCGCCGAGCACGCCCATCACCGTCGCCAGCAGGACGGGCCGCGCGGCGAGGAGGCGCGCGGCGAGATTCGCAGCGCGGCGGCGCGCGATCACCGCCTGGAGCGCGCGCGTCAGCCGGGCCTTGCCGAGGAACGCGTCACGCCGGGCCCGGGCGTAGGGACGGAGGGCCGCGGCGGTGCAGCGGCCCGCGCGCAACGCCGCGTGCGCGACCTCGACGAGGAGCTCCGCCGAGCGCAGCGCGGTGTAAAGTCCCTCGCCGGTGAAGGGATCGTAGAACCCGCCCGCGTCGCCCACGAGGGCCACGCCGTCCACCGAGGGCTCGTCGACGCGGTAGGCGAGCGGGCCCATTGCCCGGAGCGGCCCCACCGCCCGCAAGCCGTCGAGGCGCGGGGCGAGATGACGGAGCTGCTTCAAGCGCGCGTCGAAGAAGGTTTCGAGCCGGCCGCGGAAGGCGCGTGCGTGCGCGTGCGGCACCACGAGCCCGAGGTTCACGACGCCCGGGGCCACCGGATTCAGGATCGCGTAGTCGGGCGGGTCCACGTAGATCTCGCCGAGGTCCCCGAGGTCGGCCAACCCCGTCACGTGCTGGATCAGTGCCATGCGCCGGAGGCGATGCGGCCGCACGAGGCCGAGGGCGTGCGCGACGAGCGACGCGCGCCCGTCGGCGCCGATCACCAGGCGCGCGGCCGCCTCCCTTGCCTGGCCCTCCGCATCCTCATAGCCCACGCCCACCACCACTCCGCCGGCTCGCCGGAGCTCGGTCACGCGGTGACGCTCTCGGGCGTCGAGCGGGAGGACGCGCGCGCGCTCGAAGAGAAGACGATCGAGCGTCTCGCGGGGGATGGCGAGCCCGTGCCCGCGATAGCCCGCCCAGGCGCCGCGCGCGGGGTAACGCCCCTCGAGCCGCCGGCCATCCGGCGCGATGATGCGCATGCCGACGATGGGCTGCGCCGCCGCGTCCACATCTTTGAGCACGCCCAAGCGGTCGAGGATGCGCGCGCACTCCGGCGAGAGATACTCGCCGCAGATCTTCGGACGTGGAAACGCCGTCTTGTCCAGCAGCAGCACCGACCAGCCCCGCTCGGCGAGCAGGATGGCCGTCGCGCTCCCCGCCGGTCCGCCCCCCACGACGATCACGTCGTACGGCGTCATCCGGCGCTTCCCTATTCGGTGACCGCGCAGAGCCGCAGCAGCGGCGCGTAGCGGCGCACCGCCACGCCCTCGAGGCCCGCGCGCGCGCAGAGCCCGCGCACTTCGTCCGCGGTGTAGGCGCGGCGGACGGAGAGCGGCCCGTCGTGACGCGACATGCGCCCGCAGCCGAAGAGCCGCGTGACGAGCCACATCGCCGCCCACCCGAGCCGGCTCCGCGCGAGGTCGTTCACGACGACGCCCTCGCGGGCCATCGCGCCCATCGCTTCGAGATATGTAATGGCGGCGGCCGGCTCGAGGTGATGCAGGGTCAGCGAGGAGATGGCGACGTCGACCGCATGCTTTCGGAAGGGCGCCGCGAGCGCATCGGCCCGCAAGAGCGTGATCTCGGGATAGCTCGCCACCGTCCGGCGCGCCACCTCGAGGGTCGGCTCGCTCAAATCGAGCGCGAACACTCGGATGGACCGGCCGGCGCGGCGCGCCCAGCGCACGAGGGCGCGGGGGATGTCGCCCCCGCCCGTGCCGAGGTCGACCACGGTGGCGATCCGGTCGGCGGGTAGGCGGGCGAGCAGGCGCCGCACGTGGCGCACCGTCATGAGCCGGCCGCCGAAGGCGCCGTTGAGGCGCGCCACGTCGGCGAGGCTCCGCGCGCGCTCCGCAAAGGGGGCGGGGCCGTCCAGCAGCTCGACGGCGCCGGCGGCGCGCGAGAGTGGCCGGACGAAGCGCATCTACCAGCGCAGCAGCGCGCCCTCGGCGGCGAAGCCGGGGCCCAGGGCGATCATGAGTCCCCAGTCGCCGGGCTGGGGCGCCCCGGAGCGCAGCGCCTCCTCGAGGACGAACAGGATGGTGGCGGAGGACATGTTGCCGAACACGCGGAGCACGTGCCGGGAGTGCGCGATCTGCTCGTCCGTCAGCTCGAGCAGCGTCTTGGCCTGCTCGATCACCCGGCGGCCCGCGGAGTGGAGGACGAAGTGAGCCACGTCCTCCTTCTTGAGACCGTGCGCGGCCATCAAGATCTGCGCCATCTCGCGCATCATGCCCCCGCCAATCCGGCGCACCTCCTTGGAGAGCACCACGCGCGGGCGGCCACCCGGGTACTCGAAGCCCATCGCGCCCAGATGCTCGGGCCGGAACAGCGTGCGGTGCTCCACCACGGCCGGCCCCTCGCCCTCGCACGACAGGGCCAGCGCCCCGGCGCCGTCGGCGAAGATCGCGTGGGCGACCGCGCTCTCGAGCCGGTCGTCGAGGTAGTAGGCGGCCGAGCAGAGCTCGACCGCCACCACCACCGCGCGGTGGCGGGGGAACGCACGCAGGTGATTCCAGGCCTGCTGGAGCACCACCATCGCGGCGGCGCATCCCGTGTCGCCCACGTGCGCGCGCTGCACGTCCGGGCGGAAGTCCAGGAGGCTCACGAGGTGGGCGTCGAGACTCGGGCAGAGGCGGCCGGTGCACGTCGTGGTGGCAATGAAGTCCACCTCTTCGGGCTTCCACCCCGCCTTCGCGATGGCCTTCCGCGCCGCCGCCGCCGACAGCTCGAGGGCACCGCGGCGGAAGCGATCGTTCAGGTCGTCCACGCTCTCCTGGGGCGTTTCGTCGGGCATGAAGGTGGCGGGATCGAAGTAGAGATAGCGCCCCTCGATCTGGCTGTTCGCGAAGAAGCCGGCGCGCTGGGCGTCCGGGTAGCCGGCCATGCGCAGAACCGTGGCCTGATCGAAGCGGTGTGCAGGCGTGGCCGTGGCGACGGCGACGATCTTGGGGATGCTCATCCCTGGCTCCTCATGGGGGCGCCCGGCCGCGAAGCGTACGCCTCGACAGTTGCCATGTCCAGTGAGCCGATGCTAGCGTTATGCCATGCCGCTCTTCTCGTTCGAGGGAAAGACTCCAAAGATCCACCCCACTGCCTTTATCGCCCCGACCGCGAGCATCATCGGTGACGTGACCGTCGAGGAAAACGCGTCGGTCTGGTACGGCGCCGTGGTGCGCGCCGACTTCTCACCGATCGTGATCCGCCGCGGCGCGAACGTGCAGGATGGCTCGGTCATCCATGTCACGCCGGCGGGCGGGACGGAGATCGGGCCCGGCGCCACCATCGGCCATCTCTGCATGGTCCATGCGGCCACGATCGGTGAGGAGGCCCTGGTGGGCAATTCCTCCACGGTCCTCGACGGCGCCAAGATCGGCGCGCGCTCGATGATCGCTGCCGGCTCCCTGGTGACCCCCGGCACGGACATTCCCGAGGGCGTGCTCGCGATGGGGGCGCCCTGCAAGGTGCGCGGACCGCTGACGGGGACGCCCGCGGAGCGCTGGGTGCAGATGAATCCCGCCGGCTATCAAGCGCTCGCCCAGCGCCATCGCGCGGGGGCGCGTCCGGTCTAGGCATGGCCACCGGCGGCCATGTCCTCGTCACCGGCTTCGAGCCCTTCGGCGGCGATACCGCCAATCCTTCGCAGGAGGTCGCCAAGGCGCTCGATGGCCGCCGCGTGCGCGACGGCGTGATGCGGGCGATGATCCTGCCCGTGCAGCACGAGGAGGCGCGCGCCGCCCTGGTTCCCGCGCTCGCCGAGCCCGGCCTTCGCGCCGCAGTGATGCTGGGGCTGGCCGGCGGCCGCATGCGCATCGCGCTCGAGCGCGCGGCGCTGAACGTGATGGACTATCACCTCACCGACAATCGCGGCGACATCGTGCGCGGGACGCCGTGCGTGGCGGGCGGGCCCGCCGCGTACTGGAGCACTCTGCCGCTGCCCGCCATCCGGGAGGCCCTCACCGCCGAGGGCATTCCCGCCTATGTGTCGAACACCGCGGGGACCTTCCTCTGCAACTACACGCTCTATGCGGCGCTCCATGCCCTCGACGAGAGCGCCCGCCGCATCCCCGCGGGCTTCATCCATCTCCCGTTCCTCCCGTCGATGGTGGCCTCGCACGCGCTCGACGAGCCGAGCATGGACCTTGTGATGATGATCCGTGCGGCGGAGATCGCGGCGCACGCCGCCCTCGCCGCCTAGGCGGCGACCATCCCTTCGCGCCCTGCGCTCAGGCGAGCGCGCTCAGCGGGATCGGCCGGAAATCGGCGAGCGCGTCCAGCCACTCGATCTCGCGCCCACCGAACGGCGGGGCGCCCGCCTCGCGCGACACGACCCAGCGGCGGAGATAGAGCGCCCCGCTGAGCAGCCAGTGGGCGTCGCCCCGGCCCTCGAGCAGGGTCTGGCCCTCGGCGAGGAGCAGCGACGCGGCGAGGAGATGGTAGAGCGTGTCGGCCACCGGCCGGGCCTCGAGCTCCTGCTCGGCGCGCGGCAGCGCCGCCCAGCCCGCGATCCGCCGCCGGACGACGTCCAGCGTCTCGCGCGCCACGTCCACCCACGGCTTCGCCGCGGCTTCCGTCACACGCGCGAGACGCTCGCCGACGAAGGCGAGCAGCGGCTCGTGCGCGGCCTCGCGAAGGATGGCGCGCTGCACGTCGAGGGCGACCACGTTGCTGGCCCCCTCCCAGATCGAGCCGAGGTAGCTGTCGCGCACGAGCCGCGGGTTCACCCACTCCTCGATGTAGCCGTTGCCCCCGCGCACGTTCATCGCCTCCGCGGTGACGAGGCGCGCGTGCTGGCTGATCCAGTACTTTGCGAGGGGGGTGAGGATGCGGAAGAGGGCGCGGGCCGGCGCCTCCCCCCGGTCCCACCGGTCGAGCGTGGCGGCCGCGTGGAGCACCACCGCGGCGGCGGCCTCCGAATCCACCACCATCTGGAGGAGCTGGGCGCGCAGGAGCGGCAGCTCGGCGAGGACGCGGCCGAACGCCACCCGCGCCCGCGCGTGGGTGAGCGCTTCGAGCACGGCCCGGCGGATGAGCGCGGAGGAGCGCAGCGCGTTCGAGAGGCGCGAGACGTTGACCATCTCCATCATCTGCTTGAAGCCGCGGTCGAGATCGCCCACCGGGTAGGCGACGGCGCCGGCGTACGTCACCTCGCCGCTCGCCATCGAGCGCGAGCCGAACTTGTCCTTGAGTCGGTTCACCGTGAGGTCGTTGCGCCGCCCGTCCGGCAGCACCTTGGGCACGAGGAACATCGCGAGCCCGCGCGTGCCGTCGGGCGCGCCCTCGGGACGGGCGAGCGTGAACGCCACGTCCGCGTTGGCGTTCGAGCAGAACCACTTGTCGCCCCAGAGGCGCCAGAGGCCGTCGGAACCCCGCTTCGCCACCGTGGTCGCCGTGCCCACGTCGGAGCCGCCCGTCTTCTCGGTCATCCACTGCGTCCCCTGGCGCAGCGCGGCCATGTCGGTGGCGGTGAGCCCGGGCAGATAGCGCGCCTGGAGGTCGGCGCTCCCGTAGTGGCGCAGCATGCGGGCGCCGGAGTCCGTCATGTTGACCGGGCAGAGGAGCCCGAACTCCGACTGGCCGAAGAGATAGGTGAGGGCGTACTTCACCACGTGCGGCACCGGCCCGGGCCCGCCGAGTACGCCCGGGCGGTGGGAGAGGGCGGCCAGCCCGAAGCGGCCGAAGGCCAGCTCCTCCATCCGTTTATATGAAGGATGGAAGACCACCTCGTCGATGCGCTGTCCCCGCTCGTCCCAGGACCGGAGGACCGGCGGATTCTTGTCGGCGGCGTGGGCGAGGGCGTCGAGCTCGCCCCCGGCGACCTCGCCCATCGCGACGAGATGCGGGCGCGCGAGCGCGTAGGTCTCGGGCCCCATCACCGACTCGCAGAGCTGCTGGAACGCGCCGTCGACCAGAAAGTAGTTGAGCCCACGCGTGACGGGCATCGCGTCCTGAGCAGAGACGGGAGGGCCGGCCATCGCGCTTCCGGCTCAGCGCCCGGTGAACTGGGGCGGCCGCTTGTCCTTGAACGCCTGCACGCCTTCCTTGTGGTCCGCCGTCTCGCGCACGACCGCCATGTGGGACGAGACGAGATCCAGGTGGGTGCGGAGGTCGAGGCGCATGCTCTGGTAGACCAACCTCTTGATCATTCTGATCGGCACCTGGGGCCCGTTCGCGACCTGGGCGGCGAAGGCGTACGTCGCCTCGCGCAACTCGGCGGCGGGCACGACGCGGTTCACGATGCCGAGCTTGAGCGCCTCGGGCGCCTCGACGAAATCTGCCGTCCAGAGCAGCTCGAGCGCCTTCGCGGTGCCGATGAGCCGCGGGAGGAAGTAGGTGTCGCCGTCGCCCGGCACGAGCCCCACTCGCACATAGCCGGTGGAAAAGCGTGCGGTGTCGGCGGCGATGCGCATGTCGCACATGAGGCTCATGCCCATGCCCGCGCCCACCGCGACGCCGTTGACCATGGCGATCACCGGCTTGTCCATCGCCTCGAGCGCCTTGGGCACGCGGTGGATGGCCTCCCAGAGCCCGTTCTTGTGATCGAGGGGGCTCGGCCGGCTGTCGCCCATGCGGCCCACGTCGCCTCCGGAGCAGAACGCCTTCCCCGCCCCGGTCACGATCACCACGTTGACGGCGGGATCCCGCTGGGCCTCGTTCAGGGAGGTCGCCCACGCATCGATCATCGGCCCGGTGAAGGCATTCATCTTGTCGGGCCGGTTGAGCGTGATGGTGGCGACCTTGTCCTTCACCTCGTAGATGAGCTCGTCCGCGCTGGGTGACATGGGCTGGTTCCTCCGGGCGGCTAGTATACGTTCGGCCCGGGACCGACACCATGGCGGGCCCCCCGGTAGGGCCGTGGACGGGGGTTGACGCCTCCACCCCATTTCGGTAGTATCGCGACCAGACCACCCGGACCAGAACCCTCTACCGGAGGTGAGCACATGACCTGGGAAGCGCCGGATTTCATCGAAGTGAAGATGGACGCCGAGATCAACTCCTACCAGGACGACTTCGACCGTCAGGACGACGACCGCTTCTAGACGGCGCCTGCCGCGGAAGGACCCTCAGCCCCCCTCTCGGCGCCTAGCCGAGCCGGGGGCTGTCGCGTCTCCAGGGGATCCATCGTGCGCATCCATGTCCTGGGCTCGGCCGCCGGCGGCGGTTTCCCGCAGTGGAATTGCGGATGCCCCAACTGTCGCGGCCTTCGTGACGGGACCCTCAAGGCCACGGCCCGCACCCAGGAGTCGGTGGCGGTCAGCGCGGACGGCGCGGGCTGGTTCCTCCTCAACTGCTCCCCCGAGATCCGGCACCAGATCGAGAGCTTCGAGGGCCTGCATCCCCGCGCGGCCCGCCATTCCCCCATCCGCGCCATCGTCCTCACCAACGGCGATCTCGATCACGTGCTCGGGCTCCTATCCCTTCGCGAGTCACATCCCCTGGTGATCTACGCCACCGCGAGCGTGCGCGACGGCTTCACCGAAGGGAACGGCCTCTACCGGACGCTGCAGCGCTTTCCTGAGCAGGTCACGTGGCGCGCCCTCAAGCTGGGACGTGAGGACGCCCTGGCCGGCGTCGACGGCCAGCCCAGCGGCCTCGCCATCGAGCCGGTGGCGGTGCCCGGCAAGCCGCCCATCCATCTCGAGAACCGGCCGGGCGGCCGGACCGCGACCGAGCCCGAGGACAATATCGGCCTCCGCATCCGCGAGGCCGCGACCGGGCGCCGGCTCGCGTACTTCCCCGCCGCCGGCGGTGTGACGCCCGTGGTGCGGGAGGCGCTCACAGACGCGGACGCCGTGTTCTTCGACGGCACGTTCTGGTCGAGCGACGAGCTGCCGGCGCAGGGGCTCGGCACCAAGCGCGCGGCCGACATGGCCCACCTGCCCGTCGGCGGGTCGCAGGGGAGCCTCGCCGCCCTGCGCGGCCTCCGGGCCACGCCGCGCATCCTCATCCACCTGAACAACACGAACCCCGTCCTCCGCGAGGACGCGCCCGAGCGGAAGGAGGCGGAGGCCGCGGGCTGGACCATCGCCTGGGACGGCATGGAGGTGACGCTGTGATCACCGACGCGCTCCGGCCGCCGCTGCCGCGCGAGGAGTTCATCGCCTGGGTGCGGAAGGAGGGCGAGGCGCGCTACCACGACCATCATCGCTACCACGTGCTCATGCACGAGGGGCGGCTCACCAAGCCCCAGCTCCAGCAGTGGGTGCTGAACCGCTTCTACTATCAGACGCGCATCCCCGTCAAGGACGCCATCATCCTCTCGAAGTCGGAGGATCCGGCGTTCCGCCGCATGTGGATCCGGCGCATCCGCGACCACGATGGCGACGAGGGCGGCGGCGAAGCGGGCATCGAGCTCTGGCTGCGCCTGGCCGAGGGCGTGGGGCTCGACCGCGAGGAGGTGGCGAGCTGCCGCTCGGTGCTGCCCGGGGTGCGCTTCGCGTGCGACGCCTACGTGGAGCTGGTGCGTGAGCGCACGCTCGTGGAGGCGGTCGCGTCCTCCCTCACCGAGTTCTTCGCGCCCGACCTCATGTCCCGCCGCGTGCTCGCGTGGGAGAAGCACTATCCGTGGGTGAGCCCGGACATGCTGGCGTATTTCCGCTCGCGGGTGCCGCGCGCGCGGCGCGACTCGATGGAGGCCATCGACTACGTGATCGCGCACGCCCCCTCGTACGAGATGCAGGAGCGCTGCGTGGCCGCCCTCATCAGGAAGACCGAGATCCTGTGGCACCTCCTCGACTGCGCCTACGCGGCCTACGTCGAGCCCGGATGGGGCCCGCAGGGCGCGCGGGGCACATGATCTCGGCGGAGAGCCGGCTGCGCCTCGCCGCCAAGGCGCGCCTCCGGTTCGACCGCAAGTCGTCGCGCTACATGCTCCTCTATCCCGAGCGCGGTCTCGTGCTGAACCCCACCGCCGCCGACGTGCTGCAGCGCTGCGACGGGGAGCGCACCGTCGGCTCCATCGTCGCGGAGCTGGCGAAGCAGTACGGCCACGACGCGCCCGCGGTGGAGCGCGAGGTGCTCGGCTTCCTCCAGACCATGGCCGACCGGGGCCTGGTCCAGGCGGCGCCGTGAGCGACAGCGAGCGGCCGTACACGCTGGTCGCGGAGCTGACGTACCGCTGTCCGCTCCGCTGCGTCTACTGCTCGAACCCGCTGGACTACGGCGCACACGGGGACGAGCTCGACACCCCGACGTGGCTGCGCGTGCTCCGCGAGGCCGAGGACCTCGGGGTCGTGCAGGTCAACCTCACCGGCGGCGAGCCGCTCGTGCGCGACGATCTCGAGGCGCTGATCGAGGAGTGCCGCCGGCTCGATCTCTACACGAACCTCATCACCAGCGGGGTGCCCCTCCGGCGCGAGCGGCTCGCCCGTTTCCGCGCCCTCGGCCTCGACAACGTGCAGATCTCCATCCAGGACACCGCGGCGGCCGCCTCGGACCGGATCGCCGGCGTGAAGGCCTTCGACCGGAAGCTCGAGGTCGCGGCCTGGGTGAAGGAGCTGGGCTTCCCCCTCACGCTCAACACCGTGCTCCACCGCGAGAACCTCGACCGCGTCGAGGCGGTGATCGCCCTCGCCGAGCGCCTCGGCGCCGACCGGCTCGAGCTCGCCAACACGCAGTACCTCGGCTGGGCGCTCCCGAACCGCGCCGCGCTGCTGCCGTCGCGCGCGCAGCTCGCCCATGCCCGTGAGGTGGCGGCGGCGGCGCGGAAGCGTCTCACGGGGACGATGGAAGTGCTCTTCGTCACGCCCGACTACTACACGGATCTGCCCAAGGCCTGCATGGACGGCTGGGGGCGGCGCTTCATCGTGCTGAGCCCGGAGGGGCGCGCGCTGCCCTGCCACGCCGCACACACGCTGCCGGGCCTCACCTTCGAGTCGGTGCGGGACCGGCCGCTCGGAGAGATCTGGCGTGACTCCGCGGGCTTCCGTGCCTTCCGCGGCGAGGACTGGATGCCGGAGCCGTGCCGGAGCTGCGACCGGCGCGCCATCGACTTCGGCGGCTGCCGCTGCCAGGCGTATCTCCTCACGGGCAACGCCGCGGCTACCGATCCCACGTGCAAGCTCTCGCCCGACCATCATCTGATCGAGACCGCGCGCGAGGCCGCCGAGACACCGACCCTCACCGAGCTGATCTACCGAACCACGAAGTCTCCCTCGTGACATGCCGCCGCCGCGCCGGCGCAAACGCATGGACGCCAGCTTCCTGATCCTTCTGGCCCTCACGATCGCGGCGCTCGCGTTCGCGCTCGTGAAAGACCCGGCTCTCGCCGCGCGCGGTCTGCAATCGAGCGGGCGCCTGTTCGGCTCGGTCTGGATGGAGCTGGCGCTGGGCTTCGTGCTGGCCGGGCTTCTCGACGTGCTGATCCCGCCGCCGGTGCTCTCGCGCTGGATGGGCGAGGATCATCTCGGACGCGGCATCCTCGTGGGCTGGGGCGCGGGCCTCATCCTGCCGGGCGGGCCGTATCTCGTCTTCCCCGTCGTGGCCAATCTCTTCCGCAGCGGCGCGGCGGCAGGCCCCCTCATCGCGCTGCTCACCGCGAAGACCCTGGTGAGCCCGGTGCGGATGCTGACCTACGAGGCGCCGCTGCTCGGCTGGCCCATGACGCTCGCACGCCTCATCCCCGGCGTGCTCCTCCCGCCCGCGCTGGGCTGGCTCGGGCACTGGCTCTACACATTGTTCGCGCGCCGCTGAGCGCGCGCGGCGCGCCGATGCGCGCCTTGACAGGGAGTCGGCGCCGACCTATCGTCCTGGCCCACAGCCTTCGACCGACCCGCCCTCGACGAAGAGGAGGTCCCTCATGCGGCATACCGTCCTGACGTCCCTCGCGGTAGTCCTCGGACTCGGCCTCCTGGTGGCCGCGCTGGCCGACGCCCAGGCGCCTCCCACATGGAAGCAGGGCCAGCCGGCCAACATGGCGGACTCCACGCTGGCCCCGATCCCGCAGCCGCCCGCGCCCAAGGCGGCGGCCGAGATCCCCGTCGACAAGATCAAGGTCCCGCCGGGATTCAAGGTCTCTCTCTGGGCCTCGGGCATCAACAATGCGCGCGTCATGACCTGGGGCGACAAGGGCACGCTCTTCGTCAGCAGCCGCACCGCCGGCAATCTCTACGCGGTGGTGGACAAGGGCGGCCAGCGCGAGGTGAAGCAGCTCGCCAAGGGGCTCAATCTCCCCAACGGGCTCGCCTTCAAGGACGGCACGCTCTACGTGGCGGAGATTCACCGCATCACGAAGATGGTGGGCATCGAGGACAAGCTCGATGCGCCCCCCGCGATGGAGGTCGTGTACGACACCCTGCCGAAGGACGTCCCGCACGGGTGGAAGTACCTGGCCTTCGGTCCCGACGGGAAGCTCTACTTCAACATCGGCGCGCCCTGCAACATCTGCATCCCGCCCGACACCCACGCGAACATCTCACGCGTGAATCCCGACGGCACCGGCTTCGAGTACTTCGCGCACGGCGTCCGCAACAGCGTCGGCTTCGACTGGCATCCCGTGACGAAGGAGCTCTACTTCGCCACCCACGCGCGTGACTGGCTGGGCGAGGATCTGCCGAGCGACCGCCTCGACGTTGCGGCGAAGAAGGGGCTGCACTTCGGCTTCCCCTTCTGCCACCAGGGAGATACTCCCGATCCCGAGTTCGGCAAGGGGCGGTCCTGCGGAGAGTTCGCGACGCCGCTGCTCAAGACCGGGCCGCACGTGGCCGGCAACGGCGTGGAGTTCTACACCGGCTCGATGTTCCCCGCCGCCTACAAGAACCGGATCTTCCTCGCCCAGCGCGGCTCGTGGAACCGCTCGCAGAAGATCGGCTTCCGCGTGATGATGGTCACCCTCAACCCGGGCGGGGCGCCGACGTATGAGCCCTTCGCGGAAGGGTGGCTGCAAGGCGGCGACATCTGGGGCCGGCCTGTCTACACCCGCCAGATGAAGGACGGCTCGCTCCTGATCAGCGACGACTACGCGGGGGCGATCTTCCGGGTGACCTACCAGCCCTGAAGCGAACAGTCCTGACGCACTTCGCTCCGCTTCGGCGCGACGCCGCGCCGGTGGCTCTGGCCGTCGCCGTCCTGCTGGCGGCGACGGCCCAGGTCGGGCGCGCGGGAGATGTCGAGGCGGGCCGTCAGAAATCTGCGCTGTGCGCCGCCTGCCACGGGCCCGACGGCAACGCTACCGCGCCCGGAGTGCCGTCGATCGCGGGGCAGCCGAACTTCTTCACGCACTGGCAGCTCATCAAGTATCGCGACGGCCGCCGCAAGGACCCGCAGATGTCGGCGCCGGCGCAGAACCTCTCCGACACCGACATGGCGGACCTGGCCGCGTTCTACGAGGCGCAGCGGCCGCGGCCCCGCGGCTCCAAGACCGAGCCCGCGCGGGTCGCGGAGGGGCGCCGGCTCGCGGCCCTGCATCACTGCACCTCCTGCCACCGCCCCGATCTCAGCGGGCAGCAGCAGGTGCCGCGCCTGGCCGGCCAGGATCTCGACTATTTGCTGAAGCTCCTCCGGAGCTTCAAGGCGAAGACGGCGACCGACCTCGACGGCTTGATGACGATGTCCGCCCAGCCGCTCCACGACGAGGACATCGTGAACCTCGTCCACTTCCTCGCGAGCCTGGGCGCCGAGACGCCCTAGGCGGGCGGACGCCACCCGCGGCGAAGGGTCAGCGCCAGACCCAGCAGCGCGAGACCGACGGCGGCGGCAATGCTGGCCCCGCCGGTGTGGAGCAGGAGCCCGCCGCACATCAGCACCGCGAGACCGGGCACGGCCAGATCCGCCACGTAGCGCCCCCCGCGCGCCCCCGTGGCCCCGGCAAACGTGAGACGGGGCAGGCTCAGGCTCACCAGGATGAAGCTTGCGAGCACCGCGGCGTCCGTGAGCGCCGCCGCTCGCGTGAGATCGCCGGGCAAAACGAGCACGGCGGCGACGCCCGTGACCAGGAGCGCGGACAGACTCGGGATCGACCGCGGCCCGACCACGGCGAGCCGCGCCGGCAGCACTCCGGCGTCGGCCATCCCGTAGACCGAGCGGGACGCCGCGAGAAGGAGGAGGAGCACGGTGTTGGCGGTGGCGGCCAGAGCCACGAGGCTCAACACGAGATCGGCGGTGGATCCGAGCGCGTGGCGGGCCACCAGCGCAAGCGGCGCCGACAAGGCGCTCAGCTCCCGCCAGTCCACCACCGCCGTGGCCGAGAGCGCCACGAGCACGTAGATGAGGGTGGCGCCGATCATCGAGAGATAGAGGGCGCGCGGCAGGTTCCGAGCGGGGTCACGCATTTCCTCGGCGAAGTTGCCCAGCTCGTCGAAGCCGAGATAGGAGAAGAAGATCAGCGCGCCGCCGCCGATGAGCCCGCTCATCCCTTGGGGCGATTCGAAGAGATTCAGCCGATGCCACGAGGGCACGCCGATCGCGATCACGAAGACGAGCCCGGCCGCCTCCACGATGGTGAGGGCGATCGCGAGGCCGACGGACTCGCCGACGCCCACAAGCAGGATGGCGCCGGCAGCAACCAGGAGCGCGAGGGCACCCGCGACCACCGGCACGCCGGCGAGGTGCGCGAGATAGCCGCCGAAGCCCAGCGCCACCGTGGCGACGGCGAGCAGATCGGCGGCCAGCATAAGCCAGCCCGCCACGAAGCCGACGCGGTTGCCGAAGGCGAGCGCCGTGTACTGGAACTCCGGCGAATCGCGCGGCCGCATGGATCCGATTCGCGTAGGCGTAGGCGGTGCAGCCCGCCGCGACGCCGGTCAGGAGGAAGGCCAGCCAGAGCGCCGGACCGGCAAGCCCGGCGGCGGGGCCGATCAGCGCATAGACGCCCGCTCCGAGGATGACCCCGATACCCGCGAGGGTGACCTGGGCGAGCCCCAGGGTGCGTCGGAGGCCCACCGGTCGTCCCCGTCCGGCGAGCCTAGATTCCGCCCGTCACGTCGATGGTGATGCCGGTGACGAAGTCGGCGTCGGCGGATGCCAGGAAGCAGATCACCCGCGCCTGATCGCGCGCATCCGCCACCCGGCGCAGCGGGTGCTTCGTGCGCTCCTCTGCCTTGCGGGCGTCGTCCCAGCCGTCCCAGCGCGGCCGCAGCCGCTCCGTCAGCGTGAGGCTCGGCGCGATCGCGTTCACGTTCACCCCGAAGGGTCCCAGCTCGTGCGCGAGCTTGCGCGTGAAGGCGATGATGCCGCCCTTGGCGGCGGCGTAGGCGCCGCTGCTCGACGCGCTGATGCCGCGCCCGGCGATCGACGAGATGTTGACGATTTTTCCTCCGCCTTGGCGCTTCATGACCGGCGTGACGGCGTGGCAGAAGAGGAACGTGCCGTCGAGGTTGAAGGCGATGAGGCGCTGCCAGTCGCCGAGCGTCTGCTCCTCCACCGTCGCCGCCGGGTTCTTGACGATGGTGCTGCCGCCCACCGCGTTCACCAGGATGTCGATGCGCCCGTGCTCGCTCACCACCGCCTTCACCACGTCCTCGACCTGATGGGCGTCGAGGGCGTCGGCCGGGCGCCCGAAGGCGCGGCCGCCGGTCTTGCCGATCTCCGCCAGCATCGCGTCGAGCCGCGCCTTGTCGGTGTCCACCGCCACCACGGTGCCACCCTCGGCGGCGATGATGTCGGCGGTGGCGCGGCCGATGCCGCTGGCCGCCGCGGTGATCAGCGCGACTTTCCCGTCGAATCGCATGGTGCGCTCCTTGGTGAGGGGACTCTAGTCCTTGGGCAGGCCGAGCACGCGCTCGCCCAGGATGTTGCGGAGGATCTCGGAGGTGCCGGCGCGGATGCCGCTACCGCGCGCGAGGCAGCAGTAGAAGGCCCACTGGCCCTCGTCCGCCGCCCAGTCGCTCCCCGCCACGATCTGCGAGTAAGGACCGAGCACCTCGGTGGCGACCTCCGCGAGGTCCTGATCGACCTGGCTCCAGAAGAGCTTGGAGGTCGAGCCCTCCGGCCCCGGCGCGCCGCCGCGGAGGATCCTGGTGAGGCTCCGGTAGCCGTTGAGCTGGATGCAGCGCTCGGCCACCATCAGCGCGGCGATCCTCTGGCGGATCACCGGCTCCTCGGCGGCGGTGCGCCCGTTCCGGCGCGTGCGCCGCGCGAGGGCGATGAGGCGCTCCAGCGCGGTGCGCAGGCTGATGTGGCGGATCATCGTGAGCACGTCGCGCTCGTAGGCCAGCGTGGTGATGGCCACGCCCCAGCCCTCGTTGACCTTGCCGACCACGTTGGCCGCGGGCACCCGCACGTTGTCGAGGAACACCTCGTTGAACTCCGCCTCGCCGGTGATCTGGCGCAGGGGCCGCACCGTGATCCCCGGTGTCTTCATGTCGACGAGGATGAAGGTGATGCCCTTGTGCTTGGCGGCGGTGGGATCGGTGCGCACGAGGAAGAACCCCATGTCCGCGACGTGGGCGAGGCTCGTCCACACCTTCTGCCCGTTGAGCACGTACCAGTCGCTGTCGAGCACGGCGCGGGTCTGGAGGTTCGCCAGATCGCTGCCGGCGTTCGGCTCCGAGAAGCCCTGGCACCAGATCTCCTCGGCGGTGAGGATCTTGTCGAGGTGCCGGCCCTTCTGCGCCGCGCTGCCGTGCTTCATGAGCGTGGGCCCGAGCATCGAGAGCCCGCTCCGGTTCAGGGGCTGCGGCGCCTGCGCCCGCGCCATCTCCTCGTAGAGCATGACCTGCTCGACCAGCGACGCCCCGCGCCCGCCATACTCCGGAGGCCAGTCCATGCCGACATAGCCGGCCTTGTGTAGCGTCCGCTGCCAGGCGCGCAACCGCGCCACCGCCTCGGGCTCACCGCGCGACGACGCGAACCCGCGTCCGCGCAGCTCCCCCGGCACGCTGCGCGCGAGCCAGGTGCGAATCTCCTGGCGGAATGCCTGCTGGGCGTCGGTGAAATCGAAGTCCATGGATTTGCTACACGACCCCGGGGTCGGGCTTGGTGACGACGCCGTTGATCTTCCAGCCGCCGGGCTCGCTCACCACCTCGTAGACGGCCTCGATACTCACTCCGTTGGCGCCGCGGATCTTGAGCACGAGGTAGACATTGCCGTTGGCCGCGCGCTCGCCTTCCGCCACCACCGCGAACACCGAGCGCGCGATCTCGGGATAGCCCACGCGCACCATCTCCTCGAAGTGGACGCGGTCGAAGCGCTGCTGGATCTCTTCCGACGCGAAGCCGTAGGCGGTGTCGAAATCGTCGCGACGGAATGCTTCGAGCTGGCGCATGACCGGCTCGGTGGCCGCCTGCACCAGCGTCTTGGTGTCGGGCGGCGCGGTGGGCGGCGCGGGCGCTTGCGCGAGACCGAGGCGCGCCACCAGCGCGACGGTCATCAATGCGAAGAGCGCCGCCGTGGTTCGGAGCCTCATATGCGCGGACTATATAATGGCGCCCTATCCCACTCAAGGAGGCCGCCGGCATGGCCGACGTTCCGCTGCGAAGCCACAACTGGTTCGGAAAGAAGGACCTCGACGGCTTCGCCCACCGTTCGTGGGTGAAGGCCGAGGGCTTCAGCGAGGCCATGTTCGACGGACGGCCGGTCATCGGCATCGCCAACTCGTGGTCGGAGCTGACGAGCTGCAACGCGCATCTCCGCCAGGTGGCGGAGGCGGTCAAGCGTGGCGTCCTCTCCGCGGGCGGCTT
>Ga0075423_10001067_pt1 | contig 23615 bp, 28 predicted proteins | sample SoiMethybrSBSTD2_FD_80114 | JGI IMG/M metagenome (GOLD analysis project Ga0075423, IMG submission 80114) | Bulk soil microbial communities from a Populus tree surrounding site in Tennessee, USA - Soil MetaG P. TD hybrid SBSTD2 | ecosystem: Environmental > Terrestrial > Soil > Tree plantation... | reverse complement strand
TCAGGATGCCGAGGTCGTACTTCTCGTTCAGCAGGAACAGATTGAGGAAGTCGCTGAAATCGAGCTTGCCCGAGGCCGACGCGACGTCGCTGCCGAAGTCGCTCCACTTCTTCGTCGGGGTATCCGTCTTGCTCCATTCCAACTCTTTGAAGCCCGTCGCCGGGAATTGCTCCGTCGTCACGCGGCCGATGTTGTTGTGGATGCCGAGCGGGCTCGTGAAGATCGTCATGCCGGCTTCGGTCATCGCCGATCGGCTGACCTCGGCGAAGCGCACGCGCAAGAGCACCTGGGCGGTCGGCGGACCCGGCTGCGCTGCCAGCAGGTTGACGACTTCGTCCTTGTTGCTCACGTAGCCGGCGGCGACGGCAATCGCCTTGTCGGCAAATTCTTTGCGCGACACGTTACCCGACAGCACCACCTGCTTGCCGTTGCTCTGCGCCTCGATGTGCTCACCGGGGAAGAGCTGCTGCAGCTGCTCGTTCAAACGGGCGAGATCGCGCGACACCACGACTTCGAAGCGCTTCACGCCGCCGCCGCTGCGGCTCCACACGAACATGGAGATCGAGCCCGGCACCTTGCCGTGCACGAGCAGTTGATCGGGCGCGGTCACGAGCGCATCGGCGATCTCGGCGCTCGTCAACGACACGCGCGAGATCGGCGTGCCGACGTTGATGAGCGTAGAGCGTCCGACCATCAGACGCACCGAGCTCGGGTCGGCGACATTGCCCTCCGTCGGGGCGCTCGCCGGTGCCGAGGCAGCACTCGCTGGCATCGGCGCGGCGGCCGACGGCTTCGGTGCGGCAGCGGCTGGTATCGCGGCTAGGACGCCTCGTTCCACCCCAACCTGCGCCAGCGTCCGGTGCGGCGTGCCAAACACGCCGATGATGAACATCTGGGCGCCAATCGCGGCCGCCCATCCCCTGTGTGTGATTCGCATCGTGCTACTCCTGCGCCACGACTTCTTGCGCGCGCTTGTCACCGCGGATAATTTCGACTGTGGGCGCTGGCGCCGGTGCCGGCGCCGGAATCGTGGGGGCGGCCACGCGGCGGCTGACGGCTGCGACACGCACCGCCGTTCCCACACCCATCAGCGCCGGTGGCTTGATGCCCGGCGTCGGTGGGGCCGTCTTGTCGAGTGGATTGCGAAGCGCGAGCTGAATCTTGCCTTCAGTACTCGCCAGCGTCAGCTTCTCTGCTTCGTCTGGATTGACGAGCAGGGTGACGACGCTGACTTGGATCGGCTTGTTCTTCTCGTCCTGCTCGATCTTGGTACCGGAGGCGAGCACCTGCACGTTCGGCAGCACGAGACGTGATGTCACGTCGGTCGGTTGTTGCGTCGGGTTCATCGTCGCGACGACGTCGACGTGGGTGCCAGGAAGTACGTAGCCAGCCACACCAATGACGTCGTTCACGCGAACCGACAGCGCGCGATAGCCGGGCGGGATGATGGGAGGCAGGCCTGCACCCGCTTCCTTCGACGCCAGCTTCGCCGGGAGAAACACTTCATTGGCCACGACGGGCTGGATCAACCCGCGTCCAACCAGATCATCGGGCTTGGTGAAGGCGCCCTGAGGCACGCTGCCGTCGGGCCAATCGATCGCCCGCAGGTCCTCGGCCTTCAGCTCAGCGCCAATCTGCAGATCGTTCGCCGCCACCATCACCTTCGTCGTTGGCGTCTTGACGGCCGCGCCCTTGGGCGCGTTCTGCATGTACCGGTACGTGCCGAACGCGAACGTGCCGCCTGCGGCCACGGCCAGCGCCAGAACGATGAACACTCGGATGCGAGCCATACTCACGAACTCCTCAATCGGGCAACGAAGTTCCGATGATCGGGGGCCGAGCCTGTCGTCTCACCACCAGGACAACGCGACCATCGCCACACCAATTGCGATCGCCGGCGCATACGCAAACCGGTTGTCGGCCTCGGGCGCCTCGATGGCGGTCACCGCCGCCGAGGTATTCGAGACCAGACCAGCCGTCGCGGTGATGGTCTGGTGCAGTCGACGACGACGAATCGCAACGACGAGCGCCAGCACTCCACCGGCAATCGCCGTGTAGAGGAACGCACGCATCGTGGCGGCAGGACCAAGCAGTGCACCAGCCGCGGCGAACAGCTTCACGTCGCCGGCGCCGGTCGCACCGAAAATGTGACCCGGCAGCATGAACGCGAACCCCAGGAGGCAGCCGACCAACGCGCCGCCAAGACCAATGGGACCGAGTTGCACTGCCGCCAACGTAACGCCCACGACGGCCAACGCGCCGGTGAGCGCATTGGGAATGCGCCGGGTACGAAGGTCGATCACCGCTGCGAGGCCGGTGGCCGCGCAGACGATCGACAACACCAGTACTTCAGATAGCGGCTGTAGCGGCTGCGATGACATCCCAAAACACCGTTTTGATAGTGCTGCCCACTGTCGTCACTGCGCCCATCGCCACGAGAGCGATCAGCGACACCAGCAGCGCATATTCGAGCAGGTCCTGTCCGTCTTCACGGAGGCCTAACCGACGCCACCAGTCACCGGCGAAGTGAGCAAGCATGTTGCTATCCTCGGGGAAGAGGTTTCGCATGCGCGAGAGGGAGAGGACGGACGCGGTGTCCGTCCTCGTCATGTCCCCCAGACGCACGAACGTCCAACGACTACGGGGTTGCCGCGCTCGTCAGGGCGCTCGAGATATTCGAGAAGATCGTTCGCACGCCCGTGCCGGTCGACGTGATCACCGCGACGCACACGAGCGCGATGAGAGCCACGAGCAACGCGTACTCGAGCAGGTCCTGACCGGACTCGTTTCGCAGCAAACGGCGCAGGTAGTGAATGAGGTTCATGACGTCCCTTTCTTCTTCGGGCGCGTTAGTTGAGTAGAACGCACCTGTCTGTTTCAAATGCGACCGAGGTCTCCACACGGCCGCGACCACACTCTCTTAAGCGCAACGGATGTGCCACGAGCGGGGCGCTGGTCGCGCTGAGGCCCTCAACCACCGTGCCTGCAGTGTGTTAGCCGGTCGCCGCGCCTGGCCGCGCGCTGGTCGCGAAGCACGACTGCACGCGCCCGCGGCCGCACATTCGTAATCGCCAACGCCCATTTCGTTTTCGCGAGGCCCGTGTGCCGAAGTTGAACGATTTCGGCGCCTCACCCTCACGTGCACAGAGCGGCGCAGGCGAATTCGTAACCACGCTGCTGATTTGGTTGGCGGGGGCGCCGCGATGCCTGCGGCGCGGCGCGCGTTTCACCACAGAACCGCGCGGATTCTCACGCGATGCTCACGCTGGCGCGTGCGGAACGTGGCTTGCGATCAGAAAGTGCCGGAGTGTTCCCGTGAGTGATGTGTTATGCGACGCCGCTTGAACGATGCGGTGATTTCGATTATCGCGCTGTCGGTGCTGCTGCTGATGCTGATGTCAGTAGACCCGAGGTTGCGCGATCAGATCGAAACCACGGTCAACACCCCGCCGACCTCGACGATCAGAAGCGTGACGCATCAAGTGCGTGACGCGTCGAAGGTCGTGGTGAGAGCCGCGGAAGATCACAGTCTGGCCAATACGCCGATGGTGATCTTCGGACTCGCGGCAACAGTGCTCGTCGTGTTCATGTTGCGGACCTAGGCATGCCCCTTATCCTTGCGATCGACAGCGACCGGCGTCAGTCGGAACAACTTGCGGCACTGATGCGCAAGAGCCTCAAGGTGGAGCTCGTCCAGGCCACATCGGCCGGCGAAGGGCTGCACGCCTTGAGGGATCGTGTTCCCGACTTGATCCTGACCTCCCCACTCCTCTCGCCGTTTGACGATGGCGTCTTGGACGAGTACTTAAGGGAGCTCGGTACTCAAGCCGCTCACGTGCAAACCGTTCGCATTCCGGTCCTGAGTGCAGTGTCGAAGCCGTCGGCGCGCAGCCTCTTCTCGCTGCGCAAGAAGAAGACGCCGAGCACCGCACCCGACGGCTGCGATCCCAAACTGTTTGCCGATGAGATCGCTCAGTACCTGGCGCGCGCACAGGAGCGTCGCGCATCGAAGGGCGCGTCGCCAGCCGTGACGACGACCGCGGAAGCCGCCCCATCGCCAGCGGTGATCGAGTCGATGGTGCACGTGCCGATTGCGACGGCGCACGAAGACGACCCGATGGTCAGAGAGTTCGGCGACATTGACGCCGAGAACGCGAACGCGATCGGCAGTGAAGCCGACGACGAGCAGACTCCGATCTATCAGCCGGTGGCGACCATTCACACGTTCGAGATCCCCGAGGAACCCGAACCGGTTGCGTTCCGTCACGTGGAGCCGGTCGCGTCCGATCCAGGCCCCGTGGCATCCGATCCCGAGCCGATCGTCGTGCGGCCGATGTCGATTCTGAACCTCAACGAACCGAGGGTGATCCACCAGGCGCGGTCGATCGCAAACGATCCGGCGCCGGTTGCGGCACGCGAGGTGTCGATCATCCGCGATCCCGACCCCATCGTCGATCCCGCGCCGCCGGAGGCTCCGTCGCATGTCGTGAGCACGGTGTGTGACGCGCACGAGCCCATCGAGACCTACGCGCCGATCGAAGCGCAGGCTCTGATCGACTTGCCGGCTCCGATCGAAGCGCCCGCGTCCATCGAGACGGATGCGGCCGTCGAGGGGCACGACTCCGAGCCGATCGTGGTCAACCCGTCGCCCAAGATCGTCAGCCATGTCGAGCCAAGCGGCGTCGAAGTGCCGGACACGCCACATCGACCGACAACGGCTCCGATCACTTCGTTCGAGACCGCGTTGGCGGCAATCAGAGCAGCATGGACGGGACCGACGAAATCCACAGCTGGATCGATGGCATCGACCGCAGCACCACGCACCGCCGGTGGCGCCAGCGGCACGTCATCGTCGTCGCCCGATGTGCAGACACCTGTTGCAATCGCGCCGGCGCGTCCTCCTCAAGTAGAGGTCGATCTCACTGGTGACATCGACGCACTCGAGGACGTCGATCATCGGCAGCCGGCCGATGATCCGGCGTCGACTGACGACTCGTCGGCGCAGCGCCGATCGCCAAAGCCCAGAAAGAACGGAGCGCGGACGCCGGTGCCGATGCCGCGCAGTGCCAACGGCAGCCCCGTCCAGGACGAATGGGGCATCTTCGATCCGAACCAATGCGGCTTCTCCGCCCTCGTCGACAAACTCGATGAAGTCGCTGATCCACACGATCACCCGGCGCGCAGCACCAAGGTCCGGGTCATCTCGATTGGGTGAGGTATGAGAGGTCAACACGCCGGTCGACTCGTTCGAATGTTCCGCAGCGCGAAGGGATCGACGCTGGTGGAAGCGGCATTCATCACTCCGCTCCTCCTGCTGCTCACGTTTTCGATCGTCGATTTCGGCGGGCTGCTCTACGTCTTTCTCGCGCTCGAAAATGGCGTCAGCCAGGCGACGCGGTATGCGGTCACCGGCGCGAACCCGCCAGGCATGACGCGCGAGGACGCGCTCCGGCAGGCGATGCGTCAGGCCACGCCGACGCTCACGCTTCCCGATGGCTACTTCACGTTCGATCACCTGGTGCCGGGCGGCACTGTGTGGCAGACGGGCCCAGGCGGCGAGGACGACATCGGACGGGTGACTGTGACATATCCGTGGACGTTGATGACGCCGCTCATCAGGCCGTTCTTCACCGGCGGCCGGATCAACATCAACGTGCAGTCGTCCATGAAGAACGAGAAGAAATTCTCATGACGCCTCGTCTGCGCAACAGTCGCGGCCAGAGCCTGGTCGAATTCGCGTTCCTCATGCCGCTCATTCTGACGATCACGTTGGGGGTCGTAGAAGTGGGCTACGCCCTGCTCGATCAGCACGTCGTCACCAAGCTGACGCGAGAAGGCTCCAATCTGATCTCGCGCGATGTGACCATCGACGATGCCGCGAACGCGCTGACGAAGATGGCGTCGCGCCCGGTCAACTTCAGCAGCAGCGCGCGGCTGATCTTTTCCGTGCTGCGCAAGGGCAATACGACGAGCACGACCAATTACAACCAGGTCATCCTCTATCAGCGTTATGCGACCGGCGCGCTGGCAGGTGTGTCGAGCCGGTTGACGACGCGTGGCACAGGGTCGTTTCACGGCCCGCCCAACTACGACGCCTACAACTCCGATACCGACGCGAATCTGCAGCTCTCTCCGCTGCCCGCCAACCTGCTGTTGCCAACCGGCGGCCTGCTGTACGTGACTGAGATTTATTCGAGCCATCCACTCATCACTCCCCTCGATCGCTTCGGAGTGACGGTGCCAGGCACGCTGTATTCGATTGCGTATTTCTAGGCGTTTTCTTCATCGAGCCCCCCGTCGAGTAGGTTCACGAGGCTGATGGACATGACCAGACTTCATGCACGCGTTTCATCCGAGCAGGGCTTTACGCTCGTCTACATGGCGATCTTCATCACCGTGCTGCTGCTGTTCACCGGACTCGCGGTCGACAGCGGCCGCGCGTATGTCGTCAAGGCTCACCTGACCAAGGCCGTCGACGGCGCTGCGCTCGGAGCAGCGCGCAATCTGAACAGCGGCGATCCGCGCGGCGAAGCGCGGCGGATTTTCCTGGCCAACTTCCCCAACGGCTACCTCGGAACCTCGAGCGTCACTGACCCGTACAGCGATCCGAACTTCTTCGACCTGACCACCGACGTCACCACAGGCGTCAACGTCGTCACGGTGAAGGCGACCGCGGTCCTGCCAACGACGTTCATGCGCCTCGGGAACTTCAACACGGTTACGGTGTCGAGCGAAGGCGAAGCGCGGCGGCGCATGGTCGATCTGTCGCTGATGATCGACGTGTCGAGCTCGATCGGTGCACAGTGGCCGGCGGTGTCCGCCGCAGTCACGGAGTTCATCAACGCCTTCGACCAGAACAACGATCGCGTGTCGCTCGGAACCTACGGATGGGGAACGCAGATCATCGATCCGATGCCGGCGACTCGCGGCTTCGCCAAATCGACGGTGCTCTCGCACGTGCCCTCGACGCTGCCTGGTGGCGTCACGCCGATGGCGGAGGGGATCTATCGCGCCTGGGACGAAGTGAGAAGCGTGCCCAACACTCAGCAGTCCGGCTTGCGCGTTATCGTGCTGTTCACCGACGGATCGGGCAACACCGTTCCCGGACTCTGGGACGCATCGGGCATATCAAAGGGCCTGTTCACGTCGGACTTCCCCGATGTGGGGGATCCTGGCAACATCACCACCAACACGCCGACGATCATGGGGTTGTATCAGACCCAGACCGGCGCGCGCAGTCCTAATCCGCAACAGTCGACGACGTGGTGGAACACCACGCAGTACGCGAGTGGAGCGCAGTTTCTCCCGTTGACGAGTTATCACTCGTTCCACCGCAGCTCGGGTATTCCCTTCTCGTTCCCGCTGCAGTCGGCCACGTTGACGGTCAACGGCGTCTCACAGCAGACGCGCCGCGGGCTGATGGACTGGGATGCGACGGCTGGTCGGTATCTCGCGCACGCTCGGAACATCCGCAACGCCGCCACCAATCTCACCGAGATCATCGCCAACGCCGCCCGCAGCGATTCGTCTGGTGACTATCCCATTCGCATCTACACCATCGGGATGGGCGATCTGGTCCAGGCGCTGCTTGGCACGATTCCCGAGACCTCGGAAAGCGTGCTCATGCGCATCGCCAACGACAAGCGCTCTCTCGACTTCAACAGCGCGCAGATGGAAGGGAAGTACTATTTCGCGCGGACGGCGGCCGACGTCGGTCCGGCCTTCCAGGCGTTGCAGAGCCAGATTCTGCGGCTCAGCAAGTAATTCAGAATGCAGAATTCAGAATTCAGACTCTGCATTCTGCATTCTGAATTCTGCATTAGAGCGAAGTCTCACTAGCCTTCATCAAGGCGTACATCGTCTCGCTCGCTGGCGTGGGCACGCCACGCTCACGGCCTTTCCGCACGATGACGCCGATCAACGCGTCGGCTTCCATCGTTCGCCCTCGCGATCGATCGACCATCGTCGACGTGCGCATGCCAGGCGCGCGCTCGGTCCACGAGATGTGATCGTCGACATCGCCATCGACGAGGCCAATGCCCAGCGCTCGCGCGACATCGACCACTTCCTGCATCAGGCGCCGCAGCAGCGCTCTCGTCTCGGCCAGCGCCAGCAGTTCCGAGGGTGAGCGCAGCGTCATCGCCGACACGGTGTTGAAGCTCGCATTCCACATCAACTTTCGCCAGCGCTCGAGTTGGATGTCCTCGGAGATTTGGATGCGCTGACCGGTGGTCGCGAGCACGTCGCGTACCCCGTGCAGGCGCGCAGGATCGAAGCCAGGCCGCCCGCCGAACGAGATCCGCGCCGGCGCCTCGTGCACGACGACACCCGGCTCGTCGATCGTTGCACCGACGTACACGGCGGCAGGCACCACCCGCTCCCATCCGAAGCGGCCGGCCACCACTTCGTCCGACTCCACTCCGTTCTGGAGCGTCATGATGATCGTGGAATCCATCACCGACGGCGCGAGATCGTCGAGGATGGCTGCGGTCTGATACGTCTTCACGCACACCAGCACGAGATCGGCTTTCGGTGCGTCGCTCGCGCGCTCGTGCGCCTGGACGCCCGGCACGTGGACGTCGCCAACGATCGAAGAACGAATCGTCAGGCCACCGCGGCGCATCGCCTCGAGCTGCGCACCGCGTGCCACGAAGTGCACGTCGGCACCAGCACGAACGAGCAGCGCGCCGAAGAACGCGCCGACACCACCGGCGCCGTAAATCAGGATCCTCTGCGCGCTCACTTGCGCGGCTTGGCCGTCGACGTCGGCTTGGCCGTCGACGTCGGCTTCGGCGGCGGCGCTGGACTGAACTCGAGCGTCACGTTGCTGATCAGGGCAATGGGGCGCCCTGGCGCGATGAAGTTGTCGGTGCCGTCGACGCGAACCACCGACAACTTCTCACCGACGATGCTGACGCTCTGCTCTTCTTCGGGGATCTCGAGAACGATCGTTTCCGAGCCGGTCGGCGCCACTGCCTTGAGACCACCCGGTCCACTGCCCCCGCTCACACGATCGAACAGGTCCGCGGCGGTGCGGAACTCGCTCTGCACCACGGCACGCGAGAACAGGGTGTTGTCGGAGGCCATGGCGCCCACCGTCGCGGTGTACTTCGAATAGCCACGATTGCTCTTGACCTGCTCTTCCGAGTACGTGTGCCGGTTGTGGAGATCGAAGACGAGGGTCACCGGCCCTCGATGCGGAGGAAACGGAATCACGACGCCGCTTGCGGCATCGCGACCGATCGGCACATCGCAGAAGCTGCGCTGGGTGCGCACGCCCTCGCCGAGGAGCATCGCGCAGGTGAACATCGCCGGCTCGGTGACCTTCGGCAACGGCTTGGCCGTCGCCGCCGGACGCCGCGGTGCCGGCGTGGTCTTGCGGGTTTGCGCCGCCACGGACATCTGGACGGCCAGCGCTGAAATCAGAATGGCGATGGCAACGCGCATCGGGATTCTTGCCGTGACCTCAATCGCCGATGCAGGCGAGCCCGGGCGTGTCCGACACCACCGTACCCGTGCGGTGCCGAATCAGCTCGAGGAACTCCATCCGCGTCCGCGCGTTGTCGCGAAAGACCCCTAGCATCGCGCTCGTGACCGCAAACGAATTCTGCTTCTCGACGCCGCGCATCGACATGCAGAGATGGGTGCCCTCGCACACCACCGCGACACCGAGGGGATCGATCTTCTCGCGGATCGTCTCGGCGATCTGGTTGGTCATCCGCTCCTGGATCTGCAGCCGACGCGCGAATACATCCACGACGCGCGGGATCTTGCTCAGGCCGATCACGCGGGTGCGGGGGATGTAGGCCACGTGACACTTGCCGAAGAACGGCAGCAGGTGGTGTTCGCAGAGGCTGTAGTAATCGATGTCCTTCACGATGACCATCTCGTTGTAGTCCACCGTGAAGAGCGCGTCATTGAGGACCTCGTCGATATCGGCCGAATAGCCGCTGGTGAGAAACGACATCGACTGTGCGACGCGATGCGGGGTGCGGAGCAGCCCCTCGCGAGTGGGGTCTTCCCCGAGCTCGGCCAGGAGTTGGCGAATGAGATCCTCCATCCGCGTATTGTACTAATTCGACGACGGGCGGGTCGTTCGAGCCTTCTTGGCGTCGTCGACGCGGGCCGCGCGCAGGATATTCGCAAGCCCGTAGTTGCCTTCGTGGCACGCGTATTCGTAGATCGGCCCGTCCCACTTGCGGATCGCCACTTCGCCCGACCACGGCGCGGTCCACGTGTTCGGGTCGTCGACGGTGAACTGGTAGCGGATGGTGTCGGCGTCGACCCGCGTGAAGCGTTCGACGACGTGCAGCGTTTCAGTCGCGGCGATGTCCTGTCGCGTCGTCAGCGGCGGTCCGCGGAAGTTGGTCTTGTCGGTGAAGTTCGTCGTGTCGACGACGAGCGTGTCGCCCTCCCAGTGTCCGCGTGAATCGCCGGCAAGATACTCGATCTTCGCCGGCGGATGCGCGCTGCCGTCGAGCGGGATGATGCGCGCATCGTGCATCATCTCGTGCAGGATCACCACCGCATCCTTGGTCTGCATGATCTGCAGGTTCGCGTTATAGGTGGGCGGGATCATCGGCGGGCCGACGTTGCCCCAGGTGATGCAGCGCTCGGCCAAACTCCGCGTCTGTGCACGGTCGGACGGATCGACGCCTTTGCGGGCCGCAGCCTTTGCCGCTTCGCGCTGCTGTGCGGCGGGCGTCAGCGGCGGCAGCTTGCCGTTGCGCGGCTCGGTAACCAGCGACGTCCGGCGGTTGGATTCCTTCGAATAGCTCTCTGCCTGCCAGATCGCATCGTCGTAGTGGATGTTGTCCTTCGGCTGAGCCAGGAATTGATCGAGACGTTTCTTTGCGTAGGCAGCCGCTTCCTCGGGCGTGAGGATAGCCTTGTCGCCGAACTCTGCGGGCCGCTCGAGCGGCGTCACCGTGTCGTTGGTCCAGAAGCCCTGGAGATCAGGCTGACCATCCGCGGTGCGGAAGGCCGCCTTTTGACCGTAGACGACGGCTGATGCCGCCATCAGCAGAGCCACACCTAGAGCCACGACCGCGTGCGGAACCGTCCGACTCATTGGACCGCCTCCTCGACGGAAGTGTCCCACCGCTGCCCGCCGATGTCCATCGGGGCGAATGATTACCAATCGTGGGGGCCGCCTAAAGGCGCCCCAGGCCGGATAAAGCCGGCCTCTGCTACGCCTAGAACGCGCCTGCGGTGAGCCCTACCGTAAACGTTCTCCCGCGCGAGGGAGCGAACTGGAACTGTTCGCGATAGTAGGTGTCGGCCAGGTTCTCGATCGCGAATATGAGCCCGAGCGTTTCTCGTCGGCGCAGCAGCTTCACGCCCCAGCCAATCCGCTGCACGGTGAACCCGTCGAGCGACAACAGATCCTGCGCAATGCGGAACGGCGAGGTCAGCAGCGTTGGCGTCACCCGCGAGACCTCGGTCTGTGTTCGCATGCCGTACTCCGCCCACCATCGGCCGGCGGGTTCCGTGTAGCGGGCGAACACGACGACTTTCAGCGGCGTGATGTTGTCGGCGGGCGCACCATCGAGCGCGCTGAGATCGAGCGGGTTGATACCTTTCGTGATGGTGCCACGGGTGAACGCTCCTGATGCACCGAGCGTGACGATCCCGCGCCGGAACACGACGGGCGCATCTGCCGACACCTCGAGGCCGTGAATGCGCACGTCGGCGTAGTTGGTGGCCTGCACGAGCGGGCCCGCCGGCGTGGTCGCGGTCGTCAGATCCTGCACGATGAAGTCGCGATACTGATTGACGAAGAAATATGCGCCACCCGAGACGCGCCGTGATGTGAACTTGGCACCGGCGTCGAAGTTGTCGCCTTGTTCCGGCTTCACTTTGATGTTCGGCGCGATGCTTCCCGCGGTTGCGGGTCCCGCGAAGAGCATCTCTTCGAGGTTCGGATGACGGTAGCTGCTCCCGTACCGTACGAACGGATTGATGTGCCCGCCGGTATTCGCGACCAGGCCGATATCGCCGGTCAGCGCTTTGCGCGCAAACGCCTCGCCGTTGGGGTTGGGAAGCGTCGATGGATCGATCGGCGGACGGGCGCCGGCCACCACCGAGGCCACGTCGTATCCCGGCGTCGCCTCAGTGGTCACATTGTAGAAATCGCCTCGCAGTCCGGCGATGAGCGAGAGCTTCGAGCGCAGTCGCCACTCGTCCTGTGCGAATAGCGCGACGTTGCGGAGTCGGGCGTCCGGCACGCGCACCGGGTGCGCCACCGACGGCGGACCGAGTTGCACGAGCGAGGGAAACACCACCGGTGCGGGCCCGCGTTGGCCGAGAACGACCTGCCCCACCATCGACGTGGTGGTGGTCGTCGTGCGTGCGTCGCTGCTCCGGTCGCGATAGAACGTCAGTCCGGTCGTCAGCACGTGACGCGATGCCGGCACCAGCACCGCTTGCAGATCGATCCCCGGTGTCCACACCCGCTGCGTCGTCTCGGACAGGATGTCGAGACGGAACACGCTGATCGGAAAGAACGCGGTGGGCGTCGGCGCCGGAAACTGCACTGGCAGCAGGTTCTGAAGCACACGCTCGAGACGCTGATAGTGAGCGGTCAACGAGACATTGGCCAGCCACGGCGTGACGTCCTGCGCTTCGTATCGCGCCGATACGCGATCCATGTCGCTGCGCGGCAGCGACGTGGCATTGAAGAAGTACGGCGTGGCGAAATCGGGGAAGCCGACGTCGTTCATGCGGCGGCTCTGGTAGCGGACGCGCAACGAGCGCCGCTCCGCCAGCTGAACCAGACTCGAGACATTGACGAAGTGGCCGTTCGCGCCGGAGTTCGGGATTTCGTTACTCGTGCGCACGTAGGGCGCGTTGAAGGGATCGGGAAAGGCGTTGAAAGCGAAGCCGAAGTTATCGTCGACGGTGTCGGCCTGATTGAGGGCGCCCGATGCAAACAGCGAGTGCGTGTCCTCGATCGTGAAGTGGCCGGCCGTATAGTTGTCGAACGACTCCATCCCAGTCTGCACGCGCACCGCATAGCGCGGCGAGGTTACGCCTAGCGTGGCCGTGCCGCGTGCACCGTTTTCGTTGGTGCTGTAGAAGCCGTTGAATCCGTACAGCCAGCGCGTCTGCGGCGAGAAGCCGGGCTCGTTGGTGATGATGTTGATCGTGCCCGCCAGCGCGTCGGATCCGTACAGCAATGTGCCAGCACCGTTGACGATCTCCATGCGGCTGATCGCATCCGGCGACACCAGCCCGACCTCGGCTCCCGTGCGATCGGTCGCCTGTCGCGCGGTGTTCAGGCGCTCACCGTCGACCAGAACGAGCAGACGCGTCGAGTCGAGCCCGCGCAGGCGCGGCCTCACGCCAAACGGCCCGTTGCCAACCGGGTTGATGTTCGCGGCCATCGACAACGCGTCCCCAGTCGACAGCGGGTTCGTCTGCTCGATGGCGCCCTTGGTCATCGTCTCGACGTGCAGGGGGATCTGCCTTGTTTCGCGTTCGGCGCGGGCGGCAGTCACCGTCACATCGGCGCTGAGAGCGCCGAGCTCGAGTTGAATCGGCACGTCGATCCTGGCGTCGGCACTCTCGACAACAACCGTGCGCGCCGCTTGAGAGAATCCAGACCGCGTCACGATGACGAGATACGTGCCAGCCGCGGGCACGTCGAACGAGAAGCGGCCATCGGTTCCAGTGTCCACCGACATCTCACGGCCGGTCGCGACGCCTCGCATCACTACACGGGTGGCAGGCAGCGTGGCGCCGGTGACGTCAGACACTGCGCCGCTAATCGTGGCGGCATCGGCAGATGCAGCCAGACCTATGAGAACCGCACACACGATGGACAGCGAGCGCACTCGTCGACAAGGCATCCGGCCATTGTAGTGCGGTTTCTTTGACCGCCCCTTCGGCTCGCGTGGCTCGCTCCCTTCGACTCGCTGCGCTCGCTCAGGGCAAGCAGAAGCCTATCGGGTGCGGCGCTTCGACGCTTTGGGCTTGGGGATTTTTCCGAGGAAGGCGCGCGTCCGTGCCGTCAGCTCCATCAACCACGCGAGCTGCAGCTGCGTACCCGTCCTGAACATGTCGATCCACGGAGGCGGCAGCACTGAGAAATCGATCGCCAGCTTCCCCCAATCGGGCCGACGGCCGTCGTAGTCGGTGAACCTATACGTGCGGCTCAACTCCCACGAACTGAGAAGCCGCCCGGTGTGGCGCATCACCTCAGGGTCTTGTGCCAGCGCGGCAACGGCTCGACCCACGTACAGCGGCGACTCCGACTCGAGGAAGTTGGGATCCTTCTTGCCGGCATCCCGCCAGTTGTCTTCGGTGACGCCGTGACTTTCCAGCATCGACTCCGATCGGAGAAAGCCGGGCGTGATGGCGATGGCCGCGATCCCCTGGCCATAGAGCTCGGCGGCCATGGTCAGTGCGAATCCTTTGATCCCTAGCTTCACCGCTTGGGCGAGCGGATTGCCTCCCGCACCGATGATGTCATTCTCGGTGACCTCGACGATCACGCCTCGACGTCGCGGGATCATGGCGAGCGCCGCGTGCTTGGCGGTGATGAAGTGCGAGACGAGCGATTGCCTCATGATCGTATCGGCGTGCCGCAAGTCAGCCGTCCAGAAGTCGCCCCACCGCTTCATCAACGGGTCCTCACCGGCAATGCAATTCACGAGGACGTCGACACGGCCCTGCTCGTCGTCCATGCGCGCGAACAACCCTTCAACCTCGGATTCGATCGTGTGGTCGACGCGCACGGCAATGGCCGTGCCTCCGGCCGCGGCAATCATCTCCGCCGTTTCCTCGATCGTCTCGGGACGACCATACGGCGATGGATTGCCGCGAACGCTGCGGCCGGTGCAGTACACCGTCGCGCCCGCTTCTGCGAGTGCCCGCGCGATCCCGCGCCCTGCCCCTCGCGTGGCACCGGCAACCACTGCCACACGCCCGTTCAACGGCCTCTTCGAGCCGCCACGCTTACGGCTGCTCGACGTTCCACCCTTGCGTGATCGCGCTATCGATCCCCTCTTCCGCGCGGTCACTGTGTGTCCACGGGAATGGTTCGCACATCGATTCTCGGCGACCCCTCGTAGATGTAGCCGTCCTGGTCCGAGAAGATGGCGTACTGACATCCGTCCAGCGTGTCCTTCAGCGACACGGTGTAGGACATACCATCGGTGTGGAACTGCAGGCGAAAGCCGGCCGGTGTCGGTGGAAGATTTGCCAGCTGGTCGAGCGGCCGGTACACGTCCGGACGGGACCGTGGACGCGGCACGACGCCCCGGCGTTCAGCGCTGTAGATCGCTTCAGCCAGCTCGATCGCCTGCATGCGCCGCTGCCGTTGCTGCGGCTGCTCCGATCCATCGTGCAGACACCGCAGCGACCGCTGCGTGGCCGCCGACGAGCCTGATGTCGTGACTGCGACAGTCAGGACCACTGCACACACCAACCCAGAAGTGATCAACTTCATGATCAGCCTCCCTGCGTACTCTGACGATGCGGCGCAGACGCCGGCCGCACCGCGGCTAGTGCAGACTCAACATCTGCACGGCGATCTGCCAGGTTCCGTTGGTCTGGCGTCGTAGCACCTCGAGGAAGTATCCGGATTCCTGGGATGCCGTTGCTCCACCCTTCGGCGCGAGCGTCATCGTAAAGGTGCCCTGCACGTACGCCAGATCGGCACGTCCATCGATCTTGGTGGTGCGCATCGAGAATGCCGTCACCGCTGGAAACGCGGTGAGGCACGCCTCGATGGCGGACCGGCCTTTGACGGCGGATTCACCTGGAGGGTAGAAGACGCCGACGGACGCATAGAGCGCGGACACGGCTTTCCAGTCCTTGGCCATGATGCCGGCGCCGAACGCGTCGTTCACGGCGGCGATGGCTTTGGTGTCGGCCAGTGGAAGATCGGCCGTCTGGGCGCGAACCGGTGCCACGACGAGCGTTCCCATGACGATCGCCGCCATCAGCGTCGGCGACCATGAACGTAGCGTTGTAAAGTTCTTCGTCATCAGCTCACCCGTCGACCGGATACGCATTACTGGCACGGCGGCGGCAAACGCCCTGGGCCGAGCCAGCGCAGGATGACGTCTCTCGTCGCGGCATCGCACGTTCGTCCGTCGATAATCGAGGGGCCGAACGCCGCGCCACCGACCGCGTGAACGAATCCAAGCGCGACCCCGCCGACGGCGATTGCGCCAACCGCGACCCCGCCGAGCGAGAGTCCAACGCCGAGTGCCACTCCTCCGAGCGCAAACAGCATTCCCACGGAAAGTCCGGCGACCGTCACCAGGCCGAATGCGAGACCGCCCAGGGCAATCACACCGACCGCGATGTTGCCGATGGCGATCACACCCCTTGCCACGGGCGGGCGCATCGTGGCCGCGTCGACGCCCATGCAGATGTGGACGATCGGCCATTCGCCGATCGCCGCCGCCGTCCGGTATTCAAATCCCAGCACGGCGCGCCGCTCCGAACACGCACGGCACACCAGGCGCGGCGACTCGCGCCCGACGCACTGGCGGCACATTGCCTTCTGACACACGGCGCACACGCCGACAGCAGACGCCTGGTCGTGGACGAAGCAGTTCATGGACGTCAACGATACCGCACCATCATCTCCTCGGCATTGCCGATCGGCACGAACCCGAACTGCGCGTACAGCCCGTGCGCGTCACGCGTGCGGAGGTGCACGCCGTTCAGCCTGGCCACGTCCGGATGTTCGAGCATGGCGCGAACCAGGCGCTTCCCCACGCCAGCGCCGCGAAACTCGGGCAGCACAAAGATGTCGGCCAAGTAGCCGTACACAGCCCGATCGGTGACCACGCGGCCGAAGGCGATCTGGCGTCCGTTCGTGTAAGCGCCGAAGCAGATCGAATACGCCATCGAGCGCTCGACCACCTCGCGCGTCCTCTTCTCGGCCCAATACGACGTGCTGAGAAAACGGTGCACGAGATCGACATCGATGCGCGCGGGATCGGTCGAGATCTCCAAGTCATCGAGCAGCATGCGCCGAACCTACCACGCGCATGGTGCGGATTGTCTTCCAGACAGTGTAGGCCGGGCCTGTTCTTCAGGCCCGGCGATCAGCGTACGATCACCATCCATGCCTATTCGCATCGTCAGACTCGGCTCGCCTCGCGCGCCTGCCGAAGGCCTCCGCCTCGGCACCGTCCGTCGTCCACCGCGCGGCGTGAGAAAAGAGGAGCTCGCGGCGAGAAACTTCTACGACGTGTGGATGCCAGGAGTCGCGCCAAACGAGGTGTTGCTCAAGCAGGGCCAGCGCGCAGTCGACGATGAACGGCGATGGAAGATGTTTGCCAGAGCCTATCAGCGCGAGATGAAGCGTCCCGATGCCGCTCGCCTGCTCGATCTGCTGGCCGCGCTCTCGCACGTGACGGATCTCGCGGTCGGCTGCTACTGCGAAGACGAGTCGCGCTGCCATCGATCGCTGCTGCGGGTTCTGCTGCAAGAGCGCGGCGCCGAACTCGTGTGAGTACTGCGGATTCCGTTTCCGTGTAGCAGCTGTCCCTTGTCCGTGGGCCTTGGTGCTTGGTCCGTCCTTGGTCCGTGGTCCGTCCCTGGTCCGTGGTCCATCCTTCGCACGCGCGTGGAATGGCGCGAGCTCGGACTAAGGACCTTGGACCATTGGACGGACCAAGCACCAAGAACCAAGGACCAACGACCGCGCGCGACATCGATTAGAAACGCGCGCTACGACCGCTTGCGCGTCTCGGCTCGCGCTTCGGCTATGCGCGCTCGGACCAGCCGCTTCACGAGCGCAAGAGGCAACGGTTTCGACAACGGAAACTGCACCGTTCCGGTCGAGGTCTTGTAGCCCTCGAGATCGGCGGCGTGTGCACGTCTGATCGCCGCCCCCATTGGGAAGAGGCTCGTGTGATGTGCGAACCCGGCGTACCAGACGAGAGGCCGCCCGTCGAGTCGAAAGCCGGGAATGCCGTAACTGAAGACTTCCGTTGCACCAGGCGCCAGCGATCGAACGGCGTCGCGGATCGTGCGCAACCGTTTCCGCACCTCGGGCGGCTGTTTCACCAAGTACTCACGCACGTCGGCGGCGGTTCGTTTCGGATCGGTCTTCTTCGATGACGGCATAGTGAACCTCGAACCCTTACATGCCAGGATACACGCCGAAGAAGATCATCACGAATCCGCTGGTGTCCATCACACCATGCGCCACGATCGCCGCCCAGAGATTGCGCCCCGTCGCCATGTAGACGCATCCGAGCACCAGCCCCGTGAGACCAGTCGCGATCATTCCAGACAGCCCCTGGTACATGTGAATGGTCCCGAACACGATCGACGCAGCAGCAGTGGCCACGATCCACGCCCGCCTCGAGAAACGTCCCAGCTCGGCGAGACGCGAGGTGATCCAGCCGCGATACACCGTCTCCTCGGCGAATGCCGCCGTGGTCCACGATGCTGCCAGCCAGAACACGAGTCGTCGTGTGTCGCCAATCACAGCCCGGAAGATCGAGACGTCGGGCAGCGCCGACCCCGTGAGGCGGGCAATCGACGGTTCGACGACAGCCAGACTGAGAAGCTGATAGCCGAGACCGACACCCACACCGACCAACATGGTGCGCACGATTGACTGCGGACGATGGAATCCGACGTCGCGCCATCCCGGGCCGCGCCACCAGACGAGCACGGCACCGATCGCGAGCAGCCACAACGTCGCGCCGAACGAGAGGTAGCCCTCGAGTCCCGCCGCGATGAGCAGCGCCGCGATCGCGAGCTCGAGGCTCGCCCATACGCGAGACGGGTTATGCGCGCCCACGCACCTTGGCGATCCACCAGCGAAGACCCACGAACAGAAAGCGCCAGTCGTGGAAGAACTCGGGCGCCTTGCCTTCGAACGCATGGCCGACGAATTGAAACAGCCAGCCGACGATGAACAGCCCGACCGGCACCGGCCAGAAGGCGCGCGAGAACACGACCACGATGAACAGCGGAACGGACAGCACGATGAGCGGTATGCCGAGCGTGTGACAGAGACGGTTCACCGGGTGCTGATGACTCTGCGAGTATCGGCCGACCCAGTCGTCCCACGATCGTCCACCGAGCAGCATTGAATCCTCCGCGAATCTGCGATCGACTACTTGAAGATCGCCTTCGGCATCTTCACATGAACGCCAAACACCGGTCGATCGACCAGCTGCGTGACGGCTACGTTGCCGGCGATGCTCACGAGCTGATACGCCTCGTGTTTGGTCAACTTCTTCGACGCGGCCAGGAAATCAACCATCTCTTGGATCGCAAGCGTGGTGGCGGTCTGCAGGCTCTCGTCGGCCGCCATGCTGATGTAATCGGTCGCCGTCTCTGCGCGCGGCCACACCAACTTCATGTCTTTGCGGACGGTGAGCTGCACGCGACCACGCAGCGAGGTCTCGATCGCCGTCTGATCGACCTCGCCATCGCCTTGCGCCGCGTGCCCGTCGCCGATCTCGAAAAGCGCACCGGGCACGAACACGGGAATATACAGCGTGCTGCCGACGCCAAGCTCCCGGTTATCGAGATTGCCGGCGTGTCGACCCGGAGGATTGCTGCTCACACGTCCGAGCGCCGGCGCGGGCGCCACCCCCATGCTGCCAAAGAACGGCTTGAGCGGGATGACGATGCCGGGCTTGAAGACCGAGGTCATCGTCTTGGTGTCGAGCGTGAGGATGGTCTGCGGCACGGACGCATCGCAGTTCGTGGGAATGAAGCCGCGGCATCCGTTGTAGCCGTAGTCGATCGGGAAATCGATCGAGAGGACCTTCACTTCCAGGGCGTCGCCCGGTTCAGCGCCCTCGACGTACACCGGCCCCGTCAAAATGTGCCCGCCCGGTCCTCTGCGGTCGCCGGCGACGTCTGCGACGATGGCCTTCAGCGACGGCTGCACTTTCTCCGGAGGAAGACCGGCGCGCTCGAGCCCCATCGGGGTGTTGGTGAGCAGCGTATCGACGTCGATCACATCGCCCGATCGAATGCGCAGCGCCGGCGCCGCCTCGGACCAGTAGTACCCGTAGGCAACCGTCTTCGGTGTGGCCTCGAGCCTGTGCACCGTCGGAGCCGGCGATTGTGCGGCGGCGCGCGGGCCCAGGCGCGCATCGAGGAACGCAAACACGTCGGCTTCCCAGGTCGACGGGCTTCCGAACACGAGGTTGTGTCCCTCGGCCGGCGTCGCACCGAATGGCGGATACATCTTCAGGGCGTGCGGCTTATTCGCGCGCGCCATCTCCGCAGTGAGCACCTTCCCCGGCGCGATCGAATAGTCGTTCGCGGCTTGAACGAACAGCACAGGAGTCGACGTTCGCCGTACCGCGTCGATCTGTTCGGGGCCGACGGACGACGGCGTCGAGGACTGAAGTGCCAGCACAGCACTCGAGACGATGACGATCAGAACGCCAGTGATTCCGTTCATCGCGTCGGCTGCTCGACGACCACGTCGGTGCGCGAGCCCGTACCACCCACTATGGCCATGGTAATACCACCCAACACCAGCACCGTGGAGAGCACGAGCCGGAGCGTCACGGTTTCCGAGAGCAGCAGCACGCCGCCACCCGACGCGATCAACGGCACCGCGAGCTGCACGACCGACGCGCTCACGGCGGTGAGCCCGCGAAGCGCCGCGTACCACACCACGTAACCCAATCCGGACGCGATCGCGCCCGATGCGATCGAGAGCATGAGGCCCCTCGGCTCGACGTGAAACTGCCGCACGGCGAGCAGACTCGCCCCGGCAATCAACGGAACCGCGCGCACGAAGTTGCCGGTGTTCTGAAGCAGCGGATTCGATGCGCCGCGTCCGCGCAACGAGTACAGTCCCCAGCACACACCGGCCGTCGCCATCAGTGCTGCTGCGCGAGGCTGGGGTGCGGTGAGTCCGGGGAATACCAGGGTGACCAGACCGGCCAGCGCGATCGCAAGCCCCAACCATTCGACCGCGTGCGGCCGCTCACCCTCATACAACGCCGCCGCCGGCATCGTCAGCTGCACACAGCCGAACAGGATCAGTGCACCGGTGCCGGCGCTGAGCTGCGTGTACGAGAACGCGAATGGAAGCGCATAGACCGCCAGGGTGAACGCCGCCGGCCACGATCCGCGCAATGGAAAGAACGGGCGCTGAAGAGGAGCCGCCAGCATCGACAAGATCACGGCTCCCGAAAGAAACCGAATCGTCGAGAACGTCGCCGGATCGATCGCCCCTTCGCGGAGCGCCATACGGCACAGGATCGAGTTCGCCGCGAACGCAACCAGAGCCATCACGGTGAACGCGATGGTTTTGGGCTGGTCAGTCATGCGATGCGCCGACACCTTCGTCATCGACGACCGCATCGGCTTCGATCTCGACGAGCCACTCGGGATCGATGAACCGCACCACCTGCATGACCGTGTTGGCCGGACGGATGTCGCGAAAGGCCTCGCCATGCACGCCGGCAACGGCCTCCCAATCGTCGATGCGGGTGAGAAGAATGCGCGTGCGCACGACGTGGCGGAGTGATGCTCCGGCGCCCTCGAGCGCCGCCTTGATGATCTCGAGGCAGCGGCGTGCCTGCACTGCGGCATCACCGTGTCCGACGGTTCGACCGTCAGGGCCAAGCGGCGCCGTACCGGCGACGGTCACGAACGTGGATGCACGCACCGCCCGCGAGATGCCGACCTTCGGCTCGTACGGGCTCCCGCTCGACACCAGCTTTCTCATGCCGCGCGCATTATAGGCTGCGGCGCCGCGACAGCAGAGCGTCAGCGACGTGTTCCAGCGATCACCCGTTCGACGAAATCGGCTTTGGCGCGTGCGTACGCCTCGCGTGACTCGGCATCCGCTCCGACGAGGTGCGCCGCCAGCTGCTGCTTCAGTCGTGCGTACTCACCAGCCGTGTCTGGGTGCTCGCGCAGATAGTCGCGAAAGGCGAGCGTGCGCCGCTCATCTTCGCTGCCCACGGCGACCACGTGCACATGGTGCGTGTGCGGCCACTGCGCCGGCCGATGGAAGAACGGACAGAACGCATCGTCGGGATGCGGCACGTGCGTGTAGCCGATCGTCGCCAGCGGTGCTGCGAATGCGGTGAGCGGCTGAAGGCTGGCGACAGATATTTGGATGTCGATGATCGGTTTGGCGGCAAGGCCAGGCACGGCAGTCGACCCGTGGTGATCGATGCGGAGTGCGATCGCCCCAAGGCCGCCGCGAATCCGAGACGCTTCGGCCTCGAATGCTGCCGGCCACACCGGATCGTACGGCACGATCTCAATGCCTGACATCGTGTCTGAGGGCAGCAGCCGCAAACAGAAAGATCCACACGGACAGCACCACGGTCGCCAGGTGCTCGAAGAAGCCTGGTGTACGCACTGGGTTGCCGTCCCACGACATGAGGATCAATGCGACGGCGGCGATCAGCCCGCACGCGATGGATAGCGGCGACAATCGTTCAGTGCGCGTGAGTGTGCGAAACAGGATTCCCCAGACGAGCGCCGCAATGATTCCCGACACGAAGCCAATGGTCGCGAAGAGCTTGTGCACATCCTGAGTCGACGACATCCGTACACAACCGGGATCGCAGGCAAACACCCCGGCACCGATTCGCCCGAATCCTTCAACCGCGATCAGCGCACACGCAATGAGCACTGCCAAGGTCCTCGGCATCGTCGCCGCAAGCCCCGCAGCGAAGCAGACGTAGAGGAAGCCGGTGAATCCGAACGCCACGACGCGCATCCACGTCTCAGTGGCGCTGCCGCGCGCCGCGAGCTCGCTGATGTAGTGATTGGTGTGATCGAAGTGCGGCGTTATCGCTCCCGCGGTGGCAATGAGCGCAAGCCACAGAATTGGAGCAAACAGACCGCCGAAAAGACCCAGCCGCTGTAACGACATGTGCACGCGATGGTCGCCCGCGTCCATTCTCGCGCGAAAGCACGCGGAGGATGTCTCACGCAGAGATCGCCGAGGCGCTGAGAGCGCAGAGAGAACACCGAGAAACAGCTCGCACGGAGACACGGGGAAACGGAGGTCAGACGGAGCCTCTGGTCTCGAGCGCCTCTGGCGGGTCGGGCCGCGCGCTTTGCGCGCGGAGGGGACGAGCATCGCCCGCGAAAACGAACGCCATCAACGAAAGCGACCGTGGCGCTCGTTTTCGTGGGCGACGCTCGTCCCCTGCGCCGGCCGGCGGCCGGCGCCCCAGCCCGCGCCGAGTTGCCAGTGAGCAGTCTGCTCCGTCCGATCTCCGTTGCTGCGTGGCTCCGTGCGAATCGTATCTCTCCGCGATCTCCGCTGCTCTGCGTTCTTTGCGTGAGACTGGTCGCGACTGCAGTCACGTGTATCCGACCGCTGGCGTCAACTTGATCGAGCTTCGCGAGAACACGCCGCTACCGTGACCCAACATCTCGCCGGCGTCGTTGAAGAGCGTCGACTCGGCCAGGAACAGCCGTCCACCGGCATGGATGATGCGTCCAACCGCCCGCAGTTCTCCGCTGGTTACCGGCCGGGCCAAATGAACGGTGAATGAGACCGTCAGCACGAACACATCAGAGACGCGCGAGTTCACGGCAAAGAACGCCGCATCGTCGAGCGCACGGAAGTAGACGGATCCATGCACGGCATGCGCCGCGTGATGGAACTCGGGCCGAATCGTGAATCGGAC
>Ga0075423_10001066_pt1 | contig 23635 bp, 16 predicted proteins | sample SoiMethybrSBSTD2_FD_80114 | JGI IMG/M metagenome (GOLD analysis project Ga0075423, IMG submission 80114) | Bulk soil microbial communities from a Populus tree surrounding site in Tennessee, USA - Soil MetaG P. TD hybrid SBSTD2 | ecosystem: Environmental > Terrestrial > Soil > Tree plantation... | reverse complement strand
GAGCGAAACCGGCGATAATTTGAGTGGGCGTGACGTCGAGAAAGGGTCCGTTCGCTCGGGCGGGCGCAACCCCCGCGGCAAGCTCGGTGGAAGGCACGATGCTCGAGGGACTGAAGCCGTCGGACGGAATCAGGTCGCGCAGGCCATTCACGAATGCGAGCTTGCCAAGAAATTCCACCGGCGGCGGGCTTTTCCTGAGCTTTACGTCGATCTTCGGTTTCTGCCCGGTGATCGAATGGAAGGTCATGGAATCGAAATGCAGGGTCACGATATCGGCGAATGAAAGGTCGAAGCTGCCCACCGTGCCATGCAGTTCGCTGACAGGCGGCAGCGGGGGTGTCACGAGTTGCGCTGTGACCTTCACGCTGAGGTCAAGCGTCGAGTTTGTGAACGTGAGTGTCAGTGCTGACAGGGATAGGGACATCAGCGGTGGATGCCATTCAAACGTTGTGACGGTGGAGGTCGGGGTACCATCCGGGGCCCGATTCACGACCGTACTCAGATTCGGAATCTGGCTGATGCCTTTGGGATCGATCAACTGTGCTAGTCCGACGTCACCAAGGAACTTAGCGCTGGCATCGAGAAAATCGGTCGGTACGATCTTTCCTTGCAGGATGTTCGCGGGTTCGCCGCCTACAGCTCCAAATTGCTTCGAAATCGACCTCAGGCCGTAAGAGGGCGAGGCCAAGCCTCCCTTGTCGGCAGCCAGCTTCGCAGTCGCTGCGGCGTCATCGATCAGAAGGAAGACATCGACTCCGTTGTCAGCGGCTGCGGCGTGGAAACTAGGCTGATTTGCATAGTCGGGAAAATACTTGACCGACACGGTATCGGGCGCGCCCGCCAGAGCAGCGGCCGCGGCATGCCGTATGGTGGCTTTCGCCATGCTGGGGCGAAACAGAGGCCCTCCTGATAGCGGATCCCTCCAGCTGCCGCCGTTAGCCCTTAAGTCGGCAATGTCCAGCGATAGGGCAGCGGTCTCAAAGCTCGTCGCCTCTGAATCATCGGAGGGGGCGAACGCAATCTTCTGGCGCTTGAGGTCGACCGGAGTATTAATGGTCGAATCGGAGCGAAAATGTGTCACAGCCTCGTTGACGCTATTTTCAAATGACTGATCGTCTGCGTCATCGCCGATGAAGATGGCGGGCGCATAGAAGGTGACTGGTCGGCCGAGAGGGTCAGTTGCGATCAAGTTGAACATCAGCGGCACGCCGCCGAATGACTTGATCCAGAACGCATCGCTGCCGGGAAATGGCTCGGGAGTATTCAAGACGGGAGTCACGCGGGTGACAAATTCTATCTCGGTGAATGGCAGGTCAAGGCCAGAATAGGACCGGACCGGTTGGGTGATGATGATGTAGCTAAATTGAGCGAGCCCGGCGATCGCTTGAGCACCATCGCCCTGCGGAGCAAGAAAGCGGCGCTCGCTGACAGTAATCCGCGTCGCGCGATGACCATAGGGTGCCACGAAGCCTCGCTGGCCGACACGGACAAACTGGTCCCGGCCGAACGAGCCTATATGCTGCCAGAGGGTGACATCGAAGCCCGCTGGCGGATTCCAGTTGGTATCAACCTGCATTGTTCCGCCGAGGGCAGTGAGCATTAGCTCTCTAACGTCAAAGCTGTGAGGAGCAGCCAGGGGATCGCACGTAAGACGGGCAATCTGCGATCGTTGGTCCGCGGTGAGCGAAGTGTGAATCGGGTCTTCGGGCGCATCGAGATCCGGCGAGTAAAACACGCGCCCTTGTCGTGGTCCGGAAGATGGACGTTCATCAATGAAGAACTGGCCGTTTTCGAGCGCCTTGCGAAAACCAAGCCGTGTGTTCCAGAGTTCGCTGAGGTCCGCAGGAGCCGTAAGGGCGTGGTTCCATCCAGAGGCGTTGTCTAAGGACAGCAACATGCGATAGGGAATCTCGATCGCGGTCTGACGGTCCAGATCCGGACGCTGAAGCGTCGGTGGCTGCCCAGGATTGTCGAGAGCCGTGCCGGCCTGTTCATAGCGGCTCCAATCAAGCAAGTTGGCAAGCGTGACGGGGAACCGCGGCAAATCCCCTGGCACGACAAACGCCAACTGGGTCGGGCCAGCCATGCGGGCATTTACCGGCAGCACGAGCGGTTCGTTAAGGCCCTTGTCCAGGTTGGGCTGCTCGGAGGCCTCGTGGAACACCTGTTCCCCGATGTGTTGGGGCGGAAAAACAACGCGCCAGAAACTAGTCTCCTGCTGCGGGCCGGATCCCAGCGTTGGCGTCTTGCCCTCCGTGCCCTCCAGCGTCATATTGCGACCTATCAGTTCGAGACTGAGCAGGTCCTGTGGCCGTGTGATTCTGACGCGGAAATCCTCGATGTGAACGCGAGGCGAACCAGCGGGTAGAGGGCCCAAAGCCATCCAGTTCGGTCCGGCTGGAACGAGTGAGAAGTCCTGGCCCAGCGCCGACGCGGGTTCAGCGATGCCGTCATCGAGAGGCAGAAAGAGCCCCGGCAATGGCACAGCTGCCTTGATGACTTGCCAGGCGCTACCATCGAAGGACATCGCGAGTTGGAGCGTGCCCGGGCCGTCGAGAGGCTGTGGAACGTTGAGGCCAATGCCACCCGTGAGTAGTAACGGTGACGAGGGTCTGCCAAGAGTGCTCAAAACGATCTGAGGTGGTGTGAAAGTTAGGTTGATTTGGACTTCGCCTGCGTCGAGATCAAAGTGTATGGGTGCACCGTTGAGATCCGTCAGTGCGCCCTGCACTTCGAGCGTGTACTGTTTGGCGAGCACATCCGACGAGAACGTCACCGACGCCGTCGCCTCCGTAGTGAGAGCCGTCAGTGTGTTGAAACCTTGCTGCGCTGTCAGAGGGCCCAGCGGTGAGGGCGATGGCAACGGGACGCTGAACGGAGATGACGCGTGCAAGCCGATTTTGGTCTGCTGAGTTAGGCCAGGGATCGCTAATGAAAGCGACGTGCCCGTGCCTGCAACTCCGAACACATTGAACGAGCACAAGCCTGGGGCCGCGAGGGTGAGTACCCCCGGCGTCAGAGTGGCCGTCGCAGTGGTCGTCGGGCCGAGGCTGATCGCTCCGCTCCCGAGGTTCGCCACCAGCCCCGCAACCGCGATCTGTGCGGTGTTCGGTGCGGCGCCGATTAGCCACTGAACGAAGTTGGTCGGGTCGTCCCCCCAGCTGAAGGAGGCGTTGCCAAATCCGATGTTGAGTTCCACGGACGTACTGTTGCCGGCCTCCCCATTCACCTCGATGATCGTGATCGACAAGTCTGCCGCTACCTGCGTTCCCGGATAGCGCGCTTGACTAAGCGTGATGACCAGGCTCGTAGTTTCCGTGAGATTTTTTACAAAGTGATGCCGTTTGACGGAAATCGTAGGCTGGCCCGCCAATAGGACCGTGTCGATAATCCACAGGGGCTGACCACCGGGCTCCGAAAAAGCCGCCCGCTGGCCCGAGACATCGACATCAAAACCATTGAAACTATCCGTAGCCATAATTCTCACTCCCGTCTCGCCGACCAGGAAGAGGCTCAACTGGCAGCAATACTGCAGAAACTGGCGTAGTCCGGGTCACCTCCTCGCCGCCTTGTCTGCGAGAGAAGCTAGGCCATTCTGCAGCGGAAATTCTGTTCTTCTTTCCGGTGGGATGTCACTACCTGCACAGGTAGGTTTGCCGATCATTGCAATCGACCAAAGCAGAGAAATAGGAATGGAAGGCTGAAGCTGGAGTTCGATCGGTCTTAGCGAGCGATCCCGAAGCGCAGCGCTTTGGCTACGGCTTCCGACTTGGAATGAACCTGCAGCTTGTCGTAGATGTTCCTCATATGGAATGAAACCGCGTGAAGGCTGCTTCCGACTTCTTTCGCCGCAGTTTTGTAGTTGTGGCCTTCGATCAGAAGCTTTAACAACCGCGTTTCATGGGGGGTCAGATGATAGTCAGCCTGCAGGGGTGGGTGAAATTCCTGGAATAATTCAAGCACTCGACGCGCAACCTCCGGGGACATGGGCGCGCCGCCGCTGACGATTTCCTGGATGCTCTCAAGCAATCGCGCCGGCGGAGTATTTTTCAAGAGATAGCCGCGAGCCCCCGCACAGATGGCATCAAAAATCCTTTGGTCATCTCTGTAAACAGTCAGCGCCAGAAAGAGAACCTTGGAATGCCGCTCCTTGAGCAAACGAATGCCTTCAATGCCAGAAATGCCTGGCAAGCCGATGTCCACCAAGACCACATCAGGTGATCGAGAACCAAGACGGTGAAGGGCTTCTTCCATCGAGCCAAAGCTGCCCGCACAGCAGAATCCTTCGGTGCCACCAATCAGCAGAGCCAGTCCTTCGCGAATCTGGCGTTGGTCTTCAACGATTGCCACCTTGATGACCGGCGGAGGCGAGGCAACACCTTTGTCAGATCGATCAGCCATTGCGATTCGGGAACATCAGTAGTCTCCAGTTTACCTTACATCAAACGGGCTCCTGACCACCCTACATGTATGAGTAGGTTTCAGTCTCTGACTAAGAATTAATGCCGACCTAACGGAACTTTGAACGTGATCACAGTCCCTTTGCCTTCAGTTGTGCTCAACTCCATGATGCCACCCAGCTTCTTCACCCGCTCCTGCATATTTCTCAGACCATTTCCTGGACTGACGCACGTCGTATCGAATCCGCAGCCGTTATCGCTCAAGGTTAGCAGAATACGCTCATTTTCGATGATGAACTCAATCTTCGCTTGTGTACAACCTGAGTGAGAAACCATGTTGTTGACGCCTTCCTTAAAGACCAGAAAGAGCTGGCGGCGAATCTCGGGACCTAGCTTCACGTTCTGCTCGGTGCCTGGCGTGTGCAAGCGAAAATCGATATTACGAGCAGGGAACAAGTCACTCGCCAGCTCACGCATTCGCTGGCTCAAGTCACTTAGCCGGTCTCGCTTGGGGTTGATCGCCCAGACAATGTCACTCATCGAGTCCACCAGCTCGCGGGAGACGCTTGCAATCTGGACGAGCGGTTGAGCCATCGAGCCATTCGGCTCACCCGCCTGCTTACGGGCAACCTCGCTAAGGATGGCAATCTGCGACAGCCCTGAGCCAACTTCGTCGTGCAGGTCGGTGGCAATACGCGTACGAACCCGCTCCAGCTCAAGAAGTCTGGCTACACGATAGCGGTAAAATGCCAGAACTATCATGCCAGTCGAGAGTGCAACTAATCCAACAAACCAGCTCCGTTGCCAGAGAGGAGACAGAATAATAAAGCTCACAGTCGCTGCACTGGGACTGCTATTGCCGTCAGTATCCACGGTCTCCACTTGAAACTGGTAGGTTCCGGGTCTCAGATTCGCATAATTAATGGACCGCTGTTCAGTCAACTCGCTCCAGTCCCGGTCCGCGCCATCCAGTCGGTAGCGATAGCGAAGGACTTCTCCTGGGCTGAATCCCAAACCAAAAAAATCAATCTGGACGTCGTCCTGATCTGGCCTAAGCCAAAACTGACCAATATGTGTCTCACCCAATTCTGACACGGGATAGCTCACCCCGTTGACGTGCAGTCCTCCAATCAGGATTGGCGGGGAAGCAGGGGAAGGATCGGAAGTCGGGACCAGCTGCGACAGGCCATGTTTGGTCCCAAACCAAAGTTTGCCTTGACGGTCTGCGAAGCTCGTAAGGATCTCGCCACTGGCCAGTCCGTCGGCAGTCGTGTAGTGTCTGATATGTCCTGTTGCCGGATCAAGTTTATCAACACCCCGGCTTGTTCCAACATAAAGGTGGCCCGAAAGATCTTCTGTAACGGTCAATACTTTATTGCTGGAGAGACCATCTGCTGTCGTGAGAGCTGTGATGCTTGGACAATCTGCATCCGGATCATCAACGCGGATTAAGCCGACAGACCCAGTGGCGACCCAAAGCCGGCCCGCATGATCAAGGTGTAGACTGGGATACTCTCCCAGGGGACCTCCGCTAGCATCCGGGAACAATTTAAATTGACCATTGCGATAGCGGCTCAGGCCTGCCCCGCTATCAAGACCGATCCACAAATTACCCGAACGGTCTTCACAAAAGCTCGAAGGTATGGAAGTCCTGAGGGGCAGGCCATCGGCTGCGGAGAAGCTATGCAGCGTTTCGGTAGCTCTTTCCCATCGAGTTATTCCACTGCCCGCCTCAGAGAAGGTCGCGATCCAGACGTTACCTCGCGAGTCCTCATACAGACGGAACACATCCTCGGAGGGCAAACCGTTTTTGGAACTGTAAATAACCCGCGGAGGAATGCGAGCAAGTTCATCGAGATTTGAGACATTCGAGAATCTGCACAAACCCTGTCCCGTGGGAATCCACCATTCTCCCCGGTGATCCTGAAGGGAAAGCTGATCCCAACCCCACCCATAATAGTCGATGTGTTTAGGCAGTCTGGGTTTGACTGCCCGGAAGCGCAGCCCATCAAATCGACTCAAAAGAATGTCTCCACTAATACTACTCACACACAATTTGCCTGACTGATCCTCAAAGATGGATGCAACGGCGGAATCTCCTAGCCCATCCGTTTTGGCAAAAGAGGTAAAGCCGCTCCGCGTCAACTTCATAACTCCATTTTCGCTTCCCATCCACAGATTGTTATTGTGGTCTTCGGCTAGAGCCCATATGTTCACGTCGCTCAAGCCGTGAGAGGCAGTGTAGGCCCTGAATTTTCTCTGACCTTGCTTGCCCTCAGACGTCATTTCAGCCAGGCCGCCAATCAGTCCAATCCAAAACTTGCCATCAGAGGACTGGCAGAACGACGTGATATTTCTACTCGGGAGTCCATCTGTTTCAGTGTAAACGCGAGCAACAATGCGACGACCCTGCTTCGGTTCTGAAACCAACTCACACAACCCTAGCCGAGTCGCCAGCCATAACTGTCCATCTCGGTCTTCGAGAATCGCTCTGATCTCATTAAGCGGCAGACCCTCTCGAGTGGTATAGCGCTCAGCGTGCCCATCGGGAAAACGCCGGTAGAGCCCACTCTCTGCTCCAATCCACAGGTTACCACGACGATCTGCCACAATGGCTCCCACGATCGTGTCATCTTCGGTGTCGCCGCATAAGCCGATATCTGAGTATTGAAATGTGCATCCCTCCTTGGCCTGCCCCATCTCGTACAATCCTAGGGCCGTGCCAACCCAAGTGAAACCTGAAAGATCTTCGGCCAGAGCCCAGATGGATCGTGCTTTCTGAGCCGGACTCGGCCAATAGCCTACAAATTTCATTGTGGAGGTTTCTGTCCCTCGTGTTTTGGGCGTCCGGTTAATGAGTGTAGGGCCGAGGACGGAAGAATTGGTGGCATCGAATTGGTAAAGACCGGTCTTGGTCGCAACTAGGTAGGAGCCGTTCCGGGTTTCTAAAAAAGCTCGAACATTGGGTTGAACTGGTCCGGAGTTAATCCTGTAGTTTGTGAATCGATAGCCATCAAATCGGGATAGTCCTTCGTAGGTACAAAACCAGAGGAAACCATGAGAGTCACGAAAGATCTGGTTGACGCGGTTACCTGCCAGTCCGTCTGCCGCGGTGTATGTTTTGATAGGCAATTGCTCAGCGTGCAAGACATTGGAGAGCGACAGAAGGAGGGCTAGCCATTTCGCAATCTGAAAGCCTGAAGTTCTATCCGTTGGTCTCACTGTCGGTTGACCTGAACCCGCTTGCCTCTGACAGCGCGCAATCTGGAAGTGAGCAACCCGTCGCAACTACCCTGGAGGCCAAGCCATTTGGCGGCCACCCAGCAGATGAAAATGAATGTGGAAGACAGACTGTCCAGCATCGGGGCCAGTGTTTATGACCACTCTGTACCCCGAAGTTGCAACTCCTTTCTCTTCGGCTAACTCTCTTGTCACTGCAAAAAGCCGTGGGATCAGCAATCCATCCGCTTCGTCCATGCTATTCAAAGATTCAATGTGTTTTTTTGGGATAATCAAAATATGGCAAGGAGCTTTGGGACTGATATCCTCGAAAGCCAGGCACAACGCATCCTCGCGTAAGATTCTGGCCGGCAGGGTCTTCTGGACAATTCGACAGAAAATGCAGTGTGACATCGTTGACAGTCCCCCAACCAAGAAGTTTAGATTTTTTGGGCGACGACGACCCTTGGAATTCCGGAATAATCTTCCTGCACCGTCACGCCGTGCCAGCCGGGACCAAACAGGCGGCTCACTTTGTGCCCCATGCTGTAACCGATTTCAAGAATCAGGTGCCCTCGCTCCTTTAAGAGAAAGAGAGCTTGAGGGATCAGACGGCCATAGATAGACAATCCGTCATTTCCAGCAACCAGAGCCAATTTCGGTTCCCACTCTCTGACTTCACGCTGAAGCCCCGGGAAATCAACTTCAGCGACGTAAGGTGGATTACAGGCGATGCAATCGACTTTCCCGACCATCCGCGAAGAATTGAGCGGAGCAAGCAGATCAGCCGTTAGAAATTGGATCCGATCAAGGACGTTATGGTCTCTCGCATTCTTCCTCGCCACCTCGAGTGCAGGCGTGGATAGATCGATGGCAATTACTTTCGCAAGATGGGATTCGACCGCAAGCGTCACGGCTACACATCCGGAGCCCGTACAACAATCAACGACAAGCGACTCTTTGCCTGCGATGAATCGAAGTGCCTGATCGACCACTAACTCCGTCTCCGGACGGGGAATCAGAACGTCGGTCGTAACCTGAAAGTCGAGTCCGCGAAATTCCTGAAAGCCCGTAATGTACTGGATTGGTTTTCCTCGAGTGCGATCGCGTACCCAAGAGAGGAATTGAGAGAGGCTCTGATCATCCAACTCATCTTGGTAGTGGGCGAGAATGCGGCTGCGATCGGACTTCAAGAGATAGGACAATAACCACTCAGCTTCCCTTCGAGGGTTGGTCGTGACGGCATGGAGAGAGGAGATGGCCTGTGAAACTGCTTCAAAGACTCTCATACGATAAGGTGCATAGACTCCAATGCTTGGTGGCACACCGGTCGAACGAGAAAGTCCCGCCACTCAAGGCAAACAAGTCTGAGGTGGCAGAAGAGCAACTCTATCCCTACGGAAACCGTTAACCCAGGTCCCATGTCAAGCTGAGCCAAGAGGTCGTTCCGGCTATCGACTCGTCTCGACAGCCAGTTCGCTCTTCAGTTTTTCGGCTGTGTAGTGGGTGACGAGCGCCTCGATCACCCCTTTGATATTGCCATCGATGATGGAGTCAAGCTGATGAAGGGTAAGCCCAATGCGGTGGTCTGTCATGCGATTCTGCGGAAAGTTATAGGTTCGAATCTTCTCGCTACGATCTCCTGTGCCGACCTGTGATTTCCGATCCTGAGCGATATTCTTGCGTTGTTCCTCCAGCGCCATATCGTAGAGGCGCGAGCGAAGGACCCGAAGCGCTTTGGCTCTGTTCTTAATCTGCGACTTTTCGTCCTGGCAAGAAACCACCAGTCCTGTGGGCAAATGAGTGATTCGGACGGCCGAGTAAGTAGTGTTCACAGACTGCCCACCCGGTCCGGAGGAGCAAAACGTGTCGATTCGCAAATCCTTTTCATGAATTTGAACTTCGACATCGTCTGCTTCGGGCAGGACCGCCACTGTCACCGCCGAAGTATGGACTCTGCCACTGGCTTCCGTTGCTGGAACGCGCTGCACTCGATGAACGCCGCTTTCATACTTGAGCTTACTATAGGCTCCTTTGCCCTCGATGATGGCTATCACCTCTTTCAAGCCGCCGACACCTGAAACACTGGAAGAGATCACCTCAACTCGCCACCCCTGGGATTCGGCAAACCGAGAGTACATGCGAAAGATTTCTTGTGCGAAAAGACTGGCTTCGTCACCACCAGTTCCGGCACGAATCTCGAGCAGGACGTTCTTCTCGTCGTTGGGATCTTTAGGAAGCAGTAAAACCTTGAGTTCTTCGCCGCACTTCAGAAGCTTTTGCTCCAACTGAGCCAATTCCTCTTGAGCAAGCTTCCTCAGTTCCTCTTCCATGCCCTCGTCCTGAATCATCTGCTTGGTATCAGCCATCGCGACTTGAAGTGCCTTGTACTCGCGAAATTTCTCGACAACTGCCGCGAGGTCACTGTGCGCCTTGGCATGCTTCTGATACCGGGCGGTATCCGCAAGAACCTCCGGATCGCTCAATAGACGAGTGATTTCCTCATATTTGGCTTCCAACTGCTCCAATTTATCGAACATTAGATAACGGCGAGTTGCGCCTCGGAGTTCTCGAGAAAGATCGTTTCATCCAGAGCCCGAATAGCAATTTCGAGCTGATCGTCGCTGGGTTCTTTTGTGGTGACCCGTTGTAGCCAAAGTCCCGGCTTGGTGATCAGGTTCAGTAGAACGTTCTGGTGTTTGGCAGCAAATCGGATGATCTCGTAGGAGAGGCCGGCGATCAAAGGAATCAGGATTACCCGCGAAAGCAGCTTGAGTGAGAAGGAATCGAAGGGAATAAACGCGTATACGAAAGTACTGGTCAGCATGACGACCATCAGAAAGCTCGTTCCGCAGCGAGGGTGCAGAGTGGAATGTCGACGGGCATTCTGAACTGATAAGTCTTCTCGTGCTTCATATGTGAACACGACCTTATGCTCCGCGCCGTGATATTCAAAGAGTCGACGGATATCCTTCAGTTTGGAGATGGAGAAGATGTAGGTCAAAAAGATTCCGAGGCGGATTGTTCCGTCCACCAAGCTAAAGAGAAACTGGTTGGACAAGAAATCGAAGTGTTGCTTGAGCTGGCTGGTCAATACCAGAGGAAGCCACTTAAAGAGCAGCACAAAAAAGAAAATAGCCAAGGCAATATTGGCAGCCATCATCCAAGGACTGATCTCAGTCCTCTCTCTTTCCTTCCCTAACTGGGCGAGCCGGCTCAGTAAGGCCTCATCGGTTGAGAACTTCAACGCTCGCACACCCAAAGTGAACGCCTGGCCCAAGGTGACGACACCACGGATGACCGGGAGCTTAAGAATCCTTTTGCGCTCACCGACTTTGGCGAGATAGTCCCTCTTGGTCACAATAGACTGATCTGGTTTCCGCACGGCGATCGAATAGGATCGGGGGGAACGCATCATGACACCTTCGAAAACAGCCTGACCGCCAATTAGGACTTCGTCCCCCGCCCTCAAAAGAAAAACCGTGAACTTGACCAGCCATAGCTCCATCTTCCAGATAATCTTCTTAATCATTGATAGCCTTACGCTCCGAGTTCATTGAGATGATCCGTCGTCCCTGCAACCGTCTAATTTGTCGACATGTCCTTGCGGGTCCCGTACTTGCGTTGGAACCGCTCCACTCGCCCGGCCGTGTCCACCAGCTTTTGTTTTCCGGTAAAGAAAGGATGACATTTTGAACAGATTTCCAAACGGATGTCTCCCTTAGTCGATCTGGTCTTAAAGGTCTCTCCACATGCGCAGGAGACCGTTACTTCTGTATACTTCGGATGAATATTCGCTTTCATGAATGAATTCCTGACCTCTCCTTTTGACCTCAAAACCTGGGGACTATACGCCTCCAGGCTCGTACAATCAAGGGCAAATTATAGGGCAAAATGTAGTTGACAGCAATTTTTATGTTCCGCTATAGTATCGCTGCTTTACACACCATCAAATAAGGATCGCAGCATTTAGCGTTTAAGCGGACCTCCCCGGAAAAAACCTATTCGACTTTTTCCAGGATGTCTTTCGGGTGTCTATCTTGAGAACAGAGTTCGGCACTCAGAAGCATTCCTAGAAAAGGAACCAGCCTGTGTTCCCATTAAGGCTGGATGAGGGCGAGGTGAGTGTCGAATGAAGGCCTCTTACGCGGCTAGCTTGGTATTCTGCGCAGTCGCTTGATAACGCGCTCGGATCCGACCGGGGTGACCTATCCCCGAAGGCTTTTCATGTCTCTGCTGAAGAACAATGATGGGACTTGCGTCCCCGGGTTTCTTTGTTCCGATTTGAGAGCGGCCCCCTCCGTGGCCTCTGAAGAGACCACTCGCGATGAAGGCTGTGACGACTATGCAAAGCTCTTAGACCAATACGGAAGTGTGGGTAGCTTGACCGAGGGAGAAGTTGTCAAAGGAAGAGTCCTCAAGGTAACGGCAGCCGAAGTTGTTATCGATGTCGGATTCAAGTCGGAAGGAATCATTCCCCTTCAAGAGTTCATCGATTCGGCCGGTTCCATCAACGTTAAGGCGGGTGATGAAATCGAAGTTCTCCTTGAGTCCGCCGAGGATCAGGAGGGACACATTGTTCTGTCCAGGGAAAAGGCGGAACGTGTCAAAGCTTGGGATGACATTGAAAGAGCTTTTAGGAGCCAGGTCATTGTCAAAGGTATCGTGGTTGATCGGATCAAGGGGGGGCTCTCAGTCGACATTGGAGCCAAAGCGTTTCTGCCCGGCTCTCAAATTGATGTTAGACCTGTGAAGAATCTCGACAGCTTTCGGGGCCAGATCATCGAATGCAAAATAATCAAGATCAACAAGCGCCGCGGCAACATCGTGCTTTCGCGCAAGCTGGTTTTGGAGGAACGAAATTCGAGCCGGACCCAAATGCTGTCGGGTCTCCTCGAAGAAGGGGTTGTCCTGCAAGGAATGGTGAAAAACATCACTGATTATGGCGTTTTTGTGGATCTTGGCGGGATGGATGGGCTGCTCCATGTCACCGATATCTCGTGGGGCAGAGTGAGCCACCCGTCCAAAGTCTTTGCTCTGGGATCCGAAATTCAAGTAAAGATCCTGAAATTTGACAGGGAAAGGCAGCGAGTCTCACTGGGATACAAGCAATTGTACCCTGATCCCTGGACATCAGTCCTGGAGCGATACCCTGTCGGCACCAGAGTGTGTGGAAAGGTGATCAGTCTGACAGAGTATGGTGCTTTTCTGGAAATAGAGGAGGGCATCGAAGGGTTCGTCCACGTCTCCGAAATGTCATGGAACAAACGCATTAAGTCTCCTTCTCGGCTGCTCACGATTGGAGACACTGTGGACGCCGTCGTTCTGGACATCAATCCTCCAGAACGAAGACTCGCCCTAGGCCTCAAGCAGATAGGGCCTGACCCTTGGAAGACGCTTGCGGAGCGTTACTCTGTAGGGGACGTGATTACTGGAGAAGTGCGTAACCTGACGGATTTCGGAGCCTTCATCGAGGTTGAAGAAGGAATCGATGGACTGGTTCACATTTCGGATCTCTCTTGGACCCGGAAAGTAAAACATCCTTCGGAGCTAGTCAAGAAAGGGGAGCAAGTCAGAGCAGTGGTGCTCCGAATGGATCCTGAGAACCACCGGCTTTCTCTGGGGATCAAACAGCTTCAGCCTGATACCTGGCAGGAGTTCTTTTCAAGACATCACGTTGGTCAGCTGGTCAGGGGCAGAATTACTCATCTTGCTCCTTTTGGAGCCTTTGTTGACCTGGAAGGCGGCATCGAAGGGCTTTGCCATGTCTCTCAGTTTCAGGAATCTGAGAACTCGCAATCCGCGAAACTCCTCGTGCAAGGGGAGACTCATGACTTTACAATTATCCGTCTGCTGCCGCACGAACGGAAGATTGGACTGGCCGTACCGTTGACGGGACAAGCGGAAGGGAGCTCCTATTCTGCGCGAGCTTGCGCTCAAGTGGGTCCCGCTCAAGCGGATTCTGCCAACTCACAGGCCGGCGGCGAAATTCAAAGTAAAAGTCAGTCCTCACCCGACTGAAGAAGGATTGGCAAACTCAATGACAAAGAATCAGTCCAAATGGTTGGTTGGCATCATCCTAGGTGGCGGCGCACTCTTGCTCTTGATCGTCTGCCTGTTTGCCCTGCTGCTCTTTTCGTTGAGAGATGGGGGAACTGATTTTGGCTTCGGCCGCGATAAGATCGGTATCGTGGACGTAACGGGAGTTATCTTCGAATCGAAAAGCGTAGTCGACCAACTGCAGAAGTTCGCTGATAATTCCGCGGTCAGGGCTATCGTCCTGAGAATTGACAGCCCAGGCGGTGGAGTTGCGGCCTCTCAAGAAATTTATAATGAGGTTCTCAGGACCAAGCAAAAGAGAAACAAGATTATTGTTTCGTCCATGGCTTCTGTCGGGGCCTCCGGAGCTTACTACATTGCGTGCGGCACTGACAAAATCGTGGCGAATCCCGGTACGATTACCGGGAGCATTGGTGTGATCGCGGAATGGTATAACTACGGAGAGCTCATGAAATGGGCAAAGTTGAAGAGCGTTGTTTTCAAGAGCGGTGAGTTGAAGGACGCTCCCTCTCCGGTTCGTGAATTGACTGAACACGAAAAAAAATATTTGCAAAACCTTATCGATGATATGTACAGTCAATTTCTTACGGCCGTTGCGGACGGCAGAAAACTCGACATGGAAACCGTTCGGAAGTTTTCTGATGGCCGGGTTTACACAGGGCAAGACGCCAAATCGAAGAAATTGATTGACGAAGTTGGCGGCTTACGGGACGCAATTGACCTTGCGGCAAAGCTCGCCAAGATTACGGGGGAGCCAAAGGTGATCACGCCGCGGAAGGAAAGAAGGACAGTCCTGGATCTTTTGATGGGAGACATCTCCTCAGTCCTCCCCCTCAACTCGGGTATTACAGACACCCGAATTCAGTTCTCCTATTGGTGGAAATAAAGTTTCAACTTGATTTAAACGATACTCCCGTGGCAGGAAGTCCCGTCATCAAAAAGGTTTGAGTGTCTGGGAAACCTTCATTCGTGAACTCAGGGAACACTTTCAACATCAGCAAAGGAGTCAGTATGACGAAAGCAGATCTCGTGGACGAAGTCTCAAAGGTGACAGAGCTGAGCAGAAAAGACTCAGAGGTGATCGTGGAGACCCTTTTTGACAGTATCATCAGGGCCCTGAAAGTTGGCGACAAGCTGGAGGTGAGAGGTTTCGGGAGCTTTCGAATTCGCGAGCGCAAAGCGAGACAAGGCCGGAACCCGAAGACTGGTGAAAAGGTGAGTGTTCCGGAAAAGAAAGTTCCCTATTTCAAACCGAGCAAGGAGTTGAAGGATCTAATCAACAGTCCCGCTTAGCATGGATTATCTGTGGAGTCCATGGAGATATCAGTACATCGCCAATATCAAGAACACCCACGGATGCGTGTTTTGCGTTGGCGAATCGGTAGAGCATGACGATGAAAAGTTCATCCTCTTTCGCGGGAAGCATAATTTCGTTATCCTCAATATATTTCCCTATACGACCGGACACTTGCTGATAAGTCCTTACGCGCATTTGTCCGATTTCTTGGATTGCTCTGCAGGACAGCTCGCCGAGATGATGGATCTTGCCGCACAGAGCAAGCTCGCCATCGAACGCAATTATCATCCTGACGGATTCAATCTGGGAATGAACCTCGGTAAATGCGCCGGGGCAGGCGTGGAGCACCACTTGCATTTTCACGTTGTACCTCGTTGGATCGGGGACGCCAACTTCATGAGTATCGTCGGAGAAAGCCGGGTTCTCCCGGAGACCCTCGACGTCACCTTCCGAAAACTGAAGGGAGCCTTCAAGTAGCCTCTCAAGCCTGGAAACCCCCTCCGTTTCTGCAGGCTCCCCAATTTGCGAATAATAATTCGAGGTTTTGAGGCTCAGCAAGTAGCTCGCGGTGTGGTCTTTTCCTCTCGCCCTAACCTGCGGCGCCTGCAGTGAATTCCCCTGTTTGAACCACACCTTTAGTCTTTGAGAACTTTGGACTTATGGAGGGAGTCAGTTTTGACGATATCTAGAGAGGAAATTCTGATCGCTGCGGTTCCAATATTCATTGCGAAACTCGTAACCCGGTGTTATAAAAGAACACTTTTGTAACTCAAGTCCTGATATGTTTTACGTTGTTGGTCGACCCGATTTCGGCTTAAAGATTCTGAACAGTCTCCGTTGCGGAATCCTTTCGGTGAATCTGCAGAAGGAAATCACTGCGATTAATGAGATTGCCCAGCGGATTTTCGAGCTGGAGAATGTCAACCAGGTCGGTCGGAGAGTCGAGGAAGTGTTCAGTCATCAGCCGCAGCTATTACAGATATTGAATGATGCCTACCAGATGAAGAACCTGCCCAGCAGAGCCGAGTTGGAACTGAATACGAAGGAGGGAAACGGTCGAACGGTAGGCTATACGATTTCGTTCATCAAACTGGACGATGGCTCTATTGAAGGCATTTCCGTTTTCTTGAAGGATTTGACACTTGTGGAGCAGATGAACGAGCAGGAGAAGCTCAAGGACCGCCTGGCAGCCCTCGGGCAAATGGCTGCAGGCTTAGCTCATGAAATTAGAAATCCGCTAGCTGCCATCGAGCTCACGACCAGCTTGATCAAACGCAAGCTGAGCGAGCAGCCATCGCATGTTGCCCAGCTTGATCTGATCCATTCGGAAGTGCGAAAAATGAACAAAATCGTTTCAGACTGCCTGGAGTTTGTGCGCCCGGTCAAGGTAAGCACCGACAGAGTGGATCTCCAGGCCTTATTGGAGGAATCGCTCGTCAATTCCCTTTCGACGGTAAAGAAAGAGGGCGTCCAAATCCGGAAGACTTACCATCCCACGCCTCCCGTTTCGCTGGACTTCAATCAGATGAAGCAAGTTTTTGTCAACATTATCGTCAACGCATTACAGGCAACAGATCAACAGGGCCTTATCGAAGTAGCATGCGGCCCTTCTTCTTACCTTCAAAGGAACGGATTCTATTCCAATCCCAAGCACGCCGAAAAAAATCTCAGCCTTCAGGTGAACCTGGCCCCTTATGCATGGGTGAAGATTAGCGACAATGGCCACGGTATATCGGAGGACTTTTTGAGCAAGATCTTCTATCCCTTCTTTACGACAAAGGAGAAGGGCTCGGGCATAGGTCTGGCAATCGCCCAGAAGATTATTGATAGCCACCGCGGAAGTATCGATGTAGAGAGCGAAGTCGGAAAAGGAACGACGTTCACGATTAAGCTTCCGTTACAGACAGGTTAAGGCAGAGGGGCTGTGGTAGTTGGAATTCATTCAAAGGACTTCGTAGACTATGGGGAAGATTCTGGTAGTTGAAGACAATGATGTGCTCAGATCCAGCGTCGTTCAGGCTCTGGTTGAAAATAGCCACATCGTTACGGAGGTGGCTGACGGCGAGGACGCTACGGAAAGGCTGCAGGAAGAGAGCTTTGATGTGGTTCTGACCGACATGCGAATGCCGAAAAAGAGCGGCTTGGAGGTTTTGCGCTTTACCAAGAGCATAAATGAACTGACTGTAGTCATCATGATGACCGCGTTTGGGACAATTGAGAGTGCCGTAGAGGCCATGAAGAACGGCGCATACGACTACATCCAGAAGCCTTTCGAACTCGAAGAGCTTGAAGTCAAGATCAATCGTGCACTGGAACACCGCAGGGATTCCGGGGTCTTACAGATCTTGCGCAGTCAAAGCAATGTTTCGCTGGAGCACAACAATATCGTCGGAAACAGCCCTCAGATCAAAAAAGTCCTGGAGATTATCAAGAAGATTGCCAAGAGCAATGCGTCCATTTTGATTACGGGTGAAACAGGAACCGGCAAAGAACTCATTGCCTCTCTGGCTCATTACAACAGCCTGAGAGCCAAGCAGAGTTTCGTCAAGGTGAATTGTGCTGCGCTTCAGGAGAACCTTCTTGAAAGCGAGCTCTTTGGACATGAAAAAGGTGCTTTCACGAGCGCCGATCGTCAACGCATCGGCCGATTTGAACAGGCAAACGGCGGCACGCTCTTCCTCGATGAAATCGGCGACATGAGTGCCAGCACCCAAGCCAAAGTGCTGCGTGTTCTTCAGGAGCACGAGTTCGAGAGGCTGGGAGGAATGAAAACAATCAAGGTGGATGTCCGGATCGTGGCAGCCACCAATAAGAACCTTAAAGAAGCGATCTCCAATAACCTTTTCCGGGAAGATCTCTATTATCGTCTGAACACGGTCTCAATTGAGATGCCCTCTCTTCGACAACGAAAAGAGGATGTACTTCCTTTGGCTAACTATTTCGTCAACAAATACGGCGAGGAGATCAAGAAGCAAATTGTCGGCTTTTCTCCTCAGGCTGCCAAATATCTTACTCGTCACAACTGGCCAGGAAACATACGTGAGCTGCAAAATACAATTGAAAGGGCTGTTCTGATGGCTGAGTCGAATGTCATCGGAGTTGACGATCTGTCCATCAACTCTGCCTCTTCTGAGAGCCAGCCCGGTGACTCCGTTAAGATCAAGATTCCTCCAGGCGGGATCAAGCTGGATGACCTCGAAAGAGATACGCTTCTTGAAGCTCTGAAGATGAGCAATTGGGTTCAAAAAGATGCTGCAGAACTGCTAGGGGTGAGCCGCCGCGTCTTGAACTACAAGGTCAAGATTCACAATATCACTCACGAACGCTGGCGCCGGAAGTAGGTCATTTGAATCGTCGCAGGGCGTGTGGCATAGGTCTTTGGTAAACAGTAATATTTGGTTCTACGGGTCGGACATGACAAGGCTCGGGTCATCCGTTCCGTTGTCAATCTTACTGGCCCAAGCGTGAATTGGCTGGTCGGCAGTCACTCTCAGGTAAGCGCTCACGCCCGAGGGAGCGGACGTACCCAGGATCGCGCGCGCGATGTCGTTGATCTGTTTCAGTCCGCCTGGAGGGATCGTCGTATTCAGACTCCCCATTGAACTTCCAAAGCTGTCGACCAACCAAACCGAGGCACGAGCGGTTACCGGCCCGAGATTGTTAATCCCCAGATTCGTCCTAAAAGTATTTGGCGTACCACGGTCGCCGCTGTCCAACACTTCACCCACCACCCGTTCCAAGGTACCGCTAGCCAGACTCACAGCCGGAAAAAATCCGGCCGTTCCTTCCGGGCTCCTTACCTCTGAAATTGCAGTCAGAACCTTGCCGTTTTTAGACTCTATCGTCAAAGGACCAAACGATCCAAGCGGCGCTCCCAGTTCCGCAAGAATGTCCGTACTGCGAAAGAAACCATCACTTGCCACGTCCCGATCAGCACGACCAATGACTGCTCCATTGGAATCGCGGGCTGTGAGAGTAATATGATTGACTGCGCTCTCGCGATTGATAACCACGAGCAAGCTAGCGAAACGCTCAGTACCCGAGACTGAAGGGATGAGCAGCCTAGTACCGCTCGCCGCGATTTCTTCTCCGACTGCGGTTTCAAGGCTCGGATCATCCGTGCCATTGTCAATTTTGCTTGCCCAGGCGTGGAAAGGCTGACTGCTCGTCAGTCTCAAATAGCCCTGCAGGCCTGTGGGCGATGCTGCTCCGACAATGGTGCTGACAACGTCATTGATCTGGACCATTCCTCGAGCAGGCACCTGCCGGCTGGTACTTCCCAAGACCAAACCGCTGCTATTGATGAGGCTGATCTGTACCGCCGTAGCTGTCGACCCCGGATTATTTAGTCCCAGATTCGTGCGGAAGGTACCGGCCGCGCCTCGTTCACCGGTATCGATCACCTCAGGGAGAATTCTTTCCGTCGAGGCCGTTGCCTGAGAAAGGCCGCTAAAGAAACCGGCCGTGCCTTCTGTGCTGCGGACTTCCGAAATGGCGGTGAGGAGTTTGCCATTGGTTGACTCCACGGTGAGCGGCCCAAATGAATCCAGTGGTAGATGAAGTGCCCCCAAAATATCGCCGCTGCGAAAGAACCCACCCGGGTTCAGTGAAAGATTGAAAGTTCCACTCGTCGAGCCATTAGAATCGCGTTCGGTGATCAACACATTGTTTGTACCAGAGTCACGATTCACGACAAAGAGAAGTGAAGTGAAGCGGTCGGACCTGGTTGTGGACGGAATCAGTACTCTGTTATTGGCATCGGGCTGAGGACTGGTCACGCGAATACGATGAACGCTGCCGCCATAATCAACCAAATAAATTTCTCCGCTCTCATCCTCTCCAAAGGAGCTGATATTGAACCCTGGCTGAAGAAGTTCAGATCGTTCCCAGGTGCCACGATTTGTTTCGGTGAGCGCCCAGATTCTCGAAGAACCGTAATCTGCAAAGAGGTACGTCCCAAGCAACTGGGGAAACTGCTTCCCGCGATAGACATAGCCGCCCGTAACCGCGTTTCCGAGGGAATGATCATATTCGTTGATGGGTAGCTCGAGCCCGGTGGTGTCACACCCTGTCGGAGGCGAGTAACAGTGAGCACCTTCCATAACGTTCCAGCCATAGTTCCCTGCCCTGTTGATGATATCCACCTCCTCATATAAATTTTGTCCCACGTCTGCAGCAAACAGACGGCCGTTGGCACGATCAAACGAGAAGCGCCACGGATTCCTTAGTCCGAGAGCCCAAATTTCATCAGCGCCGGAAACCCCAACAAAGGGATTGCCCGCCGGCACCCCATACGGAGAATCCCTGTCGACATCGATGCGAAGCAATTTCCCGAGCAATGCGTTCTTGTTTTGCCCGTTCCCTTGAGGATCTCCGCCCGATCCACCATCCCCCATTCCAATGTAGAGATAGCCATCGGGACCGAACTGGAGCTGCCCTCCGTTGTGATTGTCATAGGGTTGATCGATGGTCAGGACGACCTTTTCGGTGGTGCCGGCGATATTGGGCTTTGCCGCTGAAGCCTGATACTCAGCGACAATGGTCTTCAGGTTGGGACGGCGGTCCGTGTAATTCACGAAGAAGCGGCGATTGCTTTTGTAGCTCGGATGAAATGCGACGCTCAGCAGACCCATTTCTCCACCAGACGTAACCCGATTCTGAATGTCCAGAAAAGGTATGCTGAGAAGACTTCCATCTTGAACAATGCGGATTTTGCCAGCCTGCTCCACCACAAACAAGCGGCCGGAGCCATCACCAGCATGGGTCAAGTAGACTGGGTTTGTGAGGCCACCTACGACGTCATCCAAAGTGATCGTCAGGGAGCCTTGAGCTCCGACTTGATCTCTTGACAGCACGAAGAGGGCTGCCAGAAAGCGGCAAAGGAGGAGGAGTGACAATTGTGGGGTTCGGCCCATAGCGATTCAAAAGCAACGCAGCCTGCCTTCGCAAGGGAGTGGCAGCCAAAACAAATCTGCCAACCCAATCGCTCGGACTGGGCTGACACCAGTATGACTACCGACTCTTCAGATTCTGAAAAATTTCCCAGGTTGCTTTCGAGCGGTTCAGCGTGTAGAAATGGATTCCAGGAGCCCCGTGGTCAAGCAAGCCCTGGCACTGCGTGGTGGCATGTTCGATTCCACATTTTTCTACAGCACGGGGATCGTCTTGAACACTTTCGATTCGTTTTAGCAGTTCGGCAGGGATTTGAGCCCCACACATCTCCGTGATTCGTTTGATCTGGGGCACACTGAGGATGGGCATAATTCCCGGAATGACGGGAAGATCGATTCCAATCTCGCGGCAACGTGCGACAAAATCAAAATAGTCCTGGTTGTCAAAAAAAAGCTGAGTAATCAGAAAATCGGCACCAGCTTCCACTTTACGCTTGAGACAAAATAGATCAGACTCTCGACTTGGACTCTCCGGATGTTTCTCGGGATAAGCAGCGGCGCCAATACTCAAATCGTAGTTGGCACGGATAAATGTCACGAGCTCATTGGCGTAGTGAAATCCATCTGGACTGGGCTCAAACTTGATCTGCCCCTTTGGAGGGTCTCCCCGTAAAGCCAGAACATTCTCCATCTTGCGTGTGACCAGTTCTTCCAGCACATTCCCGACCTCTTCACGCGAAGCTCCCACACAGGTTAGATGAGCCATGCTTTCGAGACCCAGCTCATGTTTGATTCGGGTCACCAGATCGATCGTCTTGCGCCGGGTGCTGCCACCAGCTCCGTAAGTGACAGAGACAAATGTGGGGTCAAGCTGTTTTAATGCTCCCACTGTCTCGAATAAGGCTTGGAATCCAGCCTCATCCTTGGGCGGAAAAAATTCAAAGGAGAACGAAGGTCTCCCCCACTTTAGAAGATCTCGGATTTTCATTTATTCTTCCGGCAAGGGTTTTCCTCTTGTCTCCGGAGCGAAGGGCATTAGGAAAACCCCAACGAGGTAGATCGAGGCCAGCGAGATGGCAGCGGAACGAAACGGACTGGCAAACCCGGCGCCGGAAAACAACCTGGTGAGATGGCCTAGCGTGAAGGGTCCCAAGGCCGCAATGATGCGCCCTACGTTGTAACAGAAGCCAACGCCTGTGCTGCGCAGGCGGGTTGGGTACAGCTCAGGAAAGTAGATCGAGTAGCCTCCAAAGACACTAAGGTTACAGAAGCCCAGAATGGGGATCATCCAAAAGACATCGGAAGGCTGATGTAGCCAGCCGAAGGTCATGACTGTGGCTGCCAAACCCAGCAAGAAAGCGATGATAAAGGCAGGCCGGCGACCAATTCTTGCCGTTACAAGAGTGAAGGCATAAATTCCAAAGAACGCGCCGAAGTCCTGTAACATCGTACCCATGCTCACATACCAATTCTTGGTCTGAACCGAGGCATTTCCCAAAGCTTCGCGAATAAGCTCAGGAGTCCAGAAGCCAATGCCCCACAGACCCACGACACCGGAAATCGCCAGTATCAAACCAATAATGGTATGTTTTCTCCAACGCGGATCCGCAAACAGATCTCCCGTCGATCCCAGTTTCTTTTGGGTCCCTTTTTGAGCTGAATCCCGTGCCCTCTGCCAGGTTTCAGGCTCCTTCATCTTCTTGAAAACGAGCGCAACCAACAGCGCCGGCAACACGCCTACCAGAAACATCCAGCGCCAACCCAGCGGCAAGACAACGAAACTGATCGCCGACCCAATGATGTTCCCAATCGCAGAAAGGGCCTGTAGAGCTCCGAGCGCGTGAGGTCTGGCGCTATCCGGCATTACTTCTGCAACCAGGGTCACGCCGGCTGAGAACTCGCCTCCTACTCCAATACCCGTGAGGAAACGGTAAAACATGAAGTCCCACCAATGTTGAGACAGCGCCGACAACCCGGTAAACGCCGAATAGACGAGAATAGCCAGCATCATGGTTCTGGCTCGTCCCCAACGGTCGCCCATGATACCAAAATAGAGTCCGCCCATTGCCCAGCCAGCCATGAAAACAGCCGTGGCCACACCGCTATACCACGTTACATCGGCCGGCAACGTATCCACGGGAAGGAGCGAATTCATAGCGGGTCCGCGCGCCAGCACAAAGATGCGCTGGTCCATGGTGTCAAAAAGCCACCCCAGGGAAGCCACAATCAAAACCCACCAATGATATCCTGTTAGTTGCCTGTACCAGGCACCAGAAGGAGAAGAGGTCGCCGCCGTCCGATTCAGTTCCATGGTTCCCTTAAGTGTGTGGTAGCGCTAAAAGAACGTGGATTATATCCAAAGCTGTCGGCACTAATCCAGTCAGAAAATACCGGATCTCCATGATGCAGCACGACTGTGCCCTGATCTTGCGGCCGACACCGCAACTCCGATCATCGCATCGCTCCAAGCACTTCAAAAGGTATTTTCTGAAGTCGGCGTTATGTCATCTCCGCTATAATTAAGGAGTCACCAGCGAGACACTGGAACAATCACCAGATCCCAACTCGGAAGGATAAGGAATTCAAGATTCATGGGCGCCAAAGATTTGCTCATTCATCAGACAAAGCTGGCATTCTCAGAAGACCCCGAGATGTCACTGATGATCTCCATCCAAGGACTCTCGACAGAGACTGCGGTCAAGCGACTTAATGATCGTATCTGGACCATCGAAGAGATCGTGTTCCATGTTGCTTTTTGGAAAATAGAG
>Ga0075423_10001060_pt1 | contig 23695 bp, 23 predicted proteins | sample SoiMethybrSBSTD2_FD_80114 | JGI IMG/M metagenome (GOLD analysis project Ga0075423, IMG submission 80114) | Bulk soil microbial communities from a Populus tree surrounding site in Tennessee, USA - Soil MetaG P. TD hybrid SBSTD2 | ecosystem: Environmental > Terrestrial > Soil > Tree plantation... | reverse complement strand
TCGTTCTGCCGCCGTCGATGCTCGATCAGGTGAGCGACTATTTGAAATTATGCGAGGAAACGGGCGTCGAAGGCAAAGTACTGGCCCAGCTCTACCGCCCGGCGCTGGCGCGCCCCTATCTGGAGGAGTCCTTCGAGCTGCCGTTTTTTTCTTTCGCGCCGACGCCGCTCTATGTCGGCCAGCGTTACGTTAAATCGGTGATCGATTTTTTCGGCGCGCTCGCGCTGCTGGCGGTTTTCGCGCTCCCGATGGCGGTGATCGCGCTCGGCGTGAAGCTCTCCTCGCGCGGGCCGGTGCTGTTCCGCCAGGAACGCGGGGGTCTTCACGGACGGCGCTTCTGGATGGATAAATTCCGGACGATGATCGCGGGGGCGGACAAGCTCAAAACCCAGCTGGCGGAAAAGAATGAGATGTCCGGACCCGTCTTCAAGGTGGCCGGCGACCCCCGCGTGACGCCGGTCGGCAGATGGCTGCGGCGCTCCAGTCTCGACGAGCTGCCGCAGCTCCTCAACGTCCTCAAGGGCGAAATGAGTCTCGTGGGTCCGCGGCCGCTGCCGCTCTCGGAGAGCGCCGCGATCAAGGGTCCGCTGCGCCGGCGTTTCTCGATGAAGCCGGGCATGACCGGGCTGTGGCAGGCGAGCGGCAGGAGCAACCTCGACTTTCACGACTGGATGCGGCTCGACTTGGAATACGTCGACAATTGGTCGCTGCGGCTCGATTTACAGATACTGTTGAGAACGATCGTCGCCGTGCTGTCGGGCAAGGGGGCGCATTAGGCCGGACGGCTCAGGAGCTTCTCCAGATAGGCGACCATATTCTTCACCGACGCCGTGATCCGGCCGAGCGGGGCATCTTCGGGGATGGAAATTCCGAATTCGTTCTCCAGCGCCACAACCACCTCGAGCATCTTGAGCGATTCGAGATTCAAGCGCGTGCGCTCCAGGTCGGCTTCGGGTCCGAGGATGCGGCGGAGTATTTGAACCACCCGATCTTTGACGACTTCGGCCATTTTTACTCCCGCGCCGGATTCCACCGCCTGGATTTTCCGGTCGCGGTCTTGGGGATCTCCTCGACAAATTCGAGTCCACGGATCATGCGGAAGACTGAAACCTTATGGTTCGCGAAGTCGAGGATCTCCTTTTCGGTCGCCGCCGCTCCGGCGCGGAGCTTTACCCTCGCGCGCGGACCTTCGCCGAAGCGCGGCTCCGGCGCGCCGTAAACGAGCGCTTCTTCCACAGCCGGGTGCGTCAGCAGGATTTCTTCGAGCTGGCGGGGAAAGACTTTGACGCCGGCGACGTTGATGACCTCTTTCGTGCGTCCGACGATCCAGTAATAGCCGTCCGCGTCGCGCCGCGCCATATCGCCGGTCCGGAACCAGCCATCCTCTAAGACTTCCTCGCGCAATCTCCACGGCCTGTAATAGGCATCGAAAAGCCCTTTTCCGCGTAAGAGCAGTTCTCCAACGGCTTCGGGGCCGCTCGCGTCGGCCGAGATGCCTTCCAGCCGGAACTCGTATCCCGCAGCCGGTCTGCCGATCGAGCCCCGCTTCGATATGTCCTCGCTCAAGTTCGAGCTGGCGCGCGCGCATTCGCCCGAGCCGTAGTACTGAGCGATTTCCCGTCCGAAACGGCGGTGAAAGGCCTCGGCGGCCGCCTCTGACAACGGGGCGCTGGTGCTGATGAAGTGGTTGACGGCGCGCGCGTCGGCCACTGAAATCGCCTCATCGCTCGCCATCATGCGATAGGAGAGCGGGGAAGCATAGATCTGCGCCACCTGCCGCGATCGCAGCAGTTCGGCGATTTTCGGAATATCGACCGCTCCCGCCGGCGCGAGACAGGATCCCGTCGACAATAGGGCATACATCGGACCCGCTAGAGTCATCGCCATCGGTTGCATCCAGACGACGACTTGACCGTCACTGAATCTAAACTCGGAGTTTTGCGCATGCATGCGCTCGAACAAGGTACGATGCGATATGACAATGCCTTTTGCAGCCGCGGTGGTGCCGGAGCTGAAGCGAATGACAGCCGCGTCGAGCCGGCGTAATCGCTCGCGGTCTTCGTCCGCCGTCTCGCCCAGACCGCCCATGGCCAGACGCGCCGGCGTGATCACATGCAACGCGCGGCGGTTCTCATCTACGGGGATTAATGGTTCGAGCCGGGCGTGATAGCAGAAGGCGTCCACGGCGACTTCACGCGCCAAGTCCGCCACCTCGCCGGCGGTCGCCGTCGTCGGAACCGGTACGATAATCGCCTTCAGCCGGAGCGCCGCGAAAACCGCGATGACGAACTCCGCCGAGTTCGGAAACAGCAGCGCAAGCTTATCGCCGGCGGCCAAGCCCGCTGCGCGGAATTCTGCCGCCAGCGTCTCGGCCGCCGCATAAAGCTCCTGGTAATTAAAAAGCCGATCGCCGTCGATAATGCCGGGCTTGTCCGGCCATGTATTGGCCGCGCTTTCTAAAACAGAGTAGATGTTCATGACCTTAAAGTCGTGAGTTATTTCACGGAGCATCAGCGTTGCAAGATTACCGTCGATTTGCAAATTAAACCCCCAGTTGATAACGGCTGGTGAAGCATGGAGCTTTCCTCCAGCCGTCTGCGAGCGCGACTCAGCTTCTACAGAGATCGCGGCATAACGGTTTTTAGAGCGGCGACCGGACAAAAACTCGCGATCGATGACCTCAGGGTCGCTCGCGAGCCCGCGCTGGTCGAGCGCGGACGCAACGACGAAGGCCTCATCATCGCTTTCACCGGGCTCGACGACCGGCTTTTTCTACGCGTCTACGAGTTTTTCGACACCACTAAGGCGTTGGGATACAGCCGGATATTGCTGCGCGACAAATATCGCCTGTGGTATCAACACGGCATCGACGCGAAGCGGCCCGATTTTCCCAGCTTGATCGCCTACCTTCAACAGGAGATCGCAGCCCTCCAACCGCGCAAGGTGATGTGCATCGGCACTTCGTCCGCGGGTTATGTCGCGATAGCGGCCGGTCATCTGTTACGCGCGGATTACGTTCACGCGTTCGCACCGCAGACTTTTCTGGACACAAGCTTCGCCGCAATCCGCAGAAGCCGTTACAAGCGATCGCATTTGAAGCTGCGTCTTTCACGCCGCGCGCAGCGCGAGCTGTTCGATCTCGCGCCGCTCTTGCGAAAGCCCAACGGCAAAACGAAATACTTCCTCCACTGCTGCGCGGATTCTCGGCGCGACCGAGAGCAGGCACGGCGTCTCTCGGACGCGCCCGGCGTCATCTTAATGGCTTATCCGTGCGCCGCGCACGGCATCGGCATCTTTCTGGCGAAACGCGACTTCTTGAAGCAGACGCTCGATTTCGCGAGTCAGGAAAACTTGACTGAAAAAGCTCGAGCGCATTTCGGCGACGGTATGTGCATCGACGGAGAGAACGCCCCTTCTCCACCGGCGGTTGTATGAGCGCGCCTTTCATCGAGGTTGTCGTCCCGACGTATAACCGCTGCGCGATGCTCGACCGGCTGATCGCGTCCCTTTTAAATCAAAGCTACCCCGCCGATCGCTATCGACTCATCGTCGTCGACGACGGTTCTTCGGATGAGACCTGGAAAGCGCTTGAAACTTGGGCGGCGCGCGAGCCACGGGTGAAGCCGCTTCACATCCAGCACGGCGGAGCAAGCGCCGCACGGAATCATGGCTGGCGCAGCGGAACCGCAGATATCATCGCGTTTACCGACGACGACTGTGTGGCGGACCGCCAGTGGCTGCATGAGCTGGCGCGCGGCTTCGCCGAGCGGCCGCAGGCGTTGGGCTTCTATGGAAAGACCCTAACCGAACCCGCCCAGGTGACGCCGTTGACCTATCAAATCGTCGCGCAGCGCCCAAACTCGAATTATCGCACCTGCAACATCGCGTATCGAAGAAAGTCGTTGATCGACGCCGAGGGCTTCGATGAAAAATCCGCTTACGGGGAGGATGCGCAATTGGCGGCGGACGTGTTGACGCGCGGACCGATTCTGTTTTGGCCCGCGGCGATCATGATCCACCCGCCCCGCCCGCGCATATTCTTGGACGCCGACGCATGGCAGATACAGCTCGAGGGATTATTTCGTTTGTATTCCCGCCAGCCGATGTTTTTCCGCCGCCACTGGGGACGCTACTTTCCCATCGCAGTTGCGTGGAGATTGGGCATCGGCTCTACGGCGAAACAGGCGCTCTCGCTCCGGCGTTGGATCGCCCGCGACCCGGCGTTGTATGGCAAATTTCTCCGCTTGCTGATCCGCGAGCGCTCGATGCTCCTGAAAATCCTTCCGCGATTCTGGCACGCGCACCGCAAAGGACACGGCGGCATCCAAACATCGGAAGCCGGCGGACCAGCCGGGTCCCGTAATCTATGACTGCGCGATGAAAAGTACTCGGCGGAAATTGCCGCCCCGGCATCGTCGGCACCCGGTGCCGTCGTAAGCGATGCCATGACCCGTGCGGCTTTGCCACCGACGAGTGCAGCGAACTCCGCTGTTCCCATGCTTCAACTTTTGGGCGTCCGAATCGATCCTATGCCATGGCAGCAGCTCAAGGCCGTCATTATCGAAAGTGTAAGCGAACACCGCGGGTCGATAATAGCCAATCACAATCTTCACAGTCTTTATCTTTATCATCATGACGCCGGGGTGCGCGGGTTTTACGCGAACGCCGCCGCCGTTCATATCGACGGGATGAGTTTAGTCTTTATCGCCAACCTGCTCGGTCTGCCCTTGACCCGCGCCCAGCGGCTGACGCCGCTCGACTGGATTCGCCCGCTGCTCGCCGAAGCGGAGCGGCGAAACTGGCGCGTCTTTTATCTCGGCGCGCGGCCCGGCGTGGCGGCGCGCGGCGCCGCGCTGCTGCGCGCGGAATTTCCCGCGCTCGAGATCGAGAGCGCCCACGGCTATTTCGACGCGCAGCGCGAAGGCGCAGAGAACCGGGCCGTCGTCGAGACGATCAACCGCTTTCGGCCGGATCTCCTCCTCGTCGGCATGGGCATGCCGCGGCAGGAGCGCTGGATTTTGGAAAACCGGGAAGCGCTCGACGCCGGCGCGATCTTCAACGTCGGCGGCCTCATGGATTACCTCGCCGGCGCGACCGCGACGCCGCCGCGCTGGCTGGGACATATGGGCCTCGAATGGCTTTTCCGATTGCTTTCCAATCCAAGGCGCTTCGGGAAACGCTATCTCATCGAGCCTTGGTTCGTCTGCAAGCTTTTTTTGGCCGAACTTTTGCGCAAAGAAAATCCGTCGGTCCATAAAAGATCTTAAGATCGCCTGCTGGCTTGTCTGACATGCCGCCCCTGCGCATCGGATACTTTCTGCCGCCTTACCCCCAGGGCGGCATCGCGCGTCACGTGCTCGCGCTCGTCGATCACATGCGCGCGCGACACTCCGTCATCGTCTTCTGCGAATCGCGCGCTAAAACGCTCCACGACTCGCTCGATCAGAGGGGAATGTCACCGCGCATCATCGAAAAATACCCGGCGGCCAACCGCGGCGTGCTCCGCCCGCTTATCGAGAACTGGGCGCCCGTGCTCGAAGCACGCAACGCTTTCCGTGCCGAGCGACTCGACATCGTTCACTTCCACGCGGGCAGGCTCGGGGCGATCTATCCCGGCGTCGTCGCGAGCCGCTTGGCGGGAATTCCCAGGCGGCTTTTGACTTTGCACAATACCGTCGCGCAGCGCTCGCCGCTCCAGCGCTTCTTCGAAGCGCGGCTGATCGGTTCGCTCGATCGCATCGTCGCGGTCAGCGCGGCCGTCAAGGACGATATAGTGCGCAAGAAAAACGCCGTTCCGGAAGAAGTCGCGGTGATCGTCAACGGCATCGATGTCTCCGAGTTCGATACGGCCGCGGATGCGGGCGAAATCCGCGCCGAGCTCGGCTTGGAGGCGACGGCGGAGGTGATCGGCGCCGTCGGCCGTCTGCAATACGATAAAGGCTTCGATGTGCTGATCCGCGCGCTGGCGCTCTTAAGGCCGCGGCAGCCGACGCTCCGCCTGGTGCTCATCGGATCCGGACGCGACGAAGCCGGTTTAAGAGAATTGGCGGAGAGAGAGCGCGTCGCGGATGTCGTTCATTTCGCCGGCTACCGCAGCGACGCGCGCCGCCTGATGCGCGCGCTGGACATCGTCGCGATCCCGTCGCGCCGCGAAGGCCAGTCGTTCACGCTTCTGGAGGCGATGGCGGCGCGCAAGCCCGTCGTCGCGGCGAACGTCGGCGGCATACCGGAAGTGCTCATCGACGGCGTCACCGGCCTTCTCTTCCCGTCGGAAAACGTCGCGGCGCTGGCGAACGCTTTGGAGAAACTTTTGAACGATCCCGAGAGAAGAGCGGCGATGGGCCGAGCGGCGCGCGACCGCGTCGCGCGCGAGTTTACCGAGACGGCGATGGTGCAAAAAACCGCGGAGCTATACGAAGAAGCGATGAAGTAACCCGACTCGGGCGAACTGATTTATTTTCGCCCCGCGCGAGCCTTCGCGCGATCCACCGGCGCGGCGTCGCCGGATTTAAAACCGTAAGCCTCCCATTTGTCCAGCACACGCGCGCGAATCTCCTCGGGCCAGAGATTCTCGAAGCTCGCCTTGATCGGTATCGACTCCGCCGGCCAGTCCTTCGGCCAGGTGCAGTCGAAAATCACGCCGGCGGCGTCGCCGAGCAAGCGCTCTTTCGGCGGCAGGAACGGCAGGAGGACGGGAAATCCCGGGATGTGATCGACCGGATGAATGCCGTTCACCGGATGGCATTTCGTCGCGATCGCGTGGAGGACTTCGTCGGTGTTCGTCGGATCGACATCGCTGTCGACGACGACGATATAGTACGTGAACAGGCCGGGCTTGGTCGCCCACACCGCGTGCGCCACGCGCCGCGCGAAATTGATGTAGGGAATCTCGGTCGAGACGACCGCGAGATGGCCGACGCCGAACGGCGGATAATAAACGCCTTTGACCGGCAGGCCGAGCTTTTTCAGCTCCGAATAAACCTCCGCGCCTTTGATGAACGCCGTCACGATCTGCGACTCGTGAATCGGCATGCCCATATTGGAGAACGTTAGAATGGGATCGTTGCGGTGCGTGATCGCGTTCACTTTGAAAATCGGCTTGGGCGACGACTTTCCCGCCTCGTAACCCATGTATTCGCCGAACGGCCCCTCGTTCTTCCGCTCGTGCGGCAGCACCTCGCCCTCGAGAATGATCTCCGCCCCGGCGGGAACTTCGAGGTCGAGGGTCTCGCATTTGACGAGCTCGATAGGCTCGCGCGCGAGCGCGCCGGCGATGTCGACCTCGTTGACGTAGGGCGGAAGCTGCACGCAGCTCACGATCGGCGCGACGGGCTGCGCGCCGATCGCCACCGCGGCCGGCATCGGCTTATTCATCGCCTCGTATTTTTGATACATCTGCCCGATGTGCTGCTGCAGCGGGAAGAGGCAGCCCATCGTGTTCCGGTCGTGAATCATCAGCCGGTACATGCCCCAGTTGACCCACGAGCTGTCCGGATCTTTGGTAATCACCGTATGCCACGTGCCGATGTAGCGGCCGCCGTCGCCGCCGTGAATGAGCGGCGCGGGAAATTTCAGCAGATCGACGTCCTTTCCGCGGACGATATTTTCCTTGCATGGGCCGGTTTTCACCGTGACGGGCTTGATCGGCTTCTCTTTGCGCTCGAGGTAATATTGCATGATCTGCTGCGGCGGCGCATCGGGTTCGAGGCCGAACGCGAGCGCGATGCGCGCGTAAAGCGAATGGCCGGGCTGCCGGCTCGGGCCGAGAGAGGCGCCGAGCGCACGGAAGCCTTTCGGATGCCCTTTGACTTTTTCAAAGAATGCCGCGGGCGCGCCGATGTCGTAGCAATGGCGGATGATCGCCCCCATCTCGAGGTTCCAGTCGACCTCCTCGCGCACACGCTGGAGCTCGCCGTGCGATTCCAAAAGACGAATAAAATCGCGCAGATCTTTTAACGCCATATCGCAAACTTGTGACAGAAGAGCCCCACCTTGTCAATCAATGGGAATTTGCCGGCCCACGCGCTTCGGCCGCAGGGCCGTGCGCGGGCTTTGTGGCCCGATTTGTCACCTATTTTTCGCTGGACAATCGTTTTGGCCTGAACTAAAAAGGGAGCAATTCGGGGGTGTCTATGGCGGAAACGAATCGATCGGCGGGAGCGCGCGCCTCGGAGTCCGGCGCTTATCTCGGTCCCGGGAGCAAGGCTAACGGACGGCTTCTTTTCGAGGGTCCCACGACCATCGAAGGCGAGGTCGAGGGCGAGATTTTAGTGCACGGCGCGCTCACGATCGGCGACAACGCCGTCATAAAGGGCAAAGTCAGCGCGACGACCATCGTCGTCCGCGGCAAAGTGACCGCCGATATTCAGGCTGAAAAGAAGATCGAGCTGCAGCCTTCGGCGCTCGTCGTCGGCGACCTCACGACACAGGCGCTCGTCATCGCCGACGGAGCGACTTTCGAAGGTCATTGCTCCATGAAAAAAGAAAAAGAAGGCAAAGTGCTGCCGCTGCTGCGCCAGGAGAGCGGCGGCCGCAAATCCGATGAGCTCTTAGTCGATCACTAAAGGAACGATCTTCCGCGCCTTGGCGTCGACGAGCCCGCGGGCGGTGATCCTCAGCGCCGGCAGGGTCACGAAGGTGAGAAAAGCGAGCGCGTAGATCGGCTTCGCAAACGGAGCGCCGCGCTCGCGCAAGCGGCGGTGAATCCGATCCATCTTGTAAGCGATCGCCCGCCAGGGCTCCAGCGAAAAAATTCCGCCGACGGGAAATTCGACTTTCTCCAGCGCTTCGCCGCGATCGACGATCGCGATGCCCCCGCCCTCCCCTATCAGCCTATTCGCGCAGAGCGCCATATCGGCGTCGTCGTAGCCGGCGACGAGCAGCGTGTTCTCGTCCAGGTTCGTCGTCATGCCGACGGCGCCGACGCGCGCGCCGAAGCCCTTCAAAAATCCCAGCGCGACGCCGCCCTCCGGCCGGTGGCGCTCGAAGACGGCTATTTTCATGAGGTCGTTGGTCGCATCGGCCTGGAGCGCGCCGTCGCGCGGAGCGATCTCGATCACCCGCTCCGCCGTGATCGTCTGCCCGACGAGCTGCATCACGCGGATTTTCGCGCGCGGCGCGGCGCATGGAACGCGAAACGCCTTGGCTTCGACACGCGGAATGTTGCGCAGCGTGTGCAGCGTGTCTTCGGGCCACGCGATCGGCCGGGAGTCGACCAGCGAGTCGCCGGATTCGGCGGCGAGCTTCCCGCCGATGATCGTCGAGCGGACCTCGACGCGGTTTAAATCCTCGAGCAGCGCGAAGTCCGCGTTGCGCCCCGGCGCGATGCCGCCGATCTCCTGATCCAGACCCGAATACACCGCGGCGTTCAAGGTCGCGGCCTGGATCGCCTGCATCGGCGTGAGGCCGATCTCGATCGCGCGGCGAATAACGAAATCCATATGGCCGTCGACCGCCACGTCGTCGGGCGACATGCCGTCGGTCACGAGCATCAGCCGCTGCGTGCTTAGGCCGCGCGCGACGATCGGCGTGAGCGTCGCTTCGAGATCGCGCCGGAACGACCCTTCGCGGAGCATCGTCCAGTAACCGGAACGGAGCCGCTGCAAGGCTTCCGCCTCGTTGATCGGCTCGTGGCAGGATGAGATCCCGGCGGCGGCGAGCGCCGAGAGCTTGTGGTCGCGCGCGCCCGCCGTGTGGCCGTGCACGATCTTGCCGCGCGCGCGCGTCATCTCGATGCGCTCCAAGAGCTCCGCGTCGCCGTCGAGCACGCGGAGCCACGAGACGATCTCGCCCAGGCCGATGACGCGCGGGTCGTCGAGCGCGGCGGCGACCTCTGCCTGCGTCAGCGATTGCGTGCTGCAGAGGCGCGGGTCCTGCGGCGCGACCATCGAGAGCACGGTGTAAACGCGCAGCGGATGGGCCGCGACCTCGTCGAGAAAAAGCTTGACGCCGCGAAAGCCGAACACCGTCGCCTGCTCGTCGCACGAGGCGATGAGCGCCGTCGTGCCGTGCGGCACATACGCCTGAAGGTATTCGTAGGGACGGCAGTAGTGGCCGATGTGCGTGTGCGCGTCGATGAAGCCGGGCGCGACGTAGAGCCCGTGCGCGTCGATGACTTGGGTATGCGCGCCGTGCGTATGCCGTGCGCTCGCTCCGACGTGGCATATTCTGCCGTCGAGGACGGCAATCTCCATGCCGCCGAGAATCTCGCCCGAATAGACGTTGACGAGCTTGCCGCCGGTGACGATCAGGTCGGCCTTGATCTCGCCCAGCGCGCCGCGGATGAGGCGGGCGATGTGTTCTTTCGTCGCGGGCATGCAGTGGTTTTTAACATACGCGCACAGGCTTTACACGTCTTGGTCAATTGACATTGGTAGTCTCGACCGCATATGTTTTAAGTCGAAGGAAGCGCATCATGATCATCGACTGCCATTCCCATCTCGTGCCGAAGAGCTGGCATAACGCGAAGTCGCCGCCGGCGATCTTCGACATCCCGGGTCTGCTCGCGGAGCAGGACCGCGCCGGCGTCAACCTCACCGTCTTCGGCAACAACTGGATCCGCACGCCGCAGGGCGCGGACGCTCTCGAAGTGGTCAAGCAGTTCAACGAGTTCGCCGCCGAGGCGACGAGCAAACACCCCGGACGGCTGTTGGGCCTCGCCTCCTCCGTCGCGTTCGGCGACGACCGGATGCTGAAGGAGACCGAGCGCGCCGTGCGCGAGTACGGCCTCAAGGGCATCATGGTGAATTCCAGCGTCGAGGGCGAATATCTCGATTCGCCGCGCGCGGCGCCGTTCTTCGAGCTGGTGACCGATTTGGACGTCCCGCTCTTCGTCCATCCGCCGCGAATCACGATCGGCGCCGAGAAGATGGAAATCTTCCGGCTGCCGGAGATGCTCGGGCGCCCGTTCGACACGACGCTCTCGCTCACGCGCTTCATCCTCACCGGCGGGCTGGAAAAATTCCCGACGCTCAAGATCGTGGCGGCGCACGTCGGCGGCGCGCTGCCGATGCTGCCGGGCCGCCTGGGCTTCGGCTACGAGCTCAGAAAAGATACGAGCTTCGGGCCCTGGGAGCCCGATGTCCTCACGAAGCCGCCCGCGGCTTACATCGAGCAGCTCTATATGGACACCGTGAGCCTGCACACGCCCGCGGTGCTCTGCGCCGTCCAGACGGTCGGCGTCGACCATGTCGTGTTCGGCAGCGACTTCCCGCCGGTGCCGATCGCGCTCAAGCGCTCGGTCGACGTGATCGAGAATCTCGCGCTGCCCGACGAGGACAAAAAGAAAATCTTCGGCGGCAACGCCGCGAAACTTCTGGGACTGAGCGGGTAGGAGGGAACAAATGCCGAGAGGCCATCACGATCTAGGCGGCACGGAGCGCGATTCGGGACCGATCGAGCGCGGCGAACACCAGCTCGAGGATTGGGAGATTCTCGCCGACGCCGTCAACCAGGCGCTGGGCGCGGTCGGCGTCAAGCGCACCGACGAACTCCGGCGCGCGCGCGAGGAGATGGACTCCGAGCTTTACCGCTCGCTCAGCTACTACGAGCGCTGGATCGCGAGCATGGAGGCGATCCTGATCGAGAAAAAGATTTTGACCCGGGAAGAGATCGACCGCAAGGTCGGCGAGTTCGAGAAAAAATGGGGCGAGCCGTGAGCGCAGCCCGATTCAAGCCCGGCGACCAGGTGCTCGTAAAGATGGAGGACCGTCCGGGCCACATCCGCACGCCCTGGTACGTCCGCGGCAAGCGCGGCTGGATCGAGCGCATCCACGGGGAATTCCGCAATCCCGAATCGCTCGCCTACGGCGGCGACGGCCTGCCCAGGCGGCCGCTCTATCTAGTCGGCTTCGAGCAGTCGCAGGTCTGGGAGAAGTACGATGCGGCGAAAGACAAACTTTTCATCGACATCTACGAGCACTGGCTCGAACCGACGGAATAAGGAAGACGACCATGAGCGACGCACACGACAAGGCTGACGCGCACGACCACCCGCGCCACGAGCTCGGCCACTACGCGCGGCGGATCTACGCCATTCGCGATCTCCTGCTCGAAAAGAAAATCCTGACCCCGCAGGACATCCAGGAGCAGATCGATTACCAGGAGCAGCGCTCGCCCGCCAACGGCGCCCGCATCGTGGCGCGCGCGTGGAGCGATCCGGCGTTCAAGGCCCGCCTCATCGCCGATCCCAAGGCGGCGTGCGCCGAGATGGGCATCGACGCGACGAGCCTGAATGAATTCGTCGTGCTGGAGAACACCGAAAAGGTCCGGCACATCGTCGTCTGCACTCTCTGTTCCTGCTATCCCCGCCCGATCCTCGGACGGCCGCCGGACTGGTACAAGAGCCTCAACTACCGCTCGCGCGCGGTGAACGACCCGCGCGGCGTCATGCGCGAGTTCGGCCAGGACGTCGGCTCCGACGTCGAGGTCCGCGTCCACGACAGCACCGCGGACATCCGCTACCTGGTGCTGCCGCTGAGGCCGCGCGGGACGGAAAAGATGAGCGAGGCGCAGCTCGCCAAGCTCGTCACGCGCGACAGCATGATCGGCGTCGTCGACGCTCTCCCGGCGAGTGCCGCTCGCGCCTAGCCGGGCGAAGTCCATTTGATCTGCCATCCCGCTCCGGGTTAAAATACGGGGGTGAGCATCGTCCGCAATTCCCTGTTTCCTTATCTTCTAGTTTCCACGGCTTTCCACCTGCTGCTGGCGCTGAGCTGGTACGGCCGGCCGGTCCGGCCCGCCCCGATGGAGGAGATTCTCGTCAAATTGCTGCCGCCGCCGGCGCCGGTCCAGGAAAAATCCGCTCCGCGCGCTGCCGCTCCGGCGCCACCCCCGCCCCCGAAGCCCGCGCGGGAAACCCCCGAGAAGGCGACGCGCGCCGAACTACCCCCTGGAAAGCCGGCTAAAATCGATCGCGCAGGCGCGGAACTGCCGCCGAAAAATAAAAACGGGCAGCCGAATCCGGCGGAAAAAAATGGAGTAGACGAGCCGACCGCGCCGAGTTTCGAGACGGCAAAAAACGATCCCGCGGCCATAAGTTCCGCCACGCCGACATTAAAAGATCTTCTGCCGCCGGTTTATCAGCCGTCCGGAGAAAAACCTCGAATCGACTCAGAGCCGATCCGGTTGGACAGCCGCGATCCGCATTACTCAGAGTACCTCAACCGCGTAAAGCAGGCGCTGAATCTAGCGTGGTGGGATCCGTCAGTGGCAAGATCCGCGGTAAAGTCTTATGGGCTCGATGGCAAACTCGTCGTTCGTTTTTTACCAGGCGAAAACGGCGAGATTGAAGAGATTAGCCTAATCCGCACTTCCGGGTACGCAGTTCTCGATCAGGAAGCGATTCGCGTAATTGCCGCTGCCGCACCTTATTTCGGGCGTCCGCCGCGTGCCGGCAGACGCCCAATCGACGTAACTTTTATTTACGAGAAGGACAACCGCTTCACCCCTAGGTAATCCACCCGCGCGACCCCGATCAGTTCGCCGCGCTCTTTCCCTTATACTTCTTCAGCACCTTCGTGAACGCCTGCACGAGCGGCGCCTTTTGCCGGCTCTTGTGCACCGCGATGTAGTTGTTCCGCTTGAGCTTCAAATCCGGGACCTTGAGGATCTTCAGATGCCCCGCCTCGACGTCCGAGACGACGTGGCATTTGGTCGTGAAGCCGATGCCGAGGCCGCCGGCGGCGGCGCTCCGGATCGCGTCGCGCGAGCCGATGCGCGGGCTCAATTCCATGTGCGGCGTGAAGGGAACGCCGAGCTTCGCGAAGCGCTCGTCGAGCAGGTCGCGGACGAGGCTGCCCTTCTCTTCGGTAATAATCGCCTCGCGCGCAATGCGCATCAGCGGCACCGCGCCTTTGTTCGCCAGCGGATGGCGCGGCGACGCGATCGCCACGATGTCTTCCTGATGGCAGATTTCCCCGATGATGAGCGGCGATTTCGGCGCGCGCCCCATGATCGCGATGTCTAGCTCGCCGTCGAGCAGGCTTTTCTCTAGGTTAAGGCTCGTGTCGATGCGCAGCGTCGTCTCCACCCAGGAAAACTCGCGCTTGAACTGCTCCGCAACGAAAGGAAAGAACGACGCCGCCGGAACCGGAGAGCCGCCGACGGCGAGGCGGCCTTTTTTTAGCCCCTTCAGCTCGTCCATTCTTTCCTTGAGACCCTCCGCCTTGGCGAGAATGTCCTCCGCGTCCTGCATCAGCAATTCGCCGGCTGCTGTTAGATTGATCTTATGCCCCAATTTTTCGAAGAGCCGGACTTGGAGATCCTGCTCGAGGTCTTTGATCACGAGCGAGACCGACGGCTGACGAACGCCCAGCCGCTCCGCCGCGTGCGTGAAGCTTCTTATTTTGGCGACTGTCGTGAATACCTTAAGTTGATGGAGGGTCATAAAGAAAAGTTTTCTCCTTTCGACACGATAGTTATTGCACGAAGGCTATAACATTCGGAAAGTGTAACGTCAAATACTAATCTTCTGAGCCCGGCTCCCAGCGGAGCACGGGGCGGCGGGCGGCGCGCGCCTCGTCGAGGCGGCCGACGGGCGTGGTATGCGGCGCGGATTTGACCAGGGCGGATTCTTCCTTCGCCTCGCGCGCGATCGCGATCATCGCCTCGGCGAAGGCGTCGAGCGTCTCGCGCGTCTCGGTCTCGGTGGGCTCGATCATCAACGCGCCGGAGACGACCAGAGGGGAATAAATCGTGGGCGGGTGGAAACCGTAATCCAGCAGACGCTTGGCGATGTCGAGCGTCGTGACGCCGCCTTTCTGCTGGTTTTTGTCGGTAAAAACGCATTCGTGCATCGAGGGCTCGGGCGAGGGCAGAAAAAAAGTATTCTCCAGGCGCTTGCGCAGATAATTGGCGTTGAGCAGCGCCATGCGGCTCGCCTCTTCGAGGCCGTCGGAGCCGAGCGAGATCATGTAGGTATAGGCCCGCACCAGGATGCCGAAGTTGCCGAAGAACGAGCGCACGCGTCCGATCGATTTCGGAAAATCTTCCCGCAGCTCATGTCCGGCCGGCGTCTTCACGATCTGGGGAGTTGGAAGATAATCCTTGAGGTGCGCCTTGACGCCGACGGGTCCCGCGCCGGGGCCGCCGCCTCCGTGCGGGGTGGAGAAAGTTTTATGCAGATTGATATGCAGCACGTCGACGCCCATGTCCCCCGGCTTGGCGATGCCCATGAGGGCGTTCAAATTCGCGCCGTCGAGATAGACGAGCCCGCCGCGGCGGTGCACCACCTCGGCGATCGCCTGGATGTGGCGCTCGAAGACGCCGAGCGTGTTGGGGTTGGTGATCATCAGCGCCGCCACGTCGTCACTCATCGCGCGCTCGACCGCTTCCGGCTCGATGATGCCGTTCTTGTTCGAGGCGATCTGCACGACGTTGTAGCCGCAGAGCGTGGAGCTCGCGGGGTTCGTGCCGTGGGCGGTGTCGGGCACGAGAATCTTTTTCCGCGGGTCGCCTCGCTCCGTGAGATAGGCGCGGATCAGCATGAGGCCCGTGAGCTCTCCCTGCGCGCCCGCCGCCGGCTGCAGCGTGACGGCGTCCATGCCGGCGATCTCCGCCAGCATCGCCTCGAGCTCGGCGAGAAGCTCGAGCGCGCCGGGCATCAGCTCCGGCGGCATCAGCGGGTGGAGCAGCGCGAACCCCGGCATGCGCGCGGCGACTTCGTTGACCTTGGGGTTGTACTTCATCGTGCAGGAGCCGAGCGGGTAGAACTGGCTCTCGATCGAGAAATTCAAATGCGAAAGGCGGGTGAAGTGGCGCAGCACCTCGAGCTCACCCATCTCGGGGAAGCCCGCGATCTCCTCGCGCGCAAGCTCCGCGGGGATCTCGTTCGCCCCCTTCTCCTCGGGCCAGAAAAAGGCGCTTCTCCCGGCCGAGCCGCTCTCGAAGATCAACGGCCGGCGCTGCGTGCGGCGGTCACCGCCCTGCGAAGGTTCGGACAAGCTCTTCGATCTCCTCTTCTTCGTTCATTTCGGTGACGCAGACGAGCAGCGCGTCGGGAAGCTCGGGATACCAGGGCGAGAGCTCGATGCCGGGCACGATCCGCTTGGCGAAAAAACGGCTGCGGCGCTCGGCCCATCCGCCGACGTTGAGCACGAACTCGTTAAAGTGCGGTCCCGTGAAGGCGGGCGCGAGCCCGGCTTCCTTGACGAGCCGCTCGCGCGCCCGGTGCGCGCGCCGCGCGTTCACCTCGGCGAGGCGCCGCATCCCCTGTTTCCCGAGCAGCGACATGAAAACCGTCGAGGCCAGCGCACAGAGGCTCTGGCTCGTGCAGATATTGGAGGTCGCCTTCTCGCGGCGGATGTGCTGCTCGCGGGTCGAAAGCGTGAGCACGAAGCCGCGCCGGCCGTCCGCGTCGACCGTCTCGCCGACGAGCCGCCCCGGCAGGCTGCGGACGAATTTCTTTTGCGCGGCGAAAAAACCGAAGCCGGGACCGCCGAGCGACATCGGCACGCCGAGACTCTGCCCCTCGCCTACGGCGATGTCTGCCCCCCACGCGCCGGGCGGCTTCAACAGCGCAAGCGACAGCGGCTCGGTCGTCACGGTCGCGAGCAGCGCGCCGCTGCGGTCGCAGGCCGCGCGGAGCAGCGCGAGGTCCTCGATGACGCCGAAGAAGTTCGGATAGCCGACGACGGCGCACATCGCCTTGTCGTCGAGCGAGCGCGCGAGGAATTCCACGTCGGTCGCGCCGCTCGCGGTAAAAGGCACCTCGACGAGCTCGACGTCGACGAGATTTCTGAGAAAGGTCGCGATCACCTGGCGATACTGCGGGTGGAGCGCGCGCGAGACGAAAACACGGTGCCTGCCGTCCTGGATGCGGCGCGCCATGAGCACCGCCTCGGCCGCCGCCGAGGCGCCGTCGTAGACGCCGGCGTTCGCCACCTCCATGCCGGTCAGCTGGCAGATGAGCGTCTGAAATTCGTACATCGCCTGGAGCGTTCCCTGGCTCACCTCTGGCTGATAGGGCGTGTAGGACGTCGCGAATTCGGCGCGCGAGATGATCGCGTCGACCGCGCTGGGGATCGCGTGGTGATAGATGCCGCCGCCGAGAAAAAAGCGCCAGTCCTGCGCGCTGGCGTTTTTTCCCGCCAGCGCCGCCATGCGCTTTTTCACGGCGACTTCGGTCAAGCCCTGCGGCAGAGAAATCTTGGCTTTTTGTCTGAGCGCGGCGGGGATGTGTTGAATCAGATCCTCGAACCCGGCGACGCCGATGGTCCGGAGCATCCGCTCCTTATCCGCGGGGGTATGCGGCGTATAGCGCATGCAGCGGGCCTATTCCTCGTCCTCTTCTTTGTCGTCCTCCTCGTCCTCGTCGTCGTTTTCCTCCTCCTCCTCTTCGTCCTCCTCCTTCTGCTGCTCGATATACTCGGCGTACTCCTCGGCGTTCATGAGATCCTTCAAGTCGTCCATGTCGGTCATCTCGACCTTGATCATCCAGCCGTCGCCGTAGGGATCGTCGTTGATCGTCTCCGGGTTCTCCGGCAGCGTGTCGTTGACTTCGACCACGGCGCCCGAGACCGGCGCGAAAACATCGGAGACCGCCTTCACCGATTCGACCGCGCCGAACGGATCGTCCTTCACGACCTTTTCGCCGATTTCGGGCAGCTCGACATAAACGACATCGCCCAGCTCGTGCTGCGCGAATTCGGTGATGCCGATGATCGCGACCTTGTCCTCGACCAGCACCCATTCGTGCTCTTTGGAATATTTTAATCCGTCGGGGAACTCCATCTGACTCCTCCTGCGATCGATTTAATACAGCCAGTTTCCTGTTCTGGTTTCAAGTATGATTCCGGCATGAATAAGTCAAGCCAAAGCTTGGGATTTCTTCAAGAAACTCGAAATTTGAAACGCGAAACTTGTTATTGCGGCCGGCGATAAAACGGCAGCGGCACGACGCGCGCCCGCGCGCGCCGCTCGCGAATCTCGACTTCGATCTCGTGGCCGACGGCCGCATGAGCGCTTCGCACATAGGCCATCGCGATCGCCTTGCCGAGCGTCGGCGATTTCGTCCCGCTCGTCACCTCTCCAGTATGCGCACCTTCTGCGAAGACCGGGTAGTGGCTGCGCGCGATGCCGGGTTCGATCAGCTCGAGCCCGACGAGCTTCCGCTCGACGCCGCGCTCTTTCTGCTTGAGCAGGACGTCGCGCCCGATGAACTCCGGCTTGGAAAATTTCACGACCCACTCGAGGCCGGCCTCGAGCGGCGTAGTGGAATCGTCGAGCTCATGGCCGTAGAGCGGCAAGGCGCGCTCGAGCCTCAGCGTATCGCGCGCGCCGAGGCCGGCGGGCTTGACGCCGCCGGCGTTCATCAGGGCCTGCCATAGTTTCTCGGCGTCGACCGACTCGCAAAAAATCTCGAAGCCGTCCTCGCCGGTGTAGCCCGTCCGCGCAACGAGGGAGCGCACGCCCGCGACGTCGCCGAAGAAAAAGTAAAACGACTTGAGCGCCGCCAGAGGCGCGGACGCGAGCGGCTGTAAAATCTTCTCCGCCTCCGGCCCTTGCAGCGCGAGCTGCGCGTAGCGCGCGCTCGAATTCTCGACCTGTACGGCGCCGCCGGCGCGCTCGCGAATCCAATCGAAGTCCTTGTCCGTGTTCGAGGCGTTGACGCAGATGAATATATGATCCGCCGCCAGCGGGTAGACGACGATGTCGTCGACCGCGCCGGCCTGTTCGTTCAGCAACAGATTGTATTGCGCCTGCGACGGCTTGACGCGCGCGAGGTCGTTGGGCATGAGCGTCTGGCAAAACGCCAGCGCGCCGGCGCCGCGGACCTCGACCTCGCCCATGTGGCTCACATCGAAAAGCCCGGCGCGCGCGCGCACCGCCAGGTGCTCGTCGATGACGCCGCTGTATTGCACCGGCATATCCCAGCCGGCGAATTCGACCATCTTCGCCCCCAGGCGCCGATGGACGTGATTGAGCGGCGTTTTTTTAAGTCTCGGTGCCTGGGTTGTGGTTGGGGCGCTCACACGATCGGTTTAACTTTCCCGCTGCAGCGATTCCTTGGCCGCCTTCAACGTGTTGAACAGCAGCATCGCGATGGTCATCGGTCCGACGCCGCCCGGAACCGGCGTGATGTAGGACGCGCGCTCTTTGGCGCCCTCGAATTCGACGTCGCCGGAGAGTTTTCCGCTGGGGAGCCGGTTGACGCCGACGTCGATAACGACGGCGCCCGGCTTGATCCAGTCGCCGCGGACGAGCGCAGCCTTGCCGATCGCGGCGACGACGATGTCGGCGCGGCCGACCTCTTCCTTCAAGCTCGCCGTGCGGGAATGGCAGATCGTCACGGTCGCGTGGCGCTCGAGCAGCATCAGCGCGACCGGCTTGCCGACGATGTTGCTCCGGCCGATCACCGTCGCGTTCTTCCCCTTGGGATCGCAGCCCGCGGAGTCCAAAAGCTTGATGATGCCCATCGGCGTGCAGGGCCGGAAGCCTTCACCGCCGGACAGCAGCAGGCCCTGATTAACCGGATGAAAGCCATCGATGTCTTTTTGCGGCGACACCGCGAGGAGAACTTTCTCGGAGCGGATATGCGGCGGCAACGGCAGCTGGACGAGGATGCCGTGGATCTCGCGATCGCGATTGAGCTTGTTGATGAGCGCGAGCAGCTCGCGCTCGGAAACCGACGCAGACAGGAGATGCTCTTCGGAGCGGATGCCGACTTCCTTGCAGGCCTTCTCTTTGTTCTTGACGTAGAGATGCGACGCCGGGTCGTCGCCGACGAGCACGACGCCGAGCCCCGGCACCATGCCCCACCGCCGTTTCAGTCCGTCGACTTCTTCTTTGATCTCCGCTTGCAGCGCGCGCGCGACCGCTTTGCCGTCGATGATGGTTGCCATAATTTCCCCGAATTGAATTCAAACTCTATACAGGAAAACCAGTTTTTGTAAAGAGGAGGTTTGACAATCGCGCGATGCGATCGTTAAAGTCTTTCGCATCGCGTCCGTGCGCGCGAAAACATGACGCTGCTGTTGAATAACGAGGAGATTTCCCGGCTGATTACGATGCCGGAATGCATCGAAATCCTCGACGACGGCTATCGCGAGCACGGCCACGGCCGCGCCGCGCACCGCCGGAGGAGCAACATCATGGTGCCGACGGATGAGGGCCGCACGTACGTCTTCGCCAACTTCGAAGGAACGGTGGTGAAAAGCGGCTATCACGCCATCCGCCTGCGCTCGGACGTGAACGAATGGCTGGACGAGAAAAGCGGCCGCACGACGAAGTGGGCTTCGCGGCCGGGACTTTACTGCGGCCTCGCGCTGCTTTACAACATCCGCACCGGCGCGCTCGACGGCATCTTGAACGACGGCTATCTCCAGGTGATGCGCGTGGGCGCGACCAGCGCCGTCGCGGCGAAATACCTGAGCCGCGAAGACGCCGCGACGCTCGCCATCGTCGGCGCGGGCAACCAGGCGCGGAGCCACGCCGAGGCGATGTGCGCGGTGCGGCCGATCACGAAAATCAGGGTTTACAGCCTGCGCGCGGAGAGCCGCGCGGCATTCGCGCGCGAAGTGGAAAAGAAGCTCGGCGTCGAGACGCGTCCGGTCGATACGATCGAGGCGGCGTTTGCGACGAGCGACATCGTCTGCTGCTGCACCGATGCGTCGAAGCCTTTCGTCCGGCCCGAATGGATCGAACCCGGCATGTTTCTCTCCAGTGCGCGGCCGTTCGGCGAAGTCGGAAGAGAGCCGCTCGGCGTCTTCGACGTCGCGGTGGTCCACGAGCGCGGCTTCGGCCCGCGCTTTCGCGCCGAAAAAAGCGCGGCTGACTTCTCCGCCGCGCCGCAAGCTCTCGGCGGCAAAGACGAGCGCGACCTGCCGAGCGGGATAACGCTCGGGGAGCTATGCGCCGGCATCGCGCGCGGCCGCAGCAGCGAGGAGCAGAAGACTTACTTCGCCAACAACGAAGGGCACGGCGTGCAGTTCTCCGTCGCGGGCGCTTTCGTCCTCAAGCGCGCCCGTGAGCGCGGGGTCGGCCGCGAGCTTCCGACCGAATGGTTTTTGCAGGATATATCGACGTAGAAAAGAGAGTTTCAGGTTTCGAGTTTCAAGAAAGAGCATCGGAGACATGTCCGGCCTCCGTACTTGAAACCTGAAACCCGAACTCGAAACTTAATTAGAGGCGGTCAGCTCCCACCAGTTCTTGTCGAGGTCGCTGAAGATAAACGACACCTGGCCGTTCTTGCGCTCCAGATCCCACGTTTCCGTGATGCCGTAAGAGTTCGCCGCCTTGGAGAATTCCTGGTGCGCCTTCTCGACCTCTCGCGGCGTGCCGAGCTTCAGCGTGAAGCGGTTGACCGGCGCGAGGTAGTCGCGATGGCTCATCGGCAGCACGACGATGTACCACGGGGTCGAGGGATGCTTGATGTAGGTCGAGTGGCGGCCGCCGCCAACGATGTCGAGGCCGAGGACTTCCTTGTAGAAGCGGTCGCTCGCCTCCTTGTTGTCGCACTGGAGCGTGCCGTGCGACATCGCCTGCGGGACATAGCCGCGCCCGGGGAAGCGCTCCTCCGGCATCAGCTGTTTCCACGGCGTCGCGGCGATGCGCCGGCCGTGCTGCACGGCGTTGGGGTTGTAATATTCGATCTCGAGATCGTTGCCGCCCGGCTCCTTGAAATAGATCGAGTAGGCGAAGTGCGCCTCGTGCGGCTTGGTGACGGATTTGATGCGGTATTTTTCTTTGTGCTCGTCGATATAGCGGTAGGCGCGCTCGATCTCCTCGTGGTGCGCGACGCGAAACCCGTAATGGTTATTGTGCGGTTTGTTGCGCGCGTTCGCCCCGCCCTCGTGCACGACGAGAAGCCAATCGGTGTTCGGATGCTTGAGCACCGCGTCGCCGTTATGGCGATCGACGACTTCCAGCGCGAGCAATTCCTTGAAGATCGGCAGCGTCTCTTCGAGCGAGCGGCACTCGTAATGTCCCTGGGTCAGTCCTGTCGGCCGGAGCATGACAACCTCCCTTTACGCATACCAACCAGTTAATTTTATATCGACGAGGAAATGGCGTCAACCGGGGAGGAAGTGAGCCGTAAGTAGCGATTAGAGAGCGGCGAAGACCCGTTTACTTCTCATCACCCACTGCTCACCACTCACTTTTTCGGCATCATCACGGTCGCGCCCGACTTCGCGCAGGCTTCCTCGAAGATGCGCCGTATCTCGGTGTCCTCGTCCTCGTACTCGATCTGCATGCCGCCGTCTTTGACCGAGACATCGGACTTGATCTTCCCCGGAACGAGCTTATGGCGGCGCGAGAGCATTTTGAGCGCGACGTAGCGCGCGGGGCTGCTGCCGGAATTGAAGTGTTGGTGAAACCAGTTTTCCGGCGGCACGACCAGGGAGCCGGGGCGCCAATCGAAGCGCATCTTTTCCGTCCCCTCCGGCCACATGAAGGAATAGCCCTGGCCGGAGAGGATCATCACATGCGCACCCGGACCGTGGCGGTGGGCTTTCTTGTAAATACCCACGGGGAACTCGGACACGTGCGCGCCCATCGTGCTCTCGGCCATCTCGAAGAAGATCGTTCGGTTGCCCTTGCCGCGCTCGTGCCAGGCGACCGGCTCAATGTTGACCGCATCGGCGACGAAATTCGTCTCGAGCACGCGGTCTTTGTAGAGCCGGCCGCGGCCGGCGAAGTATCCTTCCTCGCCCTTGAAGCGGTCGGCAAAGACATAGGAATTATTCATGACGAAGTCTTCCGAGTGAAACAGATTGAAGACGAGCGGCGCCGTCGTCACTGCGATGAAGCGCGCCTCGCGGTCGCCCGCGCCGTTGAAATGCTGATAATAGGCGTTCAACGGAACCGCGAAGAGGCTCCCCTTCTGCCACTCGAAGCTCTGCTTCTGGCCGTTTTCCTGCCACATCGTCGTCGCGCCGCGCCCTTCGAGGATGTAGACCAATTCCTCGAAAAGATGGCGCTGCGGGCGCAGGCTCTTCCCCGGCGCGATGCTGCATACATAGGCGTCGTCGAGATAGCCGGTCCCTTCGAGATTGATGAAGACGCCGTTGCCGCCCATCCGCTCCCACCATCTGAGCGGCACGTCGTAGACGTTCTCGACGCCGAAGCCTTTGACGACGTCGATGCCCTGCGACGCCGCCCAGCGGTCGTACGGCGTATCCATCCGCTCGGCGGCGGCGTCGACCTTTTCGAATCCTGGCGTGCTGGTCGTTTCCATACCTTACCTTCCCTCTTACTTGTAAACCGAATCGATAAAACCGTTTTTCTCGAGCTCGTCGATAAGCGAGAGATCGACGAGCCGCTCCGCTTTCAAATCGATCTTCTTGCCGCCGACGCCGGCGTCGATCACCTGCTGCAGCCCTTTCAGCGTCGGACGGGGCGATTTCTGCAAATCCGGGGCGTACTCGCGCCAAGTCGCCTCGAGAATCTCTTCGTCCTTCAACGACGCATACTTCGAGATCACCCTCTTGGCGAACTCCTTGTCGGTCTTGTAGCGATGGATGCCGCGGATGAACGCGCGCATGAAGCGGAGCGCCGTCGCGCGCTTCTGCGCGAGATAGGAGCGCGTCGTCATCACCGCGCCGGTATTTTCCTCCATCGGAAGATCGACCAGCTCGCGCATACCGAGTTGAATCGCCTTCAAATGGAGCGGAAACGACATGCGCTGCGCGTAAATTTTGCCGCCGGCCATCGCGGCCATCCCTTCCGGCTGGCCGCCGGTCTGGACAATCGATAC
>Ga0075423_10001059_pt1 | contig 23697 bp, 21 predicted proteins | sample SoiMethybrSBSTD2_FD_80114 | JGI IMG/M metagenome (GOLD analysis project Ga0075423, IMG submission 80114) | Bulk soil microbial communities from a Populus tree surrounding site in Tennessee, USA - Soil MetaG P. TD hybrid SBSTD2 | ecosystem: Environmental > Terrestrial > Soil > Tree plantation... | reverse complement strand
GGCGTCAAGGAGCCCCGAAGCGAAATCAATATCGCCGAACCATATGATCCCTTCGCCTACAAGGAGCTACACCACCTGGAAGGCTTGCAGCTCGCGCCCAAAGGGCAAGCGCCCAAACTGTTGGCGGACGGTGTGTTCGAGCGCGACGGTGATTTGCCGGTAACACCCTCGGGGGGTCTGCTCGGAGTCGGCAACCCCATCGCGGCTGCGGGAATGATGAAAATCTGTGAGCTCTACTGGCAGCTGCGTGGCGAAGCGGGGAAGCGCCAGGTGCCGGGCAAACCTGAGCGCGGCGTCGCTCAGGCCTGGGGAGATCTGATGCAGGTTGGGACAGTTGTCGTGATGGGGACGAAAAAACCGGAATAAAAAATGGTTCAAATAGTTCAACGCGACAAAGGAGCGTTCGCTGATGAAAGCCATGCCTGATGCTGTCCGCGGAACGCCGGTCAACGCCAAAGGGTTAGCGCGGGGCAAAATTTTCACGACTTCCTATGTGCCGAAACTACGCTACCGTTGGGATACCGGTGAAGCCATAGGTCGCTATCTCCAGGAACTGAGGCACGGGCGGCTGATTGCGCGCCGCTGCGATGGCTGTCAAAGGATCATGATTCCGCCGCGCATGTTTTGCGAACGCTGTTTTCGTACGACCGATGAGTGGGTTTACCTGAATGACAGGGGCAGGATTCTCACCTTTTCTCTTTGCTACGTCACCTGGGATGTACGGCGCCTGAAGCAACCCCAGATTCCCGCGGTGATCGAGATTGATGGCGCTTCGCCCGGCATGGGCATCCTGCACGTAGTCAAGAGGGTGCCACCGAAGCAAGTGCGAGTCGGCATGCCGGTGCGTGCGGTGTGGCGAACGCCTTCTCAGCGCCGAGGGAGTATAACTGACATCTCCTATTGGGAACCCGACAACCAAACCAAGGAGGCGGGATGAGAGCATCAGCGCGAAAAGAGGATCATACCGCATGGCCAGGAGCAATCCCGCTTACATCGCTGTATACCGCCGGTGTCGGCGGCCAGATCTTTTTCGACGCACTCAAGCAGCACGGTAAGCTCATCGGCACGCGCTGTCGGCCTTGCAAGCAGGTTTATCTGCCGGCGCGATGCTTCTGCGAGCGTTGTCTGGGCGCAGTCACCGAACAGGTGGAAGTCAAACCCACTGGCCGGCTCGTTAGTTACACCATTTGCCACGTTGACCGTGACCGCAGACCGCTACGTCGTCCCCGAGCTTTGGCACTCGTACAATTAGACGGCGCCACCACGGTCCTCCTCCACTATCTGCTCGAGGTCACTGGTCCGGATCAGATAAGTATTGGCCGCCGCGTTGAAGTTATCATCAAACCTAAGCGCCAACGCACCGGATCAATTCTAGATATTGAAGGCTTTCGGCCTTTGAACGACGCCAAGAGGTTTTCGGCGACGAGGAAAAAGAGACGAGTAACATAAATTGAGCAGGCGCAGCGAAACCTCGCTCGCTAGAACTTTCTGCTCTTTCTTGAGCCGATCCTGTGTGATTTAGTTTCGTTTCGATGCTTCGTTAAATAAGGCATGAACGGTGTCCCGCCGGTTCCTATGGAGTTGGGATTGCGTACATCTCCTCGAGTCTGCTTGTTAATGTAGCTGTGCGCGTATTCCAGATGGGTGGAGCGGAAATGACCAAGCCCCTCGATGGCCGCATTGTACAAATCACGCAGCGTCGGACGCGCTTGGCTATGTCGCAGGACAAAGTCGCGCACTGAGGCCCCTGCTTCCACCGCTTCAATAAACCGCCGGTGCTTGGGCGGCATGTAGTCTCTCATCTCGTTAAGATAGCTGCGCAACATATCTTCGGCGTGCGTGATGCCGAGGGCGGCATCAAGGGCTGGAATGATCGAGCTCTGGGCGCCGGTTTCGCCGCGAAAGTACTGCGGCTTGCCGGCATACTCTTCGACGCCTTCGTAGACCATTCCCGACGGGAGGCTCGGCTGATTGGCCCAGCCATGGATGTAAGGCCTTACACGACGGAAATAAACGTAAGGGTCGCAGCGCTCCGGCATGCGCAAAAGGATTTTGTTCATTGCCTCGACGGCTCTGGCAATAGTTGCCAAGGAGTCGGCCACGCGCTCCGGCTCTTCATCCACGACTGCCCGCTGCGCTGCGACAATGGCCTCAAGCGCCGCACCCACGGCGGCTTCGATAGCCACATGGATGAGCACAAACCACTCTTCATCCTGACCGCCGAGAAAATTCCGCAGCAGGACAATATTGCCAACCTCGATCGGATTATGGCTATCGACTCTTCTCCAGTTGTCGAGCACGTAGGAGGCGTAGGAGAGCACCGGTGGGCGCCCGAGCATCCGCGCCACCTGATGCCACGGCACGGCAAGGGATGATGGAAGCAAACTAACCGTTTCCTTTTCTCCCCAGACATAGGCATGGCCAATGAAAGAAAGAATCACCATAGCTTTCTTTCTTTCCCGATCATGATCAAGTCTCGCGACGTCAAGCAGTGGCAGTTGTCTAATAAAACTTCGAATCCTGCCGGTCAGCATCAGCTTCGGCAACTCAGTCCCTATTTCTTCCCAAGCAGCGAACTCCTTGGGCAAGCAATCCAGAGGGTCCGGCCTAGGCAAAAAGCCGCGCTCGGCATCCACTTCGTAAGAGTCCAACTGACTAAGCATCTCCGTCACGTTGTATTCACGATCAAATATTATCGATAGGTGAAAAGAATAGCCTCCTACTCTGGGAAGAGTTCCAGTCGTTCCAAAACTTCCAATCGTTCAAAACGTTTACTGCTTAAACGACTTGAACGTTTTGAACCCCAGTTCCGTCATCCGCCCAACGCGTATTCCAGATCGCCAATGAGATCTTCCATGTCTTCGACGCCGACGGATAGTCGAATAAGCCCGTCGTCGAGCCCGGCCTTTTTTCGCTCCTCTTCGGGGATAGAGGCGTGCGTCATGATCGCTGGCAACTCGGCCAGGGATTCAACGCCATCGAGGCTTTTCGACAACTTTAAAAATCTCTAGCCACCCAAGAATCTCACGTGCCGCCGATAGTCCGATTTTCACTTCAACGTGGATAGCGCGTGTGGCAGCGTCGCTGCTCGCTATTGGGTCTTTTCCGTGTCACCACAGTCGTTCACCCAGGTGCTCCACCACATCGAAGCGCGTGATGATGCCTTGGTAGTTTTTCTGGTCGCGGACCAAAACCGCGGGTGAAGACTTCAGCAACTTGACTACCTGATCCACTTCTTCTTTCTGGTCCCACCGTAGGCAGTGGCGGTTCAAGAAGCGCGCCAACAGTAAGATCCAGCACATCCGGTGTTTCCCCAGTTTTCTGAAAAAGCGCGCTCTCGCTTAACGAGCCGACGAGGTAGCCTCTCTCGAACACCGGCGGAGTACGGCCGACGGCTGCGAGCACGTTGGGCAGAACCTCCGCCATACGATCACCTCCGTTGGGCCATCACAGACACGGCGCGTCGAATCTCCTCGATGGCTTGGGGATTTTCCAGCGCGGATAAATCACCCGGTTCTTCGCCCAAATAGCCGGCGCGAATCACGCGCCGCATCACCTTGGAATTGCGCGTTTTGGGTAGATCGCTGACGAATCTCACGGCCTCCGGCTTAAGCGGCTTGCCGAGGGCATGAGCCACTTTTTCTTTCAGCGCCTCAGCCAGAGATTCATCTCCGCACTCTCCGGGCTTAAGAACGCAAAAACAGATCACGGCTTCTCCTCGAACTGGATCGGGAATACCGATCGCAGCCGCCTCACTCACCGCCGCGTGACCGACCAATACCGATTCTATCTCGGCGGGGCCGACCCGTTTGCCGGCAACTTTGATCGTGTCATCGGAACGGCCGAGAATGTACCAGAGCCCATCGGGATCGATGGCGGCCCAGTCGCCATGGACCCAGAGATCGGTAAACCGCGACCAATAAGTTTGAATATAGCGCTGGGGATCTTTCCAGAAGCCGCGCGTCATACCGATCCAGGGCTTGCGGAGAACAAGCTCACCAACTTGATTGCGCACGGAACGGCCGTGATCATCGACGACGTCAGCGGCCATGCCCGGCACTGGTCCTGCAAAGGCACAGGGTTTTAGCGGCGTCAGCACGTTTCCCATGACAATGCCGCCGGAGATTTCCGTGCCGCCGGAGTAGTTGATGATTGGCAGGCGGCTTTTGCCAACTTTTTCAAAGAACCAGCGCCACGGGTCGGGATTCCACGGCTCACCGGTGGAGCCGAGAAGACGCAACGTGGAGAGATCGCGGCCCTTTAAGTGCTCGTCGCCATGGCGCATGAGACCGCGCACCAGCGTCGGCGAGACGCCAAGAATAGTCACCCGATGATGCTGCACCAGCGACCAGAGCCGATCCGGCGCGGGATAATCGAGCGCGCCGTCGTAAAAAAGCATCGTCGCGCCGAGCAGTGTCGTGCCGAAGACTTCCCACGGCCCCATCATCCAACCCATGTCGGTGACCCAGTAAAGCGTGTCGGACTCCCGGAGGTCCAAGCCAAAGGCAATGTCCTGAGCCGCTTTGATCGGGAAACCGCAGTGGCTGTGTACTGCGCCTTTCGGCTTTCCTGTAGTTCCGGAGGTGTAGATGATCATGAGCGGATCTTCGGCATCGGTACGTTCCGTGGTCGCATAGTGCGACTGTCCTGCTAATAGCTCGTGCCACCAGAGATCGCGACCTGGCATCCAGGGAATACCAATTTCCACACGCTTGAGAACGATGGCATGACGGATGGAACCGACGTTTGCGATACCAGCGTCGGCAACGGGTTTCATCGGTACAATATGGCCGCGGCGGTAAAAGCCGTCGCAGGTGATGATCGCTTTGGCTTCAGCGTCGGCAAGGCGCGTGCTGAGCGCGTCGGCGCCATAGCCCGAAAAGAGCGGCAGCACGATGGCACCGATCTTTACAACGGCCAACAGAGCAACAGCGATCTCCGGCACCATCGGCATGTAAAGTGCGACCACGTCGCCTTTCGTAACTCCCAAGCCCCGCAACGCATTAGCGAGACGATTGACCTCACGATACAGCTCGGCATAGGTAAGTGCCCGTTTCGTGCCTTCCTCCGCCTCCCAACGAACCGCGACGCGCTCCTCTGCGGGTTCGCCTATTCGCTTGTCCAAACAGTTGTGGACGATGTTTAACTTGCCGTCCACGCACCAGCGGGTCCACGGGATGCCACGGGAGGTATCGAGAATTTTGGAATACGGCTGATAGAACTCGATCTGGAGTTCGTTTAGGACTGCGGCCCAGAACCACTCGAGATCCTCTGTCGAACGGCGTATCAAGTCATCGAAAGACGCAATCCCATGGCGCTCGATGAACGGCTTTAGCCGGCTCCGCTCCACGTACTCGGGCGTCGGTTGCCAAACGATCTCACCGCCAAATTCGAATCGTTCCATGGTGTGGCTCTTACAACCCAGCCTTTTTCGCCAGCTCCTCCACGACGCTGTAAGGATCGATTCTTCGCTCAGCAACGCGCTCTGCCTGCCTGTCCAGCGCTTCATCACCTACTTTCTTTGCCAGGTGGACAAAAACTCGCTCGCCTAATAGCGCCAGCAATTCCTGCCGGCAAAGCTTGACGCGTTTTCTCCAGTAGCTCCCGTTGCCGACACTCTTCACCCTGTGCTCATCGATGTTGTTTACCAGCAAATGAATTCCTTCATTTTTAACCGCGGAGGTCGGCACGATGGGGATATTGCCATCGCCGAATAACGCTTCGAGCTGCTGAATAGCCTGCTCGGCTCCGGGAAGATCGGTCTTATTCACGGCGAAAATATCGGCGATCTCGGCAATGCCGGCTTTCATCCCTTGTACCTCATCACCGATCTTAGGCATCAGCACCACAACGACGGTATGAGCGAGTGCGGCGATCTCAAGCTCGTCCTGCCCGACGCCGATGGTCTCAACGATGATGATGTCCTTCCCCGCGCCATCGAGGAGATGAACGGCGTCCCGAACGGCGGCTGACAGTCCGCCGGCGCTGCCTCGAGTTGCAAAGCTGCGTATAAAAACACCTGCGTCGAGGAAATGATCGCGCATTCGTATCCGGTCTCCGAGCAAGGCGCCCCTTGAGAAAAGGCTGCTTGGGTCTACCGCAAGAATGCCCACTCTCTTTTGATGCTGCCGGTACTCAGCAGTCAGACGATCAATGACGCTACTCTTTCCTGTTCCCGCCGCACCCGTCACGCCGATGACGTGAGCTTTGCCGGTGTGCGGGTAGATCGCTTTGATGACGGTCTTCGCCTTAGGATCGCCGCTTTCGATCAGCGTCATCGCTGAGGCCAGCGCGCGCATGTCGCCGGCTACAATCCGTCGCGTGAGGCTCATAAGATTGGTTTCAGCCATCAGGCCGTCAGCTTTCAGCAAGAGGTCTTTGAGTCAACAACCTCCTTCTTAGGAGGCCCGATGCTTAAGTAGCCAGCCGAATTCTTCGCTGACCGCTGATGGCTGACTGCTGATAGCTTCTTGTCATTTCAACAGCTCTTTCGCGATAATCATGCGTTGCACCTCCGAGGTCCCCTCGCCGATCTCGCAGAGCTTGGCATCGCGAAAATAGCGCTCCACCGGATAGTCTTTGAGATAGCCATAGCCGCCGTGGATCTGGACGGCTTTGGCAGCTGCGCGCGTGGCGGTTTCAGAAGCGTAGAGCTTGGCCTCAGACGCTGCCTTGGAGAAAAGCTCTCCGCCGTCTTTTAAACGCGCAGCGCGATGGACTAATAGACGCGCGGCATCGATCTCCGTCGCCATGTCGGCAAGCATCCACTGAATGGCTTCATATTCGGCTATCGGTTTGCCGAACTGTTTTCGTTCCCTGGCGTAGTTTAGTGAGGCTTCAAAGGCGGCGCGCGCGATACCGACCGCCATGGCGCCGATGCCGATGCGGCCGCCTTGCAGCACCCGCAGGACATCTTTGAACGCACCGTGGAGTTCGCCGAGAAGATTTTCCTTGGGCACCTGCAGATTTTCAATCTGCAGCCCCGCCGTATCCGACGCACGCACGCCAAGCTTGTTTTCCGGCTTGCCGGCGCTCAAGCCCGGCGAGCTGCGCTCGACAACGAAAGCCGAAATCCCGTTCTTTCCCCTAGAAGAATCTGTAGATGCCATAACCACGTAGACACCTGCCAGCGAGCCTTGAGTGGTGAACTGCTTCTCGCCATTGAGAACCCAACGATTGTCTTCGAGCGTTGCTCGGGTCTTAAGGGCAGCCGCATCGGAGCCGGCGCTTGGCTCGGTTAACGCCCATGCACCGAGCTCCTCACCGCGGGCCAAAGGCGGCAGGAACTGTCTCTTTTGCGCTTCGTTGCCGATGATGAGAATATGCTCGCTGCAGAGCGAATTATGCGATGCGACTGTCAGAGCAACCGCAGCGTCAACCCGAGCAATCTCCTCAATGATGATGGCCGCGCTTAAGGCATCAAGCCCCGCGCCACCGTACTCTTGCGGAATATGGATGCCCATGAGACCGAGCACGGCCATCTTGGGAATAAGCTCGCCTGGGAATCGTGCCGTTTCGTCGCGCGCCGAGGCCCCGGGGAGAATTTCCTTCTCGGCAAACTCGTAAACCGTTTGCCTTAGAAGCTTCTGTTCTTCGGTTAACTCGAAGTCCACCTGAATTTCCGCTCCTGCCGTCTTGCTACTAATCTTCACTTACCGGGCTCAGCTATGGCTCCGTGCCTGTTGCCGATTTTTCCGCTGCCTCATTTGCGGGACTGCTTTTACAAACTTCACAATTTCATCCAGCGGCGCGCCAGGGGTAAAAATCTCCTTCACCCCAAGGGTTTTAAGCTTGTCGATGTCCTCATCCGGCACGATGCCGCCGCCGAAGACGACAATACGTTGAGCCTTGTTTTTTTTAAGCAGCTTCATCACTTCGCCGAACAACGTCATGTGAGCCGCGGAATGGACAGAGAGTCCGATCGCGTCCACGTCTTCCTGTAGCGCCGCGCTGGCGATCTCAGCCGGTGTGTTGTGAATACCCAAGTAGATCACTTCGATGCCGGCATCGCGCAGTGCCCGCGCAACAATCTTGACGCCGCGGTCATGACCATCAAGACCCACCTTGGCGACCAGAATGCGGAGCTTCTCATCTAACAGATTTTTCGCCTTACGCTTCATTTATGCCACACGGCGTTTGGAGCACTGGAGCGTTGGAATGATAGGTTCTTCATAAGCTTGCCGCTTCCCGATACTCGCCGTAAACTTTTCGAAACACATCGCAGATCTCGCCCACGGTGGCTTCGGCGCGCACCGCGTTCATGACCGCCGGCACGAGATGACCGTTGGACTGTGCTGCCCTTGCGAGCTCCTCCAGTGCCGAGACGACTACTTTGCCATTGCGAGTTCTCTTGCGCTGTCTGATCCGCTGGACTTGCTCTTTCTCCACACCTCCTTTGATTTTCAAGATCCGCACCCGCTGCTCCTCCGGCTCAGTAAACCCATTGACCCCGACGATGACACGATCCCCATGATCCACTTCTCTCTGATAGGCCAGGGCGGCGCGATGGATTTCTGCCTGGGGAAAGCCGCGCTCGATCGCCTGAACCATGCCGCCCATTTCATCAAGCTTGTCAAAATAGGCTTTCGCCTCGGCTTCCATCCGGTTGGTTAACGATTCAACATAGTAGGAACCGCCCAGCGGATCCACCGTGTGAATGACGCCGGATTCGTGCGCGAGAATCTGCTGTGTGCGAAGGGCAATCTTCACTGCCTCTTCGGTTGGGAGCGCCAATGTTTCGTCCAAAGAATTGGTGTGCAGTGACTGGGTCCCCCCGAGCACGGCCGCAAGCGCTTGGAGCGTTACCCTCACAATATTGTTATAGGGTTGTTGCGCAGCGAGCGCACAGCCGGCGGTTTGGGTATGAAAGCGCAGAGCCAGCGAGGCGGGGTTTGCCGGATTAAATCGTCGCTTCATCTCACGCGCCCACACGCGCCGTGCCGCTCGATACTTGGCGATCTCCTCAAAAAAGTCGTTGTGCGCGTTGAAGAAAAAAGAAAGTCGGGGAGCAAAATCATCGACCTTCAAGCCAGCTTCGATGGAGGAGCTTACATAGGTCAATCCGTCATAGAGGGTAAAGGCAAGCTCTTGCACGGCCGTAGCACCAGCCTCGCGGATGTGGTAGCCGCTGATGCTTACCGGATGATAGCGCGGCGCCGATTCGACGCAAAAGAGAATGATGTCGTTAACGATCTTCAGCGAAGGAGCCGGCGGCGAGATCCATTCTTTCTGCGCGATATATTCCTTCAGGATATCGTTCTGGAGTGTTCCCTGAAGATCTTGGAATTTGACTCCTTGGCGCTCAGCAACCACCAGATACATGGCGAAGAGAACGATAGCGGGACCGTTGATCGTCATGGAAACGCTCACTTGGTCGAGAGAGATACCGCGGAAAAGCGTTTTCATGTCGGACAACGAATCAATCGCGACGCCGCAGCGGCCCACCTCGCCGCGGGATTTCGGATCATCGGAATCGTAGCCCATGAGCGTGGGCATGTCGAAAGCAACTGAGAGTCCCGTGTTTCCTTGTTTGAGCAGATAATGGTAGCGAGCATTACTCTGTTCCGCTGTTCCGAAGCCGGCAAACTGGCGCATCGTCCAGAGGCGGCCCCGGTACATGGTGGGATAGATACCGCGGGTAAAGGGGAACTCTCCGGGCGCGCCTAAGTCACGCTCGTAATTCAGACCGCCTATATTTTCGGGGTAGTAGACTTTTTCGATCTCAATGTTGGAGAGATTTCTAAAACGCTTCTCACGGGATCTCATGGGCCTCGTCTCCATGGATCAGCCGGCGCGCGATCACCCAGCGCTGAATTTCCGCGGTCCCTTCGTATATCGTCGTGATACGCGCGTCGCGGAAAAATCGCTCGACGGCAAATTCCTTTGTAAAGCCGTAGCCGCCGAAGATCTGGACCCCTCTGTAAGCAATGCGATTGGCCGCTTCCGAGGCGAACAGCTTGGCCATCGCCGCTTCCTTGGTGACCGACCGGTGATTTTCCAGCAGCCACGCCGCGCGATAGGTCAACAGCCGCGCTGCGTCGATCTCGGTGGCCATGTCGGCGAGCATCCATTGAATGGCTTGAAACTCGCCTATGGCATGGCCGAATTGATGGCGCTGCTTGGCATGCCCCACGGACTCCTTCAGACAGCCTTGCGCGATACCCAACGCTTGGGCGGCGATACCGATCCTGCCGCCGTCGAGGCTTGACAGCGCGATCTTGAATCCATCGTTCTCCTGACCCAGAAGATTGTCGCTCGGTACGCGGCAATCGTGGAACAAGAGCTCCGCCGTGTCGGAAGAGCGAAGCCCCAGTTTGTCCTCGAGCCGGCCAACCGTAAAACCTGGAGTGTTTTTCTCCACGACAAAGGCGGAGATTCCATGTTTGCCCAGGGAAGGATCAGTTACGGCGAAGACGATGGCAAGGTCGGCATACTTTCCATGAGTGATGAAAACTTTGCTGCCATTGATCACGTAAGACCCGTTATATTTGACCGCGTGGGTCTGAATGGCCCCAGCATCCGAGCCTGCGCCCGGTTCCGTGAGCGCGTAGCAACCTAGACGCTCGCCCCGGGCAAGCGGCGCCAGATATTTTTTTTTCTGTGCTTCGCTGCCGAACTTGAGCAAGGGCGCGCACACCAGGGAATTGTTAACGCTCACGATCACGCCAAGCGAAGCCCAAACCTTTGAAATCTCCTCCATGGCGAGCACGTAGGAAATGACATCCATGCCGGCGCCGCCGAGCTCCTCCGGCACCAACATCCCCAGAAATCCCATCTCGCCGAGACGATGAACCAGCTCGGCAGGATAGGCGGCCTCGCGATCCATCCGGCTTGCCAAAGGCTTCACCTCTTTCTCGGCGAAGCTTGCCGCCATTTCTTTGACCAGCAGTTGTTCTTCGGTCAGCTCAAAATCCATTGGACAGTTCCGAGTCCCGGGTCTCGGTTTCGAGTTCCGAACTATCCTGAAACTCGAAACTATTCTTACCGCTCCACCATCATCGCTATCGCCTCTCCACCGCCGATGCACAGGCTCGCAACGCCGCGCCTGAGATCTAAGTCCTCAAGGGCGTGAAGCAGGGTGGTGAGAATTCGTGCCCCGCTCGCTCCGAGCGGATGCCCCAACGCAATGGCGCCCCCTCTGACGTTAACCTTGCCGGAATCCAAACCCAGTTCTCGATTGACGGCAATGGAGCATACCGCGAAAGCTTCGTTAATTTCGAACAAGTCCACGGAGGCAACGCTTCGACCCGTCCGCTGCAGCAGAGACAAGATCGCTTTTGCCGGCGCGGTCGTGAACCATGCTGGCTCCGTGCCGTAGGCTGTGTAACCGATGATTTTCGCCATCGGTTTGAGCCCCAGAGCCCGGGCTTTCTCTTCCGACATAACGACAACGGCTGCCGCGCCATCGCTGATCGAAGACGCGTTCCCCGCGGTAATGCTGCCATTACTTTCAAAGGATGGTTTCAACTGAGCCAGTTTGGCGAAATTCACGCGCTTCGGCTCCTCGTCTGCTAAGATCACTGTGTTCTCCAGAGAGTCGCTCGGCACGCTTACCGAGACAAGCTCTCGCTTAAAATCCTCTTGAGCCTGCGCCTTTTGTGCTCGTTGGTAACTCGCGATTGCGAATTCGTCTTGCTCTTCCCTGCTGATCTTAAGCGTACGTGCGCATATCTCCCCGGCTGCTCCCATATGAAACTGATTATATGCGTCCCACAGCCCGTCATGGATCATACTATCGACAAGTTCTCCCGAGCCCATACGATAGCCGGTGCGCGCCTTCATCAAGAGATAAGGTGCATTACTCATACTTTCCATTCCACCCGCGACGACGATATCGACGTCGCCCGCCATAATCGCTTGAGCGGCGGACATGACAGCCTTTAATCCCGAGCCGCAGACTTTGTTGATCGTCATGCAGCTTACTTCGTGAGGAAGTCCGGCTCCGAGAGCGGCTTGTCGCGCGGGGGCTTGGCCTAGGCCCGCTGCCAGGACATTCCCCATGATCACCTCTTCGACCTGCGCCTCTTGCAGCTGAGCTCTTTTCAAAACTTCTTGGATTACGATACTCCCTAGCCGGGTGGCGGAGAGCCCACTCAGCTTTCCCTGCAAGCTTCCGATCGGGGTGCGTGCGGCGCTAACGATTACGGGGTGTTTCATGATGACCTCCGAGAAGCAGGGCATGAGAACTCCGGTTGCGCGTGACCCGGTGACCCGACCCCTTGAACATCGCACACCCTGACATTTCTGTCTCGCGTGGCACGAGAACCCATAAGGACAAATTCTTTGGGACGATAAGTAGAAACGCTAATGCCGCACGGCCTGAAGGAGGCATCGAAGGGACTGCCCAGGCTTGACTGTTTGTGTGAAGGGAGAATCGGCGACTCTCGGCTTCGCGAAGCTTCCACGTTGAGTCCCTTTCTCAGCAACAAATCGATGACCTACACGAATTATAGCAGAAAAACATGTGCCGGAACATAGTTCACAAACAATGCCTCGGGTGCTAAAATGAACTTAAATGATTTGCAGGGCCATGACGTGAGCCGCAGACGGGACCACCATGCCTAGAAAAGCCATCAAGGACTTCAGCGTCGAACGGCTGCAGATCCTGGACGAGCACGGCGTTTGTGACGAAGAACTGCGACCGCCCCTCTCCGACGCGCAAATCCGTAGCCTCTACGAATGGATGATTCTCGCGCGCGTCTTTGACGAAAAAGCCTACAAACTGCAGCGCGAAGGACGACTCGGGACTTACGCCTCGATCCTTGGTCAAGAGGCCGCCCAGATCGCAAGCGCTTTGGCGCTCGAGCCCTCGGACTGGATGTTTCCTTCCTTCCGTGAACCGGGAGCGTCCATGGTCAGGGGATTGCCGCTCAGAATGATCTTGCAATATTGGTCTGGCGACGAACGCGGCAGCATTATTCCGCGGGGACAAAACGACTTCCCGATTTCGATCCCGGTGGCGACGCAGATTCCGATTGGGGCCGGTGTCGCTTGGGGCGCAAAATACAAAGGCGACAACATCGCCGTCGTTGTTTTTCTCGGCGACGGCGCGACTTCCAAAGGAGACTTTCACGAAGGGCTGAACGCTGCGGGAGTTTTCTCTTTGCCCGTCGTGTTTTTCTGCCAGAACAATCAATGGGCAATTTCGGTTCCGCGCCATCGCCAGACGGCAGCCGAGACCTTGGCGCAAAAAGCCATCGCCTACGGATTTCCGGGTATTCAAGTTGACGGCAACGATGTCTTCGCCGTTTACAGCGCCACCGACGAGGCGCTCAAGCGGGCGCGCGCGGGCAAGGGCCCAACGCTTATCGAAGCCGTAACCTACCGAATCGGCGATCATACTACCGCAGACGATGCCACCCGTTATCGTAGCACAGAGGAAGTCGCGGAGTGGAAGAACAAAGATCCCATCGACAGGCTGATAAAATATATGGCGACGAAGAAGCTTTGGGACGAAGCTTATGGGCAGAAAGTCACCGCCCAAGCGCGCGAGCGCGTCGAGGCAGCGGTGAACGAACAAGAAAACACGCCGGCGGCGGATGCAAAAGATATTTTCCTCCACACCTTCCAAGAGCTACCGGCGGAGCTGGCGAGGCAGATGGAAGCTTTCCTCAATGAAATCGGGCAGCGCGATGGCAACGGAGCTCACAATGGCTAAGCGTACTATGGTCGAAGCCATCAATTTGGCTCTCCAGCAAGAGATGACGAACGATCCCTCCGTACTGATACTAGGCGAAGACATCGGCAAAGACGGTGGCGTTTTTCGGGTGACGCAGGGCTTGATCGAGCAGTTTGGTGAAAAACGGGTAGTGGATACCCCTGTTTCTGAATCTGCCATAGTGGGACTCGCTATCGGACTGGCCGTTTACGGGCTCAGACCCATTGCCGAGATTCAATTCGAGGGATTTAGCTTCGCGGCTCTGGAACAGCTATCTTGCCACGCAAGTCGCGTTCGCACGAGAACCCGCGGACGATATCAATGCCCACTGGTCGTGCGCATCCCCTACGGCGGCGGGATTCGCGCACCGGAGCACCACTCGGACAGCAATGAAGCCCACTTCGTTCATATCCCAGGCCTAAAGGTCGTCGTGCCCTCGACTCCGTACGAGGCGAAAGGATTGTTGCTCTCAGCGATTCGCGATCCGGACCCGGTCATTTTCATGGAACCGAAGCGAATTTATCGTGCGCTTCGCGAAGAAGTCCCGGACGAGGAATATGCGATTCCTTTAGATCGGGCAAGAATCGTGGTGGAAGGCACCGATGTCACTCTGATTGCTTGGGGAGCGATGCTGCATATCACGCTGCAGGCCGCCAAATCGATGGCGGATAAAGGCATCAGCGCTGAGGTCATCGACATACGCACCCTTTCGCCGCTGGATCATAATACTCTGATCGAATCGGTCAAAAAAACCAAGCGAGCGGTCGTCGTTCACGAGGCGCCGCGCACCTGTGGTCTCGGCGCCGAAATCGTCGCCCGCATCAATGAAATGGCGCTGGTCTATCTCGAGGCGCCGGTCGAAAGAGTGACCGGCTTTGATACGATCATGCCGCTACCCAAACTGGAGAAACTCTATTTGCCCGACGTCGGCCGAGTGGTCCATGCAATCGACCGAGTGATGCATTTCTAGGTCGGCATTTCGGATCCGGCATGGCTAAAGAGTTTTGCTTGCCCGACATCGGCGAAGGCATTGCCGAAGCCGAGATCGTGAAGTGGCTCGTTCAGGAAGGCGCTTCGGTAACCGAAGACCAAAATCTGGTCGAAATTGAAACCGACAAGGCTATCGTCACGCTTCCATCACCCCATGCCGGCACTGTGACCAGACTGCACGGCAAAGAAGGCGACATCATCAAAGTGGGGCAAGTTCTAGTCAGCTTCGGCGATCAGAGCGAAGCCGCCCAGCCACCCGAGCCAACCGAAAAAAAGGACCCCGGAAGCGTCGTCGGAGCCATCGGCGAGGAAGAAGAATTCGTGGCGCCATCCCAGCCCGCTAAAGCAATCCTGGCGACTCCAGCGGTGCGCCACCGAGCTAGGGAACTCAGAATTGATCTAAGCAACGTTCACGGCAGCGGGCCCGGCGGCAGAATCACAAGAGATGATGTAGAGCGGGCCGCGGAAAAACAGCCGGTGAAAGGCACGCCCGAACCTGACGTTTACGGCGCCGTTGATAGGATCCCGCTGCGTGGACTCCGCAGAACGATAGCGAAACGCATGCAGGAGGCGCGGCAGCGCGTGCCAGACGTCACGATTTGGGAGGACGCGGATATCACCGACTTAGATAGCGTGCGTTTGAAACAACGGAAAGGCGCCGCAGAAAAAGGAATTAGATTAACTTACCTGCCGTTTGTCATTAAGGCGGCCCTCGCAGCGCTAAGAGCTCATCCCTACTTAAATGCCACATTGGACGACGAAACCGAGCAGATCCTCGTCAAGAAATATTACAACATCGGTATTGCGGTCGATACCTCGGATGGCCTGATGGTATTCAGCATCAAACAAGCAGATCAAAAAAATATTCTTGAGCTCGCCAAAGAGATTAGTGTGCTGGCGGAAAAGGCGCGCACACGCAAGCTCGAGCTCGCCGAGTTGAAGGGCAGCACCTTTACGATCACCAACTACGGAGTCATCGGTGCCAGCTATGGCACGCCGATTATCAATTACCCCGAGGTGGGCATCCTGGGTATAGGCAAGATTCAGGACCGGCCGGTCGTCAAGGACGCTCAGATTGTTATCCGCAAGATCATGCCCCTCTCTCTCGCGTTCGATCATCGCGTTATCGACGGCGTCGAAGCCGCGCGATTTCTGAACGTCGTGATCGAGCACCTCGAAGATCCGGATCTGATGCTGATTGAAGGCAAGTAATCAAGCTCGCTTTAGCAACGCTACAGCTGGCCTCGGCGATACCGTGCTACCGCCGGATTGACCTTGGTCTTTTTGCCTTGCTCCCAAAGATAGAATCCGGTGCCGTTCTTGGCACCGTAAAAGCCCGCAGCGACCAATTTGCGGAGTAAATCAGGAGCTTGGTAGCGCGGCCCAAGCTCCTCCCGCAAAACTTCGGCAATCGCCAGCGTCGTATCCAAGCCGACGAAGTCTAAAGTAGTTATCGGGCCCATCTTGTGGCCAAGGCACAGAGTCGTTTTGTCAGCATCTTCACAGCTCATGACCCCTTCTTCGACGACCTTAACCGCCTCCATTAAGAACGGAACGAACATGCGGTTCATGCCAAAGCCGGCTTTATCTTCGGCAAAGATCGGCTCTTTCCCCAACCCATGACAGAAGGTGGTAACCTTTTCCCACGTCTCGGTCGAGGTCAGCAGCCCGCGAATCAGTTCACAGCCTGGCTGAACCGGCACCGGATTCATGAAGTGCATGCCCATGAAACGCTCCGGGTGCGCATAGGCGCGAGCGAGCCGCGTAATCGAGATCGAGGATGTATTGGAGCACAGGACCTTGTCGAAGCCTGCGTCCGCGAGCGACGCGATCAGCTCCCTCTTAGCTCTTTCGTTCTCCACAATGGCCTCGATGAGGATGTCACATTGCAATAACTCACCGCGATCGGTTGAAGTGCGCAGTTGAGAAAGCGTCCGGTCTTTTTCGGCAACCGAAATTCCATTCTTGCCCGCCGATTTTTCGTGGCTCAGCACGAGACGCTCCAGGCTATCCCGAATGCGCCCGATCCCCCTTTCCAGAATCTCCGAGGTTACATCCACGACTACCGTCTCAAAGCCCCGCGTCGCGGCGACCTGGGCAATGCCGCTCCCCATGAGCCCAATGCCAATGACCCCGACCTTACGGACATTCGACGCCATAGAGTCACCTTCCTTCCTGTGGCTGCCTCAGCATAAACGATTTTATTCTTTCCTGTGAGCGGCTTGCGGTAATTCTAAATTGCCACGAGACAAATTTCCATGTTACTTTGTGTCATGGCCAGCGCGAGAGAAAACGCCATCGTAATCTTGGCCGGCGCCCGCACACCCTTTGGAAAATTTGGAGGCGCACTGAAAGATCTCACGGCCACTGATCTGGGAGTGCTTGCGGCTCAAGCGGCGGTAGAACGAGCCGGAGTTTCGGCAGAAAATATCGACCACGTCGTTTTCGGCAATGCGCTCCAGACAAGTTCCGACGGGATTTACTTGGCCCGCCACATCGGGCTTCGCACCGGCATCCCCCAATCGACCCCCGCGCTTACATTGAATCGTCTGTGCGGGTCGGGCTTTCAGTCCATCATCACAGGCACCCAGATGCTGCTTCTCGGCGAGGCGAATTTCGTGCTCGCCGGCGGCGCGGAAAGTATGAGCCAAGCTCCCCATGTGATCCGCGGCGCCCGCTGGGGCATGCCTCTCGGTCAAGGAAAGCTCGAGGACTCCCTGTGGTCGGCGCTGACCGACAACTATTGCGATCTGTCGATGGCGCAGACCGCGGAAAACCTGGCAACCAAATATGGCATCACGCGCGAGCAAGCCGATGAGTTCGCCTATCAAAGCCAGATGAGAACCAAACTCGCAAGAGAGTCCGGGCGTTTGGCCGAAGAAATCGTTCCCGTCGACGTGGCTTTGCAACAAGATGAGCATCCACGGCCAGGAACCACTCGCGAGGGCCTAGCTGCCCTGAAACCCGCCTTCAAAAAGAACGGGGTCGTCACAGCGGGAAACGCGAGCGGAATTTGCGACGGCGCGGCTGCTGTGGTCCTCACTACGGAAGCGAAGGCGAGAGCAACCCAACTGAAGCCGCTGGCCAAAATCCTGTCTTGGGGCATCACCGGATGTGACCCGACCATGATGGGGATTGGACCGGTATCGGCGATTCGGGCGGCTCTGGACCGTGCGCACCTGAGCCTCGAACAAATCGATTTGATCGAAGTAAACGAAGCTTTCGCAGCTCAATATCTCGCCGTTGAGCGGGAACTTGGTTTAGACCGAGCACGCGTGAACGTTAACGGCGGCGCAATTGCTCTCGGTCATCCCTTGGGCGCTACCGGCGCCCGCATCACCGTCACTCTGATGTACGAACTCAAGAGACGACGAGCGCGCCTTGGAATCGGTAGCGCCTGCATCGGCGGCGGACAGGGAATCGCGCTATTAATTGAAAACATCTCGCAAGCCGTATAAGAAGTGACGAGACCCTGAACCTTAAAGCATGAATCCGCCATAACCGGAGACTAGAGACTTTGATCAATCAAGAGCGGCTCAAGAACTTTCTCATCGAGCTCATCAAGATCGACAGCCTCTCGCGCAAAGAGTACAACGTGGCGATGCGGCTCAAGAGTGAGATGGAAGCGCTCGGCGCCACCGTCTCGATCGATGACGCCGGTGAAAAAGTCGGCGGCAATGTCGGTAACCTAGTCGCCCATTTTTCCGGGAACACCCAGAGGGCTCAAGCACTCCTGCTGTCCGCGCACATGGACACGGTGGTCCCCGGTGAAGGTATCGTGCCGATACTGGACGGCGATATTCTGCGTACGAACGGCCGCACGGTCCTCGGCGGCGATGACAAGAGCGGCGTGGCGATCATCTGCGAGGTGATGCGGGTGATGAAAGAGAATCGCTTGCCGTGCAGTGACATCGACGTGGTTTTCACGATCTGCGAGGAAGCAGGACTGATCGGCGCCAAGTGTCTCGACGTCGGCAAACTGCGCGCGCGTACGGGTCTGGTGCTCGACAGTGATTCCGTAGGTTTTCTCTTCACGAAAGCGCCGGCCGCCAATCGCATGGAATTTCACGTCCATGGTCTTGAAGCCCATGCCGGCGTCTGTCCGGAAAAAGGCATCAACGCGATCAAAGTCGCCGCGGAAGGCATTGCCCAAATGCACCTCGGCCGCATCGATGATGAAACTACAGCCAACATCGGTGTCGTCGAAGGCGGCATGGCAGTGAATATCGTACCCAATCACGTGATTCTGCGAGGCGAAGCCCGTAGCCACAGTGAAGAGAAACTTAATCGGCAGACCGAGCATATGAAGCACTGTCTCGAAGAGGCAGCGGCGCGCCACGTGCTGGAATTGGACGGTAAGCGGCATAGTGCTAAGGTCGAAGCGAAAATTGAACGCGACTATGACCGCATGGACGTGCCGGAGAGCGCGCCCATTGTCAAACTCGTGCATGCCGCGGCGAAAAGTCTGAAACTGGAAGTGAAAACGCTCGCGACGGGCGGCGGCTGCGACGCCAATGTGCTCAATCAAAAGGGTCTCGTGGTGGCCAATCTTTCCACCGGCATGCGCGATATTCATACGGTCAACGAGTGGCTCGATCTGAGGGACCTTAATCGATCGGCGCAAATGGTACTCGAGATTGTCAAGCTAAATGCCACTGGGGAAATATCGTAAGCGTGAATCGTGAGGAGCCAGGCGTGATCCCACTTACTCGTTACCCCTAATGTGCAAACGCAAGTTTGAAAACACGCGAACGTAGAAGCCAGTATTTCGCAAGATTTACAATTCTCGACCGTAAGTGAAGGCTATGCAGGCAGAGGAAATCGGACTGCTCCTCAAACAGGAGCGCGGCCAATTTCTCGATTTTGTCAGCGCGCACGAGTATCGCCGCGGGGTAGGGCAAAAAAAACGTGAAGAAGATCTTGCCCGCGAGATCGTGCGGGTACTGTCCGGAATGGCCAATGCCGACGGCGGAACCGTTCTAGTTGGCGTCGAGCCAGACAAAAGCGTCACCGGGATTCCCTACAATCACGACGAACTCCAGACTCTCATCCAAGCGCCGCAGCATCTGATTCGGCCCGAGCTCAGCGCATCTTGCGAAAAAGTTCGGCTTGGTAATTTGCAGCTCCTCAAGTTCGAAGTCGCGTCCGGATTGGAGATTTACCGAATCGCCGGTGGCCGATCCTTTTATCGTATCGCCGCGGAAACCGCATCATTACAAGCGGAGCAGATTCACTCGCTAAAAGAGGCTAAGAAGACTGTTTTCTACGAACGCCAACAGGCGCTCAACGCGACCTGGTTCGATCTAGACACCGATCTAATCCAGAGTTTTGTCGACAAAGGACAACAGGGACATGAGCCTCAGGCGGTGTTGAGTCAGACATATCATTTGCTCGATCATTCCCGTGCGATCCCGTGTCCCAATATGGCGGCGTTACTTTTATTCGCCAAAGACCCACCGCGCTGGCACCCGCGCGCCGGTATCGATTTCGTCAAATACGAAGGCACGGAACGGCAGCACGGTAGCTCACTCAACGTGGTCAAGCGGATTCGTTTCGAAGCGCCTCTGGTACGCCTGATCGACGAAGCGGTTGGCCGGATCAAAGAACATATTCGCGAGCGTACGATACTGCACGATCTCTTCTTTCGCGAACGGCTCGAGTATCCAACCTTCGCTTGGCAGGAGGCGCTTGTCAACGCGGTAGCGCACCGGGATTACAGCTTGACCGGCACCCCCATCGAGGTGTGGATGTTCGATGATCACATCACCGTGCGCAGTCCCGGTTTACCGCCCGCGCCGGTAACGCTCGAACAATTGAGACATCAAAAGACTGTTCATTTTTCGCGCAATCCGCTCATGGTCCGGGTGCTGGCCGATCTCGGTTATCTGCGTGAAATCGGCGAAGGCATACCGCGCATGTTTCAGGAGATGGAAAACCACGGTCTTCATCCGCCCGAGTTGGCCGCCGACGGTTTTATTTTTTCCGTCACGCTGCGCAATTCGCCGATTTACGACGATACGACGCTCAGGTGGCTGAACCAATTCGGCACGTCGCAGATCAACGTCCGCCAACGACGGCTGCTGGCGTACGCTTACTGTCATGGCAAGACATTTTCTACGGCCGAATATGAAAAATTCGCCGAAGTCGACCGCGATACGGCTTACAGAGAAATTCGCTCGATGGTCAAAAACGGTATCGTCGCGCCGCTCAAGCCCAAGAGCCGCAGTTACCGCATCATCGAAAAACTCTAGGGCGGAGGTTCCTAAATCCGTCTGCCCAAGAAGTTGATTCCTCGGTCGCTCTGCTCCTGGGCGATGACACGTGAGGCCATCGAGTTTAAAAGTGTCATTTCGGCCAAAGGGAGAAATCCTTTCGAGCGGAGCGAGAAATCTTTCTATCGGTAAGGCGCTGTCTCGTTAGCGGCAGTCGATTTTTCGAGCTCCTAAGACCAGACGTTGGATTCACATGAATTTTTCTGATCTCATGAGCTTGGCCAGCGGCCATGTCGAAGCCCGGATCGTGCAAACGGCCGTCGCACTAGGTATCTTCGATGCGCTGGAAACTTCACCCTTGAACGCCGTGGCAATCGCGACATCACGCGAGTTGCATCCGCAAGCCGCTGAGTTGCTGCTCAATGCTCTGACATCGCTCCAGCTGCTCAATAAACAATCCGAAATTTTTTCATTGGCAGATATCTCCAAGCGCTATTTGCTCGTTAGCTCGCCCAATTACGTTGGCGGCATGATCCGTTTTGACTCTTCGTTGTGGCATTGCTGGGAAAAACTTCCTGACGCGATTCGCTCCGGCAAACCGGTGCGGCCGCCCAATATGTATCAGGACGATGTCAACGAAACCGAGATTTTCATCAAGGCGATGGATTCGCTCGTCAACGCACGCTGTGACGCGGATCTGATGGCCAACGCGCTTAATTGGGAGACAGTCAGCGAACTGCTCGATGTCGGTTCTGGACCAGCGACCTACCCCATCGCGCTGTGCAGAAGATTTCCCAACCTTCGCGCCGCGATTATCGATTTACCGGCAACGCTAAACATCACCCAACGTTTTGTTCGCGAAGCCGGAATGGAAGAGCGAATTCGCTTAATCGCAGGCGACTATCGAAAAGACGCCGTCCCAGGAAACTATGATGTCATTTTCTTGTCGAACATTATTCATGGTGAAGATTACGCCAATAATCGGTCGCTCATCCGGAAGCTTGCCAATCATCTGAAACCATTGGGACGAATGATTATCAAAGACCACATCCTCGACGACAGCCGTGCCAACCCAGCCGTGGGGGCAATCTTCAGCCTGCTCATGCTGCTGACAACCGACGGCGGGCGCTGTTACAGCTTCAATGAAGTTCGAGCTTGGATGGAAGGCGCCGGCCTGTCAAAGGTCGAGCAAATCGAACTGCCATTTCCGCTGACCTCGTCGCTCGTAATCGGCACCAAGTAATTAGCTTCGAGAAGATTTGTGCTAAACTAGACTGAAATTCGCCGCAAAGGAAGAATTTTACCATCGACGAGCTAGACCGAAAAGCCCGAGAGCAAGCGGTCATCGAAAATCTCAAACCCGCTTGCTTGTGTAACAAGATTCGCAAAGGCACCGTGCTCAAAGCCATTCAAGCCGGCGCGAAAACCTTCGAGCAGGTAAGCAAACGAACCGGAGTCGGCACGGGCCCGTGCGGTGGCAGGCGTTGCGGCACAATGGTCCGAGGCATGTTGGGCGAGCCCGTTGTCAACTGTGCCGAATGTGGCTGGCCGGTCTTAGCCGGACCTTCTCCGCAAATCTGCCCGCGCTGCGAATACGCAAAGCAGGAAAGCTAACGCATCCGGCAATTTCAAAAACTTCTGATCGGGGTCGGAAACCGTTTTCACCGCCATAGCCACCCGGAAATACGCCACTGTGTCCTTATCCATCCCACGAAATATTATTTCTCCCTGACTGATCCGTTCTTCCTTGTATTTGGTCGACCGCAGGCGAGGAACATCGTGGCAGATTCGGCTACTATTTCTAGCGAAATGCACGCGGCCTGGCAACATCGCCGCGACTTAGTGTATGAGTCAAACCTTTACAACTTCAGTGGTATGGTTCTTTTGTGGCGACAAATTCGAGTGACGGGATAGACACCAAGTCACTGGCACAGCCTCTTTCCCGCAGACTGAAGCTCGGTCTGATCGGCCAGCGGCTTGCTTTAGCGGCCGTGGTCATCGGTATCTGGTGGTTGTCGTCGCTATCCGTGCCGCATTACATATTGCCCGGTCCGAGGCGCGTTTGGGACGCTCTTCATCTCATTGCCGGCAATGGCGATCTGTGGAACAATCTGGCCATCACACTGTGGCGGGTTGCCGTCGGTTTCGTCGTCGCCGCGCTGGTCGGACTGCCGTTTGGCATTGTGCTGGGAGCAAACAAGCACGCCGGCGAGTTTTTCGAACCCGTGATTCCAGTTCTGAATACGGTCTCTTCGGCGATCTGGGCGATCTTCGCTATCATCTGGTTCGGTATTTCCAACGCGACTACTATATTCGTGGTATTCATGACGGCCATGCCTTTGATCATCACCAATGTCTGGCAAGGCACGCGCACCGTGAACGCCGATTTTATCGAACTCGCTAAGGTGTTGCGCATGCCGCACTGGAAGGTCATGACAAAAATTTACCTGCCGACCATTCTTCCCTATTTCTTCTCAGGCGCCAGGCTTGCGTTCGGTTTTGGCTGGCGCGTGTCCTTGGTCGCCGAAACGATTGGTTCTTCCAGCGGCGTCGGATATCGTCTCCGGCAAGCGGCAGACTTGATCAGAACCGACCAGGTATTCGCCTGGACTTTGACTTTGGTGATCATGATGGCAACCATCGAAATGGGCATGATGAGGCCGCTGGAAAATCATCTGTTCCGATGGAAGAAGGATGCGGCAACCCAATGATCGAGATCAGCGTCTCCGTGATGAACATTCCTTCACAGTAAAAGCCGGAAGGTCTGCGATGAGTCATATTGAGCTCAGGGAGCAAACTTGTAATGACGCAGAGCAAACGCCGCCCGCGATTCGGCTG
>Ga0075423_10001058_pt1 | contig 23710 bp, 20 predicted proteins | sample SoiMethybrSBSTD2_FD_80114 | JGI IMG/M metagenome (GOLD analysis project Ga0075423, IMG submission 80114) | Bulk soil microbial communities from a Populus tree surrounding site in Tennessee, USA - Soil MetaG P. TD hybrid SBSTD2 | ecosystem: Environmental > Terrestrial > Soil > Tree plantation... | reverse complement strand
CAGCAGGAACCCGAGCCCGCCCGTGGTCACCGCGCGGACGGAGCGCCAGAACGGCTGATCCACGACGAGGGCCGGCACCACCGCCACCGCGGTCCATCCGCTCACGTTCGATCGCGCCTGCGTGTAGTACACCGAGCGCCCCCGTGAGTCGACGCCGCCCGTCCAGACGTGCAGCGGGCTGGCCGGCGAGGACACGGGGTAGGGCGAGCTCTTGCCGACGAACTCGGCATGGGCCTCGCTGTGAGCGAGGATGCGTCCGTGGGAATCGACGACCACGCCGAAGCGGTCGCCGGTGAGCTTCTGCTCGATGAGGATGTCGCGAATGTTGCCGGCCGAGATCATGGCGCTGAGCACGTAGATCAGCCGCACGTCCTGGTACACGGGGACGCGGACGGCGAAGTAGGCATCGGCGGCGCTCGGCCCCGGCTGCAGCGCGCCCACCGCGGGCAGCCCGGTCGTCATGGCGCGGGTCAGGCTCTCCCGATCGCCCTCGATCACGGGCTCGGCGTCGGTGGCGAAGGGCCGCCGCGTGTTCATGAGCTCGCGCCCGCTGGGGTCGCTCAGGACCACCGCGATCCACTGGCTCTGCGTGCTCACGCGCCGCTCGGCGTCGTCGCGGAAGCGGACGAGGTCGCCGGCCTGGAGATTGCGCGACATCCCCAGGATGTTGAGCGTGCCCACCACCCCGGACAGCTCGCGGTCGATGTTGTTGGCGACGGCCCGCGCGCTGTCGGCCGTCTCTCGCTCCACCGTGATCCGGCGCTCGCCGGACAGGCTCATGGCCAGCCAGGCGGTGAAGACCACCATCGGAAGCACGGCGGCGAGGACGAGGACGATCAGGTGCGCGCGGACGGAGAACCGCCGCTCGAGCAGACTTCCGTCCCGCGCCGGCAACGCCGTCGCTCGCTCGCGTGACCCGGGGGCTTCTGCGGCGTCGCTGCCGCTCGAGCCGTCAGGCGCGTTCAACGCGTAGCGCCCGCCTCATCCTCCGGCAGGGTGTCTCCCGGCGTGTTGTCACCGATCCATGCCTGAGCCGCGCGGACGCCGGACTCCCGCGCGTCGGACTCCGTGGAGAAGTCCGACGCGGGAAGGGGAACCGGCATGGTGCTGAGGCCGGTCGGCGTCGCATGCACGACATTGGCGACGACCGCCCAGCCTCCGCTGGCCCGCTGCTCGGTGGTGACCACGATGTCGTAATCCGGGTGGCTCGAAGTAACGATGTAACGCTGTGTCATGATGGCGTTTCCAGGCTGCAAGCGACATGCCCGGCCCGTGCACGTTCAGGCGATACAAAATGCGCAAAGATGCCACTTTAGGAGACAGGAGGCCACGTTCAGATGGAGGCCCCAGGAAACTTTTTACCGCCTGGTAAGTCCTACCTACCGGGAACCATGTAAAAAGGCGGGCGTGCGCTGGGGGGTCGCTCACCCGGGCAAGGCATCCTCGAGCGAGCCCTCGGGCAGGCGCTGTCCGACCTTTAGGTAGCCCCTCCACGGATCCTCGCGCCGCGCGGCCAGCCGCGAGGGCACGGTCGCGACGGTGAAGCGGTCGGCGGTCACGCGTGGCGAGAGCTCGTCCCACGCGAGCGGCATCGAGACGGGCGCGCCCGCGCGGGCGCGCGTGGAGAACGCGGCGACGGTGGTGGCAGCGCGTCGGTTGCGGAGATAGTCGACGTAGATCTTGCCCGGCCGCGCCGTCTTCGCCATCGTGGCGGTGTAGCGGTCGGGCTGCCGGCGGGCCAGCGTCTCCGCGACGGCGCGGGTGAACGCGCCCGTCTCGTCCCAGCTCGCGCCCGGCGTCAGCGGCGCGACGACGTGGAGCCCTTTGCCGCCGCTGCTCTTGACGAAGCTCTCGAGGCCTACGCGCTCGAGCATCCCGTGGACGAGCCGCGCCGCCTCGATCACGCGCGCCCACGTCACGCCCGGTCCCGGATCGAGATCGAGCACGATACGGTCGGGCCGCTCGAGGTCGTCAGTGGTCGCGTTCCAGGTGTGGATCTCGAGAATGCCGAGCTGCACGGTGCTGATCAGCCCGTCGACGGAATCCACCACGAGCCCCTCACCCTTCTGACCGCGGATCTTCACCCGCCGGAGCGCGCCGCCGGCCGCGCCCGGCCCGGCATGACGCTGGTAGAAGCACTGCCCGTCGATGCCGTCGGGACAGCGCACGAGGGTCGTCGGCCGGCCCGCGAGATGGGGCAGGATCCACTCGGCGATCGACTCGTAGTAGCGGGCGAGGTCAAGCTTGGTGGTTCGCGGCTTAGGGAAGAGGACGCGATCGGGGTGCGTCAGGCGCACGCCGCCCACCGTCGCACCGTCGCCCGCGCGCGCGCTCGGGGCGGTTTCGACCTCGCGCCGCACCTCGGTCGGGGGCTTGTCCTCGCGCAGGCCCTGGAACGACGGATGGCGCATCTTGCCGTCGCTGGTCCACTCCGTGAAGGCGACCTCGGCGACGAGCTCGGGCTTGACCCAGCGCGCCCCCGCGATGCGAGGGGCGGGATCGAAGGGGCTGTCCCGCCGCTCCAGCTTCTCGAGACGAGAAGTCAGCGCGCGAAGGCTCTTGGCGTCGAAGCCCGTGCCCACCTTGCCGGCGAAGACGAGGCGCGGGCCCTCGCGCACACCTACGAGCAGGGCGCCGAGGCCCACACGCGAGCCCTCGCCGCGGGTGAAGCCGCCGATGACGACTTCCTGGCGCCGCCCGCACTTGACCTTCAGCCAGTCGCGCCCGCGGCCCGAGCGATACGGCGCGTCGCGGCGCTTGGCCACCGCGCCCTCGAGGTGGAGGCGGCAGGCCTGGCGCAGGAACTCCACGCCGCCCCCCACCACGTGCGCGCTGTAGCGGACGGTGCCGGACGCCTTCTCCCCCACGAGCTCCCCCAAGGCGGCCTTGCGCTCCTCGAGCGGGAGCCCGGTGAGATCGCGGCCGTCCACGTGGAGGAGATCGAAGACCATGTAGGCGAGCTCGCCCCGCCGCTCGCCCTGCATGAGGTTCTGCAGAGCCTGGAAGCTGCTGGTGCCGTCGGGCTGCAGCACGACGACCTCGCCGTCGATGAGCGCGCGGCGGGCGGGAAGGCGTGCCACCGCCTCGGCGACCTCGGGGAGGCGCGCCGTCCAGTCCTTGTCGTTACGGCTCATGAGCCGCACCCGACCGTCCTCGAGGCGCGCCAGGATGCGATAGCCGTCGAACTTGATCTCGTGTAGCCACTCGTTGCCTTCCGGCGCCTCCGACACGAGCGTGGCCAGCTCGGGCGGAACGAAGCGTGGCAGCGCGCCCGCCCGGCCGCGTGTGGCGGGCGCCGCCGCGGGCTTCGCGCGCGCAGCGCGGGCCGCCGTCGCCGGCTTCGCGCGCGCAGCGCGGGCTCCCGCGGCGGGCGGCGCCGAAGGCCCCTCCCAGGGCGCGTCCTTCGCATGCCAGACGCGGTCTTTCGCGGCGGCGATCTGCTCCATGGTGCGATCGCTCGCCACGCTCTTCGCCTTGCCCTCGATTTTGCCCGCATCCCAGCCGGCCCGGGCCGCTCCGTCCTTCTCCTTGATGAGGAGCCAGGTGCGGTCCCCGTCGCGCTCACTCCGGCCGCGCATCCGTACGAGCGCCCAGCCCCCCTGCAGGCGCTCACCGTCGAGCCTGAACTTGAGCGAGCCCTTGCGGTAGCCTTCGCGCGCATCGCCCACCGGCGTCCAGGTCCCGCGATCCCAGAGCATCACGGTGCCGCCGCCGTACTCGCCCGCGGGAATCACGCCTTCGAAGTCCCCGTACTCGACAGGATGATCCTCGACGTGCATGGCGAGACGCTTGTCGGCGGGGTCGAGGCTCGGTCCCTTGGGCACCGCCCAGCTCTTGAGCACGCCGTCGAGCTCGAGCCGGAAGTCCCAGTGCAGGCGCGAGGCCGCGTGCTTCTGGATCACGAAGGCGGCCGCGCCGCTTCGAGCCCCATGGGGCCGTCCGCGCGGCTCCGGTGTGCGCGTGAAATCGCGCTTGCGCGCGTACTCGCGAAGCGGCATCGCTCAGGCGGTCAACGCGTCCGGATCGCCCATCGACTCTTCGGGGAAGATGCGCCCGCTCGGATGGACGTGGTCCGTGCCGTAGCGTAGCTCCGGCGGAATCGGTCCCTCGTCCACCATCGCGCGTCCGAAATCCTCCGGATGCTGATGGCGAAAACACGCGCGAATCATCTCGAGCGCGGACACAGTCGATGTATGCCTGGGCTCGCTCATCGCCGGCCCCGGGGAAAAGCGAATGGGTAAACTCGTGCCCCCGTCGCTGAACCGTCGCACTTATTTGTCCAGGAGATTGCTCTTGGTATCGCCATACAGACAGCAGGAGCAAGAGAAATGCCATGTGGTGACAGCCCCGGTGGCGGGCGGCACGGCACTTGCTGCACTAGGCGGACATGGACCCTCGTGCCGATCTCGAGGAGGCGCGGCATCTTCGTGAGGAGCTGAAGCGGGAGCGCCTCGCTCGGATCGCGGCGGAGCGTACGAACCGGCTCAACGATGAGCTGATGCGCTCGCTCGCCCACAAGCTCCGCAACCCCCTGAATACCATTCGCCTCTGGACGCAGGTGCTGCGCGAGCAGGCGGGCGAGCCCGCCGTGGTCGCCCGGGCCCTCGATGGCCTCGAGCACGCCACCTTGCTCCAGGCGCGTCAGATCGACACCTTGCTCGATCTCTCGCGCATTGCCCTGGGCCGCATGCGGCTCGACCTCGAGCCGGTGGATCTGGCCGCCATCGTGCGAAGCGCCGTCGAGGCCGTGCGGCCGATGGCCCAGGCCAAGCGCCTCTCGATCGAGACGGATCTGGGCATGCCGGTCGGGGTGATCTCCGGTGATCCGGCGCGGCTCGGCCAGGTCCTCTGGCACCTCTTGACCAACGCCATCCGCTTCACGCCCCATGGGGGACGCATCGGCGTCACGCTGCGGCGATCGGGAGATCGAGCGATGCTCAGCATCGCCGACAGCGGCCACGGCATCGCCCCCGATCTCCTGCCGCATGTCTTCGATCGCGATCGGCCGGAGGGGAGCCGCGTGCCGCCGGTCGAGGACGGCCCCGGACTCGGGCTGGTGCTGGCCCGCCACATCGTGGAGCTGCACGGAGGCGCCATCCGGGCGGAGAGCGACGGCGAGGGGCGGGGCTCGACCTTCACGCTGGAGCTTCCGCTCCCGGGAACGACCGTGCCCGCGGTGACTCGTGAAGACGTCACCGGATCGATCGATGGCACGGGCGGCGGCTCGCGCGGGCTGCGGGCCTCATCCCTCATCGGCGTGCGGGTGCTGGTGGTCGAGGACGAGCCGGAGGCGCGCGATAGCCTGCGCATCTTGCTGCAGCGCTTCGGTGCGGAGGTCGCGGCGGCGGGCTCGGCGCGTCAGGGCATCGAGACGTTCACGCACGGCGCCTTCGACATCGTGATCAGCGACATCGCCATGCCCGGCGGGGACGGCTACGAGCTGGTCCGTGCCATCCGCGGGCTCGGCCCCGAGCATGGGGGCCGTATCCCTGCGGTGGCGGTGACGGCGGGCGCGCGTCCCGAAGACCGCCGGCGGGCGCTGGCCGAGGGATTCCAGGTCCATCTCCCGAAGCCGGTCGACGCCGTCGAGCTCGTCCGCCAGGTGACGGTCCTGAGCGGTCGATGAGAATGAAAGGAGTCACCCCATGAATACGATCACGCGTCGCCTCAGCCCGGCGAACGGTGAATACGATCAGGCACGCAGGGCAAAGCGCGACATGGTGGGCCTCATCGCGGTGGGCGCGGCCGCGGTGACGGGGGCGGCCGTGCTGTTCCTCTTCACGACGCGCGCGGGCCGGGAGGCGAGGGCCCGCTTCCAGGACGGCGATCTGCTTCGCCGCTGGCAGGACACGATGGTGGATCTCGAGCGGCTCGCGCAGCATGGCGCCGCGTACGTCGAGCGCAAGGCGGGCGAGCTCCGCCATGCCATCGGCGAGCAGGCCGGCACGCTGGAGGCGAGGCTCCCGAAGAGCCGATAATGGCCCGGCGTGGAGTGCTCCACTGGCGGCCCACATGGCCGCCCTCGCGCCGCTGGTGGATCGCGGGGGCGGCGGTGGCGGTGGTCGTCGCGCTCGCGTATATCGTGGCGTTCCAGCTCGACGAGCCCATGCGCCGCTCGATGGAGTCTCGGATGAACGCGGCGCTCAAGGGCTACAAGGTCTCGATCGGCCACCTCGACTTCCATCCCTTCGGGTTCTCGCTGGACCTGAAGGACGTCGTGGTCCGTCAGGATCAGGCGCCGGATCCCCCGGTTGCCTCGATCCCGCGGCTCAGCGCCAGCGTCGAATGGCGGCAGCTCATCCGGGCGCGCGTGGTCGGCGAGATCGAGATCGTCGAGCCGTCGGTGAACCTGAACCTCACCCAGGCGCGCGAGGAGGCGAAGGATCCTGTGCCGGTGGAGAAGAAGGGATGGCAAGAGGCGCTCGAGGCCATCTATCCGCTGAAGATCAACCTGTTCACGATCAGGGACGGAACGTTCGTTTATACCGACGCCGGACCGTATAAGCCGCTCCACCTCCGGCAGGTGAATGTGGAGGCGTCGAACATTCGTAACGTCAAGTCGCAAGAGCGCACCTATCCATCGGAAGTCCACGCGAGCGCGCAGGTGTTCGAGCACGGGAGCCTCAAGATCGACGGCAATGCGGACTTCCTCGCCGAGCCGCATCCGGGCATCCTCGCCGACATCAGCTTGCAGGGGATCGAGCTCGACTACTTCCGGCCGCTCACGAGTCGCTTCGCCAACGTGACGATCAAGGGTGGGCTGCTCGGAGCCGACGGACGCGTCGAGTACGCGCCGACGGTCAAGACCGCGGACCTCCGGCATGCCGAGATCTCCGGCGTCGACGTCGAGTACGTGCACGAGGTGAAGGGCGCCGCCCCCGAGAAGCAGGCGGCGCGCAAGGTCGTGCAGACGACCGAAAAGGTTTCGGAGAAGCCGGGGGTGCTCGTGAAGATCGGCGAGTTCGACGTCGTCCGCAGCACCCTCGCCTTCGTGAACCGCGGGACGAATCCCCCCTACCGTCTTTTCCTGACGGATACCGCCATCCATGCCCGGAACATCAGCAGCCAGAGCGCGGAGGGCCTGGGGAACATCGAGCTGACCGGGAAGTTCATGGACAGCGGCCCCGCGGTGGTGAAGGCCCGCTTCCAGCCCGGCAAGCCCACGCCCGGTGTGGAGGCCCAGATCCGCATCACCGGCGTCGACATGACCCGGATGAACGACCTCTGGAAGGCCTACGTCAAGGTCGACGTGGCGGGGGGCGAGTTCGCGCTCTACTCCGAGCTCGGCGTGAAGGACGGCATGATGTCGGGGTACGTCAAGCCGCTCCTCAAGGACGTGAACGTCTACGACCCCGCGCAGGACAAGAAGAAGAACATCGTGCGGCGCGCGTACGAGGCGGTGGTGGGCGCGATGTCCACCGTGCTCGAGAACCGGCCGCGGGAGGAAGTGGCCACGCGCGTCGACGTGTCCGGCCGCATCGACAAGCCGGAGGTGAGGCCGGTGGTCGCGGCGGCGCGGCTCTTCCAGAACGCCTTCCTCAAGGCCATCCTGCCCGGCTTCGAGCGGCGCGGGCGGGAGCGCTAGGCGCCCGTGGCCGATTGCGGTCGCTCCATGACGCGAGTGCTCGTCGTCGAGGACAGTCAGGACAGCCGCGAGGCGCTCCAGATCCTCCTCGAGCTCGAGGGGCATCAAGTCTGCGTGGCGGCCTCCGGCGAGGACGCCGTCCGTGCGGTGACGGAGTCCGAGCCCGACTGGGCCCTCATCGACATCGGCCTCCCCGACATCGACGGCTACGAGACGGCGCGCCGCATCCGCGCCGGGCATCGCGCGGTCCGCCTCATCGCGCTGACCGGACACAATCGTCCGGAAGACCGCGAGCGGGCGCTCGCCGAGGGCTTCGATGCGCATCTCGGCAAGCCGGTGGATCCGGCGCGCCTTTTCACGATCCTCGGAGGTTCATCATGAGCGTGCTCGGCTGGATCGTCTTCGGACTGATCGTGGGCATCGTCGCCAAGCTCGTGCATCCCGGCCGCGACCCCGGCGGGTTCGTCATGACCATCATCTTCGGCATCGTCGGCGCGCTAATCGGCGGCTACATCGGGCGCGGGCTCGGCTGGTACCAACAGGGCGACCCGGTCGGCTTCGTCATGGCGGTGCTGGGGGCGATCATCCTGCTCGTGCTGTATCGCGTGGTCGCCGGGCGTGTCGCGCGGGGAGCCTGATGTTGACCCGCCTGTTCGCGGATCGCGAGGCGGCGGAGCGCGCCTATCAGGCCCTGCGCAGCCGCGGGTACAGCGCGGCGGACGTGAGCGTCCTGATGGCCGACGAGGCGCGCGACCACCTGCTGGGCGACGTCGCGCGGCCCAGCCCGTCGGCGTCGCGCGTTGAAGGGAAGCGTAAGACGCTCGAAGGCGCGGGCGTCGGCGCCGGCGCTGGGGTCGTGGCCGGCGGCGTGCTCGGGGCGCTGGTGGCCGCGGCCACCGTGGTCATCCCGGGCGCGGGACTGGTCCTCGCCGGACCGGTCGCCGCGGCGATGGCCGGCGCCGGGGTGGGCGGCGCGGCGGGCGGGGTCATCGGCGCGCTGGTCGGCGCGGGCATCCCGGAGGAGCGTGCCGCACACTACGAGTCCGGCCTCCGCACGGGCGGGATCGTGATGGGTGTGTCCCCGCGCAGCGACGACGCCGCCGCGTACTTCGCGCGTCACTGGCGGGACTAGGACTAGACGCCGACGCCCGGCGGAGGCTGACGTAGCGCCCCGCCGGGCGTCGAGGCGGATTTCCTACCGATTCGCCGACACCTCCCGAACGTGCGCCGGCCGAATCGCCTCCTGCCCGGCCGCCAAGGTGTCGCCGATCGCCCCGCTGGCGGACTCCATGAGGTCGCCGGCCTGCTTCAGCGTATCCGCGGCCCGGGTCCGCAAGCCGCTGGTCCTCGAGTCCAGATAGTGGCCAATCTCGTCGCGCCAGATGTACATCGCGACCGCCCCCGCGAGGGCCCCTACGATGAATCCTTTCATCTCGCTCACCTCCTCTCGCTCTCTTGCTCGGAGCTCGCTCCATCTCACCGAGCGCACTCTCGTCAACACGAGCAATGCGGGTGCCACGTGCGATCCATGTGGACGTGCGTCTCGACTTAACGGCGCGGCGCCGACGCGGCCCGCCGGCGGGCGGGCGCGAGTCGCCTTGACCGGGTGATTTTGTTCGTGCGCGCGCATTGGATCGGCCATGCGAGCGAAAAGAACGCGCATTTCTATGAGATGCGGGGCGGCACGGGGGTTGCACCTCTCCGAAGCGTACGGTGGCACGAGTCGAAGCCCAAACGCCGCCGAAAGGAGAGACAAGAAGATGCTCAGCACGATTCTCATCGTCGTGCTCGTTCTGATGGTGCTGGGATCCGTTCCCTCATGGCCCTACAGCCGGGGTTGGGGATATTTCCCGAGCGGGATCCTGGGAATCGTCCTGCTCGTGTTCTTGATCCTCGCCCTGACCGGCCGCGTCTGACACGCGGGACCGGCTCGAACACAACCTGAACAACGGAGGATACGCAATGCACCGGATGACCAAGCTGAGCGCAAGCGTGGTGATCGGCCTCGCGCTCGCCGCGTCCCCCGCGTGGGTGAACGCGGCGGACGAGAAGAAGCCCACTGAAGAGAAGAAGTCCACCACGCAGGCGGTGAAGACCAACGTCAGCGACTCGTGGATCACGTCCAAGACCAAGATCGCCATGTTCGCCGACAGCCGCGTGCCGGGCTCGTCGGTACACATCGAGACGCAGAAGGGCATGGTCTATCTCCGCGGTAAGGTGGAGAGCGACGAGGCGAAGAAGGCGGCGGAAGACGTCGCCCGCGGCGTCGAAGGCGTACAGGGCGTGAAGAACGAGCTCCAGGTGGTTCCGGCCTCCGCCAAGAAGATGGTCGAGGCGAAGGACGAGGACATCACCAAGCAGGTGAAGGAGCGCTTCAAGGCGGATCCCAAGCTGAAGAGCCTTGACATCCGCACCGACAACGGCGTGGTGACGCTCCAGGGCAAGCTGCCCAGCATCAACGACAGCGCGCGGGCCTCGCAGATGGCCCGTGAGGTGCCGGGTGTGCGCTCGGTGCGTAACGACACGACGTACGAGAGCCCGCGTGCCAGCATGGACGCGGACAAGCCGAGCTTGAAGCAGCGCGTGTCGGACAAGATGTCCGACATGAAGCACGACATGACCGCGTCGAACGCGGCGGGTCAGACCCACGTGCGGACCGCTCAGGAGAAGCTGAAGGAGAAGGGCTTCGACCCGGGCCCGATCGATGGCGTCTGGGGACCGCGTACCGCCGCGGCGGTGAGCGACTTCCAGCGTAGCGAGAATCTGAAGGTGACGAGTCGCCTGGACGCCGAGACGCTCGGCAAGCTCGACGTCGGGGTGGGCGGCGCGACCAGGCCTCCGCAGACCAAGTAACGCGGCTGCGTCGGTCAGGTGAAGCAGGCGAGCTGGGAAGGCGACTTCCCAGCTCGTTTTTTTAGGAGTACACCGGAGTAGCTCATGAGCGATACGGGCTGGCTCATTCTTGCGGTGGCAGGGGGCGTGCTCGCGGCCTTCCTGTGGGTGAAGCGCGAGCTGTGGCTGATACGGCGCCGGCGGCAAGGCCGGCGCGGAGACTAGCTAGATGGGGGGGCGAGCGGCGGGGACGGGCTGGAGCGGCACGACGGCCTTCGCCGCGGGCCTCGGCGAAGGCGCGGCCCGCCGCCGCCAGAGCGCGGGAGCGGCCAGGCAGGCCCCGACCAGCAGGGCGAGGGCTGCGACGGCGCCGCCCACCACCGGGGCGACATGGGCCATGCCTGCGGCCCCCGTGGGCAGGATTCCGCCCGCAACACCGAGACTGATCAAACCTATGGCAGTTCTCATGAAGACGACACCTCTGCTCCGTCTACAGGCAAACCGCATGCCAGCCGGCGGGGCAGGGCCCGATGCGCGCCATCTACCGAAGATGTCGCGGAGATCGAAAATCGAGGGCGCGCGCGCACTCCGCCGGCCTGGTAGAATCTGCTCGGTCAAGCTTTCCGTTTCTTCTCGTTCTCTCTCTCGCTCTCGATGACATTGTTCGGCTCGGATCCCATCCGCGGCGAGCTCCTGAGCGCCGAGCGCCTCGAGCAGCTCGCGGCGTCCATCGCCCGCCATCGCGTCGCGGACGGCGAGACGGCGGGCGCCGCCCTCCTCGCGCGCGTGAAGGACAACGGCCGCGTCCTCCTCCGCTGCTACCGTGCGCTCGCCTCCGTGATCAACGAAGAGCGCGCGACCATGCCCGCCGCGGAGTGGCTGGTCGACAACTTCTACATCGTCGAGGACGTCCTCAACGAAGTGCGCACCGATCTCCCGCCCGGCTTCTACCGGGAGCTGCCCATCCTCAGCGAGGGGCCGCTCCGCGGCGCGCCGCGCGCGGTGGGCCTGGCGTGGGCGTACATCGAGCATACCGACAGCCGCTTCGAGTCGGCGTCCACGCAGCGTTTCGTGACCGCGTTCCAGAAGGTGGAGCCGCTGCTGATCCGCGAGATCTGGGCGGTGCCGATCGCGCTCCGCCTCATCCTGCTCGAGAACTTGCGGCGGCTCTCCGAGGAGATCGTGAGCGCGCGGGCGGCGCGGATGGAGGCGGACCGCCTCGCCGACACCCTGCTGGGGCAGGGCGGCCGGCCCGCCGATCCGCACGCTTTCGAGCGCGTGGGTGACGAGGTGCTGACCGCCGCCTTCGCGGTGCAGCTCGCCCAGCGTCTTCGCGATCAGGATCCCGCCACCACGCCCGCGCTGGCCTGGCTCGAGTCGCGGCTCGCGAGCGCCGGGACCACCGCCGAGGAGCTGGTGCGCGCCGAGCATCAACGCCACGGCGCCGCGAACGTGACGGTCCGGAACGTCATCACCAGCCTCCGCGTGATGGCGAACTTCGACTGGCGGGAATTCTTCGAGAGCGTGAGCCTCGTCGATCGCCTCCTGCGCGCGGAGAGCGACTTCGGCGCGATGGACTTCACCACCCGCGACCGCTACCGCAAGGCGATCGAGGACCTCGCGCGCGGGTCCGGGCGCAGCGAGCTCGAGGTGGCGCGCACGGCGCTGACGCTGGTCCGCGCGCACGCGCCCGGGGTGGAGGATCCCGGCTACTACCTGATCTCCCGCGGCCGCGGCCGGCTCGAGGAGGCCGTCGGCTACCGCGTGCGGCTGCGCCAGCATCTCGTCCGCGCCTACGTGAGCTCGGCGACCTGGAGCTATCTGGGTAGCATCGCCATCGTCACCGCGTTCTTCCTCTGTCTGCCCCTCCTCTATACGCAGGAGCAGGGCATCACCACCGCCCTCATGGTGGCGCTGGCGGTGTTCGCGGTGTTCCCGGCCTCCGACGTCGCCATCGCCCTCGTGAATCGGGCGGTCGTGGAGGTCTTCCCCCCGCGCCCGTTGCCGCGGCTCGCCCTCGCCACGGGCATCCCCAAGCGCTGGAAGTCCCTGGTGGCGGTCCCCACGCTGCTCACCAGCGAGGCGCAGATCGCCGAGCAGGTGCGCCGTCTCGGCATCCACTACCTCGCCAACGCCGATGACCATCTCTGCTTCGCGCTCCTCTCGGACTGGACGGACGCCGACGCCGCCTCGGTGCCTGGTGACGACGCGCTGCTCGCGGCCGCGCGGGCCGGCATCGACGATCTCAACCGCCAGCACGGGCCCAACGCCGACGGCGAGCCCCGCTTCTACCTCTTCCACCGCAAGCGCGTGTGGAGCGAGAGCGAGCGCCGGTGGATCGGCTGGGAGCGCAAGCGCGGCAAGCTCCACGAGCTCAATCAGCTGCTGCGTGGCGCTGCGGAGACCACGTACCTCGGGGGGCCGCCCGCGCCCGGCGGGATCAAGTTCGTGATCACGCTGGACGCCGACACCCAGCTCCCGCGGGGCGCGGCGGCCAAGCTGGTGGGCGCGCTCGCCCATCCCCTCAATCGCCCGCGGCTGGATTCGCGGCAGCAACGCGTGGTGGAGGGCTACGGGATCCTGCAGCCGCGCATCGCGCCCACCATGTCGGCGGAGCGCGAGAGCTCGTTCTTCCAACGCATCTCGTCGGGCCCCGCGGGCATCGATCCCTACGCCTCCGCGGTGTCGGACGTGTACCAGGACCTCTTCGGCGAGGGCTCGTACACCGGCAAGGGCATCTACGACGTGGACGCCTTCGAGAGCGCGCTGGCCGGGCGGGTCCCCGAGGGTGCGCTGCTGAGCCACGACCTCTTCGAGGGCGTGTTCGCCCGGGTCGGGCTCGTCACCGACATCGAGCTGTTCGAGGAGTTTCCCGCCCGCTACGAGGTCGCGGCGTCCCGCCAGCACCGGTGGGCGCGCGGTGACTGGCAGCTCCTGCCCTGGCTGCTGCGCGGCACGGCGCGCGGCCGCGAAGGCCGTACGCGCATGCCGGCCATCGGCCGGTGGAAGATGCTGGACAACCTGCGCCGCTCACTCTCCGCGCCCGGCGCCTACATGACCCTGATCCTCGCGTGGCTCCTGCCCGGCGGCGCGCCCGAGGTGTGGACCAAGCTCGTGCTGTTCTCGCTCGCCCTGCCCGCGCTGGTGCCGGTGACCACCGACGTGATGCCCAAGCGCCCCGGCATCTCGAAGCGCGTCTACCTGCGCTCGCTGGTGGGCAATCTCGCCCTGGCCGGCGCGCACATCGCCCTCGCCCTCATCCTCCTGGCGCATCAGGCCTGGCTGATGGGCGACGCCATGCTGCGCACGCTCTGGCGTCTCGTCTCGCGCCGGCGGCTGCTCGAGTGGGTGTCCGCCGCGCAGGTGAAGGCGCGCTCGAGCCTCGATCTCACGGACGTCTACGCGCGCATGTGGGGCGCGGTGGCCCTCGCCGTGGTGGCGATGGTGGCGGCGGCGCTGGCGCCCGGTCACGCATGGTCCATCGCATTCCCCTTCATCGCGCTCTGGCTGCTCTCGCCCGCCGTGGCGCGGTGGCTCAGCATGCCGCCGCGGACGCATCCCGCGGAGGAGCTGCGCCACGAAGAGCGGGACGTCCTGCGCGCGGTGGCGCGGAGGAGCTGGCGCTTCTTCGAAACCTTCGTGGGCGCGGAGGATCACTGGCTGCCCCCGGACAATTTCCAGGAGGATCCGCGTCCGGTGGTCGCCCATCGGACCTCGCCGACGAATGTCGGTCTCTACCTCCTCTCGTCGACGGCCGCGCGGGATCTCGGCTGGATCGGAACGCTCGACTTCGACGACCGGCTCGCCGCCACCCTCGCCACCATCGAGAAGCTCGAGCGCTTCCGCGGCCACCTCTACAACTGGTACGACACCAGCACCCTGCGCCCCCTCGAGCCGCGCTACGTGTCGACGGTGGACAGCGGGAACTTCGCCGGCCATCTCGGCGTGGTGGCGGTGGCACTCCGCGAGCGGGCGCACCGTCCGCTCGTCGATCGCCGCGTGGGACGGGGCATCGACGACGCGCTGGTGGTGCTTCAGGAGACGCTCCAGCGGAGCGCCGCCGAGCCGGACGCGCTGCAGCTGGCGGTCTCGGAGCTCCGCACCGCGCTCATCTCCGAGCCCACGACTGCGCCCGCGTGGGCGGGGCGCCTGCGCGAGCTCGCCTCCGGCGCGGCCCGGCTCGCCGAGCTGGCCGCCCCACGTACGGGCGAGGCCACGGTGTGGGTCGAGGCGCTGCAGGCGAGCATCGCCAGCCATCGCCGCGACCTCGACGCGCTGGCGCCCTGGGCGGAGCCGCTCGACGAGGTGACGGCGGCGCTGCCACCGGACGTCGTGGCGGGGCTGCCCGCGGTCGCGCGCCTGCTCGGGCCCGCGCTCACCCTGGGCGCGCTGCCCGCCGAGGCCGCCGCCGCGTCACGGGAGATCCGGGACCTGCTCGAGGGCGGCGGCGCCCCCTCGCTCGACCGCGGGCGCCTGCTCAAGGTGATCGACGCGCTCGATCGGGCGGCGCTCGCCGCGACGGCCGAGGGCGAGCGGCGCGAGGCGGCGGCGGCGACCGTCCTCGCCCTCGCGGACGGGATGGAGTTCACGTTCCTCTTCGACGCGAGCCGGCACCTCTTCGCCATCGGCTATCGCGTGGCGGACGGAACGCTCGACGAAGGGCGCTACGACCTGCTCGCCTCCGAGGCCCGGCTCACCAGCTTCCTCTGCGTGGCGCGCGGCGAGGTCCCGCCCGTGCACTGGTTCCGGCTCGGCCGGCCGATGACGCCCATCGAGCTGGGCAGCGCGCTGGTGTCGTGGTCCGGCTCGATGTTCGAGTACTTGATGCCCGCCATCGTCATGCACGCGCCGGAAGGCAGCCTGCTCGACCAGTCGTGCCGGCTCGCGGTGAAGCGCCAGATCGCCTACGGCGCCTCGAACAGCGTGCCGTGGGGCATCTCCGAGTCCGCCTACAACGTGCGCGACCTCAACCTCACCTACCAGTACTCGAGCTTCGGCGTGCCCGGCCTGGGCCTCGAGCGAGGCCTCGGCGAGGATCTCGTGATCGCGCCCTACGCCACCGCCCTCGGCGCCATGGTGGACGCCCCGTCGGCGGCACGGAACTTCGTGGAGCTCGCACGCTTCGGCGGGTGCGGGGACCACGGCTACTACGAGGCCCTCGACTTCACGCGCTCGCGCCTCCCCGAAGGCGCCAAGGTGGCGGTGGTGCGCTGCTACATGGCGCATCACCAGGGCATGTCGCTGACCGCCCTCGCCAACGTGCTGCTGGACGGCCTGCTCCGCCGGCGCTTCCATGGCGAGCCCGTGATGGAGGCGACCGAGCTCCTCCTCCACGAGCGGGTGCCGCGCGACATCCCGGTCACCCGGCCGCGCGGCGAGGAGGTGCGGTCCCCCGCCCATGCCCGCGAGCCGGTGGTGCCCATCGCCCGCCGCTTCACGTCACCCGCGGAGCCGCTGCCGCGCACGCACCTCCTCTCGAACGGCCGCTACGTGGTGATGATCACGGCGGCCGGAGCCGGCTACAGCCTATGCGGTCCCGTCGCGGTCACGCGCTGGCGCGAAGACCGGACGCGGGACGCGTGGGGCTCGTTCGTCTTCCTCCGCGACGCCCGGAGCGGCGACGTGTGGTCGGCGGGCTATCAACCCGCCGGGGTGGAGCCCGACACGTATCAGGCCACCTTCCTGGAAGACCGCGCGGAGTTCCGCCGACGCGACGGCACCATCATGTCCTCGCTCGAGGTGCTGGTCTCGCCGGAGGACGACGCCGAGATCCGCCGCGTCTCCCTGATCAATCTGGGGACCGAGCCGCGCGAGATCGACGTGACCTCCTACGCCGAGCTGGTGCTGGCTCCGCCCCGGGCGGACGCCGCCCATCCCGTGTTCTCGAATCTTTTCGTGCAGACCGAGGCGGTGGCGGAGCTGGACACGCTGCTCGCCAGCCGCGCGGCCCGGTCGCCCGAGGACGATCCGGTGTGGGCAGCGCACGTCATGGTCGTGCAGGGGACGAGCGTGGGCGGCTCGCAGTACGAGACCGACCGCTCGCGCTTCCTCGGGCGCGGGCGCGGGATGCGCACGCCGATGTCCATGATCGAGGGCCGGCCGCTGTCGAACAGCGCCGGCGCGGTGCTGGATCCCATCTTCAGCCTGCGCCGCCGCGTGCGCCTGGCCCCCGGCGGCAGCGCGCGGGTCGTCTTCGCCACCATGCTCGCCACGTCGCGCTCCGCCGTGCTCCTCATGTCCGACAAGTACCGCGACCCGGCCACGTTCGAGCGCATCGCCACGCTGGCGTGGACGCAAGCCCAGGTGCAGCTCCATCACCTCGGTATCGACACCGACGAGGCTCACCTCTTCCAGCAGCTCGCCAACCGCATCCTCTACACCGACATGCGGATGCGCGGCCCCGCGCCGGTGGTCGCGCGGAACCGGCTGGGACCCGCCGGCCTCTGGAAGCATCGGATCTCGGGCGATCTGCCCATCGTGCTGGTGCGCATCGACGAGATGGAGGACCGCGGGATCGTGCGCCAACTCCTGCGCGCGCACGAGTACTGGCGCATGAAGGGCCTTGCGGTGGACCTCGTCATCGTCAACGAGAAGCCGTCCTCCTATCTTCAGGATTTGCAGAACGCGCTGGAGGGGCTGGTGCGCACCGGGCGTCCGACCCTGAGCGCGACCCGCGAGGGCTCGGTGTTCGTGCTGCGCGGCGATCTCCTGTCCGGAGAGGAGCGCGATTGCCTCACCGCGGCGGCGCGCGTAATCCTGCTGAGCCGGCAGGGGACGCTCGCCGAGCAGGTCGCGCGGGCGGAGCCCCCGGCGACGGAGCGGCGGCGCGAGCGCCGACTCGCCCCCGTGCGGCAGGATGCGCCGGACCCGCTGCCGCCGCGCCCGCCGTGGGAGTTCGACAACGGGCTGGGCGGCTTCGTGGACGACGGCCGCGAGTACATGATCGCCCTCGGCGAGGGGCAGTGGACGCCCGCGCCCTGGATCAACGTGATCGCCAATGAGCGGCTGGGTTTCCTAGTCTCGGAGTCCGGCGCGGGCTTTACGTGGGCCGAGAACAGCCGCGAGAACCAGCTCACGCCGTGGTCCAACGACCCCGTGAGCGACACGCCGGGCGAGACCCTCTACATCCGCGACGACGAGAGCGGGCGCCTCTGGGGCCCCACCGTGCTGCCGATCCGCGAGGAGGCGTGGCCCTATCACTGCCGGCACGGCCAGGGCTACAGCCGCTTCACCCATCGCGCCCACGGCATCGAGCTGGACCTCATCCAGTACGTGCCCCTCGAGGATCCCGTGAAGATCTCGCGTCTGCGCGTCACGAACCGGTCGTCGCGCCCGCGCCGGCTCACCGTGACCGCCTACGCAGAGTGGGTGCTGGGCGCCTCGCGGGCCACCACCGCGCCCTTCGTGGTCACGTCGCTGTGCCCGCGCACCGGCGCCCTGCTGGCACGCAACGCGTGGACCATCGACTTCCCGGGCCGGGTCGCCTTCTTCGACCTGGCGGGCCGCCAGACGGCGTGGAGCGGCGACCGGACGGAGGTCCTCGGACGGAACGGCACGCCCGACCATCCCGACGCCCTCGAGCGCGGCCAGCCGCTGTCGGGCCACGTGGGCCCCGGGCTCGACCCGTGCGGCGCGTTGCAGGTGAGCCTGAGCCTCGAGGCGGGGGCGGAGACCGAGGTGGTGGTCTTCCTGGGCCAGGGCCGGTCCGAAGAGGAAGCGCAGACGCTGGTCGAGCGCTACCGCGCGATGGACCTCGAGGCGGTGCTGGAGGCGGTCAAGACCCGTTGGGACGACCTCCTCGCCGCGGTGCAGGTGAAGACGCCCGACCGGTCGCTGGATCTCATGCTCAACCGCTGGCTGCTCTACCAGGCGCTGGCCTGCCGTGTGTGGGCGCGGGCCGGCTTCTACCAGGCGGGCGGGGCTTACGGGTTCCGGGATCAGCTTCAAGACGTGATGGCGCTGACGGTGGCCGCACGCGACATCGCCCGAGGCCATCTGCTCCGGGCCGCCGCCCGCCAGTTCCGCGAGGGTGACGTCCAGCACTGGTGGCACCCGCCGTCCGGGCGGGGCGTGCGCACGCGGATCTCGGACGACCTCCTGTGGCTCCCGTACGTCGCAGCCCATTACATCGCGGTCACCGGCGACGGCGGGGTGCTGGACGCGGAGGCCCCATTCCTCGAGGGTGTGGTCCTGAACGACGACCAGCTGGAGAGCTACTTCGAGCCCACCGTCTCCAAGGAGGTCGCCAGCCTCTTCGAGCACAGCGCCCGCGCCATCGACCGGAGCCTCGGCGTCGGGCCGCATGGCCTCCCCCTCATGGGTACGGGCGACTGGAACGACGGAATGAACCGTGTCGGCCCCAAGGGCAAGGGCGAGAGCGTCTGGCTCGGCTGGTTCCTCTTCGCCACGCTCGAGCAGTGGGTGCCCCTCGCCGAGGCGCGCGGGGAGCACGCCCGCGCCGAGCGGTGGCGCGCGCACGCCGCCGCCCTTCGTGCGGCGCTCGACTCGCAGGCCTGGGACGGCGACTGGTACCGGCGCGCCTACTTCGACGACGGCACCCCGCTCGGCTCGGCCGAGAACCCGGAGTGCCGCATCGACTCGATCGCTCAGTCCTGGGCCGTGCTCTCGGGGGCGGCCGACCGCACGCGGGCCGCGCGGGCGATGAGCGCCGTCGAGGAATATCTGGTGCATCGCGAGCAGGCCCTCGTGCTCCTGTTCACGCCGCCCTTCGTCCGGCCACGGCGGGATCCCGGCTACATCCGTGCGTATCCGCCCGGCATCCGGGAGAACGGCGGCCAGTACACCCATGGCGCCATCTGGGCCATCATGGCCTTCGCGGCTCTCGGCGAGGGCGATCGGGTGGGAGAGCTCTTCTCCATCCTGAACCCCGTGAACCACGCGAGCACGCGCGCCGGCCTCTACCGGTATCGCGTGGAGCCCTACGTGATCGCGGCCGATGTCTATGCCGAGTCGCCGCACATCGGGCGCGGCGGCTGGACCTGGTACACGGGCTCGGCGGGCTGGATGTACCGGGCGGGCATCGAGTGGATGCTCGGGTTCAGGCTCCGCGGGGCCGCGCTCTTCATCGACCCCTGCATCCCCCGTATCTGGGGCGGCTTCTCCGTGCACTTCCGCTACCACGCGTCTCGCTACGAGATCACGGTGGAGAACCCGAAGGGGGTCACCCGCGGGGTCGAGCGCGTCGAGGTGGACGGTGCCCGCGTCGAGCTCGGACCCCAGGGCCTCCCCCTGCTCGACGACGGGGCCCCACATCGAGTGCGCATCTGGATGGGCTGAGCGGCGCCGACCCGTAAGTTACCGAGTCAAACCTGCCTGCGTCCTCGCCCGATCGCCCCCGCAGCAAAGTCTTATCAAGGACTTGGCGCGGGCATGGCTCTTGCCTCCCATTTCGCCGAAGTTATTTCCCGGAGGAGGCTGTCCCCATGCTTATGAGCACGAAAGAGATTCTCGGCTACACGATTCTTGCTACGGATGGCGAGATCGGGGAGGTCTCGGACTTCCTCGTCGACGAGGGCTTCAAGCTCCGCTATCTCGTGATCGACACCGGCAAGTGGCTGCCCGGAAAGAAGGTGGCGCTCTCCACTGCCTGGATCAGCAGCGTGGACCCGCACAAGCAGCTGGTCGTGATGAACATCGAGCGGAAGCGGATCGAGGAGGGCCCTGAGTACTCGGAGGAGCACGTGCTCGACCGCGAGTACGAGACCCTGTTGCACGCCCACTATCAGTACCCGCCGTACTGGCTCTAGGCCGTACGCGGGCTGGAGGAGGATCCGATGGGACGCTGTGACGTGTGCGGGAACGACTACCGTCGCACCATGGAGATCCGCGTCGGTGGCGAGCGCGGGACGTTCGACTCCTTCGAGTGCGCCATCCACCGGCTCGCGCCCATGTGCGAGCACTGTGGGTGCCGCGTGATCGGGCACGGGGTCGAGCTGGGCGACCGCATCTTCTGCTGCGCCAGCTGCGCCGCGATGGAAGGCATCGACAAGAAGGCTGTCAATGCCTAGCCTGGGACCGAGGCCTGACCCCGGGGCGACGTGCCCGGGGGGGTCGCCGATGACCGGTGCGCGCATCGCCGGCCATCCGATCCATCCCATCCTGGTCGGTATCCCCATCGGGCTCTGCACCTTCTCCGTGTTCGCGGACATCATCCGGCTCACCGGGCTGGGCAAGCCCGTGTGGTTCGACGTGGCCTGGTACGCCATCGCCGGGGGCATCGTGGGCGCCCTCGTGGCGGCGGTTCCGGGCTTGGTTGACTATCTCACTGTCACGGACGCGCGCGTGCGTGACCTCGCATTCGCCCACATCATCGCGGCGCTGTTCGTGGTGGCGATCTTCGGCTACAGCCTCTGGGGGCGCTGGGAGGGGGACCATGGGGTCGGGCCCGTGGCCATCTCGATGGTGGGGCTCCTCCTGTTAGGTGTCGTCGGCTGGCTCGGCGGCGAGATGGTATTCGTCCACGGCATGGGCATGGAAGCGGCCGCGGCACCTCCGCGGGCGCAAGGAAAGGTGGCCTGACCGATGAAGGGAGAGCACGAGGTGGTGGCGCCCAAGGTGAATCTCGGGGCCTTCGAGCGCCTGGCGTCGATCGCGGGCGGCGCCGCGCTGATGGCCTATGGCCTGCGGCGGGGCGCCCGCGGGGGAAAGAGCATCGCCTGGCTCGGGGGCTCGCTTTTCCTGCGCGGCTTCTCGGGGTGGTGCGCGCTCTACTCCGTGCTCGGCATCGACCGATCCCAGCGCGGAGAGGCCATGCAGGGCAATCTCGGCGTCAAGGTCGAGCGCGAGATGGTGTTCGAGGAGCCACCGGAGAAGCTCTACGCGTTCTGGCGGGACTTCCGGAATCTCCCGAGCATCATGCCCCACGTCGAGTCCGTGTCCGTCTACCCCGATGGGCGGTCCCACTGGCGCGTGAAGGGGCCCCTGGGGAGAACGTTCGAGTGGGACGCCCGGATCATCAACGATCTGCCCAACGAAGTGATCGCCTGGCGGACGGAAGAAGGCGCCCGGGTAGAGCACGCGGGCTCGGTACGCTTCGAGCGCCTCACCGGGGACGCCACGCTGGTGCGCGTCTCCCTTCAGTACCACCCCCCGGGGGGCGAGCTCGCGCATCTGGTGACGGCGCTCTTCGGCGCGGATCCCGGCGAGCGTATCCAGGATGATCTCATGCGCTTGAGGGAAGCCATGGCGCGCGCGCACGAGGATCGCGACGGGATGCAGCCCGCGACCGCATCGGCGCTGGGCTATCGGGCGCCGGAGGCGCCGCGCCCCGCCAAGTAACGGGGCACCATCGAGGGCGGGAGCTTTCCCCTCACGCGATCGTAGCGCGTCAGGTCTAGACAGCGGCCCTACACTGAGAGCGATGAGAACCCCACGTCGCGTCGCTCGGTGGGCCGGTGCTTGCCTCGCTGTCGCGCTGCTGCTGGTCGGCAGCGAGCCCTCGACCCTTCAAGCGGAGATCGACGCGCCGTCTGCGGGGCCGCTGGCTGCCGCCAAGCTCGTCGGCTCGCGCTACTTCAACCAGGACCCGCACTACTCGCGCGGTCCGTTCTCCGCGCGCGCGCACACGTTCCTCACCGGCATGACGTGGCTGGTTGCCGAGCGCCGAGTGGCCACGTTGCCCGCGGGGCATCCCGACCTGGAGCGCCTGCGTGGAGGCGCCATCGCCGCACCCACCGTCACTTGGGTCGGGCATGCCACGGTGCTGGTGCAGCTCGACGGCCTCACTATTCTCACCGACCCCACCTGGAGCAACGTGGTCGGGCCGTTCGGCCTGATCGGGGTCCACCGCTATACCCCGCCGGGTATCCGCTTCGAGGATCTCCCACGTATCGACGTGGTTCTCATTTCCCACGATCACTACGATCATCTGGACGCGGCGACGGTGAAGCGTCTCGCCGACACCTTCGATCCCCACTTCATCGTTCCCATGGGTCTCAAGGCGTGGTTCGCCGAGCGAGGCATCACGCACGTCACCGAGCTGAACTGGGGCGAGTCGACGGCGGAGGGCGGCGTCACCTTCGTGTGCACGCCCGCGCAACACGGCGGCGGCCGGACCCTCGCCGACCAAGGGCACCGGCTCTGGTCGTCGTGGGCGGTGCTGGGGTCCAAGCGCTTCTACTTCGGCGGGGACAGCGGCTACTATCGGCACTTCAAGGACACCGGCGACGCCTACGGTCCCTTCGACCTCGCCGCGCTGCCCATCGGCTCCTATACGCCCCGGGAGACCGCGGGCCCGGTCCACATCTCGCCGGAGGAGGCCCTTCAGGCGTTCACCGATCTTCGCGCCACGACCTTCGTCGGCATCCATTGGGGTACCTATGCCCTGGCGCGCGAGCCGTACGACGAGCCGCCGAAGCGCCTCGCCGCCGAGGTGGTCCGCCGGGGGCTCCCGTCCGATCACATCCTGATTCTCGCCCCCGGACAGACTGCATCCTGGTAGCCGAAGATCCGCTGGGCCAGGGCGCTCTTGCGCTCCGGCGCAAATCCGGTCAGACTACCTTGCCCATGGCCGACCGCGTGCTCATCGTGGACGACGAGGCGGATTCCAAGACGGCCCTCGGCCTCCTCCTGTCTACCTGGGGGTACGAGGTCCTGGAGGCCTCCGATGGCATCGAGGCTCTCGACCTCGCGGCCGAGTTCCGTCCCGCCGTGGTGGTCTCCGACCTGGTCATGCCCGGGATGGATGGCCTCGCCTTGCTGGAGGCGCTGCGCGCCGAGCTGCCCGCCGCCTCGGTGATCTTGCTGACGGGTCACGCCACCGTCGAGACAGCGGTCTCAGCCATGAAGGAAGGCGCCTATGACTACCTGACCAAGCCGGTGGACGTGCGCCGCCTCCGGGTGCTCGTGGCGAAGGCCATCGAGAAGAGCGACGTGCTCCGCGAGGTGACGCTGCTGCGCCGACAGCTCGGCAGCGTGACCTCCATGGGCCAGCTCATCGGCTCAAGCGCCCCGATGCAGGAGATCTACCGCGTCGTGCACCAGGCGGCCTCGACCAACGCTCCCGTGCTCATCGCGGGCGAGAGCGGCACGGGGAAGGAGCTGGTCGCCCGCACCATCCACTCGCTCAGCTCGCGCGGGAAGGGACCGTTCGTCGCCGTGAACTGCTCGGCGATCCCGGAGACCCTGCTCGAGAGCGAGCTGTTCGGGCACGAGCGCGGGGCCTTCACCGGCGCCATCGAGCGCCGGGCGGGCTACTTCGAGCTGGCGGACCAGGGGACGCTGTTCCTCGACGAGATCGCCGAGATGAGCGCGGCGCTCCAGGCCAAGTATCTG